>Ga0209480_10000742_pt1 | contig 25579 bp, 19 predicted proteins | sample JI61114C2DNA_FD_187501 | JGI IMG/M metagenome (GOLD analysis project Ga0209480, IMG submission 187501) | Wastewater effluent complex algal communities from Wisconsin, to seasonally profile nutrient transformation and Carbon sequestration -... | ecosystem: Engineered > WWTP > Effluent > Algae... | reverse complement strand
ACCAGCACCTACAAGCTGCACCGCCGCTTCGACCGCATGGGTCGGCTGGTCGGCGACGCCGGCATGCAGAAGTTGTTCGCCAGTCACGTGCTGGTGGTCGGCCTCGGCGGGGTCGGCAGCTGGACGTCGGAGTCGCTGGCGCGCTCCGGGGTCGGCAAGCTGACGATCGTCGACTTCGACCTGATCTGCGTCACCAACGCGAACCGCCAGCTGCACGCCCTGCGCGGCAACACGGGCAAGCAGAAGGCCGCGGTGATGGCCGAGCGCCTGCGGCAGATCAACCCGCGCTGCGAGGTCACGCCGGAGCCGACCTTCTACAACAGCGAGTCGAGCGCGGCCCTGCTCGCCGGCAAGCCCGACCTCGTCGTCGACGCGATCGACAACCTCGCCGCCAAGACCCACCTGATCGCCACCTGCCGCGCCCAGGGCATCCCCCTCGTCGTCTCCGGCGGCGCCTCCGGCCGCATGGACCCGACCCAGATCCGCGTCGCCGACCTCAACGCCGTCGAGCACGACCCCTTCCTCTCCGCCACCCGCAAGCTCCTGCGCAAGAACCACGGCTTCCCCCACGCCGACAAGCTGCCCTGGCACATCCCCACCGTCCACTCGCTCGAGCTGCCCGCCGAGCCGCTCGAGCTCGAGTACGACAAGGGCGAGGGCTTCCGCTGCGTCTGCCCCCACGGCGGCAACGACCTCCACGGCTGCATGCATCGCAACGTCATCTACGGCACCGCCGGCTTCGTCACCGGCGCCTTCGGCCTCGCCTGCGCCGCCGCGGCCGTCCGCGCCCTCCTCGACCACGGCGCCTGAGCCACCCGGCCGCTCCGCCGCTTCGCGGCGCATGGCCACCGAAGAAGACAGGCGCCGCGCGGCGCCTGTCCTCTTCAACATGTCCCTTCGGACTGGTCAGTAGCGACGCGGCGGGGGCGGCGGCGCGTACTGGTTGTGGCGCTCGTCGCTGCGGGGGAACGGTTGCGGCGGGTAGGCGGGCGGCGGCGGGTAGTAGACCGGGTCGACCGGCACGCCGCGGGCGCGCAGGCCGTCGAGGCTGTCGTAGTAGACCGTGAGCAGCGAGTCCGGGCGACGCGAGTGCTTGCGGGTGAAGGAGACCTCGCGGACCGAGCTGTAGGTCGTCTCGCCGTACTCGGTGCCGAGTCGGTTGCTACGGTGGGGCGCGATCGACTTCTCGGCGACCTCGTCGTCGTAGTCGTAGGCGCTCCGCCCCGCGCCCCCGCTGTGCGGCGGTGCAGCCGGCGCGGCGTCGGCTGCCGGGGCGTTGCTGGACTCGCTGCGCTTGTAGTCGTAGCCGCCGGCGTCGCCGCCGTAGGGCTCGTAGTACGGGCGGGTGGCGATCGGTGTCGGCTGCGGGCGCGGGCGGAAGCGCGGCTGGTGCTCCTTGAACACCGCGACCCCGATCACGCCGACGTGCTGCGGGCTGCCGCGGCGGGCGGAGTAGCTGTTGCCGATGTCGGTGAAGCGGAAGGCCGCGACCTGCTGGAGCGACTGGCGAAAGCCCTCGATCGCCACCGAGCCGTAGGGCTCGATGACATAGCCGCGCTGGCTCTTGTAGTTGCCGAGCTGGCCCGAGACCACGTCACGCCCGTCGACCGTGACCACCGCCTCGACCCGCTCGCCGGTGTTGTTCTTGAGGCGCAGGTTGTAGCGCGCGCCGTTCTGACCGGCGACGTAGAGCGAGCCGTCGTGCCAAAACGTCTGGATCACCCCGCCCTCCGGGCTCTCGAGCCCGACCGACACATCCTGCGCGGGGATCGGCTGCGGGTGATGGTAGTGACCGCTGTCGTTCCACGGCCGGTGGGCCTCGGCGACCCCGGGGCCGCACGCGAACACAGCCGCGCCCATCAGCAAGGTCGACAGCAAACCAAGGGTGGTGGTCTTCTCGAGTCGTCGCATGGTCCAGTCTCCGCAGCGCCAGTCTCGCCGGCTGCTGGTCAACGAAACGACGAGCTCCTCGCGCCCCTTACACCGCCCCGCGGCCCCGTGGGTTTCCCCACGGGCCGGTTTCGCCGCCTCGCGCCGCGCGCTGGCGTAGCCTGCGACGCCATGTCGTCCCGCCTCGCTCCCCTGCTCGTCTGCTCCCTCCTCGTGCTCGGCGCGGGCTGCAAGGGCAAGGCGAGCAAGCCCCCCGCCGCCGGGACCGCGCAGGAGGCCGCGGCGATGGGCAGCTGGCCGGCCTGGCTCGATCTGACCCCGCTGCTCGAGGTCGCGCGCAGCCACGCGCCGGAGAAGACCGTCACCGCGCTGAGCCAGGCCTCGCAGCTGCTGCGCGACGGCAAGGCGCGGACCGCCGACGCCAGGCTCTCGCCGCTCGCCGACAGCGAGGGCCGCCACTGGATCTCCGTCGCCCGGGCCGACCTCGCCGCGATGTACTTCACGACCTGCATTCGCGGCGTCGTCTGGCGGCTCGAGGACCTCAAGCCCGACACCTCGCCGACCCGCCGCAGCGACTTCAGCGAGGACGCCAAGATCGAGCCCGGCGACGTCTCCGTCGAGGCCATGCTCACCAACCTCGACGCCGCCGTCGCCGCCAAGGAGCCCGCCCTCCAGACCCAGGCCCGCATCGCCCGCGCCCGCGTCACCGCCTACAGCGCCCGCTGCCCGGCCAACGACGAGGTCCAGGAGATGTCGGAGGGCATCCTCAAGAACGACCTCGCGACCCTCGCCGCCGAGAACCACCTGACCCCGGACCTCGCCTATCTGTGGGCCGGCGTGCAGATGGCGGAGTTCTCCGGCGCCGCCGCCAAGCCCTTCCTGCTGCTCGCCAGGGAGGGCGGCTACACCGACCCCTCGGTGGTGTACATGCTCGGCGTGATCGCCCTCGAGCAACGCGAGCTCGACCGCGCCGACGCTCACGCCCGCGAGGCCGTCGACCTCTACGCCCGCATGACCGACAAGGAGCAGCAGGCCCAATCCGTGGTGCTGCGCGGCGAGATCGCGCGCACCCGCAAGGACCCGAAGGCCGCCCGCCAGCACTACGAGGCCGCGCTCAAGCTGCAGCCCGGGCACCCGACCGCGCTGCTCGGCATCACCCGCCTGGTGCTCGCCGCCGAGGGCAGCAGCCGCGCGATCTCGTACCTCCAGAGCGCGCTCCCCCAGGTGCTGCGCACCGGCCCGCTGCGCGGCGCGGACATCGGCCTCGCCGCCGGCGACCTCGAGTCCCTCACCCTGCTCGCCAACGACATGGACATCGCCGCCCTCTGCCGCGACGCCCTGCTCGCCGAGGTCGAGCTCGAGCCCGACCTCGTCCGTCGCGGCCTGCGCTACTTCTTCGCCGGGACCCTCGACGCCCGCCTCGGCGAGTACAACCACGCCCGCGCGCACGCCGTGCTCGCCCGCGACGAGTTCACCGCCGCCGAGGGCCCGCCGCCGGTCGACGTCGACGGCTTCCTCGCCCGCATCGAGGCCCTCGCCCCGACGAACTGAGCGCCTCGCCGCTCGCGCTCACACGATGACGCCGGCTCGCGCGTCCTCGGGCAGGTACTCGAGCGCCTCGGCGAGCTGATGCTTGAAGGCCGCGGCGATCTTCTCGAACAGGGCCTGGGCCTGGTCCTTGGCGCCGCCGGCGTCGACGAAGGCGTCGTACTCGAGGCGCGCGAACTCCAGCATCGTCACCGGGCCCGACTGCAGCGACAGCAGCGGCCACACGTAGCGCTCGACGGCGTGCTCGGGCCCCGGCGGCAGGTGCCAGCGGTTGGCGAGCATGAAGCGGTCGTGGCCCTCGAGCGCGACCGTCAGCGGCACGCCGAGCTTGGTGATCACCGCGTCGCGCGAGGCGAGCAGGCGCTGCTGGACCTTGAAGGCCTCGAGCCGGTCGCGGCGGCTCTGGGGCGGGTAGCGGGCGTCGTCGCGACGAAAGCCGAGCCAGGACAGGAACTCGTGGTTATGGCGCCAGGCCAGGCGCTGGGCCTCGATCTCGGCGACCAGCTTGGCGATGCGGTTCGAGTGGCGGCGCTTGAGCGACACGCCGGTCTCCGTCATCATCTCGCGGATCTCCCGCGAGAACAGCGAGAGCGAGGTCTGGCTGTGCACCTCGTCGAGGGACTCGAGCGCGAGGCCGACCCCAAGGCCGACGTGCGCCGCGATCTGGATCGTGGTGACGACGATCCGCTCGTACAGGCCCGGCATCGCCTGCTTGAGGTTCTCCTGCTGGACCGTGCGGACCTGCGTCAGCGCCTCCTTCTTGGCCGCCGTCAGGCTGCGACGCAGCTCCGCCACCGTCGGATCGAAACCCGGGTTGTTCGCGTGCTCGAGAAACAGTTCCTGCGCCGAGGCCATGGCAGGGCCACATTAGGCAACTATCGCGGCACTGGCTATGGCCTCGCTCGCCTCCGACCCCGGATCCTCGGCTGCCGAGCATTTGCGAGCCCCCAGACGCAGGCCATCAGCCCCGGCCGTGCCATGTGAGATCTCGTGTAAGGTCTCGCTGGGACCTCGCGTTCCCTCGCTCGCCTCCTCCCGGCAGACCTTTCGCCGCCGCCGAGGCGTTCCCCTCGCCCCCGGATCCTCCCCATGCTGCACGCGCGACGCTACCTCTCCTCCTGCCTGTCCCTGGCCATCGTCCTCGCGTGCAACCCCGCCGGCGTCACGCCACGCCCGACGGGCTCCGCATCGGGCTCCGCATCGGGCGCCGCGACGGGTCCCGCGACCGGCCCCGCCTTCGACCCGGGTGCCCCCGCCCAACCCGCCGTCACCGACCCCGTCGCCGAGCTGACCGCCGTGCACGGCCCCGCCGGCGTGCGCACCGAGGACCTGGCCGAAGGGACATTTCTCGGCGCGGGCGCCCGCCTGCGCGCCGGCCAGCGGCTGATCGTCCCGGCCGGCACGATGGCCGAGCTGCGCCTGAACGGCGGCACCCTGCTGCGCCTGAATGAGGACACGCGCCTGACCCTGCCCGACGGCCCCGACGGCCGCGCGCTCGAGCTCGCCGCCGGCGAAGTGGTTGCGATCGTCGCCGCCGGTCAACCGCCGCTCAGCGTCCGCGTCGGCGCCGACACTCTGGACATCGCCAGCGGCGAGGCGCGGGCCTTCGCCCGCGGCGACCGTCACAGCTACGACGTCGTCTACGGCACCGCGAGGCTGCGCAGCGGCGGACAGGAGGTCGGCATGAGCCCGGGCGCGCACATCGAGACCCCGCTCGCCGCGCCGAGCCAGCCCGACCGCCCGGTCCAGCCGGAGATCAGCCTGCGCCCGCTCGAGGACACCGAGTGGTCGCGCACCTTCGAGATCGCCGCCGCGATGGCCGACTCGGTGCCGCCCGGGGTCGGCAGCCTGACCGCGCGTCGGGCGGGCACCAGCGCCGAGCTGCACAAGCTGGCGCTCACCGAGCAGAAGGTGCACGTCGCGATCTCGGGCCGCATCGCCCGCACCGAGGTCGAGCAGACGTTCTACAACGAGGCCGGTGAGGTGCTCGAGGGCACCTATCGGTTCCCGCTGCCCGCCGACGCCTCGATCTCCGGGCTCTCGCTGCTGGTCGGCAACACCTGGATGGACGCGGAGATGCTGGAGAAGGCCCGCGCCCGCGAGATCTTCCGCCAGATCGTCGACGCCACGATCCCCCGCGACCCGGCCCTGCTCGAGTGGGAGAAGGGCAACATTTTTAAAATGAAGATCTTCCCGATCCCCGGCCGCGGGGAGCGAAAGATCCGCCTGTCGTACACGCAGGTGCTCCCGGCCGTCGGCGACGACCTGCGCTACCGCTATCCGATCGCGGGCGCGAGCAGCGGCGCCGCCGGCGAGGAGATCGGCGAGTTCGAGTTCACCGTCGCCGTCGACAAGGCCGAGCTGCCGCCCGGCGGCCTCGCCAACATCGCCACACCCATGGCCCAGCTCGACCGCCGCGAGCTGCCCGACCGCGTCGAACTCTCGACCCGCAAGCAGCGCTTCCGCCCGGTCCACGACCTCGGCGTCGACATCCCGCTCTCGAGCAACGAGCAGCGCATCCACAGCGAGACCCACCTCGACCGCGACGGCCAAGCCTACTTCATGCTGGCCCTCAAGCCGGATCTGAAGCTGCCCGCCAGCGACCGCCCGGTCCACTACGCCTTCGTCCTCGACCGCAGCCACAGCATGACCCCCGAGCTGTGGACGGTCGCGCGCAGCCTCGTGCAGGCGATGTCGACCTCGCTCGGCGCCGACGACCGCATGACCGTGCTCGCCTGCGACGCCGCCTGTGACGTCGCCCCCGGCGGCCTCGCCCCCGCGGCCCAGGCGATGCCCGCCGTCGACGCCTTCCTCGACCCGCAGATCCTCGCCGGCGCCAGCGACATCGGCGGCATGATGCGCTCCGCCGCCGAGGCCCTCGGCGAGGCCAACACCCAGGCCAACGCTGGTGCCAACGCTCCCGAACGCGTCATCGTCTACCTCGGCGACGGCAACGCCAGCGCCGGCGAGCTCGCGCCCGACGAGCTCTACCGCCACCTCCAGCGCCCCCTCGCCGGCACCCGCGTCCAGGCCGTCGCCCTCGGCGCCCGCTCCGACATCCTGCTCCTCGACGCCCTCACCCGCAGCACCGGCGGCGACCTCCTGCGCGCCGACGCCAAGGACGACCTGCGCGGCCTGGTCCGCCAGCTGCGCCTGCGCGCCGAGGTCCCGGTCGCCCGCGAGGTCGCGCTGACGCTCCCGCCCGGGCTCGTGTACGTGCACCCAGCCAAGCTCGCGGCGCTGCGCCCCGGCGAGACCGTGCTGCTCGTCGGCAAGCTCGGCGGGCCGGTCCACGGCGCGCTCGAGTTCAAGGCGACCGGTCCTTCGGGACAGGTCGTTTCGGACAGCTTCCAGATCGACCTCGAGGCGACGCCGGGCGCCGGTGGTTCGCGCCACACCCACCTGCCGCGGACCTGGGCGGCGCTGGAGATCGACGCGCTGACCGCGACCCAGGGCCACAGCGCCCGCGAGGAGATCATCGACCTCTCGCGCCAGTACACCGTGCTCTCGCGCTACACCGCGTTGCTCGTGCTCGAGAACGACGCGATGTTCCGCGAGTTCAACGTCGTGCGCCAGGCCGGCAAGACCACCGGCTGGAACGGCCAGCTCGCCGGTCCCACCACCACCACACCGACCGTCCCGGTGAAGATCGCCGGCGGCAGCGCGCCGGCCAGCGCCGAGGCCCAGCAGGCCCCTGCGCCCCCGCCCGCGCCCGCGCCCGCGCCCGCCCGCAACGAGGCCCCCATGGACGAGGACCCCGCCGAGCGCAGCGAGAAGGCCAAGGAGGCCAAGTCCGACGAAAGCTCGCGCCGCAGCCGCGACATGGAGGAGGAGGACGCCGCCCCGCCCGCGCCCCGCGGCCCCGCGCCCGAGTCCGAGCCCGCGGCCGACAAGAGCAGCGAGGACGACATCCTCGAGATCGACGCCAAGCTCGACACCCGAGCCGACAGCTCCCCCGCCAAGAAACAACCGGCCCCGAGCGCCCCGAAGGCCTCGAGCAAGCCCGGCCCCTGGAACGGCGACGACCTCGGCAGCGGCGGGATCGCCGTCGACGAGCCTTACGACGGCTATGGCAGCGGCTACGGCCGGCGCCGCCCCGCTCCTCCGCGCTGGAAGATCGGCCCGGCCTCCGCGCCCAGCTACGACGCGCTCGCCAAGCTCGAGGCGATGCGCCAGACCGTCCTGCGCGACCCGACCAGCCGCCCCGCCCACCGCAAGCTGGTCCAGAGCGCCATCCGAGCCGGCGCCCCCGAGGCCTTCACCTACGCCGTCGCCTGGTCGCAGGCCGACCCCGACCACGCGCCCGCCATGCTCGCCGTCGCCGACCTGCTCGCCGCCAAGGGCGAGCCGATCGCCATGCGCGCCTACGGCTCCGCCGTCGAGGTCAACCCCTTCGACGCCAAGCTGCAGACCCGCCTCGCCGACGCCCTCGCCAGCAAGGGCGACCTCGCCCGCAGCTGCGCACACCGCCGCGCCGTCGTCAGCATCGACCCCGCCCGCCCCGAGCATCACCTGGCGCTCACCCGCTGCCTCGCCAGCCTCGGCCGCGTCGACCTCGTGCGTGACGCCGCCGAGGACGGCACGGCCCGCGCGAAGGGCAACCTCGCCGACCTGCGCGCGGCCCTGGCCGGCGCGGTCCGCCCGGCCCCCGTGCGCCCCGTCAACGGCCAGCTCAAGGCGACGCTGAGCTGGCTCGGCGCCGGCGACCTCGACATCGCCTTCATCGACAGCCGCGGCCGCCGACTGTCCGCGCTGCGCCCCGAGAACCTGCTCATCGAGCAGCTCGGCAACGGCGAGTCGGCCGCGATGATCACCGTGAGCCCGCAGACCGTGGCGATCGAGGTCACGCGTTTCAGCGGCCAGGGGCCCATCTCCGGCGAGCTCAAGATCCGCACCCCCGAGCTCAGCCGCAGCTTCCCGTTCACGATCGACCAGGGCTCCCTGCGCCTCGCCAACGTCACGCTCGCGCCGATGCGCTATGGCTACTGACCCTCGCCCCACCGCCGCGCCCGTCCTCGACCATCTGTCCCCCGGGACAGGTGGTCGGCGCCGCGGCGCGGCGAGCCTGCTCGCGCTCGCCCTCACGGCCTGCGCCCACAACCCCACGCCGGCGACCACCGGCGTGGTCGTCGACCCCGCGGCCCCCTACGTCACCCCCGCCGGCGACCTCGAGATCCTTCGTCACCGCGCCGCGATGGGCATGGCCGGCGATGTCCGGGCCCTGCTCGCCCCGCGCCTCGCCAGCGCCGGCGAGGAGCCGCGCAGCGACCCCGGACGCGACGCCCTGCGCGGCCTCGCCATCGAGCTCGCGCTGGTCCAGGGCGACGCCGAGGGCGCGCGCCGCGAGCTCGAGCAGCTCGACCGCTCGGTCCTCCAGCTCAGCGAGCGCGCGAGCCCGGCGCTGCGGGCCCGCTCGGCGGCGCTGCGCGGGAGCTGGCTGTTCGACCAGCAGCGCTACGTCGACGCCCGCAGCAGCCACCTGCGGGCCCTCGCGACCCTCGAGCGCGACGCGCCCGGGAGCATCGCCACCGGGGTCGCGCTGCGCGGCCTGGCCGGCGACCAGCTGGCGCTCGGCGAGGCCCAGACCGCGCGCGTCACCCTCGGTCGCGCGATCGAGATCCACACCAGGCAGGCCGACGCGCACATCGAGCTCCATGAGGACCTCCTGCTCGCCGTCGACCTGATGATCGCCCTGCAACAGAAGGACGAGGCCGTCATCGTCGCCAGCGACGCCTACAGCCAGGCACTCACCCGCTTCGGCGCCGACACCCTGCCCCACGCCGAGGCCCTCCTCATGGTCGGCGCCGCCACCCTGGTCTCCGGCGACCGCGAGGCCGCCCGCACCGTCGTCAACGACGCCCGCGTCATCCTCGACCGCTTGCAGGCCGAGCGCGGCGACCCGAGCTTCCCGGTCAGCGCCCGCGCCCTCCGCCGCAGCGCCGCCCTGTTCGCCGCCCTCGCCCCGACCCCGCAGCCGCCCGCCGCGTCGTAACCTGTCCCCAAGGACAGGCCATTCCCACGCCGCGATCACCGGCCGCCGCCATTTGGTCGGCTGTGCAACAAAGGTTCGCGGCTCGTGACGGTCGCGCGACCTGTGATCGACATCACGCATCACAGCCGCGAGCGCGTCACGACGGAGACACGCGGGGCATCCCGGGCCCGCGCAGATCAGCCGCGGACTTGAGAAACGGCGGCGCACCGGGGTACCTTGCGGCACCCCTGGTATGGCCCGCACCTCACCTCATTCGACGATTCACGCGACCGAGCTCGAGCGCCCGCGCGGGCTCATGGGCTTTCTCCGCGACTTCCACAACAAGACGATCCTGTTTCGCATCGGCGACTGGATCATCGTCACGTACGGCGTGCTCGCGGGCATCGCCTTCCTGATCGGCTTCACGACGGCGACCTGGTACATGGCGATGCTCGGGCACGACCCGGCGGCCATCGCCGCGATGTTCCTGTTCTTCGTCATCCCCTCGATCCTGATGGTGTCGCGGCTGACGAGCATCCTGCTCGAGTGGCGCGAGCTGTTTCGCAAGCCGATGCAGACCCTGCTCAAGCCCGGCTACATGCTGCACGGCGGGATCTTCGGCGGCATGATGGCGATGTTCGGCTACTCGGTGGCCTCCGGCACCAGCATGCCCTCGCTCTTCGACGCCGCCGGCTTCGCCATGCCGCTCGGCGAGGCCATCTGTCGGCTCGGCTGCTACGTCTACGGCTGCTGTTGGGGCAAGCCGACCGGCAGCAACTTCGGGGTCAGCTACACCAGCGTGCACAGCAAGGTCGTCCGCTTCCGGCCCGACCTGCACGGCGTGAAGATCCACCCGACCCAGATCTACGCGCTGACGGCCCACCTGATCCAGTTCACGATCTTCTACGCGCTGCTGCCCTACAAGCTGTTCGACGGCATGTTCGGCGCGCTGTACCTGATCACTCACCCGGTGATCCGCTTCGCCCTCGAGCGCTTCCGCCAGGACGACCGCGGCAAGGTGGGCAGCTGGACGCACACCCACATCTACAGCCTGATGATGGTCGTCATGGGCCTGATGCTGCTCGCCTACGGGCTCTCGAGCGCGGGCACCAACCTGCCGATCAACGTCAAGTTTCGCTTCATCCACACCCTGACCTGGGGCCCGGCGATCCCCTACTTCATCTTCACCTTCCTGGCCGCCTGCGCCGCCTTCGGCGTCCACTACAAGTCGGTCGGCTCGTGGATCAGCAAGCCCTCCGGCGGCGTCACCCCGCAGGTCGACGAGCTGAGCATGGGCGCGGCTGCCCGCGTCGAGGGCCGCGAAGACGACCCCTGCTGCGACCATCAGCACTGATCGCCGCCGCGTCCGCCGCGTCCGACGAGAGCCCCGCCGGGGCTCTCGGCCGTTAATCTCCGTCATCGCCCGCGCCCGCGCGCCGCGGGCTCACGGCGATGCTGGTTGAAGGGCTCGCGGGTCTCTGTTATTGCCGCGCTCGCCGTGACACAACCTCTCTCCTCCGACGCTCTGGCCGCCGAGGTGGCCCGGCGCCGCACCTTCGCCATCATCAGCCATCCCGACGCGGGCAAGACCACGCTGACGGAGAAGCTGTTGCTGTACTCGGGGGCGATCCAGCTGGCGGGGGCGGTGCGGGCGAAGAAGGCCGGGCGCGCGACCACCAGCGACTGGATGGAGATGGAGCGCGAGCGCGGGATCTCGGTGACGACCTCGGTGATGAGCTTCGAGTACCCGCACCCGGAGCTGCCCGCCGACGCGCCGCCGGTGCAGGTCAACCTGCTGGACACGCCGGGCCACGCCGACTTCGGTGAGGACACCTACCGCGTGCTCACGGCCGTCGACGCCGCGCTGATGGTGATCGACGGCGCCAAGGGCGTCGAGGAGCGCACCGAGAAGCTGATCGAGATCTGCCGGCTCCGCGACACGCCGGTCGTCACCTTCGTCAACAAGTTCGACCGCGAGTGCCTCGACCCGTTCGACCTGATGGCCGAGATCGAGAAGAAGCTCGGCATGGCCTGCGTGCCGCTGACCTGGCCGGTCGGCACCGGCAAGCGCTTCAAGGGCGTCTACGACCTGCAGCGCCACCGCATGCACATGTTCGCGGCCCAGGGCCACCACCGCATCCAGGAGGGCATCCTCGTCGAGGGCCTCTCGGACCCTCGCCTCGAGGAGCTGCTCGGCGACCAGATCGACGAGCTGCGCATGGCCGCGGAGCTGCTCACGGGCGCCAGCCAGCCGCTGGACCACGCCGCGTTCCTGGCGGGCAAGCAGACGCCGCTGCTGTTCGGCTCGGCGATGAACAACTTCGGCGTGCGCGAGCTGCTGGAGGCGTACATCCGGCTCGCGCCGGGTCCGCTGCCGCGGCGCGCGGTGACCGGCGCGGCGGTGACGACCCCGCCGGCGCCCGGCGAGCCGGTGCCGATGCGCGAGGTGCTGCCGACGGAGGAGCCGTTCAGCGGCTTCGTGTTCAAGATCCAGGCGAACATGGACCCGCAGCACCGCGACCGCATGGCGTTCCTGCGGGTCTGCTCGGGCCGCTTCGAGCGCGGCATGAAGGCGTTTCACTGCCGGCTCGGCCGCGAGGTCGGCCTCGGCAACGCGACGACCTTCCTCGCCCGCGACCGCGAGATCGTCGAGGCCGCCTACGCCGGCGACATCATCGGCCTGCCCAACCACGGCACCATCAAGATCGGCGACACCTTCACCGACGGCGAGCTCCTGCGCTTCACCGGCATCCCCAGCTTCGCCCCCGAGCTGTTCCGCAGGGTCCTCCTCAAGAGCCCCCTCAAGGCCAAGAGCCTCGCCAAGGGCCTCACCCAGCTCGCAGAAGAGGGCGCCATCCAGGTGTTCAAGCCGTTCCTCGGCGCCCAATTCGTGGTCGGCGCGGTCGGCCAGCTCCAGCTCGAGGTCATGAAGCACCGCCTCAAGAGCGAGTACGACGTCGACGCCGACTACGAGGGCGTCGAGTACAGCACCGCCCGCTGGGTCACCCCGAAGACCGAGGGCAAGACCCGCATCGAGGTCGCCAAGCTGATGGAGAACTTCCACACCCGCAACCAGCAGAACCTCGCCGTCGACAGCCACGGCGACCTCGCCTACCTGGCCCCCAATCGCTGGAACCTGCAAAAGGTCGAGGAGCGGTTCCCCGAGGTCCGCTTCTCCGCGACCCGCGAGCACACCTGAGCGGCCGGAGGGCGCGCGCAAAATCGCGCACTCGCTGAGTTCACCGCATTCCTTGCCAATGGCGTCCGCTGCGCCCTACGATGCCCGCCTCTCTGGCCAGGATTAAGTAGGGATGAAGACCGCCCCCCCAACGACCCATGACAGCCTGATCCTCCGTCGTCGCCACGCGACAGCGCTCTGCTTGCCGCTCGGCCTCCTGCTCGGAGCGGCGCTGACCGGCGGCTGTGGCAAGGTGTGCACCGACGACGGCCTCGCCTGGCAGCAGGACCCGGCCTGCGTCGCGCAGCTCTCCGAGTCGGCGACAGAGACCGAGACCGCGACCGCGACCGAGACCGAGACCGCGAGCGCCAGCGAGTCGGAGAGCGAGAGCGCCACGGACTCGCCGACCACCGGCGATGACAGCGGGCTGTGGTGCGTCGACGCCGACGGCGACGGCTTCGGCGACCCCGACAAGTGCACCAACGTGCCCCCCGGCGATACGCCACCGGATGGCTCGGTCAACAACGACGACGACTGCGACGACGCCGCCCCGGAGACCTTCCCCGGCGCCGCGCCCAACGACAGCCCGACCGCGTGCATGGCCGACGCCGACGGCGACGGCTTCGGCGACAGCGACCCCCCCGGCGACGGTGGTCCCGGTGAGCCGGTCCCAGGCACCGACTGCGACGACGCCGGCGCCAACACCTTCCCCGGCGCCGCGCCCAAGGACGACGCCGTCGCCTGTATGAAGGACGATGACGGCGACGACTACGGCGACGACGACCCGCCTGGCCAGGGCGGCGCCGGCGGCGTGATGCCCGGCACCGACTGCGACGACGGCAACCAGAACGCCTTCGACGAGTGCGGCGCCTGCCTGGACGCCGACGGCGACGGCGCGCTGGTCGACTGCGACTCCTACCCGGCCGACCACCCGTTCCCCGACTGCGACGACAGCGACCCCAACACCTTCCCCGGGGCCGCGCCCAACGACGACGCGGACGCGTGCATGACCGACGCCGACGGCGACGACTGGGGCGACGACAATCCGACCAGCCCCGACGCCGAGGCCGGCACCGACTGCGACGACAGCGACGCGATGACCTTCCCGGGCGCCGCGGAGAAGGACAGCCCCGACCAGTGCATGCAGGACAGCGACGGCGACGGCCACGGCGAAGGCCAGCCGGACAAGCCGGGCGTGGTCTCCGGCAGCGACTGCTACGACGACAACCCGCTGCTGAGCCCGAGCAACAACGTGCTGCTGACCGCCGAGATCAGCACCGGCGCGCTGCTCGAGGTCGACCTCGCCTCGGGCGCGCTGAGCGAGTACGCCTCCGTCGACGTGGTGGGCTTCAACCCGTGGATCCCGACCAGCGTCGCCGTCAGCCCGGTCGACGGCTCGATCGTCGCCGCCCTCGCCTTCCGCGACAAGCTGGTGACGATGAACTACTGCGGCGCCGGCGTGCCGACCGCGTTCCCGATGGCCCACAAGAAGAGCATCTGCGGCGTCGGCTTCGACCGCAGCGGCGCGCTCTACGGCGTCGACGGCCAGGTCGACCAGTTCCTCACCTTCAACGCCGACGGCTCGCTCGCCTCGACCAAGCCGCTCACCTTCGAGGGCAAGACCCTCAACGTCGCCGACTGCGGCATGGCCTTCGACTGCCATGAGGACCGGCTGCTGGTCGCCGACTCCGGCTCGACCGGCATCTACGTCGTCAACCCCGCCGACGGCACCACCACCCGCCTGGCCGACCTCCCCGGCCAGGCCTTCGGCAGCGGCCTCGAGTACGACCCGACCACCAAGCAGGCGCTGTCCTGCGACCAGATGTCCCTCCTCTCGATCGCGCTCGACGGCAGCAACGACTTCACGCAGCTCCCGGACCTCGCCGAACCCGCCGACGACCTCGGCTTCGCCCCGAAGTGCAACTAACAGGCCCCGAACCTCGCACACGGACAGACGATCATGACCAAGACGGCCCCCCTCCTCTCGACCCTCGGCGCGCTCCTGGCGGCGACACTCGGCACCGGCGTCGCCCATGCACAGGCCCCGGCCGCAGCACCCGCGGCCGAGCCCGCTGCAGCTGCAGCAGAACCCACGACGGCCACGTTCTCGACCACCGCAGAGCCCGCGGTCGCGACCTCCGGTGAAGCCCAGACCCCGTGGATCAAGCGCTACCGACCCACCCGCAACTCGTGGGAGCTCGGCATCTACGGCGGCATCTTCCTGCCCTCTGCGAAGCACGAGTTCTACGCCCCCAAGCTCGAGCTGCCCGACTACGGCCACCAGCCGCTCGCCAAGGTCGGCGGCGACATCGGCCTGCGCGCCGGCTACTACCCGGCCAGCTTCCTCGGCATCGAGCTCGAGGGCGGCCTCATCCCGATCAAGGTCGCGGACGGCAGCCGGGCGACCATGTACGCCCTGCGCCCCGTGCTCCTGTTCCAGCTGCCGTACCGCGTCGCGCCGTTCCTGCGCGCCGGTATCGGCATGCTCGGCATCTCGTCGTCCGCGCTCGGCAAGGACATCGACCCGTCCTTCAACATCGGCGGCGGCGTGAAGTTCTACATCAACCAGCGGGCGGCGCTGCGCCTCGACATCGTCGACAACATCGCCACCGCGGTCGGCGTCGGCAACGCGCGCTCGAACAACCTCGAGGTCCTGCTCGGCGTCTCGCTGCGCCTCGGCAAGCGCCAGGATCCGGCGCCCTCACGCGCGCTGATCGACAGCGACCTCGACGGTCTCTACGACCCGGGCCAGCGGGGCGTCATCCCGGCCGACGAGGACGCCTGCCCGCAGCAGCCGGGCCCGCGCGAGAACCGGGGCTGCCCGTGGATCGACAGCGACGGCGACGGCTTCTACGACCCGGGCCAGGGGGGTGTGCCGGCGGAGAGCGTCGACGCCTGTCCGCAGCAGCCGGGCCCGCGCGAGACCCAGGGTTGCCCGCTCATCGACAGCGACGGCGACACGCTCTACGACCCCGGTCAGCCGGTGCCGGCCGCGGAGGTCGACCTGTGCCCGGCGGAGCCCGGGCCGCGCGAGCTGCAGGGCTGCCCCGACCGCGACAAGGACAGGATCCCGGACCGCCTCGACAAGTGCCCGGACGTGCCCGAGACCGTCAACCAGATCGACGACGCCGACGGCTGCCCCGACGAGCGCCCGAAGGCGGTCGAGAAGATGAGCGGCGTGATCGCCGGCATCTACTTCGACGTCGACAAGGACACGATCAAGCCGCGCTCGCGCGTCACCCTCGACCGCGCGGTCAAGGTGCTGACCGACTTCCCGACCACGCGCTGGAAGATCGGCGGCCACACCGACTCCGACGGCGCGCGCGAGCACAACATCGACCTGTCGAACCGCCGCGCCGCATCGGTGCGCCAGTACCTGATCGACCGCGGGATCGACGGCGCCCGCCTCGAGTCGCAGGGCTTCGGCCCGGACGAGCCGATCGACACCAACGCGACGAAGAAGGGCAAGGCCCGCAATCGTCGCATCGAGTTCCAGCTGATCGACTAGCCGGTTCGCTCCTCGGGTCCCTCGCCGGCCCTCACAGGTCCTGGCCGGCGAGGGTCCACATCCCGACGGTGTTGGCGTCGAGCGTCGCCTGCGTCACGTCGAGCCATCCCGCCTGCGGGTCGTCCCCGCAGTGCCCCACGATCACGTCGATGATGTTCACCTCGGTGCTCTCCTCGTGGGGGCCGTCGCCGTAGTGGTAATCCACGACGTCCTGGGACATGTCGCCGATCACGCCGCGCTTCCAGTTGAGGCCCCAGCGCTCGTCCTTCTGGCGCAGGCGGCGGACGACCTCGAACAGGAATTCATTGTTGCCCCCGGCGTCGACGCAGGAGTTGAGCAGCCAGTCGGGGTGCTCGCTCGCGACCTGCAGGACGACGTCGTACTCGTCGGGCGCGGGCGGCGGCGGCTCCGGCGAGACGCCGGTCTCGGCCTCACCGCTGCTGCCCGGGCCGCTGCTGCCCGGGCCGCCGCTGCTGTCCTCGACCTCCCCTGAGCTGCCGCCGCCGCTGCCGCCGCTGCTGCCGCCGGGCCCGGCGGTGGTGCCTGGCTCCCCGCTGTCCTCCTGGGCGCCCGTGCTGTCGCCCGTGATGCAGCCGAAGCAGGCGCCGAAGCGGTCACCGCTGTCGGCGCAGATCTGCGCCCCGTACAGGCCGCCCGGGCAGCTGCAGGCCCGCTGCTCGCCCGGGACACAGGTGGTGGGATCGCCGGACCCCACCGCGCTGCACGCGAGGGCCCCGAGAAACGACAGCAGAAACAGAGGGCGCATGTCCGCGCAGCATAACCAAGATCGCGCCCACGATGTCCGTTTTCGCGCGGCCCGGCTCGGGCGTCACTTGCCGCGGATGCCCGACCAGAGCTTGCGGCCCAGCAGCACCACGACCAGCACCGCGGCGCCCGCGAGGAGCCCGACCAGGCCGCTGGCCAGCATCTGCACGAGGCCGGCCGCGCCGCCCATACCCAGGGTCCACCGGGCGATCGCCTGCTCGAGCGCGGGCACGCCGTGCACGAGGATGCCGCCGCCGACCAGGAACATGGCGATGGTGCCGGCGATGCTGAGGAGCTTGAGCAGGTAGGGCGCGGTGAACAGGATGCCCCGGCCGAGGACGCGGGTCACGGCGGCGCCGCGCTTGGTGAGGTGCAGGCCGAGGTCATCGAGCTTGACGATGCCGGCGACCAGGCCGTACACGCCCACGGTCATCACGACGGCGATGGTGACCAGGACGGCGACCTGCATGCCGAAGGCGGCGTCGGTGACGGTGCCGAGGGTGATCACGATGATCTCGGCCGAGAGGATGAAGTCGGTGCGCACCGCGCCCTGGATCTTCTTCTTCTCGAACGCGACCAGGTCCACGGCCGGGTCGGCGACCGCAGCGACGACCTCCTGGTGCCGCGCCTGCTCCTCCTCCTTGCTGTGCAGGAAGCGGTGCGCGAGCTTCTCGAAGCCCTCGAAGCAGAGGTACGCGCCGCCGATCATCAGCACCGGCGTGATCGCCCAGTGGGCGAACGCGCTGATCAGCAGCGCCGCCGGCACCAGGATCACCTTGTTCTTGAGCGAGCCCTTGGCCACCGCCCACACCACCGGCAGCTCGCGCTCCGGCTCCACGCCCGTCACCTGCTGGGCGTTGAGCGCGAGGTCGTCGCCCAGCACCCCGGCCGTCTTCTGCGTGGCGACCTTCGCCATCGCCCCCACGTCGTCGAGGAGGGTCGCGATGTCGTCCAGGAGAGCGAAGAGACTCGAGGCCATGAGGGCGAAAACTCTAACACTGACGCGCCCTTCCAGCCACCCGTCGGGGCGCGCGCAGGCCCGCTCAGGGCAGCGCGTGCTGGCTGAAGAACTCCCACATCTCGTCGTTCGCCGAGAGGTCGGTGCTCGCCGCCCCTAAGGGGCAAAACGCCTGGCCCGGCCAGCAGTGGCCCATGCCCTCGAAGGTGCAGAACACCACCGAGACGTCGGCGTCGCACAGGTCGTGCTGCAGGCACGAGGCGGCGCCGTTGCTCTTGCCGGGCTTGGGTGCGTCGCCGCAGAGGTCGCGGACGCCCCAGTCGTCGAAGGTCTGCTGGGCGCTCTTGAACAGGCCGCCGCCGTTGTAGGCGACGAGCGGGTCGAGGGTGCCGTTGAACATCATGACGGGGACCGGCCGACTCGGGGTGCAGGTGTCCATGCCGTTGACGGCGGAGACCGGGGCGACGGCGGCGAACAGGTCGGCGGCCTCGCAGGCGAGGCGATGGGACATGAAGCCGCCGTTGGACATGCCGGTGGCGTAGATGCGGCGCTCGTCGATGCAGAGCGTGGCCGAGAGCTGGGCGACGAGGGCGCGGACGAAGCCGACGTCGTCGATGTTTTGGTCGATGGCGGCGCCGCAGCAGGCGCCGGCGTTCCACGAGCTCTGCACGCCCGCCGGGTAGACGAGGATGAAGCCCTCGGCGTCGGCCTTGGCGTTCATCCCGGAGAAGAACACCTGCTGTTCGGGGTTCGAGGTGAGGCCGTGGAAGTTGAGGACCAGCGGGGTCCTGGCCGCGAGGTCGGCGCTCGCGGGGATGTGGACCAGGGCGCTGCGCTTCAGCCCCGCGTGCAGCACCTGGATCGTGTGATCGCCGGCGGCCAGCGCCGCGGGCGGACAGACGAGCGGCTCGCCCGTGCTGCTCTCGCCGCCGCTGCTCTCGCCGTCGCTGCTCTCGCCCGCTCCTGTGCTCGTGACCGCGCCGCTGGTCCCCGCCTCCGACGCGTCGCCGGTGCTGAGCGGCTCGCCGGTGGTGGTGACGCCGGCGGTCGAGCCCGACCCCGTGCTCACCGGCTCGCCCGACGTGCCCGAGCTGCTGCCCGCGCTCGTGCCCGCGTCGTCAGGACCACTGCATGCGCTCGTGCCGAGCGCGACCGCCAGGAAGAGGCTCGTACGCATCACGCCACGATAGCGCAATAACGACCGCGTCGATCGCCGACGAGACGAGCGACCCGCGCCTCAGAGCCGGGCCGTCGGGGCCGGGCCCTGCCAGGTCGGGGCCTCGCCGACGCCGACGTCCAGCGCCGCCTGCAGGGCCGCGACGCTGGGCCACCGGGCGACCGGGGTCTTCTCGAGGGCGCGCAGGAGCACCGCTTCCCAGGCCGCGGGGATCTCGGGGCGCAGCTGCCGGGGCGGGACGAGCGGGTCCTGGCAGTGGGCGAGGCCGATGGCGATCGGGGTCTCGCCGGGGAACGGCGGGCGGCCGGTCAGCGCGTGATAGAGGACCGCGCCGAGGGCGTAGACATCGGTGCGAGCGTCGAGGGCCCCGCCCTTGACCTGCTCGGGCGCCATGTAGTCGGGGGTGCCGATGACCATGTTGGTCGCGGTCATGCCGGCGGTGAGCTCCGAGCGGGCGATGCCGAAGTCGATCAGCTTCACCCGCTCATTGGCGTCGATGAGGATGTTGGCGGGCTTGAGGTCGCGATGGATGATGCCGCAGGCGTGGGCGGCCGTGAGGCCCTCGCACAGCTGGAGGGCGAGCGGCCGCAGCTGGCTCGCAGGGATCGCGCCGAGCCGCTTGATGCGGGCGGCGAGGCTCTCGCCGGCGACGTACTCCATCGACACGAACAGCAGGCCGTGCTCCTCCCCGAGGTCGTGCATACGCACGACGTTGGGGTGCGAGATCTTGCGGGCCAGGGTGGTCTCGCGTCGCAGCCGGTCGGCGGCGCTCGGGTCGAGCAGGGCGAGGCCGGCGATGACCTTGAGGGCGACCTGCTCGCCGAGCTGCTCGTCGCGCGCGAGGTAGACGGCGCCCATGCCCCCGGCGCCGAGCAGGCGCTCGATGACGAAGCGACCGGCGACGCGGGTGCCGCCGCGGATCGTGCCGGTGGCGAGGCTGCCGGCCTCGTCGACCGCGGCGGCGACCGCCGGTCGGCCCGCGCTCGGCCCCGACGACAGCGCCGCGAGGCTCTGCGTCGCCAGCCGGTTGAGCTTGGCGTTGAGCTCGAAGTCGACGTTGCAGACGATCGTCTCGAGGTTGCGCAGGCGCTGCTCGAGCTCGTCGCGCTGGGCCTCCAGCGCCTTGAGCTGGGGCCCGTCACCGCTGCCCCGCTCGAGCTGCTTCATCCGCAGCTCGTGGGTGTACTTCAGCCACCGCAGCGCGATGGCCGAGCCGAAGATCGAGGAGAAGACGATGAACGGGATGATGATCTCGGCCACGGCGCACCTGCCTTCGGTGCTGGCTCCGGGGCCGGCTCAGACCTTCTGGCCGCGGGCGCGGAGGTCGGCGAGCACGATCTCGATGCCGCGCTTGTCGATGATCTTCATGCCGTGGCAGCTGACGCGCAGCGACACGAAGCGGTTCTCGCTGGGGACCCAATAACGCTTGGCGTGCAGGTTCGGCAGCGTGCGGCGCTTGGTCCGGATGTGCGAGTGGGACACGTTCATGCCCGAGAGCGGGCGCTTACCGGTAACCTGGCAGACTTGCGACATGGGGGCCTTCGAGGGAGGCGGGAGATAAGCATCCGGGCGCCCGGAGTGTCAAGCCTGTGGCGGCCTCAATCGCGCGACCTGCGGACTGTCGGCGAGCGCATTCGCACCCGGGCCCCTGCGGCGAGGAGCACGCGTCTGGAGTCAGCGCGGCGCGCGGGGGGTGTTACCTTGCTGCGCATGGCGACTTCGACCCACACCCCAATCGAGTACAAGGCCAACGATTACTCCGCCCTCAAGGGCCTGCACGGCATCACGGACGAGCAGATCGAGGTCCACCTCAAGCTCTACAACGGCTACGTCAACCGCACCAACGCGATCCTCGCCAAGCTGGCCAAGCTGGGCAACGAGGGTCAGACCGGCGACTCGAGCTTCCAGGAGCTCAAGCGTCGGGTCGGCTGGGAGTGGAACGGCATGCGCCTCCACGAGTATTACTTCGACAACCTCGGCGCGAGCGGGTCGCTCAAGGCCGACCAGAACCAGTTCGCGGCGCGCGTCGAGCAGCAGTTCGGCGGCGTGGACGCGTGGAAGGCCGACATGATGGGCGTCGCCAAGATGCCGGGGGTCGGCTGGGCGATCACCTACCTCGACCCGAAGAACGGGCAGATCTGGAACCACTGGGTCAACCAGCACGAGGTCGGCCACCCCGCGGGCGCCGTGCCGCTGCTGGTGCTCGACGTCTGGGAGCACGCGTTCTCGGTCTATCGCAAGCCGACCGACCGCCCCGCGTACCTCGACGACTTCTTCGCCAACGTCTGCTGGGACACCGTCGCCCGCCGTCTGGGCGCGGCCGTCTGAAATTCGGAGCGCGAGCGACCGCCCTGCGGGGGCGGCCGCTCGCGCTGTTCGGGCGCTACTCCTTCGCGCCGTCGAGGATCCAGGCCTCGACCGCGTCGAGCGTCGCCGCGTCGAGCGCCGGGGCGCCGAGCGGCATCTGCGAGCCGGCGCCGCCGGCGTCGACCTGGGTGCCGCGCATCTTGTGGAGGACGTAGCTGTTGTCCGGGTCTCCGGCGGTCACGAAGGGCATGCCGTTCATCGAGGGCACGCCGACCATCGAGGCGAGGGCGCTGGCCGCGTCCATGCCCATCAGCAGGCCGCCCGAGGGGCTGGCCGCGTGGCAGCCACAGTTGGGCTGGATGATCGGGGCCCACACATCGGTGGCGAAGCTCAGGCCGGCGCTGCCGGTCGTCGGCTCGCCCGTGGTGGGCGCGTCGGTGGTGGTCGCGTCCGTCATGGAGGCGTCGGTCCCGGCGGTGGTGGTCGCGTCGGTCCCGGCCGTCGCGTCGGTCCCGGCCGTCGCGTCGGTGGCGGCCTCGGTGGCGGCCTCGGTGGCGGCCTCGGTGGCGGCCACGTCGGTGTCGGTGTCATCCTTGTCCTCGCCGCAGGCCGGGATGGCGAGCAGGAGGGCGAGGGTTGCGATTGTGGAGAGCTTCATCAGACTACCTACTTTCAGAGAATTCTCAGGTGATTAGTGACGATGGGGCGAGGTCCGCGCTCAGGGCTTCGTGCCTTCGAGGATCCACTGCTCGATGAGGTCGATCTTCTCTTTGGGGAGAAAATCCCCGATCATCGGCATCGGCTTGCCGAAGCCGACTTTTTCCTGCGTTGCGCGCAGCTTGTAGAGCAGGAAGCTGGCGTCCGGATCCCCAGACTCTACCCGTTTCAGCCCCGACCCGTAGGCCTGGAAGCCCACCAGATTCGGGTACGAGTCGGCCGCGTTCGTCATCGTCAAACCGCCCGCGCCGTTCTCGTGACAGACGCAGGCGTTGGCGAATGTGACCGGGTAGACATCGAGCGCCCAGCTCAGGCCCGCGGGCTCGCCGGTGCTCGTGTCCTCTCCAGTCGTGCCCTCGCCGGTCGTGCCCGCGCCGGTCGTCGCGTCGCCGGTCGTCGCCGCGGTCGCCGTCGCCTCGCCGGTCGTCGCCTCGCCCGTCGTCGCCTCACCGGTCGTCGCGTTGACGGTCGTGCCCTGGCCGGTCGCGCCCTCGCCGGTCGTCGGCTGCATCGTCGTCGCGTCGGTCGCGGTCGCGGTCGTGGTGCTGGTCGAGGTCCCGGTGCCCGCGCTGGCATCGGTGACGGTCGCCGGGGTGGTGTCGGTGTCGTCCCTGTCCGCGGTGCAGGCGAGCAGGGGGAGGCAGAGGAGGACGTTGAGGGCGCAGTTTTTCGGGTAAATCACAGGATATGGTCTCGGTCGAGTGCGCGATTTTAGTACAGACCGAGACGCGCGAGAACAAGCATCAAGCGCATGAAAACGCCGCGGAGGTCCGCGGCGTGAGAGGTCAGCGATGGCGGAGGCTCAGGGCTTCGCGCCTTCGGAGATCCACTGCTCGATCAGCGCGAGCGTGGGCGCGTCGAGCGTGGAGCCGAGCGGCATGCTCAGGCCGACGCCGTTGACGTCGGGGTCACCCTGGGTGTTGTTGAGCTTGTGCCACAGGTAGCTGCCGTCGAGGTCGCTGGGGGCGACCAGCGGGAGCGCCACGCCCACGGCCTGCTTGTTGACGAGGTTGGCGTACGAGACATCGGCGCCGAGCATCGGCCCGCCGGGCGCGCTGCCGCCGGGCGTGTGACAGCCCGCCACGCACTTGGTGTCCCAGATCGGCTGGATGTCCATGACGTAGTCGACGGCCTCGGCGGCGCCGGTGCTCGACGAGCCGCCGGTCTCGCCCTCGCCGGTCGTCGGCTGGGTCGTCGGGTCGCTCGCGGCGGTCGCGTCGGTCGCGTCGGTCGCATCGGTCGCGGCGCCGTCGGTGTCGGTGTCGCCGCCTTCTTCAGTGCAGCCGGACATCACGACGACGGTGGAGAGGACGAGCTGCGCGGCCCAACGCGCGCGCGTCATGATCGAAGTACAAGCAAGGTTCATGGTGACGCACCCGATACCATCGATGCGAGCGCTCATCAAGGACAAGCGGGTTGCAGAGCCCGGCAGCGGGCTGCCCCGGCGAGGCACGATCTGCAGGTGGCAGGTGCGGGCGCCGCTACGCAGATCACGCCGTCAATTCATGGCCTGGGGGATCGCCAGGACGAAGGGCTCGATGCGCGCCTCGAAGCAGCGGCCGTCGGGTCGCAGCATCATGTAGCTGCCGTGCATCGCCCCGTGCGGGGTCTCGAGCACGCACCCACCCGAGTACTCGAAGGACTCGCCGGGGTGCAGCAGCGGCTGCGAGCCGACCACGCCCTCGCCCTCGACCTCGCGCACGCCGCCGCTCGCATCGGTGATGATCCAGTGGCGACGACGCAGCTGCGCCGGCGCCTGCCCCTCGTTGGAGATCTTGATGGTGTACGCGAACACGAAGCGGGCGGGCTGCGACTGCTCGTGCACGTAACGCGAGCGGACGACGACGCGGATCCCCTGGGTCTCGGCGAAGCTGGACACCTGGTCGCCATACCCAAAAAGTTCGCGGGTGCGCAAGGCATCTCTTCCGCGCCCGGCGATCACGGGCCCGTGAGTCCAGGCTCGTGGATCGGGGGGCCGGCGCCGTCGGCCCCGCGACCGCGCGCGGCGTGATACGCCGCCACCTGCGCCGCGAGCCCGCCGCGCTCGAGCGCCGCGCCGTCGGCCAGCGGCTCGTCGTAGAAGCGGTCGGGCAGGCGGTCCTCGGCGATCGTCCAGCCCTCGCGCAGGTTGAAGCGGTGGCGTAACTCGGCGATCCGGGCGACCGCGCGATGCAGCGCGTCGGCGTCGTGGGCCACGCCCGTCACCATGGTCAGCAGCTCGGCGCCCTCGCGCCACGGCTCCGGGACGGCCCCACGCAGGAACTTGCAGAGGATCAGCGAGTCGAGCAGCGCCGCCAGGTCCTCGGTCTCGATCACCAGCGCGGGAGCGCGCGCGGGGTCGGCGTGCCAGCGGTCGACCCCGGGCCGCAGGTCGGCCTGATAGGCGCCGCTGCGGTTGTGGTCGGCGCCGCGGCTGGCGACGCACAGCCCGAGCGCCATGGTCTGCATCGCCCGGGGCTCGTAGCCCGGGAGCTCGAGGCCCTTCACGTGGCAGGCGAAGGCGGCGCTGCCCTGACCGATCGCGGCCGCGAGTCGACGTGTCCCTTCGGCCAGGGAGTCTCCGGGGCCCTCGCGTCGGGCGATGCGCGCGAGCCAGGGGGCGAGCTCGTCGCCGAAGCGCAGCGGCCAGTCGACGAGGCCCTTCTCGGCGCACTCCATGGCGAAGGCGAGGGTGCCTCCGGCGGAGATCGTGTCGAGGCCGAGCTCGTCGCAGGCCGCCGCCGCCGCGAGCAGGCGCGCCGGGTCCTCGACGCCGCACAGCGGGCCGAGGGCGAACTGGGTCTCGTACTCCATGCGGGTCCCGCCGTAGCGGTGGTCGCAGCCGATCGTGCAGCCGGCGCAGCTCTCGCGGGTGTGAGCGGCGGCGGCCGCGAGGCCCTCGGGCGCGAGGCGGCGCGCGGCCGCCTTGCCGAGCGAGACGCCCTGGAAGTTGCGCACCGGAAGGATCTGGAGGCGGTCGAAGGTCTCGAGGTTGCTGGCCGTGCCGAGCCGCCGATACTTGTCGGTCGTCACCCCCTGGCTGCGCAGCGCCAGCTCGCGGGCGCGGAGCTGCAGCGCGGCCGGGTCGGCCGCCCCCGGGACGGCCACGCCGCGCACGGTGATCGCCTTGACCCGCTTGGCCCCGAGCACCGCCCCGGCCCCGCCGCGACCGGCGTGGCGGCCGTCGTTCGAGACGGTGGCGTAGCGGACCAGCGCCTCGCCGGCGGGGCCGATCGCGGAGACGTGGCGCCCGACACCTGTCCTCTGGAACAGCTCGGCGACGGCGGCCGCGGACCAGCCGGCGAGCTCGGGGCACGGGGTGACGCGGCAGCGCGCGGGGTCCTCGTCGAGGTGCAGGTGCGAGAGCCGGGCGAGGGCGCCGCGGATGACGACGGCGTCGACGCCGAGGCGTCGGGCCGCGAGTGCGAAGCGCGAGGAGCTGAGGCCGTCGCAGATCCTCCCGGTCAGCGGGCTCTTGCACAGCAGCGCGAACTTGGCGGTGGTCGTCAGCGGGCTGCCGAGCAGCGGGCTGAAGCTGTAGATCAGCGGGGCCTCGGGGGCGAGCGGGTGCACGTGCTTCG
>Ga0209480_10000738_pt1 | contig 25658 bp, 22 predicted proteins | sample JI61114C2DNA_FD_187501 | JGI IMG/M metagenome (GOLD analysis project Ga0209480, IMG submission 187501) | Wastewater effluent complex algal communities from Wisconsin, to seasonally profile nutrient transformation and Carbon sequestration -... | ecosystem: Engineered > WWTP > Effluent > Algae... | reverse complement strand
GCAGATATCATCCTGCACTTCCGGTGTGGCGGATGCCGTTAAAGCCAGTACAGGTACGGTTGGTAAATCTTTTCTGATAGCGGCTATCCGTAAATAGGGTGGCCGGAAATCATATCCCCATTGGGACACACAATGGGCTTCATCCACGGCCAGCAGGCTTACGCCAAGGCCGGGCAGGTATTCACGGAATAATGAAGTTTCCAGTCGCTCCGGCGATACATACAGAAATTTACAATTGCTCTGCATGGCCGTTTCAAAAGTGCGGATCACTTCCTTGCGGCTCATTCCGGAAAAAATCGCATACGCGGTTATGCCTCTTTTGCGCAGGTTCTCCACCTGGTCCTTCATCAGGGCGATCAGCGGGGAGATCACCAGGCAGAGACCCTCCATGGCCATGGCCGGCACCTGGTAGCAGATGGATTTGCCACCGCCTGTGGGCAACAGGGCCAGTGCGTCTTTTCCGTTCAGTACTGCATGTATAATGTCTTCCTGCATCGGACGGAAGGCATCATACCCCCAGTATTCTTTTAATATGTAATGAGGATCTTTCAATGAATAAGGGTGACAAATTACATCATTGTAACGGGAGTTCCGTTTTCCTGAACAGGATCAGTTCCACCCGGCGGTTCAGCGCCCGGCCTTCCGGACTGCGGTTACTGGCTACCGGACGGCTGCGGCCATAAGGATATATCGTTACGGGTATTGCGGCTGACAAGCCATGCTGCTGCAGCCATACTTTTACAGACTCACTCCGTTGTGCACTCAACAGGTTATTCCGGGTATCGGTTCCTACTGAATCCGTGTGTCCTTCTATCCGGATGCTGTCAATATGGTTCATTTCCCCATTGGAGAAATAAGCGGTAAGAATTTTAATGGCCGCGGGTTTCAACTGGGCTTTATTGAAATCAAACAGCACATCTCCCAGTTTGAGGGTATCCGTTTTAATCAGCGGCTTTATTTTTTCCGGCAATACCTGTGTGTAACTGCTGTCGCTGAATTCCGGCTCAATGGCCAGTTCCCCTCTTCCGTAGAGGGAATAGTCCATTTCCCGGTGCCTGAAATTATAGGCATAAATGATTCCTTTATTTAACAGATACGCATCACACAGGACTTCTTTGGGGTCATCGGGTTGCAGGGAAAAACGCTCAAGTATAACCGAAACGGTTTGCACACCGGTTAAAGGTGTTTTCCCCGCCAGGCTGTCTTTGTGAATCAGGCTGCCAAACGTCAGATATTTTTCATCACCGGTGGCGGTAAAACGATAAGTAAATTCCACAAAACGGGTTTTCGGTACCGGGGTTACTGAATCAATACTGTCGGGACGCATGGTGCCGGAAAAAGGACGACGGGGCACATAAAACCGTTCACCAAGGCAGATGCCGATTTTGAAATTCAGTTTGGGATTCAATGTGGCATTGACAAGACCCTTCAGGGTATATTGTTTTCCTTTTTGCAGGTGGCAGGGAAGGATAGTGCCCACTACCGGAGTAAACCCGGTATAGTTCATCCAGTTGTAAAAAATAGCCAGGCTATTGGTGCCGGTCAGCGGATTTTCTCCATCCTGTGCCAGCATCTGCACTTTCACGTCTTTCAGGTAAAACCAGCCTTCCACGCCGCATTCGGCTTTGTATTCAGTACAGGTATTGACCTCATCAAATCCGCCATTGACCAGCAGATTTACCTGTGAAAAACCGGTAAGGAAACCAGCCAGGAGCAGGAACAGCATACCGGTCTGTTTCATGGTTACACGACTTTCTTGATAAACAAACGGACCGAATTAACCGCCAGTACCACATCGCTCATCCCCATTACCAGGGCACCGAATGTGGGAGTCAGGAATCCGAAAGCGGCCACGGGGATGGCCACAATATTATAGGCAAAGGCCCAGAACAGGTTTTGTTTGATAGTGAGATACGTGTGCTTTCCGAGTCCCAGTGCCGTAGGCAGATTTTTTAATCCATGATTCATCAGTACCACCTGTGCACTCTGTACGGCAATCTGAGATGCATCGTTCATGGATATGCCGATGGTAGCTTTGGCCAGTGCCGGAGCATCATTGATACCATCACCCACCATGGCGGTTGGCGTTTTTTCGCTCAGTTCCGCGATTTTATTGAGTTTTTGTTCCGGACTCTGTTCGGCAATTACAGTATCAATACCCAGTACTACGGCCAGCTTATTGCATTTGGAAAGCCGGTCACCGCTCAGCAGAATCGTACTGATATTTTTGCTGTGCAGGTAATCCACCACACTCTTTGCTTCCGGCCGCAGCTCATCTTTTACATCCATCCATCCCAGTAATACACCGTTACGTAGCAGGTACACATTGTGGGTATCGTCTTTGGTCAATCCTTCCACGGCTTTGTATGAACCGGCGATATACTGGTTGCCTTCTTTATCGGAGGCTTGCATACCCAGTCCTTTGATCTCTTCAATCCGGGTCCACGCTATTAAGTCTTTTGTCTTCCACTCCGCCGCAATACACTTTGCAATCGGGTGGTTAGAATATTTTTCCAGGGAATAAAAAATCCGTTTAAACGCGTCTTCGTTTAAGGCCGGGTCGGTTATTTTCCATTCACCAATGACAAAATCACCGGTGGTAAGTGTACCGGTTTTGTCAAAGACCACCTGTTTGATATCCTTAAACGTTTCCAGACTGGTGGCATTCCTGAACAGGATACCCGTCCGGGCCGCACGGCCCAGTCCTACGGCTATCGCTGCCGGTGTGGCCAGTCCCATGGCACAGGGGCAGGCAATCACCAGCACAGCAATACTCCGCATCAGGGCCGGTGTAAAATCTTTTAAAATGATCCAGCTTGCAATAAGGGTGAGTGCGGCAATACCGAGTACAATCGGAATAAAGATGCCGCTGATTTTATCCGCCAGCAACTGCACCGGTGGCTTTTCACCCTGCGCCTGTTTAACCATATTGAGGATACCCGATAATACCGTATCATCCCCGGTGGCGGTGACCTGTGCTTTCACCGTACCATCGGTTATCACGCTGCCGCCGATCAGGGTGTCTTTCGCTTTTTTATGCAATGGCAGGCTTTCTCCGGTAATGATGGCTTCATTCACATGTACATCCCCCCAGAGAACCTTACAGTCAATGGGTACCTGTTCACCGCTTTTGATCAGCACAAGATCTCCCACCCGCAACGCGGTGTTTTCCACCGGGAAAATCTGCTCCTTATGTTCATCGTCAAACGCAATCATGTTGGCCATCACTTTTTGTGATTTGGCCAGTTTATTCAAAGCCCGCTGTGTGGAAGCAATAGAGGCTTCTTCCATATAATTCCCCAGGAAAACCAGGGTGATGATGGTGGCGGCGGTTTCATAAAACATATACTGCTCAGCCTGGCCGGTAAGTGATCCGTAGAGACTGTATACAAATGCGGCGGTGGACCCGATGGCAATCAGCACATTCATATTCGGCATGCCATTGCGGATACTCTTCCAGGCACTCTTTCCAAAAAAGCTCATACCCACCAGGTAAACGGGGATGGTCAGTCCAAGCTGTACCCAATGGTTCATCAGCCAGTGAATATGTAATCCCGGTATCATGTGCAGCATCAGGATGGCCGTAAATGGCAGGCAGAACCAGAAACGCTGCAGGTGAGTGGTAAAAAAAGGAGTTTCCACATCGTCATGGTCATGATCATGCGCGTGGGTGTGGTTTTTGCCGGGATCCCTGATTACTTTATAACCCAGATCAGTTACTCCTTCGGCCAAAAGATCAATTCCAAGGTCTTCGTTTTTGGCAAAACTGACATCACCGGTGGCGAAATTTACCCGGATTTCAGTGGCACCTTTCTTGTCGAGGTATTTTTGGATATTGAGCGCGCAGGTGGTGCAGTCCATGCCCTCCACTTTCCATTGAACCTTTTCCATGCAGTAAAGGTACCAAATCAGGCAGCCCGCTTATTTCGCGCCCGGGAATATGTTTACAACATGGTTGCTATATCACCCTAATTTTGCAGCATGGAATGGATTTTTTCACTGGACAGGATTGAGGAGACGGCGGCGGCCTTTATAAAAGCGGCCGGCAATACCCGGGTATTTGCCTTTCATGGTCCGATGGGAGCCGGTAAAACCACATTTATACAGACCCTATGTACCGCATGGGGGGTCAGGACTACGGTTAGCAGCCCTACGTTCTCCATTATAAATGAATACCGTTACATGGACAAGGGTAAGCAAGTCCCGCTTTACCATATGGATCTGTACAGGCTCCGTGACGAAGAAGAGGCGCAACGGGCCGGGGTGGAGGACGCACTGTACAGCGGCTATATCTGTCTGGTGGAATGGCCGGAACGCGCACCGGGTATCTTTCCCGAAGACACACTGCATGTATATATCTCACTGCTGGATACCAAAATACGGCAGATTAAAATCGGCAATAATTAAGTAGCTTTGGAAACAGCGATAACGAAGCTTCGCTACCTGATGCATGAGCCAGCAAAAACCCAAAATAAGTACGTCTTTCAGCTATGAAACGCTGGAGGAGACCCTGGACATCCGCCCAAAGACGGAGGGCATGATGATCGGCATTCCCAAGGAAATTGCCTTTCCAGGAAACAGGGTGGCCCTGACACCGGATGCCGTAAGTGTGCTGGTAAGTAACGGCCACCAGGTGATCATCGAACACAATGCCGGTGAAGCTTCTCATTTCCGGGACAAGGAATACAGTGAAGCCGGAGCCAAGATTGTATATGACCGCGAATCCGTGTTCAAAGCACCGATCCTGGTGAAAAGTGCACCCGTAATTGAAGAGGATCTGCCCCTGCTGCAACTCAACCAGATTATCATTTCCCCGATACACCTCTCTGTTCTCAAATCCATGATTCTCGAGAAGATGATGGAGAAAAGAATCACCGCGGTATCATTTGAAAACCTCAAAGACGACAGTGATTCTTATCCTATTGTCCGCAGTATGAGTGAGATTGCCGGCAGTGCCGTAATGCTCATCGCCGGACAATACCTGGGCTCATCCAATCATGGTAAAGGAGTATTACTGGGTGGTATTTCCGGAATTGCACCGACTAAAGTGGTGATCATTGGTGCCGGTATTGTGGGTGAATTTGCTGCCCGTGCAGCCCTGGCCCTGGGCGCTTCTGTGAAAGTATTTGACAATAGTGTGTACCGCCTGAAAAGGTTACAAAACAATATCGGTCAGCGGATGTGGACATCCGTTATTGAACCACGCCTGTTGGCCAAACAACTCAAGACCTGTGAAGTGGCCGTTGGGGCATTGGGTTCACAAACGGGCCGGACCCCCCTGATTGTAACCGAGGAAATGGTCAGCAATATGCGACCCGGTTCCGTGATCATTGATGTGAGTATCGACCGGGGTGGATGTTTTGAAACGGCTGAAATCACCACGCACGAACATCCCATCTTTATGAAATACGGGGTGATCCATTATTGTGTACCCAATATTCCATCCGGGTTCTCCCGTACCGCTTCCCAGGCAATCAGCAATGTGCTGATGCCCTTACTGCTCGAAGCAGGGGAGGAAGGCGGTTTCGAAAACCTGGTGTGGCATAAACTGCATTTGCGCAGCGGCATCTATCTCTTTAAAGGAGCCCTGACCAATTTCTACCTCAGTCAGCGCTTTGATCTGAAGTATACCGATTTGAATTTACTGATTGCGAGTCAGCGATAAGGAAAGGTTGACAAGTTAACAGGTTTGCGGGTTGATAAGGAAATGTTCTAAGTGAGCTGACTTTCTGACCTGTTAACTTTTTTAACTTTACCACTAATAAATTTCAGAAGTACAATCTCAACATGACATACCCATTCCTTCCGGGTCGCTTTATATTTCCCCAATCCAGGTGTTCGTGGTAGTTTTTATCCAACAGGTTGTCTATTCCCAGTTGCAGGTCGGTTTTTTTACCGGCAATTAAAAACTGACAACCGGTTCGTGTATGCAGCAGGATGTATCCGTCTGTTTTATCCTCTCCGTATTTCCTGCTGACACTATGTTGGTTGGCTGCTGCTTCTGTTTCCAGTTGCAGGAAGAAATGGCTGAACTGATACCGGATTGTACTTGTATTTTTCAACGGGGCTATCATCGGCAACGGATCTTCGTTGTTGTCTTTGCCCAGGGTATACCGAAGGCTGGAAATTATATCCAGTGCTGAAACAGGTTTCAACAGCAGACTGGCTTCGAGTCCGGCCAGTGTGGCATAGGGCAGGGTTGAAAAATTTTTCACTCCGTTGGCGCCAATCGTCATGGTGCTGAAGGACGGATTGATCGTGCCACTGATGAAATGCCGGATATGGTTATAGAATGCCGTTGCCTTGAAACGTGCTTTCTTCCCGTGTGCCAGCAGGGAAATCTCCCCCTGCAGCGATTGTTCCGGTTTCAAACCCGGGTTGCCCAGGTAGTCATAGCCGTCCTGCGCATTGAATAAATAAAAGCCATAGAGTTCAGTAGCTGTGGGCATCCGCTCCGCATATGCAATGGAGGCACTTCCTTTCAGCCAGGAATTAATTTTACGGGTGCTGGTGAATGACAGGTTTTTCAGCAACTCATTTCTGTCCGCATCTGTCACGCCAAGAATACTGATATGGTCTTTTGCTTCCTGTGTGGTCAGTCCCGTATGTATATAATCCAGCCGCAGGGCTGATTGTAACAACCAGTTGCTGTCGGCTCTGAACTCCCAGCTGAGGCCGGTGCCATACTGGTCTTTTCGGTTATCCGGCCAGGTGAGCATATACATGGGCGGCTGGCCGGCTTCGTACATGGTCATGGAGGCGGTAAGCCGGGTGGAAGCGGCATCGGCAATGATCCGCAACTGCTGTCTGCGGCTGAGGAGTAGGGCTCCCTCCGCAAACATGCCTGCAGTCAAACTGCGTCCGGGCATATCCATATGGATCGGGACATTGGGACGGTGTGTGTCATCCATATAGTGACGCACCTGGTTGGCATACAATTTGGCCGACCATTTATACAGAGGTTTCCCGGCCTGCTCATGATGAAAACTCAGTGAACCGATCCTGGCTACCGCATACCCCACATCCATGGGCAGTGCGGGATAGCCAATATTCCAGCCATTGTCCCCGATATAATCTGCTTTGATGCTGTTGTACTGATCCAACTGGTATTTGGCCGTAATAGAATAATTCACTTTTTCATATTGGGAAAAAGCAATGCGCTCCCCGCCACCACTGCGGTAGGTATCACTTTTCCGCCAGCTGCTGCTGCCAAGGAATGACCATTGACCCGTGCTGTAATTCAGCTGCAGGGCTTCATGAATGCTTTTAGCCGCGGTCTGGTAACCACTGGTGATTGATCCGTTTAGTTTTTTATCCGTATGACAGGAAGGAGCAGCCGTAATTAAATTAACCGTGCCTCCTGTTGAGGATCCGTTTACAAATCCCTGTGTACCGGTCTGTATTTGCAGCTGATCCAGGTTGAGCGGCTCAATATAAATAGTGGCCGGATCCATTTTGTCCGTGCAGGCGCCATGTATCCGCATACCGTCTACCAGCACATTGATTTGTCCGCCGGATAAAGAACGAATGGCCGGTTCCATACCATATGTGCCCCTGCGTATCAGGGTCAGTTCCGGCAAACGTGCCAGTATATCTTCAAGCGTGGAGGACGGATTGGTCCGGTAAAAATGCAGCATCCGCTGCCGGTCCGTCCGTTCTTTAGTGATGACTTGTATTTCCCGGAGTTCAATACTGCGGCTGCTGTCATCACTCATCTGGGCCACATTGCTCTGTGAAAAAACGGATAAACCGCTGCCTAGCATAACCAGCAGAAGAATTTGTTTCATGTTGAATATTTTTAAAATGCAGGCGGGAGACCCCGCCCGCTGGTATTTAACTGCTAAAAAGTAACATCGAAATACTGGGTGGTATCCGCTACGGACGTACCGGACATAAAGTCCAGGTTCAGTCGCCATAGTCCCGTCATCGTGAAATTGACCTTGCCCTTATAATGACCATTGCCTACATGCACCGGGTTTACATTATTGGGAGATCCGTGTCCCATGGTGGGCATTTCAGGTGTCAGTATTACGGAGAGACTGCTGTCAGCCGGCCAACTCATCATAGAGGCTTTTTTATAAATGGCTATTTCCATATCATTGATGCCCACTTTGGAGGTAGTGGCTGCAGGACTGATCAGGGAAATAAAATACTTTGCCCCGTTATGGACGGCAGTGAATGATTTCTGCCGGGAACTGGCCGGTTCAGCCACCGTCAGCGGAAGTGTAATTGAACCCTCTTTGTCGTTTACATGATTATGTACTTCAATATCCAGGGTCCAGGTGCCACCCATGGACGACATGATAAAAGTGACACTGCAGGGAAATAAGTGATTTTCCGCTTCCGTGGAAGCCGGATTTTCAAAAGGCGCGGAGTGCTGCATCATACCCATATCCATCATCGGATTCAGGTGAATATGCGCATCATCAATCCTTTTGCCGGAGATGGAATCATACAACGCTATATAGAATTTTGTATAACCGGTGGTCAGGGAGGATTCTTTTGTATATACTTCCACTTTGGCTGCGGCACCAGTGGCATAACCTTCCGCCACTTTCGTCATTCCTTCGACAGGGTTGGGTTCAGTTTTATCTTTTGTACAGGAGGCCAGGAATATAAGTATGCAGAGTACGGATACGGACACTAAGAGGTATAATGATTTTTTCATAAAATCAATGTTGAAATAAATGATTAGTAAATAATAAAAAGCATAGCAGGATAGCTGCTGCAGGGCAACAGTATCTGTGAGGCAGTAGAAAAGGAGCATGAATCAGGCCTGTAGTGGCGGATGGAATATGGCCATACTGTGGAGGTATTTGTATGGACGGTTGTAACGGGCGTATGCGGTATACCCTGTTTCCGGAACCAATAACTGGTGATTGATGGATACCGCGGTATAGGGACTTCCTTCCAGTTGTTGTTTTACCTGGAGCGGAGCATCCTCATCCTGGTGCTGGTTGCTTTCCTGCAATTTCATCTTTAAAAAACATTTTCCATCACACTTCAGTTCCGGCCGGTCTTTATTGATACAATGTTCAGCAGCAATGGCTTTCCGGTTGGCATAAAACCAGAGGGTAAATACCGATGCGTAACAGGATTGCACCGTAAAAATCAGTAATAATATGAACGCGATAGCCTTTTTCACGGGTGCAAATATAGGGGTCGTTTGTTAATTAGCGGAATGAGGGAAATCAGCTGGGAATATGATTAAAGACATAGATGTCTTTTTAGGTTGATACGGCCGCGGAATAGAAACGCCTTATTAACTTTTCAACTTATCAACCTTTCAACTTATAATCGCTGATATTGATGATTTCAGTGCAGAATCTGTACTCTGTCTCATCATTACTGCTTACTACGATCAGCCGGTCTTTCCCATATTTTTCAATCAGGGAAAGATAGAGGGCTATCCCTGGTGCATCCAGGTTGGTGCAGGGTTCATCAAGGAGTACAATGCCGCTGTCGGACAGAATGCATTGGGCCAGTTTGACCCGTTGTTTCATACCGGAGGAGTAATTCCGGATTTGTTTATTTACCGCTTTTTCCAGACCGATAAGCTCAATAATTTTTTGGGGGGTCAATCCCGGCAGAAAGGGTTTAAAACTTTGATGAAAGTCCAGAAATTCAGTCAGGGTCATTTCCTCAATTACATCCAGGTAGGGGGCGCAGATAGAAACGAAACTGAAAATGGTTTCGGGGTCCTGTTTTTTTCCGCTGATTGTCCAGTCAATGGTTCCTTCATTGATCATCATGGAACCGCTGAGTGCCTGTAGCAGGGTGCTTTTTCCGGATCCGTTGGGACCGGTAATGGCATAGGCCTTTCCTGAAACAAACTGGTAAGTAAAATGGCGGTAGATCCAGTCGCGGTTAAACCGTTTCCCGGCATCAGATAGGGAGATCGTCATCATTGCTGCCTTTGGTGAAGCGTTTGATTATACCGCGTCCGCTTTCCCGGATAAAAGTGACGATCTCGTCGCGTTCATCGGTGGCCGGCATTTCCTCTTCCAGGAATTCAACTGCCTGGCTGGTATTCATGCCTTTATTATATAATACCCGGTAGATATCCAGGATATGATTGATGCGTTCCACACTGAACCCACGGCGTTTCAATCCGATGGAGTTTACCCCGGCATAACTGAGCGGGGTGCGTCCGGCTTTGATATAAGGCGGCACATCTTTGCCCACCAGTGATCCACCACTTATAAAGGAATGGGAACCGATTTTTACAAACTGGTGTACGGCGCACATGCCCCCGATAATGGCCCAGTCGCCAATGGTTACGTGACCGGCCACCTGGGTATTGTTACTGGTGATACAGTTGTCGCCCACAAAACAGTCGTGTGCAAAATGGCAGTAGGCCATAATCAGACAATTACTGCCGATCACGGTTTTTTCGCGGTCCTTGGTACCCCGGTTGATGGTCACAAATTCCCGGATTGTGGTGCCGTCGCCGATATATACATTGGAATATTCGCCCTGAAATTTCAGATCCTGTGGTATGGCCGCAATAACGGCACCGGGGAAGATCCGGCAGTTTTTGCCAATCCTGGCCCCTTCCATAATGGTAACATTGGAGCCAATCCAGGTGCCATCGCCGATTTCCACATCCTGATGAATGACTGTAAACGGATCAATTTTTACATTCGTAGCCAGCCGGGCATTTGGGTGTATATATGTGTGTGGATGAATCATGCAGCAATATTCCCGCAGTCAGCGGACGGGCAAAGTTAGCTTTTAACGGCTAAAACAGAAGTTTTTTTACGCATATATTGTTAAAAATCAGTGCCTGATCAGGATCATCCGGTGTTCCACCATCAAAGTCAGGGAGATGCAGTAAATTTGTGTTTCAAATGCACACGCCTCCGGATATACTGACCCTGGCTTACAAGCAAACCCTGATGCAGGATGAATTTTCCGTGCTCCAGGAAAGGGAACAAGTGATCCCGGGTTCTGTACAATATTCCATTCAGCGGTACCGCCGGCACCCCCAATGGAATATGGAGGATACCGGAATGCTGGTATATCATTATGCAAAATCAGCTCCCAGGGAAAATTATCTGGAGTTAAAATTCTGTGTAAGCGGGAATGTATACTGCCGTAAAAAAGATACGGAATGTGATCTCTGCCAGTTTAATGCGTCCAAATCCTGTATGGAACGGGTGGAAAGTATTGATGTGGTCAGTTTCCGTTTTTCACCGGTACAACTCAGCCAGTTTGTAAAACCCCGGAAAGGTAATGCGGCATTAACAGAGCAGATTCTTTCTTTCAAACATAGTTCCTCCTTTACCAAGATTCTCCCGCTTTGTGGGAAAACAAGAATGGTACTGGAAGGGGTACTGAATCATACGTATAGCGACAGTCTGGAGAATATCTATATTAATGCGCAAACCCAGATATTGCTCCTGTATTCCCTGGATTGTATGCTCGGGGAGAAGGAAATTGATGTGATCAGCTGTAAATTCCTGGCCAATGAAGCCGACCGGGAAAAAATTGTAAAAGCCCGCGAAATCCTGATCCAGCATATTGGTGAGCCTATCACCATAAAAGAACTCAGCCGCAAAGTGGCGATTAATGAATGCTACCTGAAAAAAGGGTTCAAAGAGCTGTTTGGCACCACTGTGTTCGATTTTTACCAAAGCCAGCGGATGGAACATGCCAAATACCTTTTATATGAGAAGGGTCTGAGTGTTACGGAAGTCTCCATGTTGCTGGGCTATTCCTCAATCTCCCATTTCTCCACCGCCTTTAAAAAACATACAGGGCTGAAACCCTGTGAACTTTTACTTCGCTAAGTATAGGGGTTTACCGCTAACACGTATAAGTTAATGTCGTATTAAACCCCGTTTTCCGCGTGCTTTCCGGCAATAATTTTTATGTAACCTCCGTTACACATCATATGGCATCATTTTTGGATATTTGATTGTCACAGATGCGTAAAAAACTGGCTATACTACTGATTAGTTTACACCTCGTTGGAAATACCGAGGCAGGTCAGCTATTTAAATTCCCGCAATTGATCCGTCATTTCCATCAGCATCAGGAAAAGAACGGCTCGCTGGGTTTTATTAGTTTTATCATGATGCATTATATGGGCGATGATGGCACCACTGCGGATGATGATCAGGATCAACAATTGCCCTGTCATAATCTGCAACAGCATAACATGCATATTATCTTTTCTCCGATGGATAAGACTGTCGCTGTCCCCGTGCTTATTTCTTTTGCAGACAGAAACTATATCTCCCATTTATCTGGTAATACACCGGAAATACCCTTGCCGGTTGATATACAACCTCCGCGCATTAGCTAGTTTGTTAATTCCCATCATTTTTTAACCGGACCGGTTATAACCTGACTGTTTGTTATTACAAATGGATTTTCAGTCAGTATCCCCGTATTTATTGGAACAAAAAACATACATCAAATCAACTATTATGAAAAACAAATTCCTGATTGTACTGGCTGCTACAGTGACCGGGCTGGTCATTTTAAATGCATGTCGTCATGAAATTCTTTATCCCGGCGGCGGAACCGGTGGTGGTACCGGTGGCGGTACCGGTGGCGGCACTGGTGGTGGTACCGGGGTGACCAATACCTGCAGCCCGGATACCGTTTATTTTGTGAATGATATCCTGCCGTTAATATCCTCCAACTGTGCCATGGCGGGTTGTCATGATAATATTACCCATGCGGAAGGGGTACGCCTTACCAACTATACACAGATTGCTGCAACAGTGCGACCCGGAAATGCCGCAAACAGTGATCTCTATAAAGAAATTATAAAGACCAGCAACAGCCGCATGCCCCCGCCTCCCATGCCAGCCTTTACCACCGCGCAAAAAGCCATGGTGCAGAAATGGATTAACCAGGGAGCCAAGAACAATAGTTGTGTCGGCCGTTGTGACACCGCTGTATTTACTTATGCATTGGCCGTGAAACCCATCATGGATAATAAATGCGTGGGTTGTCATAACCCGGCCAATCTCGGTGGAAATATCGATTTGTCTACTTATGCCGCGGTGAAGACATCTGCCCTGACCGGTAAATTGTACGGCTCAATTGCCCATCAGACCGGTTTTTCAGCTATGCCAATGGGAGCTGCTAAACTCTCCGATTGCGAAATCACACAGGTGCAGAAATGGATTGCCAACGGCTCACTCAATAATTAAAAAAAGAAGAACTCATGAAAATTAAAATTGTCCTTTCAATATTGCTGATTGCCACCGTGGCCGGATTCAGTTCCTGTTATTATGATAAAGAGGATCTGTTATATGGCGGAGCGGGTGCTGTCTGTACAGACAGTGCAGGCACGGTGTCTTATGCCCAGAAAGTGGTCCCCCTGCTGCAACAATACTGTTATAGTTGTCATACCGGCAGTTTCCCGTCCGGCAATGCCCTGATGGGTACATATGCTTCGGATAAGGCGATGGCGGTAAATGGAAAACTCTATGGCACCATTGCTCATATCAGCGGATATTCCCCCATGCCCAAAGGCATGTCAAAAATGACCAATTGCCAGATCGCCGTCATCAAAAAATGGATTGACAGCGGCACCCTCAACAACTAAACAACTAAACGTCTAAACATTTAAACACCATCATGAAACGAAAAAAAATAATCATCTGGACCATTCTGATACTCCTGGCCGCCGGAGCAGCGGGTGGATTCTATGCTTATAAAGAATATAACCGGAAACATAAGGATACAGCGGACCTGAAACCCGATTTTTCTGCAACTGCTGTTGTTTTACTGGATGAATACCAGAAAGATGAAAAGTCGGCCAATAACAAGTATCTCGGCAAAGTACTGAAAGTGGACGGCCTCGTAAAAGACCTGAAACAGGATGACAAGGGGCTTTACACCGTTATATTGGGCGATACCGCTTCGATGTCTTCAGTGCGTTTCAGCATGGATAGTATTCATAATGAACAGGCGGCTGGCCTGGTAAAAGGAAAAGCGGCTGTGTTAAAAGGTATCTGTACCGGCTTTAATGCGGACGAAATGCTGGGCTCGGACCTGATGCTGAACAGAGCTGTTGTTGAAAAAAAATAAACATACACAATTACATACATCATCTAAATCAACGAAAATGAAAAATTATTTTGTCTTAGCTGCAGCGGTCCTGCTGATCAGTTTCTCTGCAGGCGCGCAGAAATATTTTACAAAAACAGGTAAAATCAGTTTTGATGCCACTACTTCATCCTCTCCTGAAAAGATTGAGGGTATCAATAAAACGTCCACCTGTGTACTGGATGCCAAATCAGGCGCCATTCAGTTTGCCGTTTTAATGAAGGGTTTTCTTTTTGAAAGAGCACTGATGGAAGAACACTTCAATGAAAATTATGTGGAGAGTAATAAATTCCCGAAAGCTGAATTTAAAGGGACTATTAGCAATAACGAAGCCGTGAATTACAGTAAAGACGGCACGTATGCTGTAACGGTAAAAGGTAAACTCACCATGCATGGTGTAACAAAAGATGTGGAAACCGCTGGTAAACTGGTAGTACAGGGTGGAAAGATCCAGGCATCCGCCACTTTTAATGCCGCACTGGCAGATTACAATGTAGCTATACCCGGACTCGTAGCCGATAAAGTTGCGAAAACAGCTAAAATCGGCGTTGACTGTTCCCTCGAGCCTTTAAAATAAAAACGACAAATTCAGAATACTATGAATAAGCTACTATTACAGGGATTCCTGGCGGCCGTCATGCTGTTCAGCAATTCCGGAGCCTGGGCGCAGGACGAGGATCTGCTCAAATTACTCGGCGAAGAAAAGCCCAAAAAAGAAAGGATAAAATATGCCTTTAAATCCCCGCGGGTGATCAATAGTCATTCCATGGAGTTCTTAAACCCGGGTACAATGGATTTCCGGATCCTGCACCGGTTTGGTCAGGTGGACCAGGGCTATAAGAATTTATTTGGTCTTGATCAGGCCAGTATGCGTATGGGATTTGACTTTGGCATTATGCAAAACCTGATGTTTGGGTTTGGCCGCAGTACGTATAAAAAAGAACTCGATGCATTTCTGAAATATGCCCCGATCCGGCAATCAACAGGTCCCTGGAGTTCGCCGGTTACGGTGGCCTTTGTATCCGGGATAACGATGGACGGACTTCCCTGGGCAGATCCTTCCCGGAAAAACTTTTTTACGTCAAAACTCGGGTATTATTTCGAGGCGATTATCGGAAGGAAATTCAGTGAATCCTTTTCATTGGAGGTCGCACCCACCATGGTGCATCGTAACCTGGTGGCCACTGAAGCCACTCCCAATAATGTATATGCACTGGGTGTGGGCGGACGACTGAAATTATCCCAGCGTGTGGCCTTTACCTGGGATTACTCGCATGTGTTCATCGGGATGCCGGACAGCGGCTATTATCACCCCTTATCCGTGGGCTTTGATATTGAAACCGGCGGTCACGTATTTCAGTTGCATTTCTCCAATTCCACGGGTATGAACGAACGGGCCTTTATAACAGAGACTACCGGGCAATGGGGAAAAGCGGAAGTCCGCTTTGGATTTAACCTGTCAAGGGTTTTCCAGATTAAAAAACCTAAACACAAATCTTAATATAGTTTTTACAGCCACAGCAAGTTTTTCTTCTCACGAACCACAGAGAACCTGACACCAAAGAGATCTTTAATCATTAAAAAAAGTGTATTATGAAGAGAAACCTGCTGCTGGCAACTTTTATAGTTGCCATTACCTCCCTGTTTGTTTTACAGGCCTGTCAACACCATATCCCCGGGGATCCCTGTGCAAATAACCCGATTTTATTATCGGTCAGTAAGACAGATGCTACGGGTACGAATAATGATGGTATCATAACCGCCACCGCAACCGGAGGCTCCGGTTTCAGGTACAGTTTAAATGGCGGGGTATTTCAGGATTCCGGAATTTTTTCAGGGCTGGCTCCTTTCCAGGCATATAACCTGGTAGTAAAGAACAGCTGGGGCTGCACCGATACAGCACAAGTGGCGATTAATATTAATAACCCCTGCAGTGGTGTAACAATAACTGTTAACGCTGTGAAAACAGATGCATCTCCCGGCACCAGCAATGGTACAATCACGGTTACCGCTTCCGGCGGTTCCGGATTTACATATAGTATTAATGGTACCAGTTTCCAATCATCTAATAGCTTTACCGGATTAGCCGCTGGTAATTATACAGTCACTGTAAAAAATGCAGCTGGATGTACAGGTGTCACACAAGTAGTCATTGGAACCAATAATCCATGCTCGGGTGTTACCATTACGGTTACTGCAACCAAAGTTGACCCCACTGCCGGACAATCAAACGGATCAATCACGGCTGCTGCATCCATTGGAACGGGCTTTACCTATAGCCTGAATAACGGCGCATTTCAGTCCTCACCCACATTCAATGGACTGGCAACCGGTAACTATACGGTAACTGCAAAAACTGCCAGCGGATGTACAGGTACAACTACTGTGGCATTAGGTGCCTCAAATCCTTGTAATGGGGTCACCATTACCGTTTCTTTAGTAAAAACAGATCCGGCTTCAGGTCAGTCAAATGGTACAATCACCGCAACGGCGGCGGGGGCAACCGGCTTTACCTATAGCCTGAATACCGGGGCATACCAGACTTCAAATAGTTTTACCGGACTGGCCGCAGGCACGTATACTGTTACGGCAAAAAGCAGTGCCGGATGTCTTGGAAGTGCCCAGGTCACACTTGTCGCAGCTAATCCATGTACTGCAACGAATATATTGTTAACCGGGGTGGCCGTCAATTATACGCCCTGCCTTACACCTGCTTCCGGAAAAATTACGGTAACCGCCACCGGTTCTACTGGATTTACCTTTAATCTTAATGGGGGTGCTTACCAGGCAAGTAATATTTTCTCCGCCTTGTCAGCAGGCAATTTTACTATTGGGGCAAAGGATGCAAACGGCTGTACCAAAACGGCTACAGTTACTGTTGGCAGTGCTGCTATGGGACCTCTGTTTACAGAAGTGAAAAATATAGTTGTTACCCGATGTGGCGGCAGCGGTTGTCATATGAACGGTGGGAATGCGGCAGGATATAATTTTGATAATGACTGTAGCATCGTTTCACAATGGAGCAAGATTAACTCTTCTTCAGTAACCGGAAACAATATGCCTAAATCACCACAACCTAAACTTACAACTGCAGAAAAACAGAAAATCACAAGCTGGATTACGGCGGGCCATAAATACACAGATTAAAACAGGTACCGTTGATGTAAAAATAAAGTGCTGTCTTACCGGGCAGCACTTTATTTTTGTCAAAACCTCAAAATGGACCCCCTTGTTTTCAATCAACTGATCCGCAGCCGCCGTTCCGTATTTCCGGACCAGCTGGATGCTGGCAGAAAAGTAGAGGACACTATAATAACTGAAATACTGGAAAATGCCACCTGGGCCCCCAACCATGGCCGCACAGAACCCTGGCGGTTTACCGTGTTTAGTGGTGCGGGGTTAGAAAGACTGGCTACCTTCCAAAGCAAGCTGTATAAAGAAACCGCTGGTGAAAATTTTAAAGAAGCCACCTATGTTAAAATGCAGCAGAACCCGCTGAAAGCTTCCCATATTATCGCCATCGCAATGAAACGATCCACCTTGAAAAACATTCCGGAGATAGAGGATATCGAAGCGGTGGCCTGTGCGGTGGAGAATATTTACCTGTCCGTAACCGCGTATGGACTTGGGGGTTACTGGACCACCGGGGGCATCACTTACCTGGAAGAAGCAAAATCTTTTTTTAACCTGGGAACGGAGGATAAACTGCTCGGCTTTTTTTATATCGGTCATGTGGCCCTGCCGGCTACAGGTGGCAAACGACAGCCACTGGAAGAAAAAGTTAACTGGATAACTGAATAATACTATGCGTCAACAACCTGTTACTCCCCCATATCATATTTACTACCCGGTAAAAGTGGCCAAAAGTAAAATTGCCGGGAAAGGCGCTTATGCGCTGCAACGGATACCCGCCCGCAAAAAAATCGGTGACCTCGGCGGGGTGATCATCACGATGAAGGAAGCAATGAAGCTGATTAAAAACCTGAAAGTGATCAATCTGGTGGAACTCGACAATGACCTGGCCCTGAATGCATCCGCCAATCCCAATGATATGCGTTTTATCAATCATTCCTGTGGTCCCAATACCTATTTAAGGGTGATGAAAGACCGGGTGGAGTTTTATGCACTGCGTGATATAAAAAAAGGGGAGGAACTGAGTTGCGATTACGGCGAAACGCATCACGAAGGAAAACTGCCCTGTAAATGCGGAGCAAAGAACTGCCGGGGGTTTATCTGATTGACTGAGTTTAATCAGTTACTTTACAACCCCTTTTTGTTTTATTTGTCCATACATGAAAAAAATTCTCCTCAGCAGCTGGCTGGTTATACTGGTTGTACTATCTGTTTCTTTTACCAAAGGCAGTCTGCGCCAGCAATATGCACGCCCTGCGGCTGAATGGCCGGCACCCTGGACAGACAGCGGGGTTAACTGGACCGAACTGGGATTGATGCCCGCGGCTCCGGTGGACCTGGACAATGAGGCTGTAAAATACCAGGTAGAGCTGGGCAAGGCTCTCTTCTTTGATCCACGGCTGAGCAGTTCAGGAAAGATTTCCTGTGCCACTTGTCATGACCCTGCCCTGAACTGGACAGATGGCAAACCCCGGTCTGTCGGGCATGAAGGGGCTATGGGAAAAAGGAATGCACCCACGATTCAGAATAGCTGGTTCTACAAGAAATTATTCTGGGATGGACGTGCCCGTGATTTGGCAGATCAGGCTTTTGCCCCGATCGTGAGCGAGGCAGAAATGAACAGTGAAATGCCGGAAGTCATGTACAAGCTCCGCAAAATAGAGGGCTACCGGGAGCTCTTTAAAAAAGCATTCGGTTCAGATCATATCAATCCGGACCGGATGACGGAAGCCATTGCGGTATTTGAAAAAACCATCAGCGGCGCTGAAAGTCCGTTTGATAAATTTATGAAAGGAGATAAACGGGCAATGACGAACAGTCAGCTCCGGGGGTTACACCTGTTCCGGACCAAGGCCCGCTGTTTCAATTGCCATAACGGTCCGATGTTTACCGATAATCAGTTTCATTTTACAGGGGCTATACCCCTGAATCCGTATGACCGTAATGATCAGGGGCTGTATAAAGTAACTCATGTGGACGCCGATAAGAAAAAATTCAGAACCCCTTCCCTGCGGGATGTAATGCGTACCGGTCCCTGGTTTCATGATGGTACTGAAACGGATATGAACAGAATTTTGACACTCTATCATAAAAGCAGTCCAACCCCTGCCGGTACCTTCCGCCACCTGGCCCTCAAAGGCAAAGAACAGCAGGATCTCCTGGCCTTCCTTGGGGCGATTTCAGCCCCTCCAAAACCATTTGCCAGGCCTGTTTTACCACAGTAAGCAACTTTTTGGGCTGAAACCCTATCTTTGATTTCCTGAAATAAAAATCAATTCAAAAAACGCATAACATGAAAAAATTCTTTTTTACACTGGTTATAACCGGTTTCGCATGTATCGCCAACGCACAACCGCCCGCAGGTGAGGCCAAACCGGGCGAATGGTATGGTGAGAAAGTAAGCGCTGAAGGGGCCCTGAATATTAATGATGTGGTTAAAAAAGTAAACGGTGGAGCCGAGTTTCCCGAGGTAAAAGTTAAAGCAAAAGTGGTGGAAGTCTGTGAAAAGAAAGGCTGCTGGATTACATTGGAGCTGGAAAACGGGCAGACCGCCATGGTAAAAATGAAAGACTACGGATTTTTTCTTCCCATGGCTGCCAAAGGAAAAACGGTAGTGATTGATGGTGAAGTGAAACTTAAAACCACATCCGTGGCCGAACTGAAGCACTATGCAGAAGACGCCAAGAAATCGAAAGAGGAAATTGACGCGATCACTGAACCCAAAAAAGAAATCCGGGTGATGGCAAAAGGAATTACCGTAGTGGAATAAATAGAAATATTTTTTTATACAAGGGCTGCTCCGTTCAATCGGGCAGCCTTTTTTTATTCCTTTCCGTTTTCCGTAAACCGTTTTCCCGATGCGGCATTCAACCGGGATCAACGCTTTTTAGTTTTGTGTCCGATAGAAATTGTGAACAAGCTAAAAACATTGAGATGAAAAAAACCATACTGCTTATTGTAATTCTTTTCAACGCTATATTATTTATAGCTGGTCAGTCACCGGCCGGCGAACTCCGCGGAACCGTGAAGACCAGTGACGGGAAACCAGCGGCCATGGTCAGCGTGGTACTGAAAGAACTGAAAAAAGGATTCATTACCGACGAAAAAGGGGGGTATAATTTTAAAGGAATCAGGGCGGGCCGGTATACCCTGGTTGTTTCGTATGTCGGGCTTGAAACAGTGGAAACACTGATCGATGTGCAGGGGAGCGGGACCAGTATCATGGATTTTACCCTGCAGGAAAGCCGGAATGAGCTGGAAGAGATCGTGATTGCCGCCGGGTATACAGCAAATGAAAGAACACTGACATCCGGTAAAGCTGCCATCCGGTTGATGGATCTGCCACAGGCGGTAACTATCATCAGCAAAGAGGCGCTTGAACGGCAACAGGTACTCCATATAAGCGATGCACTGCAACAGGTAAACGGTGTATACCTGATGGGAAATACCGGCGGTTTCCAGGAAGAAATTGCCGCACGCGGCTTCTCCTTTTCCAGCGCCAATACGTTTAAAAACGGGGTGCGCTTTAATAATGGGGTGATGCCGGAAATGAGCAGTATTGAAAAACTCGAATTCTTAAAGGGAGGAAGTGCCATTCTGTTTGGCAATGTGGCCCCCGGAGGTATCATGAATATCGTAACCAAAAAGCCAAAGTTTGAGCAAGGCGGAGAGTTGTCCTTCCGGACAGGTAGTTTCGGTTTTTATAAACCCATGCTGGATATTTACAGTGGCTTGGGAAAAAAGCAACAGGCGGCTTTTCGGGTAAACACCACGTATGAAAAAGCAAACAGCTTCCGCGACCGGGTGTCTTCAGAACGCTATTATATTAATCCTTCGCTATTAATTAAAATATCGGCAAAAACAGAACTCCTGTTTCAGGGAGATTATCTGTCGGATAACCGGACACCGGATTATGGCATCGGGGCTATTAATTATACTATACCGGATGTACCCCGTTCCGTTTTTATCGGCACCAGCTGGGGATATAATAAGGTGAAACAATCCACTGCCAATGCCACCCTCACCCATCATTTCAATACCCGCTGGCAACTGACAGCAGTGGCCGGTTTCCAGCAATATGAAAGTAACCTGTTTGCCGCTGCCCGCCCCAATACCAACAGCAATTTTATACAGGCAAACGGCACCTGGATACGGGGATTGCAAAAATCTGCCAGCAGGGAAAACTATGCTCTTTTTCAGGCCGATCTTACCGGAAAATTTAAACTGGGAAAAACGGAACATACCTTCTTAGCCGGTGCCGATGCCGATCAGTACCGGACCGTTGCCACCACATTCGTTACTACGGCTTATAATAATAACCTGGCGAATGCTGCTATACGAAATAAAAACATTTACGACACTATCAATCTGTTCGATCCATATGGCAGCAGCTATTTGCAAAGGAATGATATCCCTTATCTGGCTCCCAATCTGGTAACCACAAGTCCGGTAAAGAGGGCAGGTATTTATGTTCAGGATCTGATCAGTGTATCCTCGCAGTTTAAACTACTGGCCGGTCTTCGCTACAGTGTACAGGAAAACCGCCGGGCTGCCGTTGACACGCTGGCCAAAGGAACAACTGGATTTATTAAAGCATATAGCACCGACGCATTCAGTCCCCGGCTGGGTCTGGTTTATCAGCCTTTAAAAACGCTCTCTGTTTTTATCAGCTATACCAATAATTTCAGTCCGAATACAGGAGTGGATACACTCAATAATCCGTTAAAACCATCCATCATTGACCAGGCCGAGCTGGGTATGAAGTCGGATCTTTTTAATAAAGCACTTACCGTTAACCTCACAGGTTATATTATCCGCAACAGTGATTTTGCCTTATCAGTCGTGAATCCGCCGGCTGCTGTTCCTGCTGCCCGGGAACTGGTGGGGGAAGTAACCAGTAAAGGAGTGGAACTGGATATCAGCACGCGTGCTGTAAATGGATTTGTGCTGCAGGCCGGTTACAGCTACAACGATACACGTTATACAAAATCAAACGGACATAGCAGTTCTGTACGGGCCGGTGACCGCTTACGGTATAACCCTTCACATACGGCTAATGCAAGTGTGCATTATTCTTTTTCCACGATTTCTCCTTTAAGGGGTTTTAATTTTGGAGCGGGCTGTTTTTATGTGGGCGACAGGCTGGCTGGCCGCAATACCACCAGCACCAATCCGGGTTATAAATTGATGGCCATACCCGATTATCTGTTGATGGATCTGTTTGCCGGTTATGCAGCGGGTAAGTACGCTTTCCGGCTTAAACTGTCCAATCTGGCCAATACACTCAGCTATAATGTGCATGACGATAACAGTGTAAATCCGATTGCTCCGCGGCAGTTATCAGCTTCCGTTTCTTATAAATTGTAAGCCCTGCACTCATTCTACTTCCGGGTTATGGGTTGGATAGTTTAATTTTTTGAATTATCCAACCCATCATTGTTTAAACAATGATGATCTTTCTCAGGAATACGGCTGACTTCATAACAGACCTTGTCATCTTTTTGTCAAAGCTGTCCTTTTTTCAATAAGCTGACAATCAGGTGATAATTCTCATCAAATCGTGGAGAATCTTTGTGCCCGAAATGAAAATTATGAGAAAAATTCACCTCTTACTCGCTGTTTTGGGCATACAGGCCGCCGTACAGGCCCAGAGCAGAACGCAATATTTACCGGAAGATACCAGCAAAGCCAAGGACCTTGATGAAGTAGTGGTAACCGGTCAGTTTAAGCCCCAATCCCTGAAAAACTCTGTTTACCAGATTAAAGTTATCAGCCGCGAACGGATCGAGAAGCAGGGGGCTACCCGCCTGCAGGATGTGCTCCGCAATGAACTGAATCTGCGCTTTTCACAGGATCTCGCAACGGGTGGTTCTGCCATTTCCATGCTGGGTCTCAGCGGACAGAATGTAAAAATTCTGGTGGATGGATTGCCGGTAACCGGTCGTCAGGGTGTCAACAATGAATTTGATATCAGTCAGCTCGATATTAACAGTATTGAGCGGATCGAACTGGTGGAAGGACCCATGTCGGTGGTGTATGGTGCCGATGCATTGGCCGGTGTAATTAATATTATCACTAAAAAAGCAACGGCAGCCCGTTTATCCGTGAATGCCCGTTTGCATGAAGAATCAGCCGGCAATGAGTATGGAATCAGCCAGGGTATTCATAACCAGCAGGTCGGTCTTACCTGGAAAAAGAAAAACTGGGAAGCGGGGGCCTCACTGGCGCATAATTTTTTTGGCGGATGGAGGGATACGGCCGTTGGTCGTGAACTGGTATGGCACAAGAAAGATCAGCGGCTGCTCAATGGATTTGCCGGTTATACCCGCGGCAAACTAAGCCTGCGTTACCGGGCCGATGGTCTGGATGAAGTGATCACTAATCCGGCCAACTATCTGCCCTTTCCCGACCGGATTTCCGGGGATACCCTGGCCTATGATCAGGAATATCTTTCCCGGAGGCTCATGCATCAGCTACAGGGTGGATATGTGGCCAGTAACCGGTTGTCTTTTCAGTTGCAATCATCGTATACAGATTACCGCCGCGAAGTATTTTCCACCACATTAAATAAAGCAAACGGCGATGTGCGGCTGGATCCGGGAGAAGGCCGTCAGTCTGTGGTGAACTTTTCCGGTTTCACCCTGCGTGGTACCATGTACTATAAATTGAATGAGCTGATCAGTCTTCAGCCCGGGGTGGATATCAACCTGGATAAAGGAGAAGGCGAACGTTTGAAAACCGGCGCCAATACCGTGAATGATTATGCGTTTTTTATCAGTTCAGAAATCACTCCCGGCAATAAATTTACTATCCGGCCGGGTCTGCGGTTTATCAAAAACTCAGTGTATGATGCGCCTCCGGTTATTCCTTCCGTCAATGCAAAATGGATGATTACCGAACAACTGGATATCCGGGCTTCTTATGCACGGGGGTTCCGTTCACCTTCACTGCGTGAACTGTATTTCAGTTTCTTCGATGCCAATCACCAGGTCGTGGGCAACCCGGATCTGAAAGCGGAAACATCACACAGTTTCACCGCGGCCATGAGTCTGAAAAACAAAACGGCCTCAGGGTGGCAGTATACCGTACAGGCCGGTGGTTTTTACAATGATGTAAAAAACCTGATTGACTATGTATTCACGCAGACTTCGGATACAGCGCGTTTGTATAATATTTTAAGAAGCAAAACATCCGGCGTCAACCTGCTGCTGACATTGCGTTTCCGGCAATTGACACTGGGGGCCGGCGGTTCCTGGACCGGTTTTTATAATGATCAGTATGAAGCGGATAAATCACTGCCGCAACAACTCTGGTCCGCGGAAGCCAACCTTACAGCCGGGTATTCATTTCCCGCAATCGGCCTGGACCTGAACCTGTATTATAAATTTACGGGTAAGCGCCCCCGTTATATCACAAACGGCCCCGACCTCGTCCTTTCTGAACAGGAAGGCTATCATATGGCGGATTTTACCGTAAATAAGAAAATCAGCCGGTTTTTACGAATCAATGCCGGTGTACGCAATCTTTTTAATGTGGATCGTATCCGCAGCAGCTTTGTGGCCGGAGGCATTCATACCGGCGGCGGGCTCAGTGTGGCAACCGGCCGTTCCGGCTTTGCTTCCCTGCTGTTTAACTGGAACAAAAACTAATCATGAACGCAAATCTCATAGTAATGAAACAAAAACTTATTTTCCTGGTATTGCCCCTGGTCCTCCTGCTTCTGGTAGTAACAGGCTGCCGCAAACGCACGGCTGAGCTGGCCGATAATTATGTGGTATTTGAATCAGCGGCCCAGGGAATCACCGCTGCTGAATCCGCCATCACGGTGCGCCTCGAATTATCCCGGGCTGCAGAAACCGATCTGCCGGTGATCATCAGTCTCGCTGAACTGGATCTGGCCTATGGCGTGGATTATACCACTACTCCCGCTGCCGTTTCAGGATCTGTTACCGTAACGGTACCAGCTGGCGCCAATGAAGCCGGTTTTGAAGTGAATAAAGTAAGCGGAGTTTTGTTTGATGGTGATGAAAAACTCACGTTTGATATCAACCAGCCATCCGAACGGGTTTCGGTTGGAGTAACCCGCCGTTTTACACTGACTTTCGCGGAGCTGATTGCCGCAAGACCGGCACTCACCATCAATGGAGGCGGTGTGCAGTATTCCAATAAAGTGTTTATTGACCTGAGTGCAAACAGGCAGACGATTGTAAACCGCAATAACTGGGATCTTGGTTTTTATACCGGAGCTGATCAGTCAAGAGTGATCCTGAATTCTTCAACCGCCATGATGGCCAGGCAACTGAGTAAAAATGACCTGAACCAGGTAACCGCGGCAGATACGCTTGGTTTTTCCACGGAAGTGGCGTTTAACCAGTTTGCCCCCGTCACCACATCATTGCCCTATATGGATTACCCCAATGGGGATGTAAACCGTACAGCCATTGCGGCCGTGAGTG
>Ga0209480_10000735_pt1 | contig 25699 bp, 21 predicted proteins | sample JI61114C2DNA_FD_187501 | JGI IMG/M metagenome (GOLD analysis project Ga0209480, IMG submission 187501) | Wastewater effluent complex algal communities from Wisconsin, to seasonally profile nutrient transformation and Carbon sequestration -... | ecosystem: Engineered > WWTP > Effluent > Algae... | reverse complement strand
CAGCGCGAACGATCATGGAATGGAAGAAGTGACTGGCCTTCATCCGGACGCGTTCAAATTCAAGACCAACACATTGCGCAACATCGGCGTAACCGCGCCCTACATGCACGATGGTCGCCATGAAACATTGGAGCAGGTGGTAGCCTTCTATTTGGATTCCGTGGAAGCCGATGCCCCGAACATCTCGCAGCACATGGCGCCATACTTCAATGGCGGAGTGGCTTTGGATGCGGATCAACGGGCCGCGTTGGTGGCGTTCATGCTCGCCCTTACCGACACGGAGTTCCTCAACAACCCGGCGTTGTCGGACCCCAATTGAGCTCGTAAGCACTCGCGACACGCGAGCGCTTGCCTCAGGCTTAAGCAGGCGCTCGCGTGTCGCGAGTGCCTGCTTAAGCGCGCCGCAGCCGCAGACTGTTCGCGATCACGCTAACGCTGCTGAAGCTCATGGCCGCAGCCGCAATGACCGGCGAGAGCAACCACCCGAACACCGGATACAGTACGCCCGCCGCAATGGGGATGCCCAGTGCGTTGTAGGCGAAGGCGAAGACGAGGTTCTGCTTGATGTTGCGCATTACGTCCTGCGAAAGTTTGCGGGCCCGCAGGATGCCGTTGAGGTCGCCTTTCACCAGGGTGATGCCGGCGCTTTCCATGGCGACGTCGGTGCCGTGGCCCATGGCGATGCCTACGTCGGCGCTGGCCAACGCGGGCGCGTCGTTCACACCGTCGCCGGCCATGGCCACGGTGCCGCCTTCCATTTGGAGGCGTTGCACCACGGCGCTTTTTCGTTCCGGTAACACGCCAGCTTCCACTTCACTGATGCCGAGTTCTTGCGCGACGGCCTCGGCGGTGGCTTGCGCGTCACCGGTGAGCATCACGATGCGGATACCTTCCTTCCGCAGTGCTTCGAGCGCCGCTTTCGTGGTGGGCTTTACCGCATCGGCGATGGCCAACAGGCCCACCACGCGCCCGCCGATGCCTACGAAGATCGCGGATGCTCCTTTGCGTCGTTCGGCATCCGCCTGCTGCGCGAAACCTGCGAGCCCGATGCCCTGCTCTTGCTCCATCAGAAAGTCCGAGTTACCCAACACGACCTTCTTGCCTTCCACTGTTCCGACCACGCCTTTGCCCGTGGGCGAATCGAAATCGGAGACTTCCGCGAGCTTCAAATTCTTCTCTTTCGCCGCGTTGACAATGGCTTTTGCCAACGGATGTTCCGACGCGCGTTCCACGGAAGCTGCGATGCGCAACAGTTCATCTTCCGTCATTCCGCTCGCGGGAAAAACTCCGGTGACGCTCGGCTTGCCCTCCGTGAGAGTGCCTGTCTTATCCACCACCAAGGTGTCCACTTTCCCCATGCGCTCCAATGCTTCCGCATCGCGAACGAGCACGCCCATTTGCGCGCCTTTGCCCACGCCCACCATGATGCTCATCGGCGTGGCCAAACCCAACGCACACGGGCAGGCGATGATGAGCACGCTCACAGCCGCCACCAATGCGTAGGTGAATCGTGGTTCCGGCCCAACGAACATCCAAACGATGAAGGTGAGCGCCGCTATGCCGATCACCACCGGAACGAACCAACCGGCCACTTTATCCGCCAGCCGTTGGATGGGCGCGCGGCTGCGCTGCGCACTACCCACCAATTGCACGATGCGCGCCAGCACGGTATCGCTGCCCACTTTCGCGGCGCGCACCACCAACGCCCCGGAGCTGTTCAACGTGCCGCCGATCACGGGGTCGCCCACCGTACGCGTCACCGGCATGGATTCGCCGGTGATCATGCTCTCGTCGACGGCGGAACGGCCTTCAAGCACTTCGCCGTCCACGGGCACTTTTTCACCGGGCCGCACACGCATGCGGTCGCCCACGGCAATGTGTTCCAACGCTACTTCCTCGTCGGTGCCATCAGCGTTGATGCGCATTGCACTGGTAGGAGCAAGTTCCAGCAATGCCTTGATGGCGCCCGAAGTGCTTTCACGCGCCCGCAGTTCCAGTACTTGGCCCAACAGCACCAGCACGGTGATCATGGCGGCCGCTTCGAAGTACACACCTACCACGCCGTGGGCCACATGGAACGCTTCCGGGAAAAGTCCCGGCGCGAAGAGCGCGATCACGCTGTACACCCACGCCACGCCCACGCCCATGGCGATCAACGTGAACATGTTCAGATTGCCGGTGCGCATGGATGCCCAGCCGCGCTGGAGCAACGGCCAACCGGCCCAAAGCACCACCGGAGTGGCCAGCACGAACTGGATCCACGCGGAAACTTGCGGCGATATGATGTTATGCAACGCAGGGAAAATGTGCGATCCCATTTCCAACAGGAACACCGGAATGGTGAGCGCCACGCCGATCCAGAAGCGCCGCGTCATGTCGTTCAGCTCTTCGTTGGGACCGGTGTCCGCGCTGTACACTTCCGGTTCCAGCGCCATGCCGCAGATGGGGCAACTGCCAGGCCCCACCTGACGGATCTCCGGGTGCATGGGACAGGTGTAGATGACGTTGGCGTTGGTACGAGCGTGGACGCCTGCGCCAGAGGCGGGAATAGTTTTCTTCAAGTATTTCGCGGGATCGGCATCGAACTTTGTCTTGCATCCTGCGGAACAGAAGTGGAATTCCGTGCCTTCGTGTTCGCTGTGATGCTTGGTGGTCGCGGGGTCTACATCCATGCCGCATACCGGGTCCTTCACTTGCTGCGCAGCGACGTATTTCGCGGGATCGGCATCGAACTTCGTTTTACATCCACCGCAACAGAAATAGAACGTCTTGCCGTTGTGGTCGCTGCTGTGCTTGGCCGTTGCAGGGTACACGGCCATGCCGCATACGGAATCCTTGACGGAGGATGGACTTGGTGGAAGATGACCAGTGTTTGAATGTTGATGTTCCATATTCTCTCTATCGGACAACAAAGCAACAAGCCATTGGGCTCGTTCGCATTACATCATTCCGGCAAATGCTTACAGCGGCAGGATCCGCGATCAACCCACTTGGTCCAATGATGTCCGAGGGCCACCGAGTTTGCGGAAGGCCGTTGGCGACATGCCCGTGAGTTTTTTGAACTGCCCGGACAGGTGTGCCGCGCTGCTGAAGCCAACGGCAAAGGCGATCTCGCTGATGGTGAGCTCGCCATAGCGCACCAGCTCCTTTACCCGCTCAATGCGCTGCAACAGAAAGTAGTGTTCAATGGTAACGCCCTCCACTTCGCTGAACAGGGCGGAAAGGCCTGAAAAGTCCATTTGCAATGCCCCACTGAGGTGTTCGCTCATTTTCACTTTCGTAGCGGGGTCTCCTTCGTGGTGTACCAGTTGGACAATGGCCGCCTTGATCCGTGCAATAGTCACCGCTTCGCGGCCTTGCACCAGTTCAAAACCTTGGGACCGCAACGCTTCTTCAAGAGCAATGAGCTCAGCTTCGGTTGCCGGTCGCATCAGTTCAACCTCTCCCAATTCCAATCCGCGTATGGGCAGCGAAGCGTCCTCCAAGATCGCGCGTACCGCCGCCTTGCAGCGGTCGCAGACCATGTTGCGGATAACGATCGACGACAGGCCTTTGCCCTGATCAACGGGCGAAGAGGACATAGCCTTCATTGCGGGAAACTACTACGGGAAACCACTTTTCACGCAAGGGCAGCTTCGCTTCTTCCGCAGTGGTGACCAGCAAGTGCGTCACTTCATACTTGTTCAACAAGGCTTCTTCATCGGAGCGTTCCACCAGTAGGCCTGCCATCATGGCATCGCGGTCCGTGGTTCGCGGCGTGAGGTCCACATAGGGATTGGCCATGGTGCATACGGTGGCCACGGCTTTGCGCGCGCTGGGCATTAGCGGGAATACGCTGAGGTCGTCGTTGCACAGCACCACATCGTCCCAAACGAGCTTTTCCCGAAGGGCATTGAACATGTCCACCAGCCCTTGGTTCTCACTGATGGCCACGCTTGCCGTTCGCATGCCGTAAATGCCCATGCGGCCTGAATAGCCGGGATATACCACGGCGATGGGCAGCACCCAGAACAACATGGCCACCGCGCGGCCATGGGTCGGGCGCACGGGAAGGCGGCCCGCAATACGCGCCACCACCGCGCCAGCGAGCAGCACCATGGCGGCCTTCATGTAGTAGAAGTAATGGAACGATGGCGCCGTGCCGGGAAGCTGCACACCGAACTTGGTGTCCATCACACTTACGAAATAGGCGTAGCCGAACAGCACCAACGCGATCATGAACCACCAAAATTCGATCTTCCGACGCAACCCGCCACGGTCCAACACTTCACGTACCAAAAGCAGCAGCCCCACCACCCCGGCAATGGTGACCCACGTGATGTTGTAGAAAAGAAACAAGCGCAGGTGCACCAACGTGAGCAGTTCATAGGTGAACAGGAACGGTGCGCGGTTGGCCATGCGCATGCCGTAAACGCCGATGATGTACCACAACAACGGCATCGCGAAAAGGATGAACATGATGCCCGATGCCGCACTGAGGCCGAACCGCTTCCAGGCCAGGGCCGGTTTTCCGGATCGGAATGCGGCAAGCATGCGAACCCCTGTAAACAGAGCGATCATGGCTACCAGGATCAAGGCGGGTGCCGCATGGCTAAGGAAAATGATGCCTGCCAAAGCACCGATGCCCAATGCCGGTAAGAGCTTGCCGGACCGAAAGGATCGGTGGAGCACGATGACCCCCAGGTAAAAAAATGCCTGAACGAACGAGATCGGGATGAGCCACGGCGTGTAGGTAGGCACGGCCCAAGCGGGCTCGTCGCCAATGAGGAAGAAGAGGTAGATCGCCGTGGCCGCCACCGCCGCCACCGGTCCGCGGAAATACCAGGCCATGATGAAGAAGCAGATCGGTGCCAACAAATTCAACCACGGCCCAGCTTGCACCAGCAACATTTCCACCGGCATGCCCGTGATCTTCACCAACAACGCTTCCAGCCCGAAGATGAGCGGCGTGTACCATAAATGCTCGCCCTTGAATTGTGGGTCCTGCCCGAAACGGCCATCCAAAATGCTGTGAACGAATGATCCATCGCGGTAGAAATCCATGGCCGGGCCGAACTGCAATCCACGAACAGCTTGCAGTGCGGGCAACAGCGCCAACACCAGCATGAACAGCAGCATCAGCACGGCGATGGCACCTTCGGTGGTCCACCGCGCGCGCATCCGTTCCCACAACGTCGCTTTTCCGCTGCTCATTCCAAGGGCTTGAACGTTACGGTCTGGAAGAGGTCCTTCCCCTCCGGTGAAGCGACTTTCAGCACGGGTCCACCCCAACCGGGAACCCACAGCACGCGCCGGTCCCATGCGGGATCATCGAGCCGAAGGGATGTTTCCGTTTCAACCCATTGCCAGGGACCTTCATAGCGCACGGTGCCGTCGGAATCCTCCAGCTTCACGCGGTGCCCCGGTAAAAAGCGGATGTCGTCCGGCCAGTCCCCGTGACGTGGAAAGGCTTCCCGCACCCGCGTGAATTCCCCTTTTGCAACGGCTTCGGTGATGGGTTTGAAGGCTTGATGAACGAGCAAGGCACCCACTGCCGCCAATGCCAACGCCAACCCGGCAAATGCTTTGAAACCCCATGCCGGCAAGGGTTGGGCGCTGTTCGCACCATCAACGTCCCGGTCTTCATCAGCATCGCTCAGCTGTACGTTGAACGGCTTGTAGTACGGGTCCGTGGCCAAGGCCAACATGGGCCGGTCGCTTGGCGTATCGCCATACGCATGGATGCTCGCATATTCGCGCAGGTCGAACGTTTCCTTCAAGCGGTGCACTTTCTCTTCGCCTTTGCAGTTAGGCGTTGAAAGTTCGCCGGTGTAAATGCCCGCCTTTTCCTCCATGCCGGTGGCGATGAGCTCCAGCCCTTGCGCCGCGCACCAATGTCGCACCCACGGCCCGCAGGATGCCGTTACGATGCACGTCTGATGGCCTTCCGCCATGTGCCATTTCACGCGCTCCACCGCACCTGCGCGGAACATGCCGGGCAATTTTTCCTGCGTAAATTTTTCGGCTTCGCGACTTACTTCAGCAACGGAAGCACCTGCGAACGCCATGCGCACCAACCGCCTTTTCCCCGCGCCTTTCGGCAACAGGCCGATGCGGCCCAAGACATGCAAGAAGCCGGACTGGAGCATGATCCACGCATATTTCAACGACCCTGCCCGGTAACGGATGAAAGCGAGCATGGTGTCGCCATGCGTCAACGTGCCGTCCAGGTCGAAGAGGGCGAGGGTCCTCACAACTTGCTGCGTTTAAAAATGAACTCGGGCAGGTTGCGCACCACGAACATCACCAGACGCCAACGGCCCAGCACGTAAACAGTGTTCTGCTTTTTCTTCATGGCCTTGATGATCGCCGCGGCCGCCTGGTCCGCCGTGGCGGTGAGCGGTGCGGGCAACGGCAACCCTTCCGTCATGCGGGTGCGGACGAAGCCGGGCTTCACCGTGAGCACGGAAACGCCGGACTTGAACAGCCGGTGGCGCAGCCCGCTGAGGTAGGCCGTGAAGCCCGCCTTCGCGCTGCCGTACACGTAGTTGCTGGCCCGGCCACGGTCGCCAGCAACGGATGAAATACCGATGATGTGCCCTGCGTTCCGCGCTTCCAGATCGGCGGCGGCGTATTCCAAAATGCTCACCGCACCAGTGTAGTTCACTTGAATGGATTGCAACGCTAACGCCGGGTCTTCCTGCGCTTTGAACTGATCCGGCAGGTCGCCGAACGCACACACCACAATGCCCGGCCGTGGGTCCAGACTTTCGTAGAACACGCGATGGCTTTCCGGTTTCGACGCATCGAATACTTGCGGAACGCATGCGGTGCCGTGTGCGCGTCCCAGCCTTTCCGCCATTTCGCGCAGCTTGTTCATATCGCGACCGGCGAGGATCAACCCATTGCCTTCGCTTGCGAACTGTTCCGCCATGGCGGCGGCAATGTCCGAGGTGGCGCCCAAGATCAACACGGTCTTGAGATCGAATCGGGGATTGTCCATGCGGTGGTTTCGTAGACTGATGCGCTCGGCCAGCGCGGATGTGAAGCGTTCGCGGCCTTCGTGCGCCACGGTGCGTTGGAATGCCGTTAAACCGGGATACGTGGCGCGTAGTGTTTCAGCAGACATACGAGCATCCTTGGCCAAATAGATGCGTCCGCCCGCTTCCACCACCATGGCATCGATGCGGTCCAGCACGGCGAATACGGCATCACTCCGGGGAATGTCCAGCGCCAACGTGAATCCTTCCATGGGAAAGCTCATCAGCGACTTCTCATTTCCGGGACCGAAACGCTTCAGCACCGCCAGAAAACTCGCAACGCCCGCATTGGAAAGTTCCTCCACGATGCTGCGCATCCGGGCTTCGCCGCCTTCCAGCGGAACCACCACTTGGTATTGTAGAAAACCGCGACGTCCATAAATTTTGTTCCAATCGCGCACGGCATCCAACGGATGGAAGTACGGCCCGTAATGCGCCACACTTTCACTCTCTTTGCTGAACTGCTTGGCGTAAAAAAGCATGTTGAAAATGCGCACGGTAAGGTTGCTCAACGCGAACTCTGGGAAGAAGAACGGCACGAACAACTTGGCTTTAGCATGCACGCGCAACGGGGCTTTCCGGTATTTCGCGGGCAGACTTTCGATGGGTTCATGTTCGCCGAGCAACAGCAAACTGCGGCCAAGCGCATCGCCGGTTGCCAACAGATCGATCCACGCTACGCTGTAGGTGGCATCGGCATTTTCCTCAAACCGCTGGAAGAGCTCCGACAGGTTTTTGCACTTGATGCTTTGCTGCCGGATGTACGCCGTGGTGATGCGCTTCAACGCGATGGTGGCCTGCGTGATCATGCCCGTAAGGCCCATACCGCCCACGGTGTTCCAAAAAAGCTCGGCGTGTACTTGCGGCGAACAAACTACCTCTTCGCCATTGCCGGTAACGATGTGCATTTCCAAGACATGCGCGGAGATGCTGCCGTCCACGTGGTGGTTCTTTCCGTGGATGTCCGCCGCGATGGCACCGCCCACGGTGATGAGCCGGGTGCCGGGCGAAACGGGCAGAAAAAAACCTTCCGGGACAATGTGCAACAACAGTTCGTCCAGCAACATGCCAGCGCCGCAGGTCAAGGTGCCTTTTTCCGTGTTCAATGTGAAAACTTCGGGCAACGAGCGTCCGTCCAGCATGCGCCCGCCGAGGGATGCATCGCCGTAGCTACGACCGTTTCCGCGCGGGGTCAACGCTGCGCCCTCGGCCACCGCGGCCTGCACATCGACCACGCTTTCCGGAGAAATTGAGGTGCCCGTGCGGACGGGATAATTGCCCCAGTTGCTGAAGCGGCCTTGCTCAACGCGCATAGAGAATGAGGGCGAACATGATGAGCCAACCGGCAATGATCGCCTGCAACGGCCAATCCTCGAAAACGAGCCGCGTGGGCGAGCCGGTGCGCTGCTTCACCAAAGCGAGCTGCAGGTAGCGCAGCATGCCCATCAGCACAAAGAAGGCGGTGTAGTAAACGTGCGTGTTGCCGATGCGGTCCATCACTTCGGGGCTTACCGTGTACATGAGGTAGGCCACCAGCGTAACCGATGCGATCAACGCCATGCTGGTGTTCACCATTTCCAAGTTGTAGCCTTGAATGCTGCGCCGCGCGTCGTTGCCGGAGCTCTTGGAAACTAGCACCTCGTCGCGGCGCTTGCCGAAGGCGATGAAAAGCGCAAGCAGGAAGGTGAGGATCTCCAGCCACATGCTGATGGGCACCTCCGCCAAGGCACCGCCGCCATGGATGCGCAGGATGAAGCCCAAGGCGATGATCATGACATCGAGGATGGCCCAGCGCTTTAAGTAAAGGCTGTAGGCCAGGTTCATTAAGCCGTAGCCCAATGCGATCAGTCCGAATTCCGTGTTCAGCAAAAAAGCGCCGCCCAAACCGATCGTTGCAAGCACACAGGCCACGGCAATGGCCATGGAAGGCTTCACCAGCCCAGCCGCGATGGGCCGCTTGCATTTGCGCGGGTGCAACCGGTCTGCAGGAGCATCGCGCAAGTCGTTCACGATGTAGATGGACGAGGCCACCAAGGAAAATGCCAACATGCCCAGCAAAACCTGTGGTAACACGCCTGGCGCTAAAATGTTTCCCGCGAAGAAGGCAGGTAGTACCAGAAAGCCGTTTTTTACCCACTGCTCAGCACGCAGTAGGTCGCGTAATGTGCCCAATTTCATGGCTTGCACATGGTGTTTGAACGGTGGGTCAAACAAGGTATTGAGCACACCAGCACCGCTGGCGGCGGGCAAGGTAGGGGAAATGGGGTGCGTTAGGCAAATACTTACGACAGTTACTGCCTCACGTGATTATCCAAGGAAAAATCCCTCAGATCACCCCCATCTCCTTTCCCACCTTTTCAAAAGCGGCCAAGGCCTTGTCGATGTGGGCCTCGGTATGCGCAGCGCTTAGCTGCACGCGGATGCGGGCGGTGTCTTTCGGCACCACGGGGAAGAAGAAGCCGATGGCGTAGATGCCTTCGGCCAGTAGTTTGTCCGCCATTACTTGGCTGACCTTGGCATCGCCCAGCATTACCGGGACGATGGCCGCGCCGGAGCCGCGCGTTTTGAAGCCGAGCTTTTCTATGCCGGTGCGGAAACGGTCCACGTTCTTTTCCAGTTTGTCGCGCAAGGTTGTTGAGGCGCTCAGCAGGTCGATCACTTTGATGCTGGCACCCACGATTGCCGGTGCCAGCGAATTGCTGAAGAGGTAAGGACGCGAGCGCTGGCGCAGGATGTCGATGATCTCCTTGCGGCCTGTTGTGTAGCCGCCCATGGCCCCGCCAAGCGCCTTGCCCAGCGTGCCGGTTATGATGTCCACCCGGCCGGTTACGCCGCAATGCTCCACGCTGCCACGCCCGGTCCTACCGATGAAGCCGGCCGCATGGCATTCGTCCACCATTACCAACGCTTCGTATTTATCCGCGAGATCGCATACGCCTTTGAGGTCGGCGATGATACCGTCCATGCTGAACACGCCGTCCGTTACGATGATGATGTTTTTGGCACCATCGGCCCGGGCCATTTTCAGCTGCACCTCCAGATCGGCCATGTCGTTGTTGGCGTAGCGGTACCGCATGGCCTTGCACAGGCGCACACCGTCGATGATGCTGGCGTGGTTGAGGGAGTCACTGATGATGGCATCCTCCTGCCCGAGCAGCGGCTCGAACACGCCGCCGTTGGCATCGAAGCATGCTGCGTACAAAATGGTGTCGTCGGTGGAATGGAACTTGGATAATTTTTCCTCCAACTCCTTGTGGATGTCCTGCGTGCCGCAGATGAAGCGCACGCTGCTCATGCCGTAGCCGTGTGAATCCAGCGTGTCGTGGGCGGCCTTTAACACTGCCGGGTCCGAGCTGAGGCCAAGGTAGTTGTTGGCACAGAAATTCAGCACCCGCTTGCCATTTACCGTGATCTCCGCGCCTTGTTCGCTGGTGATGATGCGCTCGCGCTTGTAGAGCCCGGCCTCTTCAATGGCGGCGAGTTCGGTTTGCAGGTGTGCTTTGAGTTTTCCGTACATATCGGCTTTTGTTTTCGTGGGTCAAACCCGCGACGAAGGTAATTGGCCCAGTGCCGCAAGTCCACCGCACATCAACAGGCGTATTGACGGGCACCCTGTTTTTCCATTAACATTGCGCCACTTGCCAAGGTTAATGCGCGCTTTCATCACCCGTTTTCCCGTGCTCACGTTCACCGTATTGACGTTGGGTTACCAGTTCCTGGTGGTGGCCTTCATGTCCTATCGTCTTCAAGGCGGCCTGCATATGGAGGATGATGCGTTGGCGCACATGGTGTTCCGTTTCCGGGTGTTCGGGCCGCTGGGATTCGCCATCCTCATTTCCTTCTACTTGGAGGGCATGGGCGGGCTACGGACGCTGTTCGGTTCTTACTTCAAATGGAAAGCGCCCGTGCAGTTTTATGCGCTTGCATTCTCGTGGAAATTTCTCTATTTCTACGCGGGTATCATCGTGATCACTTTGCTGGGCCTTGCGCCTTGGCCCGGATGGGTCATTGAGGATTTCTTCGGCGGAACGAACCAGGCCGCGATCAACCTCATGCACAATTTCGCATTTATCGTGGGAATTGCCTTCGTGGAGGAGACCGCTTGGATGAAATTCTCCGTTACGCGCCTGCAAGGCCGCTTTTCCGCCTTGGCTTCTTGTGCTTTAGTCGGCGTTTCATGGGGCCTTTGGTACTTGCCCATGCTGTTGTTGGGCGAGGGCGTTCCGGACGGATTCCCCATCCCCGTATTCATGGCCAGCATGTTCTCGCTCACCATTTTGCTGGGCTGGATCTTCAACATGACCCGCAGCGGCACCATCCTGATGATCGCACAGATCGTGAGCAACTGCGCCTTCTTCATCGTGCCGGTGTTCCCGGCGGACGGAGGCCTGAACCCGATCTACATCAATGGTTTCGTTTTGGCCAACTGCATCGGCTCAGCGCTGTTGATCCTGTTCTACGGCTGGCGCGAACTTGGCACACGGAAGCGCGCCGTTTGGGGTGAGGATGCACTACCGGCTGCAGTGCCCGTTCTTCAGCCCTTGCCCACTACGCGCGGTACTTTGAAGTAATCGCTGTCCGCCGTGGGGGCGTTCTTCAGCACTTCCTCGCGCGGCAGGCCGGGCTGGGCAACGTCTTCACGCAGCACGTCGCGCTCCTCGCCCATGAAAATGAGCGGTTCCACGCCCTTGGTGTCCACACCGTTCAGTGCTTCCACAAAATCAAGCACACGCTGCATGTCAGTGAGCAGAACGGCACGCTCCTCGGCGGTGCCGGGGTCCAAACGCGCGAGTTCGGCGATGCGGTCCAAGGTGGCAGCGTCCAACTTCATTTCAATTTTTCCGTGTCAGCGCGCAGCGGTGCCTCTATGGCGTCGAACACGCGGCGGCGCAAGGTATCAACTTCCGCCGAGCCCATGCCCGTGGTGGGAATGGCGGCGTGCACCACGGCCCGCGCAATGCCGGGCCTGCCGCGGCTCAGCAGCTTTTCCGGGTCGCCGAACAAGCGCCAATTGTCCACGAAGGTGATCGGCACCACGGGCACCTGCTTATCGATCGCCAGCTTGAAAGCTCCGTCCTTGAATAGCTTCATGCGCGGCGCCGTGGCAGGTATGGTCCCCTCCGGGAACAGGCTTACACTGATGCCGCGGTCGATGGCGTTGGCCGCTTTCATCAACGCCCGCGCGGCCTCCGTGCGGCTGCCCCGGTTTACCGCGATGTGCATGTCCTTGAAGAAAATGCGGAACAACGGCCATTTCAACAGCTCGTATTTCCCCATGAAAAGGAAGTAGTCCGGCACGAGGTTGAACGTGTGGATGATGTCCAGGTAACTGCTGTGGTTCACGCAGATCACATAAGGGGGCGGCGGCAGTTCGCCGTGCCGCTCCACCTTCAGCGGAACCAGCAGCGCATAATTGAGGAAGGAGCCCCAACGCCGCATCAGCCGGAACGCGGAGGGGTAGCCGGAAGGCCGCCGCAGCATGAACTTGAACGGGATGTACAGCAACACCATGGAGAAGAAAAACACGCTCACGAACCATAATTTGAACACGATGCGCAACGGTGCGAACAGCCACTTCGCAACAGCATTGCGCCGCTCCGCGTCCGAAGCGACCGTAGGCCGGGAATGATGAAAATGGGGCTGCGTGGAGCGCACGTTCGGCTGGGATAAGAAGGCGCGAAGCTACCGTCTCTATCTTCGCCCGCCACCGGCGCTTGCAACCCGCGCCAACACTGAACATGCGCATCCTCACCGGCATCCAAAGCACTGGCACGCCCCACTTGGGCAACTTGCTCGGCGCCATCCTGCCTGCGATCGACATGGGCGCGAAGCCCGGCAACGACGCTTTTCTTTTCATCGCGGACCTCCATTCCTTCACCGCCGTGCGTGACCCGCAAACACTGCGCGACAACACCTATGCGGTCGCGGCCGCCTGGTTGGCCTGCGGCTTGGACGTTGACCACGTGACCTTCTACCGCCAAAGCGACGTGCCGGAAGTGGCCGAACTCACTTGGTTCCTCGGTTGCCGCACGCCCTACCCCATGCTCGCCAATGCGCACTCCTTCAAGGACAAGAGCGACAACGTGAGCCAGGTGAACGCGGGCCTCTTCTACTACCCGGTGCTGATGGCCGCCGACATCCTGCTTTACGATACCGACATCGTGCCCGTGGGCAAGGACCAGAAGCAGCACTTGGAGATCACGCGCGACATTGCAAGCGCATTCAACCGGGCATACGGCGACGACACCTTCGTGATGCCTACTGCGCGCATCGACCCCGAGCTGATGACCGTACCCGGCACGGACGGGCGGAAGATGAGCAAGAGCTATGGCAACACCATCAACATCTTCCTGCCGGAAAAGGAACTGAAAAAACAAGTGATGGCCATCGTGACGGACAGCAAGGCGCTGGAAGAGCCGAAGGACCCCGGAACAGACAACGTTTTCCAACTGTTCAAGCTGTTGGCCTCCCCTGCCGATGCGGACACCATGCACGCGAATTACCTGCGCGGCGGCTACGGATACGGCCATGCCAAGAAAGAATTGCTGGAACTTTTATTGAGCCGTTTCCAACAGGAACGCGAAAAATTCCAAGCATTCATGACCGATGTTTCGGAACTGGACCGGCAGCTTGCCATCGGCGCGGAAAAGGCCCGTACCGTGGCCCACGCAACGCTTCGCCGCGTGCGGGAACGGAGCGGGTACACCGCCCGATATTGAACCCGCACGTTGCTGTTCGACCGAATATTGCCGCCCTGCTGTTGAAAACCTTTTGTTAGTGAGAACTGCCTGTAAAGTCCGGTTGGCACTACATTGCCCCTTGCTCGGACCTGTTGTCCGGGCATTTAACCCCCCAAAAGGATGGCAGCAGTAGTTGAAGCATATTGCGTAAAGTGTAAGGCAAAGCGCAACATGAAGGAAGCCGGCGAGGTGACAATGGCAAACGGCCGGAAGGCCATGAAAGGCAAGTGCCCCGAGTGTGGCACGGGCATGTTCAAGATCATGGGGAAGGCCTGATCATTCCGGCGCCGCCCTGAAGTAGGGCGGCGCCATTCTTCCCGGCACATGCTCCAAGGCCGCCTGCCGATTTCCATGCATGGAATAACCTTTGAGCCCAAGCGCACCACGCGGATCCTGTTCGCGGTGCTGGCCATTTTAGTGGCCCTTAGCGTACTTACTTCTTTATGCCACCTTGTGCTGCATTGGCGCGTGGAAGCCCTCACGCAATTGGCGGACCTCGATACCGAGGCCAATTTGCCGACACTTTACAACGTCTTACTTTTCTTCTTCGGCGCGGCGCTGTTCCTTTTACACAGCCGGGAGTTTTCCGGAAAGCCAGTTCGGGCATGGCAGACCATGGCCGCCGTTTTCCTCTTCCTCGGCATTGACGAAGGTTCGCAGATCCATGAAAAATTTCTGCAGTTCACCAAGCGCTTGGTGGAAGGTACCGGTGGTGGAGAACTTGGCGGTTGGCTCTACTATGCCTGGGTGATACCCTACGGGCTGGCCGCCATCACCTTGGCATTTGTGCTTTCGCGTTGGTTCTTTGGACTTTCACCCGCACTGCGGAAACGGCTCGTGATCAGCGGAATCATCTACGTGTTCGGGGCGGTGTTCATGGAAATGGCCGGCGGTAAGGTGATTGAAAGCCTTACCCCTGTGGATGCCGCCAATTACCCATGGATGCCCTGCCGCGTCTTCGGCGACACAGCCGATTGCTGGCTCTTCATGGAGCCGAAGTACATCGCCATGTACACCTTGGAGGAGACTTTTGAAATGACCGGCTTGATCCTGTGCATCCGGGCGTTGCTGCTTGAATTAGCCGACCGCAGTAAGCAACTTTCACTGGCCATTGTGCCGGTGGAAAAAGGGACCTGAACGGAACCCGTTCATAATTGCCGTATCAACTTTCCGGAGGCCGTGCGACGGAACTGCTTGGTGGCCAGGATGCGGCGTGGCCATTCATGCTTCTCGAGCACGCGCGTCAGGCTTTCCAAAATGTCCGGCACGAGTTCTTCCGGCGGAATGTCCGTTTCCAAAGCCAAAGCCACGGCCTCGCCAAGCTGATCATCCGGCATGGCCAGAAAGAAATGCGGCACACCGATCAAGCCTCCGGAACGCGCCTCCAACTGCTCCGGATAGATCTTCTTTCCACCGCTGAGGATCACGTTATCGATGCGGCCCAACCAGCGGAAGTGCGTTCCGTCGATCACGTCCACGAGATCGTTGGTAACATGCTCTTTGGTTTTCAAATGTGGCGTACGCACTACTAAACAGCCGCGTTCATCCGTTGCGAACGTTACGCGGCCAAGTGCTGTGTAACGATCGCTCCGGTCCTTACCGTTCAACTTCCGCAGTGCCACGTGCGTGACTGTTTCCGTGCTGCCATAGCCTTGGAATACCGCGGTTTTCAAATGTTGCAGGTCTTCTTCCAATGCGGCGCTCACGGGACCTCCGCCGAGGAGGATGGTGTCGAACTGCCTTTCCACGCGCGCATGGTCCTCTTGTATGGCACGATGTAATTGCAAGGGCACCATGGCCGTGAAACGGTAGCGATCGTTGTTCGACTTCAGGTTGTCCAGCACGCTGCCGCGCGGATCGATCACGTGCAGGTCCAAGCCCAAGGCCATGGCGCGCACCACCATCATTTTGCCCGCGATGTATTCACATGGCAGGCATAACAGCACGCGATCTCCCTCACGCAGGTCGAAGGTATCCGCGGTGAGGCGTGCGCTGTTCACCAGATCGCGCCGCGGAATAGTGATCCGCTTGGGCGGACCGGTGGTACCGCTGGTGAGGGCCGCTATGGATTTGCCGTGATCGATGGTGAGATGGAAAACAAGCCAGAACAGGTCTCTTTTCCAACCTTCGTCCGGCTTGCGCTTTTGAGAGAGCTTATCGAAATGTGCATAGGCCTGAACGTAGTCCAGCCGCTTGCCGTCCAGTGTCAACGATTCGAACGCTGCATCGATGGTCCGCGCGTATTTTTTGTGGGCGGTCATGCGGTCAAGCGTTCAAGTTGCCAAGGCACTTCCGGGCGATAGCGAAGCGCGCCGTCCTCCACGGTGAGCGGCGAAGGAATGTTGTTGGAATAAACGCTGCCGGTGCCCAATCCTTGCGGTATCGAAACGCCCAAGGTGGCCGCCCATTGCGCGATGGCGTTCAGGCCGATGCTGCTTTCCAACGCCGAGGTGATCCACCACTTGATGTTGCGTTCTTGCGCAAGGTCGATCCATTCCCGTGCCGCTTTCCAACCGCCCACCATGCTCGGTTTGATAACGATGTACTGCGGCTTCACGTGGTTCAGCAGGTCCGTCTTTGCTTCGGCCGAATTGATGCCGATGAGGTCCTCGTCCAACGCGATCGGCAGCGGTGTTTTTGCGCAGAGCTCGGCCATTGCTTCATACAAGCCCGGTGGCACCGGTTGCTCGATGCTCTCCACTTCCAATTCCGCGAGGCGCTCCAGCACGGGCATTACATTTCCGCTGGTGAAAGCGCCATTGGCATCCACGCGAAGCGTCAACTCCTTCGCACTGTATTCGCGGCGCACATCGGTAAGCAATTGCAGTTCATCCGCAATGCCGATACCACCGATCTTCATTTTCACGCAGCGGTTTCCGCCGTCGATCTGCGCTTTAATGCGTTCGCGCATGGTGGCCTTATCGCCCATCCACACCAAGCCATTTATCGGGATGCCTTTTCGACCAAGGGTGAAATCCGAAGGAAATAAAATTTTGCTGCCGCTTACGTTCAGATCGCGCAGGCATTGCTCCACTGCGAAGCGCACGCTGGGCACATCCACGAGACCGTTGTTCAAGCGTTGTTCCCAATCGGATGTGTCCGCGCATAGCTCCACCAGTTTGGTGCGCACGTCCGCCGGGAATTCCTTGCTGTGGCCGGGAAATAGCGCTGCCTCGCCGATGCCGCGTATTTGCGGTCGGTCCGCATCCCATGCGATGAGGTACCACACGGTGCGGGCGTTGATCATGCCCTTGCTGGTGCCGAGCGGGAAGCGCGGTGTGAGCGTGAGTTCCTTCCAGGTGGCTTGGATCATGGGAATTGGCCACTGAAACGATGAGGAATGCTGAAAAGAAAAGTCGAACCGCCGATTGCGCAGATTGCGCAGATTAAATACCGTGGCCGCGACGTTTTGATGTGATGTGCCTGGCGGCACGGTTGATGTTCGGAGATTGAAAATTCCATCGCGTTGCGAGGCTCACTGATTGATCAAACAGCCAAGACCAACCCCAAAGAAAAGAGCAATGCGGTTACGAGCGTTGTTAAAGACAAGAACTTCATGTGAGGATCCAATTCACGCGGTTCTTTGTTCTTCTGTACGAAACGCAAATGACGGTCGATGGCGATGAATGTGATGACGAACAAGTATTGCCACCACGTGCGGAATTGTGTTGCGCTGAAAAGGACGAAGCAGGCATACCCGACCAAGACCAGCGCAGTGTGATAGGCCTTCGCGCGCTTCGCGCCCATGCGCACCACCATGGTGCGCTTGCCGTTGGCGGCATCTCCGTGTATGTCGCGCATGTTGTTGAGGTTGAGCATCGCGGTGGACAACAGCCCAATGCCGAAGGCCGGTAACAGGATTGACGGCGTAAAGTTTCCCGTATGCAAATAGAATGTGCCCACCACGCCCACAATGCCGAAGAAGACCAACACGCTGATATCGCCGAAGCCAGCGTAGCCGTATGGATTGCTGCCGAAGGTGTATTTCACTGCCGCGCCGATGGCCAGTAAGCCGATCAACAGAAAAACCAATGTAGTGAGTGAAAGCCCCAAGGCGATGACGATCAATGCAACTCCGGAAACGAAGGCCAGCAGCCCGCAGATCCACATGGCGCGTTTCATCGCTGATGTGGAGATCGCACCACTTTGCACCGCGCGCTGTGGACCCACGCGCACATCGTTATCCGTGCCGTGCAAGTGATCGCCGAGGTCGTTGGCCAGGTTGCTCAACACTTGCAACAGGATCGCCGTGACCAGGGCAAGAGCGAACACCGGCCAGCGGAAGGCTTGATGGAAAACCGCCAAAGCGCTGCCCGTTATGATGCTGCTCATCGCCAAGGGCAACGTGCGCAGGCGGAAGGCGTGGATCCAGTGCCTCATCTAATTCCAGAAACGCACTAAGACAAAATCCATCGAAAGATCACTCTGCATTCCTCTGCGCTCTCCGCGCCCTCTGCGGTTAAACCCATTCAAGGAAACTTCGGAAACTTCTTAAAGTCCGGTGCCCTTTTTTCCAAGAACGCATTCCGCCCTTCCTGCGCTTCATCCATCAGGTAGAACATCAGCGTGGCGTCGCCTGCAAATTCCATCAGGCCGCGCTGGCCGTCTAGTTCGGCATTGAGGCCGCGCTTGATCATGCGCAAGGCCATGGGGCTTCGCTGCATCATGATCTGGCACCATTCCACCGTGGTGTTTTCCAACTCGGCAAGCGGCACTACTTTGTTAACCATGCCCATGTCCTCGGCCTCTTTGGCGGTGTATTGGTTGCAGAGAAACCAGATCTCGCGGGCTTTCTTTTGGCCCACGTGACGCGCGAGGTAGCTGCTGCCGAAACCCGCATCGAAGCTGCCCACCTTGGGGCCGGTCTGCCCGAAACGCGCATTGTCCGAAGCGATGGTGAGGTCGCACACTACGTGCAGCACGTGCCCGCCGCCGATTGCGTAGCCGTTCACCATGGCGACAACGGGCTTGGGGATCTCGCGGATGCGGCGGTGCAGGTCGAGGATGTTGAGGCGCGGCACGCCGTCCTCGCCGATGTAGCCGCCGCGCCCTTTGAAGTTCTGGTCGCCGCCGCTGCAGAAAGCTTTGTCGCCTTCACCGGTGAAAACCACTACGCCCACCTCGTTCATTTCACGGCACATGTCGATGGCCTCGAGCATCTGCATGGTGGTTTCCGGTCGGAATGCGTTGAGTACTTCGGGCCGGTTGATGGTGATCTTGGCGATGCCTTCGAAGAACTCGAAGCGGATATCGGAGTATTGTTTTATGGGGGACCAGGTGCGCATGGAGTGAAGTTTTTACCGCAACGACGCTACGACGCAACGGGCGCGCAACGTTTTTGAGGAAGAGGTTTTCGTACCGCAATGAACACGAAGGGCACGAAGGCTTTGGGAAATGCGAAATTCCGATGGTTGGCCGCATCCGTCGTTGCAACGACAGACAACTGAGAACGGACAACTGACAACTTTTTTCATTCAGAACGCAGTTGTTCAAAATAAACACGCAGCACCTTCGGCGAAACAAGCGCATCGGTGGTGATGTGCAAAACGGCCGGTGTGTCGTGCGGTTTGTAAAGCTGATCCAGCGCGGACTTCAGGGATGCTTCGTCGTTGGCGGAATAGCATGGAAGGCCGAAGCTCTTCACCATGGCGGGGATGTCGCGCTTGTGCGGGGATTCCAACCACGGGAGCACTTCTGGATCGCGGTCGGGGCCATCGATGTAGCGGAAGATGTTGCCGCCGCCGTTGTCGATCACAATGACCTTCAGTTCCGGGGAAAGGTGGTTGTTCCAGAAGGCATTGCTGTCATAGCAAAAGGCCACGTCGCCGGTGATGAGCGTGGTGGGTTTGCTTGTTGCGAATGCTGCGCCCACGGCAGTGCTGGTGCAGCCGTCGATGCCGCTGGTGCCGCGGTTGCTGAAGAAGCGTTTGCCTTTTGTGCGATTGAACAATTGTGCGTAGCGTGCCGCCGTGCTGTTCGCCAAGTGGATGTCGCTGCCTTCGGGAATGCGCGCCAGCAGCGTTTCGAAAACCGTGAGATCACAGAAGGGTGTTGCCTTGAGGATGCGTTGATGCACGTCGAGCATCCGTTTGTCCACCATGCGCCATGCTTCGCCATAAAGGCTTTCGTTGCCTTTCACCTGACCTTCCAGCTGTGCGAGGAAAATGTGCGGCTCAACAGCGATGTCGTGCGTTAGGCTTTGGTAGGTGTCGTGATAGCGCTCGCCTGCATCCACGTGCCAATGCTGCGCGGGCTTCCATTTCCGTAGCAGCCCTTTGATGCGTTTGCTGACGATGGCCCCGCCAAAGGTGATGAGCACATCGGGCTTCAGATCGTTCTCGTTTTCCGCTTTCACACCTTCGATCGCGCGGTCGATGCACGTGATGAACTCCGGAACATCCAAGTTGGAAGTGGCCTCGGTAAACACCGTGCATTGCGGCAATGCGGCGAGCTGCTGCAGCTGCTTCTTCATGCCTTCGCTCCACACGCCTTGGCCAACGAGCACCATCACTTTCAAGCTGGTCGAAAGTTGATGTGCGCGCCAACCCTTGTCCGGCAGCAGGAACGATGCCACCGGCATGGGCGCGATCACGCGAGGATCCTCTTTCACTTCCGTCGTGCCATAGAGCGGCTCATTGAAGGGCACGTTCACCTGCACGGGACCGGGCACAGGAAGCAGCGTGGCATCGATCGCTTTGTTGATCAAGCGTCCGCAATCCCAGCGTGAAAGTTCATCGAAGTGGCGTGGGAGCTGCACGCTTTCCTTGAGATGCGGCGCGAGCACATTGCGCTGCCGGATCGTTTGTCCTTCGCCTTGATCGATCCATTCTTCGGGCCGGTCGGCGGAGATCACCAGCAAGGGAATGCGTTGGTAAAATGCTTCCGCGATGGCAGGGCCGTAATTCAACACGGCACTGCCGCTGGTGCAGATCAACGCGACGGGTTGGTAGCTCTGTTGTGCAAGGCCCAAGGCGAAGAAACCCGCGCTGCGTTCATCGATCACCTGCAGGCATTGGATCTCCGGATGTTTACTGAAGGCGATCACCAACGGTGCATTGCGCGATCCGGGGCTGATCACCGCATGCCGCACGCCTTTCGCGGCGCAGAGCCGGGCGAGTTCAGCGGCGGCAAAATGATCGGAGGTGACCATGCTTCAGCTTACGCTTTCCTTCTTCACCATCAACCGCAACAGCGTCTCCGCTTTGTGCTCCGTCTCCGTCCATTCCATTTCCGCATCGCTTCCCGCCGTAATGCCCGCACCCACGTGGAGCTGCGCATTTCCCGACCGGTAACGTAAGCAGCGCAGGTTCACGAAAAGCTCGGTTGGGCCTTCCGCGTTCCAAGGTCCCCAAAACCCGGCATAGAGCGCGCGTTCATGACGTTCATGGGCTTTTATGAAGGCGCGCGCCGCATCAACGGGCGCACCGCATACGGCCGGCGTGGGATGCAATTCGAGGATGAGGTCGCCAAGCAAAGTCTCGCCCAGGTCAGCTTCCAGCACCGTGCACAAATGCGCCACCGGCCCGGCCTGCATCACTTCCGGCCCGCGCACCACGATGTTGCGCATGTCCCCGCGGACGAAGGTGGAATGCACATGGCAAGCCACTTGTCCCTGCTCGTCCAGTTCCTTCGCACCCCAGTTCGACATGCGGTCCGGAATGGCCTCAATGGGCCTTGTCGCAGCGATCGCATCCACCCGCACATGGTCCAAGTGTTCATGCACCAAACGCTCCGGCGATGCACCCATCCACAACCCATGCTCCGGCGTGTGTGCCATGGCAACGAACGTTTCCTCGCTGGCATTGATGCCCCGAACGAATAGCTCCGGTAGCTGGTCTGCGCCTAGAGTCACGTCCATCACACGGGATATGACCGCCTTGCTAATTGTGCGCGACTTACAGGCTTGCTTGGCAGCGTTCACGGAGTCTATGAATTCCGCCTTTGGCGTGGCCGTGCCGATACCCTGCTCCTTTTCGGGAGCACCTTCGCATTCCTCCAACGAAGAGATGTCGGGATCGATCTCGGGGAACATCAATTCGATGTCCGCCCGGATGAACGGTACTTTTTCGCGATCGAGATCAAAGGGCGCGACTAAAAAGACCTGATTGAGCTCCAAGAGCAGCGTTCCGTCAACGGTCTCCAGATCCGGTGTGCGCTGTGCCCATAGTTGCACGGGTTGCCCCGGCGTGCGGAAAGCAGCGAACGTGAGCCTGTTGTCGATACAATGGGCCAATGCCTTGTGTAGAACCGATTTTTCACTCATGGCTTTTTCGTGATCACCACATTGGTGAGCCTGCAAACTGCGGTAAGCTCACCGGCATCGTTATGCACGCGGATGTCCCACACGTGCGTGGTGCGGCCTTTGTGCAGCAGGGTGCCCGTGGCGGTGACATGGCCGGAGCGGACGCTTTTCAAATGGTTGGCGTTGAGTTCGATGCCCACTACGGCGAATTTTTCTCTGTCAACAAGCATGGCCGAGCACATGCTTCCCAGAGTTTCCGCCAAGGCCGCCGTGGCACCGCCGTGCAGCAGGCCCATGGGTTGCAAGGTGCGATGGTCGACCGGCATGGTGGCCATTACCGTGCCCGGCGGGCTGGGAATAAGCTGAATGCCGAGGCCTTCCGTCAAGGTGTTTTTCCCCAAGGCGTTGGCAATGGCGATTTCTTCTGGTGTGAACATGCCTGCTTGCCGGGCATGTTTGCCCGAACGGAGCGCGAAAGTAGCCAGTGCCGATCTTTGCGCCCGCATGGAAACGGAAACCAAGAAGCGCTTACTGCTGGTGGAAGACGAGGAAACGCTCCGTTCAACACTGCGAATGAACTTTGAATTGGAGGGCTACGACGTCACCACGGCCGTGCGCGGCAGCGAGGCGTTGGAGCGCATTCGCGGAGCTCGTTTCGACGGCATTGTGCTGGACGTGATGCTGCCCGATGTGGACGGATTCACCATCTGCGAAACGATAAGGCTTGAAGGCGACCGCACGCCGGTGCTATTCCTTACCGCCCGCTCCACCCCTGCCGACCGGGTGCGCGGACTGCGCGCTGGCGACGATTTCCTCGGCAAACCGTTCGACCTGCAAGAGCTGTTGCTACGGGTTGAAAAAATGACCTCGCGGAATAATGGCGAACTGCCGTCTCCAGCAAGCGCTATTTGCCAATTCGGAACCAACACAGTGGATTTCGTGACGTATGAGTTCACAGGACAGCGCGGACAGGCCAAGCGGCTTACCCAACGTGAAATGCTATTGCTACGCTTGCTTACCGAACGACCGAACGAGGTGGTATCCAGGGAAGAAATCCTCCAGAAAGTGTGGGGCTATGACGTGTTCCCCACCACCCGTACCATCGACAATTTCATCGTTGCCTTCCGGAAGTATTTCGAGCCTGACCCACAGAACCCCAGGCACTTCCAGAGCGTCCGAGGCGTGGGATACACCTTTATCCCCTGAACTTTAACATCCGTTGAGGCAACCCTTTGGGGTTTCACCCGTCTTTCTATCAAATCGAGGTTCTTCCTTGATCTGGTTTCCTAATCCTTGCAGGTTTGCCGCACAGGGGTCCCAATCGGGATCCCTGTTCGGCTTTTAAGGGTCGCTAGGTGGAACTACGGCGGATCACGCTGCCCCCAAGCAGAATTTGCAATACTTGCTCTTCGGGTCGTGCTCGATCGGCGTAGTTGGGTCCATCATCCGCACCACTGCTTCGGTGAGCAATTCCTCAATTTTCGGCAAGGATGCCCTGGAAACGGTCTCCCCTTCGGGCCATTTCATCAGCAACGGTTCGCTGCTGGCCGCCCGCTGAAGCGGTAAAATGCCTGTTAGAACTTCATTTTCTTCCGGATGCGCTTTCAAATACAGCCACGCGTATACCAGTAATTGCGCGGCGTAGCGTTTGTCGCCCATCAGCGCATCCAACGTCATTTCACGGATGTTCAAGTGCGCTGTGTCCACCTTGCCCGTCTTCAGGTCCAAGATCCGCAATGCGCCATCGCGTCGGTCCACGCGGTCCAGGCGCCCTTTGAAGCCCACCGGCGAGCCGATCGCTTTTGCGGCGAGATCCAACGGGCTTGCCAAAGGCACCTCCAATTCCAGTGGTGTTATTACGGCACCGCTCTTCACCACGTCCGCTTCACTCTGTAAAAAGCGTTGCGCTGCATGCACCGCCATTCGCACTTGCAAAAGCGGTTGTCCCTGTTGCAACTGCTCTGCGGAGATCTGCTCCGCCAGTTGCGCGATGACGTCGGCTTCGATCCCTTTCGCCGCATCCAACAGTTGCGCAGACATCAATGGCTTGCCGACCCACGGCTTATAAACCGCTTCCACCGCGGCATGCAGCGCTTCGCCCAACGTGTTGGCCGCGATGCGCGTTTCCACTTCCTCGGTCTCCTTCAACTTCAGCACATGCTTGAAATGAAAATCCAACGGACAGCGCAACCAGTCGCCCAGCGCGGATGGTGAAAGCCCGGCTTCCAATTTCTTTCGCAACGCATTCAACACCGCTTCATCCTTGATGATGCGAACTGCGGCAACTTGTGTAGCCGGCATGCGGATGCGCGCGTCGAATGCTTTCAACCGTTCCGGCTTCCCTTTGAAAAGCTCATGCTCGAGTTGCAGGATGAAGCGGCTAGGTCCGGTAGGTTCCGCGCCTTCGGGCCACACCAGCACGGCTTCTTCGGCGCGTTGCAACATCCGCAGGAAGTTGTACGCCTGCACGGCGTCGTTGCCGTCGCGCAACGGCATGCCGTGTGCACGCCGCAGTTCGAAAGGGATGAAAGAGCGTTCCGCCCCGCCCGCCGGCAACGACCCTTCCTGCGCACCCAAAACGATCACGCGCGCAGGATCCAAGGCGCGCGCCTCCAGCATGCCCATGACCTGCACGCCGGCCAACGGCTCGCCGAACAGGCCGATGCGCGCGGAACTGAGCAAGCGATGGAAAACGGCAGCGTACGCTTTCAGGTCCAGCGCGTGCGCATACCGCGCCAACAACAAATGGACCCGGCGCAGCACCAACGCGGCCTGGTAGATCTGCTCCGTGGCGAAGGCATCGCCTTCCATGGCGTGCATGGCCCAAGAGAGCGCGTGCGTAGTGACCTCCGGCATTTCCACGCGAACGTCCGCCACCTCGGTGAATACGATTTCCACTTTCGGAAACAGGCCTGAACGCTGGCATGCATCGCGCAGGAAAACCGCGGGAATGAACGCGCGACCCGCTTTGCGAAGGTCTTTCAAAACCTGCTCAACCGCAGCGGCCATGGGCCCGTGACGTAGGAACGGATGCCCCAGGAACCGCTCTACGTCCGCATGGAAAAAGCCCGCACCGGGCCGCATGCCAGCGTGCAGCCGGTGCAAGGCGTCGAGGTAGGAACCGATCGCGAGTTGCGCGACCGGCAGGCCCATCGTGATGTTCAGCGGACCGAGATCGGGCGGCAGTGCTTCCAACAGAGGTTGCAATAGGCTTTCATCGGCGAGCACCACGGCGGTGCGGGCGCGTTCTTCTGCGCTGGCGTTCTTCAGCAGTTCGGCGGCGCACCAAGCTTGGCTGGCATCGTTGGGGGCGCGCACGGTGCGCAGGTGCAACCGGCCATCCGCAAGGTGGTTGCCCATGGGGATAATTCCCGGCCCGAAAGCGCCAACTGCCTTTCGCAAATGCTCACCGGCTTCTTGCACTGGATCGTCAAAATAGTAACTGTCGGCATCCCATGCGATACGGGCAATTCCCGCATCAGCGAAGCGGCGTAACACGGCTTCCTGCGCAGGCGTGAGCGCATTGAGGCCCACCGACCACACGGCTTTCCATGGGCAGCCTTCGCCCACGTGCCGCATGGCCGCCGTGCGCTCGATCAAGCCCGTGGTGCCCGCGCCCTGCGCCACCAAGCGCGTGTTGAGCGCGGTGTGCAACTGCCCCACCATCGCCCAAAAACGCACCATCCGCTGCTGCCCTT
>Ga0209480_10000734_pt1 | contig 25720 bp, 20 predicted proteins | sample JI61114C2DNA_FD_187501 | JGI IMG/M metagenome (GOLD analysis project Ga0209480, IMG submission 187501) | Wastewater effluent complex algal communities from Wisconsin, to seasonally profile nutrient transformation and Carbon sequestration -... | ecosystem: Engineered > WWTP > Effluent > Algae... | reverse complement strand
ATATACACGTGCCAATGCTGTTGGTGCCTTAACTGGTTTTATGTTCTGAAAATTCAGCATTTGATTCAACAATAATTTCATCACTGGTAATAGGGTGATAAAATATTAGTTTGCAGGCGTGCAAGGCAATTTGATTTGGAAAGTAAGCTAGGGTAGATCCATACAGGCTGTCACCCTCTACTGGGCAACCCGTGCTTGCTAATTGCGAGCGGATCTGATGATATTTTCCAGTGTGCAGTTCAATATCCCACAAGTACCTATCGCTACTAAAGTCAGAAATCTGATAACTAAGTTGTGCCTGTTCGGCAAACTCAACTTCAGTATTATAAATCACGGCTTTCTTTTTTTCCTTGCGATGCCAGTGTTCCAACTTACCCTTTCTATATTCTGGTTGTTTTTCAGTAAGCGCCTGATAATATTTTTTAACTTTTCGCTGGGCAAATTGCTCGCTCAGGTTTCTTAGCACATGGCGCTGCTTGGCAAACAAAATAATGCCACTTACGGGCCTGTCGAGCCGGTGTAAGTGTTGAGCATAAATTTCATTGGTAGGGGAACAATCTTTAAGATATTTTTTTACTTGTTGAAGTAAATTTGGGTATCCGTTTCGGTCGGGCTCAACCATAAGCCCGGCAGGTTTGTTTATAGCTAACAAGAGATCATCCTCGTAAATAATAAAATCGGGGAGATATATAACCATTGCGTTGTTTCGTTGAACTTAATGCCAGAATTAATTGTATTACGGTGATTTATAGGTTGATGTGTTGGGAAAAGTATAAAATCCTGAATAAATTTAGGCCTTTGGTTGAAAAACTCTATTATTTTTCGTATAATGTTAACATTACACTTTTCAGGTCTTTAAATCGTTTACACACCAGGAAGGTTTAACCTTCCGCACACGTTTGTTTTAAATAGTTGAACATAAAAAACGCTAATAATCACAATGAGACAGTTAAAAATCACTCAAAAGATAACCAATCGCGAATCACAGTCCTTGGATAAATACTTAAGTGAAATTGCAAAAATAAGTATGATAACGGCCGAAGAGGAAGTGGATTTGGCTAAACGAATTCGTGAGGGTGACCAAAAGGCACTTGAAAAGCTGGTGAATGCCAACCTTAGGTTTGTTGTGTCTGTGGCAAAGCAATATCAGCAGTCAAGTATGACGCTAAGCGATATTATAAACGAAGGAAATTTAGGACTTATAAAGGCGGCTTCCCGCTTTGATGAAACCCGGGGTTTTAAATTCATTTCATATGCTGTTTGGTGGATTCGTCAATCAATCTTACAAGCATTAGCCGAGCAGTCCCGAATTGTGCGCTTACCTCTAAATCGGGTAGGTTCTTTAAATAAGATAAATCAAACCTTTTCTGAATTGGAGCAAGTGCACCAGCGCGAGCCAACGGATGAAGAATTGGCTAAGGCATTGGATACCACTGTTGATGACATCAGAACAAACTTAAGTTACAAAGGGCGCAAGGTTTCGATGGATGCACCACTCGGTCACGATTCGGATGCTGGATCTCTTTTAGATGTAATGGCTGATGAAGACGGAAGTATTCCTGATGCGGAATTGATGAGCGTTTCTCTAAAGAATGAAATTCAACAAGCCTTGTCAGGGCTTAGTGAAAGAGAAGCACAAGTGCTTTCCTTGTACTACGGACTTTCTGGTGGGCATGCCTTGTCACTTCATGACATCAGTGAGCAATTTGATCTAACCCGCGAGCGCGTGAGGCAGATAAAAGATAAGGCAACACAAAAGCTTCGCAAGACTCCGCGCTTTGAAGAATTGAAATCTTTTTTGGGTTAATAGTTAAATTAAGATTCGATTTTCCTTGAATAAAAATGATTGCGCAATTATTGTGCAATCATTTTTATTTAGGGCTCGTTACGAATCCATCTATTCAGTCGAACGGTTGACTGTGCGGAAACATATCCGATGCCTATAGCCAAAGGATAATCTCCGGCCCAATGCACATCATTGTTCATCATGGCAAAACCAACCAAGGCCATTATTCCGTAGCCAACGGGTTTAATCCATTTCTTTTCTGGATAATTTAGTGCTAATACCGTAACCGTACCCATCATCGTGGTCATGTGTCCCGAAGGCATGGCATCATACTTTGATGTGCGATTTCCGAACTCAGCAAAACTGGGAAACGCACGCCACACACCGCCAGGCGCGGTTGCCCGCGATGGACTCTCACGGCCTGTTATTCGCTTGATAATTTGAGTGGTAATGCCTATTGCCAGTTGAGTTTGCAAAATCTGACTGGCTGTTTGAATGGTGCGATAGTCATGCTTTATTTGCCCATAAACATAGAGGCCGCCACTCAACGCCAAACTTGTAAAGCCTTCACCAATTGAGTAGAAAGCACTGTTCAAATTTCGGGGTGCTTCATAAACAGGCACCCGTGTGCCGCCTAACTTGAAACTGACCAACGTTTTATAATCATTCCTTGAATTTAGATGAATGTATCTTCCAAATTTTTGGGCGCCATCTAAAAGGGGTTGATCAAATGAAATGAAAATGGCTGTTGACAAAGCAACAACAGACAAGGCTGGAATACTTTTTTTTCGGAAAGTAATTTTGGACGCAACGGAAAGTGTTTTTGGCAATTGGGTTACAAATCCAAAGTATTTTGGTTTTGAATAAACCAAGGTCGAGCCATCAGGCATGGAATAGCACATGACTCGTTTCTGTTTTAAAGAATCTACTGAAATTAATGAATCGTACCTTCCCTGGCTAAGTGCGCGACCAAACGAGGTGAGGAGTAAGATTAAAAGGAGTGCGCGTTTACTTAAATTGATCAAAGGGATTGGAGTTTCAGATTGAAATATAAATGAAGGTTTCTGAATTTTTCTTGAATTATGGTAGCAACTTCAACAGAGGACATTAATATTGTGAATAGGTTCACGCAAATGTATTATGAGTCAACATGTTGATAACCACGTTCACAACCCAAATGGATCACATTCACATAAAGGTTTATTAGGTAAGAATAGCGAATTGATTTTTTCAATAGTATGTGGTGTGCTATTGGCCGTTGGGTTTGCGATCTCATTTATTCATGAATTTCCTTCCTGGGTTAGTCTTATCTTTTACCTAGGTGCTTATTTCTTTGGTGGCTTTTATACTGTGCGCGAAGCCTGGCATGCGTTAAAGCATGGTGGCTTTGAAATCGATTTTCTAATGCTGGTGGCTGCGGTGGGTGCCGCCATTTTGGGTGATTGGGCCGAAGGTTCACTGCTATTATTTCTCTTCAGCATGGGGCACGCCTTAGAGCATTATGCCATGAACAAAGCACGTAAATCCATTTCGGCATTGGCATCACTTTCTCCTAAAACTGCATTTCTAAAAATTGATGGCAAAACAGAAGAAGTGGCTATTGAACTTTTGCAAATAGGAGATGTCATTGTAGTAAAGCCAAATAGTAAAATTTCTGCCGATGGTGTGATTGTGCGCGGTGAAGGAACAATTAATCAGGCACCCATTACTGGTGAAAGTGTGCCGGTTGACAAAATAGCTATTGAAGATTCTGAAATAAATTGGAACCAGCTGGATAACATCAAGGAAGAACATCGAGTATTTTCGGGAACTATAAATGGAAACAGCGCCCTTGAAATAAGGGTGTTAAAGAAAGCAAGCGACTCAACAATTTCGAGACTTGTAAAGTTGGTTAATGAGGCGCAGAGTCAGAAGTCGCCTACTCAACGGTTTACAGATACTTTTCAAAAGTATTACGTGCCTGCTGTTTTAGTGGTAGTGTTCCTATTAAATTTTGTTTTTCTTGTTCTAGATGAATCGTTCGGTCAAAGTTTCTATCGTGCTATGGCAGTGTTGGTGGCGGCCAGTCCTTGTGCGCTGGCAATCTCAACACCCAGTGCTGTGCTTAGTGGTGTTGCGCGCGCAGCCAGGGGCGGAGTGCTGATAAAGGGTGGGCGACCTTTAGAAGATTTAGGTGTGTTAACGGCACTTGCCTTTGATAAAACGGGCACGCTAACGGAAGGCCGCCCTAAAGTAACCCATGTAGTGCCGTTAGGAAGTATCACAGAAACAGAACTGTTGAAAATAGCCATAGCCGTTGAGTCTTTGAGCAATCATCCCTTAGCCAAAGCAGTGGTGCGCGATGGTCGTGCAAAATTGGGTGCGCTAGAAATTTCCGTTGCATCAGATTTAGAAGCTGTGCTAGGCAAGGGACTTAAGGCCACGTTAGGTGCCGATAAAATCTATGTGGGTAACCTCACGTTATTTGAGGAATTAGATACCAACATTCCTTCAGAAGAAATTGAAAGCAAGGTTAAATCATTAGAGGCTGATGGAAACACAACCATGCTCATTCGAAGAAATAATGATTACATCGGCATCATTTCATTAATGGATATACCACGGGCTTCAACAAAAGAAACCTTAAGTGTCTTAAAGCAAATTGGTATCAAAAGGATGGTGATGCTAACAGGCGATAATCAGCAAGTAGCTGATGCCGTGGCAAAGCAGATTGGTATAACAGAGGCCTGGGGAAGTTTGCTACCAGAAGAAAAAGTGACTGCGATCAAAAAACTGATGCAGAAAGAAACCAAAGTTGCCATGGTAGGAGATGGTGTAAATGATGCACCGGCTATGGCTAACAGCACGGTAGGTATTGCCATGGGTGCAGCAGGCAGCGATGTAGCATTAGAAACTGCCGACATTGCTTTGATGGCCGATAAGTTAGAGACCTTGCCCTTCGCCATTGCATTAAGTCGCAAAGCAAAACGAATTATCAAACAAAATCTGTGGATCAGCTTGGGTATGGTGGCCGTGCTTGTACCACTCACAATTTCTGGTATTGCTACCATGGGTCCCGCGGTGTTGATGCATGAAGGCTCTACAATGGTTGTGGTGTTGAATGCGTTAAGATTGTTGGCGTTTAATCAAAAAGTTAGGTAGTACCAAGCTTCACTAAAATTTTGATCTAAAGAAAAGATCGTTGAGCTAGGTAAGTCAATGCTCCGGCCAAATAGCCCAATAGTGCCAGCAGACTAATCTTCTTTATATACCAAATAAAATTCACCTTCTCCATTCCCATTACGGCTACCCCGGCTGCCGAACCAATAATCAAAATACTTCCACCCGTACCTGCACAATAGGCTAAGTATTCCCAGATCAGATTATCGGTAGGAAATGAAACCGGATCATACATGCCCATGCTTGCCGCCACTAGCGGAACATTGTCAACAATAGCCGACAACAATCCAATCAACGTGATAATAATTCGTTGGTCTCCAAAGGTAGTATCAAGCAGTTGAGCGAGCTGGCGTAAAACCTGCATAGATTGTAGCGCACCTACAGCTAATAAAATTCCAAGAAAAAAAAGTACACTCGGTACATCCACTCGCGATAGTGCACCAGCCACGGTATAATGTTTCCGCATGGCTTCATCTTTTTCGGGATTGATTAATTCAGAAACAATCCATAATAAACCGAGGCCCAGCAAAATACCGGTGTAGGGCGGCATGTGCGTGAATGTTTTAAACACAGGAACACAAACCAACGCACCTACCCCAAGAAATAACATAATCTTTCCATGCGCGCTGGCATTACCGTTGGTAGCAACTAATTCTTCTTCTTTACTTGCCAATGCTTTCTTTTTAATAAAAGTCAGAAAAAGCAGGGGAGTAACCATACTGATCAAACTAGGAATCAGTAGCGTTTTCATGATGTTAAGCGAAGTTATCTTTCCACCGATCCAAAGCATGGTCGTGGTAACATCACCTATCGGAGTCCAGGCGCCTCCGGCATTGGCCGCAATAACAATCATACTGGCGAAAAATAATTTTGTTTCTTTATCAGGAACAAGTTTCCGAATCAAAGAAACCATCACAATGGTTGTAGTCAGGTTATCCAATATGGAAGAAAGGAAAAACGTTATCCAACAAATGATCCAAAGTAAAACCCGAATGTCTTTTGTTTTTATTCTGTCGGTAATAAATCGAAACCCCTGATGCGCATCAACCAACTCAACAATGGTCATGGCGCCTAGAAGAAAGAAAAGAATCTGAGCAATTTGTCCGAGATGTTCATCAAGTGAAAACGTGACAAATTCATGATGTAATTCGGCAGCCGTAAAACTGCTTAGTTTTGCTGTACCTGATTCAATTTTTGAAATATCCAGAAACTTTTGATAATCCGAGCTTTGCAATAAACTTTCAGTGGGAGTGGATACCATAAACAAGGTCCAGCAAAGCACCCCAGTTACAATGGCGATGGCTGTCTTGTTAATATGGGTAGAATGTTCAAGAGCAATACACGCATAGCCTACAATGAAGACTATCAGAATTAGTGTGTTCATACGTTGAAAGATTAGCCAAGTAAATGTGGTTAAAATTTATAATACGTTGTTGAAATGGTCTTGTGTTTATTTTTGTCGAAATCCTTCAGAATAGCTACATTTTTTTTTGAAAAATTATGATTTTGCAGATTCGTCTCGGTAACGCTGCACCCTCAACAGCAAAGATTAGTAAAGCCTTAAATTGAATGACTCTTTCACTCGCGCAGAGTTCTCAAAACGAGCAGCGCTTCGAAGAAATAGAGCCAACCTACCCACCAAAAAAACGAGGTAAATTCATTAAATTGACAACTTATTGAATCTCTAAAAGATTGTAATGGCAAAGAAGGAAGTAAAAGAAAAAGCAATTGAAGTAACCCTGTGGGATGCAGCGAATAAACTAAGAGGCAGTGTAGAGCCGGCCGAATACAAACACGTTGTATTAGGACTAATCTTCTTAAAGTTTGCCAGCGACAAGTTCGAAGACCACCGAGCCAAGCTCATTGCCGATGGCAAAGAGAAATACATTGAGATGGCCGACTTCTACAACATGAGCAATGTGTTTTTTCTCGAAGAAACTTCACGCTGGAGTTACCTGATAAAAAAATCAAAACAGAACGACATTGCCCTGCTCATTGACACAGCCCTGCATACCATTGAGAAAAATAATAAATCACTGAAAGGTGCGCTGCCCGACAACTACTTTTCTCGTTTGGGTTTGGATGTAACCAAACTGGCTTCCTTGCTCGATACCATTAACGACATTGACACCACCAAAGACCCGAAGCAAGATGTAGTAGGAAAAGTGTACGAATACTTCCTTTCCAAATTTGCCTTGGCAGAAGGAAAAGGCAAAGGAGAATTTTACACACCCAAAAGCATTGTAAACCTGATTGCCGAAATGATTGAACCCTACAAGGGAATTATCTATGACCCTGCTTGTGGTTCAGGCGGTATGTTTGTTCAATCCATTAAGTTTATTGAAGCCCACCACGGCAACAAAAAAGAAATTTCTATTTACGGACAGGAATACACCAACACCACCTACAAGCTGGCAAAGATGAACCTTGCCATACGGGGCATAAGTGGCAACCTGGGTGAAAAAGCCGCAGACTCTTTTGCGGACGACCAACACAAAGACCTGAAAGCCGATTACATTATGGCAAACCCGCCCTTTAACCAAAAAGACTGGCGAGCCGAAAATGAATTGATTGACAATCCACGCTGGAGAGGCTATGAAGTGCCACCTAAAAGCAATGCCAACTATGCATGGATATTAAATATAGTAAGCAAGCTTAGCGACAACGGTGTAGCAGGTTTTATTCTGGCAAACGGTGCTTTGAGTGGCGGAGGAGAAGAATACAAAATACGCAGAAAGCTAATTGAGAATAATTTAGTGGAAGCCATTTTGGTATTACCACGAAATTTATTTTATACCACCGACATCAGTGTTACGCTTTGGATTGTAAACAAAAACAAAAAGGCACAAAGCAAAAAGGTGGGTGACGAAACCCGCCACTACCGAGAAAGAGAAAAAGAAATCCTGTTTATGGATTTAAGACAATTGGGCGAACCCTTTGAAAAGAAGTTTACACAGTTTTCTGATACTGACATTCAAAAGGTAACAAACACGTACCACCAATGGCAAACCAAAGAAATTGAAAACATTCCTGAGCTATGCTATTCAGCCAGGTTTGATGAAGTAGTTAAAAAAGATTTTTCACTCGTGCCAAGCAAATACATTGAGTTTGTAAACCGTGATGAGAACATTGACTTTGACAAAAAAATGCAAACCCTGCAAACTGATTTTGCTCAACTATTGAAAGCCGAAGAACAATCCAAAAAGGAATTGCTTAACGTGTTTAAAGAATTGGGCTATGAAATAAGTATTAAACCATGATTAACGAGGATTGTAGGATTGCCATGATTAGTAAACGAAAATAATCAAGCCATCAAGCCAATCTTGAGAATCAAGGTTCAGACAATGTTTAAAGGATTTATAGAATTACCGTGATTAAGAGACAAGTAAATCAAGCAATCAAGAAAATTCTAGAAATCAAGGTTCAGACAATTTGACAATGAAACACGAAGAGTTAACCTATAAAATTATTGGATGTGCCATGGAAGTGCATAAGCATTTGGGTAATGGCTTTCAGGAAGTAGTTTACCAAAGAGCTTTGGCTATTGAAATGAAGATTCAGGGAATTGAGTTTAGCCGGGAACATGAAATGCCTTTGCTGTATAAGGGATTTGATGTGGGTAGCCGCAGGGTTGACTTTTTTGTTGAAAATACAATTATGGTAGAAATAAAAGCCCTGATAAACCTTGAAGATGTTCACCTTGCTCAGGCCATGAATTATGTAGAAGCATACAACCTCGAAATAGGATTGCTCATAAACTTTGGTGCAAAAAGTTTGCAACATAAACGAGTGCACAATAATAAAAAGTCTTGAACCATGATAAAAAATCTTGAACCATGATTTATAAGAATTATCAAGATTACCATGATTAAAATTCAGAAATCAAGCAATAATCAAGCAATCAAGTGAATCTTGAAAATCAAGGTTCAGACAATGTTTAAAGAGTTGGGTTATGAAATCAAATTATAAACCATTAGGCAAATACATACAACCAGTTGATGAGCGAAATGCTGCGTTGGAAGATTTGCCATTAATGGGCTTAAGTGTTTCAAAAGTATTCTTTCCCACAATTGCCAATCTTGTTGGAACTGATATGAAAACCTACAAAATTGTTTACAGAAATCAGTTTACATATATCGCAGATACATCAAGACGTGGTGATAAAATTGCAATTGCACTAAATGAAAAATTTGATAAAATGCTTGTTTCACAGGCATACACTCCATTTGAAGTAAAAGACACCAACGACCTTGACCCTGAATATTTGATGATGTGGTTTCGGAGACCTGAGTTTGATAGGTATGCACGATTTAAAAGCCACGGCAGTGCAAGAGAAATTTTTGATTGGGAAGAAATGTGCAATACGCTTTTACCCGTTCCGCATATTGACAAACAAAGAGAAATAGTAAAAGAATACAACACCATCCAAAACCGCATTAAACTAAACCAGCAACTGATACAAAAACTCGAAGAAACCGCACAGGCTATTTATAAGCAGTGGTTTGTGGAGTTTGAATTTCCTGATGAAAACGGACAGCCTTATAAAAGTAATGGTGGGGAAATGGCTTGGTGTGAAGAATTGGGGAAGGAGATTCCAAAGGAGTGGGAAGTGAAATCAATAGTGGATGTATGTGATGTATTAAATGGCAGGGCATATGCAGAAGATGAGTTTAAAGAATCGGGAACACCAATAATCAGGATTCAAAACCTCAATGGAGGAAATAAATATGTTTATTCAGATTTAGAATTGGAAGCAAATAAATATGTTGTTAGTGGCGATTTAATTTTTGCATGGTCGGCAACTTTTGGTCCATTTATTTGGAGGGGGCCGAAAAGTATTTACCACTACCATATTTGGAAACTGAATAGTTATAAACCAGAGTATAAATTTCTGCTTTACATATATTTCTTAAGGGAAACCAAAAGAGTAAGTGGGGAGGGTACTGGTTCCATATTTGCTCATGTTACAAAGTCATTAATGGAATCTCAACGAATAATAATTCCAACAGATAACCTTCTTTCTTTCTTTCATAAGCTTGCCTTAGCTATTGATAATAATATTGAAACATATCAAAAAGAAAACCAAAAGCTAACGGAACTGAAAGACTTGCTTCTTTCCAAATTAGCAACTGTCTGAACGGTGATTTTTATGATTGAATGATTGCGATGAAAAGACTATCATAGAAATCAAATGAATCAATCAAATTATAGCTAAGACAATGATAAACGAGCAATACAAATATTCGGAGTTAACCGGTAAAATTATTGGTTGTGCCATGACGGTTCATAAAGCTTTGGGCAATGGTTTTCAGGAAGTAATTTATCAGCGAGCGTTAGCCATTGAAATGAACTTGGCATGCATTGAGTTTAGCAGAGAATTTGAAATGCCAATTTTTTATCGGGAAAAGCAAATAGGAACAAGACGGGTAGATTTTTTGATTCAAAGTGCTGTGTCTGTTGAATTGAAAGCCATTACCAAACTGGAAGATGTGCATTTTGCGCAAGCCATCAATTATTTAGAAGCATATAATTTGGAAGTTGGATTGTTGATTAATTTTGGAGAAACAAGTTTGAATTTTAAACGGTTAACCAATAAAAAATTCAAACCTGAAATCATACAATCACGCAAATCAAATGAATCATAGTTCAGATGATTAAATTGACCGAAGAAAAATAGCCAATGCCTGAAAGCGAAAACATAGAATGGAAACAGAGTTGGCATGACGATTACCTGAAATGGGTGTGTGGTTTCGCTAATGCGGTGGGTGGTGTAATTTATATTGGCAAAGATGATAGTGGTACTGTAGTGGGCTTGCCGGATTATAAAACATTGCTGGAAAGCATACCCAACAAAATCCGCAACAGCATGGGCATTATTTGCGCCATCAGTTTGCAGGAAGAGGCTGGCAAGAAATATCTTGAAATTAAAGTAAACCCCTACACCGTTCCTGTTTCGCTTCGCGGCCGGTATTACTACCGCACCGGCAGCACCAAAATGGAATTAACAGGAGTTGAATTAAATGAATTCCTGCTCAAAAAGGCCGGCAAAACCTGGGATGATGTGGTAGAACCAGCCGCAGTGCTTTCTGATATTGATGAAGCGAGTCTCAGCAAATTTATTGTTGACAGTGAAGAGAAAGGACGCATGCCCGAAACAAAAGGACTTAGTTTAGAACTAATTCTCGCTAAACTTCGCCTTACAGAGAATGATAAACTAAAGCGATCAGCTATCATTCTGTTTGGTAAAGATCCCAATCGGTTTTATCCCAACATTGTAGTTAAAATTGGTCGGTTTGGTAAAGATGCAGCCGACCTGAAATTTCAGGAGGTTATTGAAGGCAATCTGGTTCACTTGCTTGGTGAAGTGCCTGCACAACTCAACTATAAGTTTTTAACCAAACCCATTGATTTTGCTGGATTGCAACGCATAGAAAAAGGAGAATATCCTGTGGCCGCTTTGCGCGAAGTGCTTTTGAATGCATTGGTGCATCGCACCTATATGGGTGCTGCTGTTCAGATTAGGGTGTATGATAACTCCCTTTCTATTTGGAATGAAGGTACTTTGCCTTTGGGGCTAAGTCTGGAGGATTTAAAGGGCGAGCATAATTCACGCCCAAGGAATCCTAAAATTGCGGAGGCCTGTTTTAAAGCCGGGTATATTGATGCCTGGGGAAGAGGAACCTTGAAAATTATTAATGCCTGTAAAGAAGCGGGCTTGCCTGAACCCGAAATCAAAGAAATTAATGGTGGGATTGTTGTGACGTTGTTTAAATCAACAAGGTTGGTAGAAGGGTTGGTAGAAGGGTTGGTAGAAGGGTTGGTAGATAGCCAGTTAAAGATGCTTGAAATGATAAGGGAGAACCCGAAAGTATCGAAAAAAACGATGGCAGATGCAGTAGGAATTAGCACTACGGCAATCGATAAAAACATAAAAGCATTGAAGGATAAGGGCTTTATCAAGCGGGTTGGCAGCGACCGTTGGGGGCATTGGGTACTCATTAAGCAAAGGTGATTGGTGAAAAGGATAATTAACCAGTGATTGGAATTCGGACAGAGTTCGGAATAACTTCGGATAGATGAAATTCACAGAAGAAAAATTAGAAAAGGCATTACCGAGCTGTTGGGGCCATGCGTGTTGTCAAGTTTTCCGCACCAATAACTTGACATGTGGTGACTTTATAAAGTTGTTCTATGGCAGCTTCCCAGCAGACGACTCTGTCCTTACCACACTCAAAAGAGTTAAGGAAAGACTATGGAATATTGATTTAGAGCCAAAGAAATGAAGTTCACCGAAGAAAAATTAGAGAGGGCATTTACTGAGTTGCTGGGGCAAGAAGGATTTCCCCACCATTTAGGTATTACCATTGCCCGCAAGCCGGAGGAAGTATTGATAGAGGAAGATTTACAAAAATTTCTATTAACCCAATACGCCAGTCAAGGTATTACAGTAAACGAAATCAAATCGATTATTCTTCAACTCAAATCACTTTCTGCTTCTGACTTATATGAGAGCAACAAAACATTTCTAAAAATGCTTTCAGACGGTTTTATTCTCAAGCGAGAAGACCGTAACCAGAAGGACATTTACATTCAGCTAATAGATTACAAAGGATTAAACAAACACAAGCAACCAGACCTGTATGCCGAAGCTTCAGCGCAGGCAGAAGCAGACCAGGTAATGGCTATGGCTGCCGAACTAGAAGAAGAGTATGGCAAAGACAACAACATCTACAAGTTTGTAAATCAGCTTGAAATTGTTGGTGCAGAGAAGCGCATACCTGATGGCATCGTTTATATCAATGGGCTTCCGCTGGTAGTGTTTGAATTTAAAAGCGCCATTCGCGAAGAAGCTACCATCTTCGATGCATTCAATCAATTAACAGTTCGCTACCGCAGAGATATTCCAGAACTATTTAAATACAATGCCTTTTGCGTTATCAGCGATGGCGTAAATAACAAAGCAGGTTCGTTCTTTGCGCCTTATGAATTCTTTTATGGCTGGCGAAGGGTAGCCGGGCTGGCAAAGGATGTGGATGGTATTGATAGTATGTTCACATTGATACAAGGCATGTTTCATAAAAACAGGTTACGCGATATTATTCGTAACTTCATTTACATACCCGATAGCAGCAAGAAAAACGAAAAGATTGTTTGCCGTTATCCACAATACTATGCTGCAAGAAGTTTGTACGACAACATAAAAAAGGCGCAAAAGCCGGAAGGAAACGGAAAAGGAGGAACCTATTTTGGTGCCACAGGTTGTGGTAAAAGTTTTACCATGCTTTACCTCACGCGATTATTGATGAAGAGTGAGCACTTCGAAAGTCCAACCATTGTTTTAATTACAGACCGAACTGACTTAGACGACCAGCTTTCAGGTCAATTTACCAATGCAAAGAATTTCATTGGCGACAACACCATTGTGAGTGTTGAAAGTCGTGCGCAACTGAGAGAGCTTTTACAAGGCCGCCAAAGTGGTGGCGTGTTTCTTACTACCATTCATAAGTTTACCGAAGACACCGAACTGCTAACTAACCGCAGCAACGTAATCTGTATTTCAGACGAGGCACACAGAAGCCAGGTGAACCTTGACCAAAAAGTAAAGGTCACCGAAAAAGGTGTAACAAAAACATTTGGCTTTGCCAAATACCTGCACGACTCATTACCCAATGCAACGTATGTAGGCTTTACAGGAACACCCATAGATGCAACGCTTGATGTGTTTGGGAAAGTGGTAGATGCCTACACCATGACTGAATCCGTTAAGGATGAAATAACAGTCCGAATTGTGTATGAAGGAAGAGCAGCCAAAGTTGCGTTGAAAAATAGTGAGTTAGAAAAAATTGAAAAGTATTACGAAGAAGCAGCGGAAGCAGGAGCCAACGAATATCAGGTAGAACAGAGCAAAGAACAGACTGCAAACCTGTATGCTATTTTAGGTGACCCAAAACGCTTGCGCGCAGTAGCGGAAGATTTTGTAAACCATTATGACAATAGAGTTTCTGAGGGGGCGACTGTAAAAGGAAAAGCAATGTTTGTAAGCAGCAGCAGAGAGATTGCTTATGAGTTGTATAAAAATATAATTGAGTTACGTCCTGAATGGAATGAAGTTAGAGCAGCCGAAGAAGGGGCGATACTAACCGACAAAGACAAACGGGAATTAAAGCCGATTGAAAGAATTAAAATGATAATGACCCGCGGGCAAGACGACCCAAAGGAACTTTACAATCTATTAGGTACAAAAGAACATCGTAAGGAATTAGACAGGCAATTCAAGAACGAAAAATCAAATTTCAAAATTGCTATTGTGGTGGATATGTGGCTTACCGGTTTTGATGTGCCGTTCCTGGATTCCATCTATATCGACAAACCAATACAACAACACAATCTGATTCAAACTATATCGCGTGTAAACCGCAAGTTCGAAGGAAAAAACAAAGGACTTGTTGTCGATTACATTGGTATTAAAAAGCAAATGAACCTGGCGCTGAAAAAATACAGTGAAGGCGACAAGGATAATTTTGAGGACATAGAAGAATCCATAATCGTAGTCCGAAATCATTTAGACCTATTAGCGAAACTCTTCCATCAATTTGATAGCTCAAAATATTTCAATGGCACCACCTTGCAGCAACTAAACACGCTGAACATGGCCGCTGAGTTTGTGCAATTGACAAAAGACATGGAAACCCGATTCATGGGTTTGGTGAAACGACTAAAAGCTGCGTATGATATTTGTGCAGGAAGTGAAAAATTAACACAAACAGAAAGAGACTGCACACATTTCTATTTAGCTGTTCGCTCGATTGTTTTCAAACTCACCAAAGGTAATGCACCTGACACGACTCAAATGAATGCGCGAGTTCGTGAAATGATAAAGGATGCCTTACAAAGCGATGGCGTTGAAGAAATATTCAAACTTGGTGACGAAGCTGAAACGGAACAAGATATTTTTGACGAAGACTATTTAGCCAAGATTGATAAAATCAAACTTCCGAACACCAAAATCAAATTACTTCAACAATTGCTCGCTAAAGTCATTGGTGAGATTCGGAAAGTGAACAGGATGAAGGGAGTCGACTTCACAAAAAAAATGCAAGCATTAGTCGAGCGCTATAACCAGCGAGATGAAAATGACATTTTAAGAGGTGAAGTGTATGAAGAAATGGCCGAGGAACTAACCAATCTTATCTGGGAAGTGCACAGAGAGTTTTCAGCAGGTGAGAAATTAGGAATTGATTTTGAAGAAAAAGCTTTTTACGATATTCTGAAAGAACTATGCGTAAAGTATGACTTTAAATATCCCGAAGACAGGTTAATTGAATTGGCAAAATCAGTTAAAGACTTAGTTGACAAACAAGCAAAGTTTCCGGATTGGAATAAACGAGACGACATTAAATCAGCATTGAAAGTTGGGTTGATTTTACTCTTAGACGAATTTGATTATCCACCAGTGGAGCGAGATGAAGTGTACGTTGAAATTTTTGAGCAGGCTGAGAATTTTAAAAAGTATAAAAAGGAATAGACCTAACAGTCAATGAAGTCAGTAAAATTTAAAATTATCACGTTGAACAAAATACTACTCCTTAGTTTTTTAACAATCTTTACCTGCAACGCACAGGTAAAAACGAACCCAGCTAAAGCAACAACTACTTCCGCAAGTCCTACCATAATAAAAAACTTTAAAACTGTTGGGCTGGCTCCTGATTTTGATACCACGTTAGTCAGTCAATATATCCGAAGTATTTTTCAGGATTCGAAAGGGAATCTATGGTTTGGTACCATAGCGGAAGGGGTAGTAAGGTATGATAAGAAAACACTCACCTATTTTTCCAATCTCGAGGGTTTTAATTCCAAAAGTGTATTTGCTATTAACGAAGACAATGCTGGTAATATGTGGTTTGGCACCGACCAGGGTGTGTATAAATATGATGCCCGCCAGAATGGTTCTGCCGGGCAGGGCAAAGCATTTAGAAATTACAATCAAAAGGATGGACTCAATCATCTTGATATAAGTCGTAAAAGTATTCTTGTTGATAGGCTGGGTACAATTTGGGTAGGCACACATGGTGGGGTTTATCAATATGATGCCGCAGCTGATAGAAAAGGGGGGCAATGCTTCTCGCTATTTTCGTTACTGCCACCTATAAATGTTGCCGGCATTATGGAAGACAGTAATGGAAATATTTGGTTTGCTTCGGCTGATAAAGGTGTGTTCCGCTATGATGGAAAAACGATTATAAATTTCAATGACAAAGAAGGGTTAGGCGAGAACTATGCAGGCGGCATGGCACAAGATAAGATGGGCAATATTTGGTTCACCATGAAACGCGGCATTTGTAAATTTGATGGCAAAACGTTTACAGAATACACGTCCAAAGATGGCTTGGGTGGAACTGAGTTTTGGGGACTCATAATAGAACGGTCTGGCATCATTTGGATTACAGCCCGCGGCAGCACTACTAGATTTGATCCTTCTATTCCCTTGCCAAATAAAAAAGCGTTTACCGTATTTACAGCTGCTGACGGTTTTACTTGTTGTGTTCAAAGCATGTTTCAAGATAAGTCTGGGAACATGTGGTGGGGCACAGGGCAAGGCCTATACCGGTTTAACGGCACTCGGTTTTATCAAGTTAAGCAGAATGGGCCGTGGTAGTGCTACCAAAGTAGGTGGCACAAAAATATTTATGCCACCAAACTCGTGAGTTGGCATTAAGAACTCCCCCCACATTAAGACTTCGCACATCTTCATTAAGACCTCGCACTTTGTCATTAAGACCTCGCGCTTCTTCATTAAGAACTCGTATGTCTTCATTAAGAACTCGCACTTCGTCATTAAGAACTCGTATGTCTTCATTAAGACCTTGCACATCGCCATTAAGAACTCGCACTTCGTCATTAAGAACTCGTATGTCTTCATTAAGACCTTGCACTTCTCCATTAAGATCTTCTGATTCCACGGCAAGCGTTAGGAGTTGAACCTAATTTTTCTTCAAAGTATCTGAAGCGGATAAAAAATGCTTTACAACGATGTTATCTTTTGCAACGTTGTTGTTTTTTCAACTATTTATTTTTTCAAAACTCAGTAAAGAAAGGCAACCGTATAAAATATAACTGCGTTGCAATTCATAAGCTCACAATAAAGAGCAATTAATTTTATGAAGTACGGTAATGTAAAACAAGTTGCAGCCTTCGGGAAGCTCGTAGGTATCTGCAACGACCTTGGTGCCAGTTACAACCCAAGCAAGGCGACACTTTCGTCCACCGCCTTAGTCACCTTGCTTGAACAGGCACAGCAAAAAGTAGAGGCGGTGAATGTAGCACGCACACAATTTTTATTGGCAGTAAACGCGCGGCAGGAAAGTTTCGCAGCGTTACCCGCCATCACCTCGCGCATGGTGCGTGCGTTAGCAGCAACCGAAAGTTCGGCTGAGAACATTCGGGATGCGCGTATCCTCAGGCAGCGGTTATCATCCAACCGTTTTCCTAAACAGGTTACTGCCAGCGTAGGGAGTGATCAACCGACAGTTAAGACGCGCTCTATATCGCGTCTCGATTTTGAGAGCCAGGCCGACTCGTTTAGCAAACTGATTCAGTTGGTACAACGCATTCCGGATTACGCACCCAACGAAGTGGACTTGCAAGTATCCGCACTTACTAACTTGCTTACTGAGTTGAAACTGAAAACTCAACAAGTAGCCAAAGCAGCAAATGAGTTTGCCACGGTACGCATAGAACGCAACAAAGTGCTGGCTGGTAAAAATGGAATGTATGAAACCGCGGCAGCCGTTAAGGAATACATTCGCTCGGTGTTTGGCGTGCGTAGTGAGGCAGCTCGTGAATTAGGGAAACTTAAATTAGTAGCGTAAACGAAACAGTATGATATTGGACATAACTTTCTAAAACCTCCGGTCGGTGCGATCGGAGGTTTTTTGTTTTATAGGAAGTTGCAGGTTATGTTACCCCAACTTCGCTTTAAAGAAATCAATCGTACGCTGCCACGCTAACTCCGCAGCAGGTTTATCATACCGTGGAGTAGTATCATTATGAAACCCATGATTGACTTCCGGGTAAATGTAGCCGGTATGTTCTACTTTATTTTCAGTTAGTAACTTATCATAGGCTGGCCAGCCTTCGTTTACACGCGTATCTAAACCTGCATAGTGGAGCAGGAGTGGAGATTTGATTTTAGGAACATCTTCAGCAACGGGTTGGCCACCATAAAAAGGAACGGATGCAGATAGGGTAGGAATGCGAACTGACATCATGTTGCAAATCCAACCGCCAAAGCAAAATCCAACAACGCCAACTTTGCCTGTGCAATCCGGATGTGCTTTCAAATGATCATAAGCAGCAATAAAATCTTCAAGCATCTCATTACGGTCGCGCTTACTTTGCATGGTGCGTCCATCATCATCGTTACCGGGATAGCCACCGAGTGGAGTAAGTGCATCGGGTGCTAATGAAATAAACCCTGCAAGTGCTGTTCTGCGTCCAACATCTTCGATATAAGGATTGAGGCCGCGGTTTTCATGCACCACAATTACCCCGGGTAGTTTTCCTTTTGCATCAGCAGATTTGGAAAGCAATCCTTTAATGCTGCCGCCACCTTTGGGTGAATTGTAGTTTATGTAATCTGACTTTAATCTAGGATCATTAGGTTGAACCTGAATGATATTATAATCGGGACTAATAAAACTTAGGAGTGAAGCCACAGTAATACCACCTACGGCATACAAGGAAAGTTTATCAAGAAATTCTCGCCTTTCAATTCGGTTATGTGCATAGGCATCATACAAATCAAATACCTCTTGTTTAATGTCTTCTTTCTTTAGCTCTTTCATAGTTGTATTTTTTAATGTTAGGGGTCAGACCGCTTCAAGCGGTCAGACCCCTTTAGTTCAGTTTATCCTGTTATTTATAGTTCAAGATACCAAATAGAATTCTGAACGGAAATTGGTCTTTTATTGATGGCATTTGTTGGAATGAAACGGGTAAGATATTATTTCTGCGGTATCGGATGCCTGAAGAGTATAATTCCGAAAAGTATTGCCAGTATAACATAAACAACACTAACTATTAACAATAGAATTGGAAGCTCAGCATTTGAAATTGAAGCTTTTGCTAGTGCCAATCCAGCAATCATAAAATGAGTTAAATTAGCTACGGCCACCGGGCGATTATAAATTCCACCAATCAAACTTTCTTTTGTCATCCAGTTGAGCATGGCAAAACCAACGTATAGTCCGCCTATAATTTGTCCAAGTAAAACGGATACTTGTGTTGGATCCATTCCCAGAGTTCTTATAATATAGTCCGGAGCAAATGTTAATACGATGCCTGATACTCCAAGCAGGAGTGAGGCGGCTGTCATAACCCATTTTGTATTCATGATGTCTCTTATTTATTGTTCTGCTTTAAAACTAAATAAAAAAATGCTCGCCTGATAAGTTCAGGCGAGCATCAATTAAAATCTTTTTAATATTAGTTTACTCTTTTGTGAGTAGCCCTGCTTCCACCCGAGGTACTGCTGCCAGATCGCTGTCCACCTGAGTTGCCCGATGACTTCCTTTCCATTTGTGGCAAAGACCGTTGCCCCGAATTTGAGGGAGCTTGCCTTCTTTCCACCTGTGGCATAGATCGTTGCCCACCCGAATTTCCAGCAGGTTGGTTTCGCTGTACTTGCGGAGTAGATCGTTGTGAACCGCGCATATCAGGTGCTGCTTCGCGTCTGGGTGCAACCGGATTTGAATTGGCTTGATTGCTTCTGTTTCTCGAATCGTCACGTTTTAGATCACTTGAGTTTGAATTCATTCCCGAGCGCTCATTTTTAGAAGAACGGTCTTTGAATTCATTATCGCCAACAGAATTACTTCTTTTATTTCGTGAGCTCCATTCATTTCTATCCTGAACTTTTCTGCCGCTGTTGTTCGGCTGTCTGTTATAATCTGAAGATCGGGAGTTGTTTCGGCTGTCTCCATTTTCTGATCGTGCATGATCATTGCCACGATTATACGCAGTACCGCGATCATTATCCCGACCACGGGAATAGGCAGTATGATTTGAACGATAGTTTGTAATCTCAGTATGATGGCGATTATAAACTACCAACGAGGTGCTTCTATAGGGTCTGTAAATTTGTGGGGCATAATGTACCCGGTGTGTATAACACACTGCATAATAAGGACGATATGAATTCCAACGTGAGTAATAACTTACATAGGCGATAGGCCTCCATGGATTCCACCAGATTGGTCTATAGCCCCAACTCCAGGGCGAAACCCAGCTATTATAATATGGACCATAAACATATTGCACGGAAGGCCAAGCCCAAACATTTACAACATTTTGTGCTGTGCTCGTGCCTGCATTAATGCGAACTTCTTCAGTGGGTTCAATAATTGTTTCAATACCATAGATGTCGGCATCGCCTGTTATCTGCAATACAGCTTTTCCATTCGCCAATTTTTCTAATTCAATAACAGCCACATCCTGACTTTCATTATCAGAAATAATTGCTTGTAAAATGAATGCGTGCACATTTCCTTCATTGCGGTCGATTACCCGAATATAGTCGATGTCGCCATCGCCATTCAGGTCCAGGTTGTTCACTTCGGCATCAGCCGAGTTAAGCAGGCGCTCAAATTCTTCCGGTGAGGCCGATTTCTTGAATAACTCAAGCGCACCTTCCAGACTAAATTGATCTCCCGGTACTTCCAACTGATTTTGTTGGCCATACATCGCTGTCCATCCAACCATCAGGAAAAACAACGGTACTATTTTAAGTCTAAGCGTTTTCATAATAGTTTGTTTTATTAAGTTATACGGGTTAGACAACAAAGAGTCGGCCAACCCTTGCATATTGGCATAACTACCCCAATTGCCATTGTATCTGTGGGTGCATGCGATGTAATTGAATTGCCAAATAGTTATCCTTGTTTGCCTAATAAAAACGGGATTTGGTCGAGATTAAGAAACCCATGCTTAGAATATCGTTAGTCTTGAGAAATAAATATTGCAGCAATCTGAAAACTTATTTCAAATTATTATAAGAATCACCATCTTTCAAAAAATTTAATAAGCATATTATATGGGTGTAAATAGTGTAAACGATAAAATGAGAATCTATCACCGCTACTTAGGCTTTTTTCTTACTGGTATTATGGCGGTTTATTCTATTAGCGGAATTACCTTAATCTTTAGAGAGACAAATTTTTTAAAATTTGATAAAGTTATCAATCGCGAGCTGAAACCAAATCTTGGCATGGAAGAACTTGGCAAGGAGCTACGCATGCGCGATTTTAAAGCAGAAAGTGAAACAGATGAAGTGGTAACGTTTAAGCAAGGGACATATAATAAGAAAACCGGTGCAGCAGTAATTACCAAAAAGGAGTTGCCTTATATTATGGATAAGCTTACCAACTTTCACAAAGCTGACACCAACAAACCACTTTTCTTTTTGAATATTTTCTTCGGAGTGTCACTATTCTTTTTTGTGGTGTCTTCCTTTTATATGTTTTTACCACACACGTCTGTTTTCAAAAAGGGTTTATACTTTGCCTTGGCGGGATTGGTCTTCGCGCTAGTTTTGATTTTTGTTTAGTATCGGAGTTGATTATAATGTCATTCTATGATTCGTCCAATGGGTAACATCACCTTCGTAATGCGTAATTAAAACGAGGGTGGTGTCTTCATCCAGATAGGCAGAGAGATATTCATTAACTCTTACTTTTTGTATAGGATCAAGAAATTGAAAGGGTTCATCCAAGAGCAGCAATTCCTTTTGTGATCGAAACAATCCAATCAACAAGATTAATTGTAACTCGCCATTCGATAGTTGCCGCACCCGCTTTTGCAGAAGATGTTCAATTCCAAAAAAACTTATAATTGATTTCACGTTTCTTACTTCACTCTTTAAATTGAGATATTGATACACAGTGAGTAGAGAAGTAGACGCCTCCAAAAAATGGATTTGCTCAGGCCCGAGATAGCTGATTCGTTTTTTAATATCCCAGATAGATTCGCCTGTACCTCTGCGCTTACCAAAAAGAAATACCTGCTCACTGTAAGCCATGGGATGATCGGCATAGATTAAACTGAAGAGCGTGGTCTTGCCTGAGCCATTAGGACCCGTGAGTGCCCAACGTTCTCCGCGATTGATTTTCCAGTTCAGGTTTTTTAAAATTATGACGTTACCATATTGAATTTTAAGATTACGCATTTCTACTACAGGCTCAGTCTCTTTGGCAGGAGCAATGGCTTGGGGTAAACTCGTTGAATCAAATTCACTTTTCGTGCGATTAGTAATCTTGCTTGAGGAAGAATTTAATTCAATCGTTTTTGTGATGGCGCTGGGAATTTGCGGATGATTGTGATCAGCAATAATCAATTGAATATGATAATTAGTTGCGAGATGGTCTAAAAATTCTTTTAGCTCTAAGCGACTGGTGAGATCGAGTCCTTCAAATGGATAATCGAGTAGTAATATTTTAGGAAGGTTATCCAACAATTGTTTTAGGATGATAATCTTTTTGAATTGTCCATTGCTAAGTCGTGGCAGTTCCAGCTTAAGCAAATGATCAATGTTAAAAGATGTAGGGAAATCAAATTCGTGCAACTTGTTATAACGCTCACCAAAGAAATCTTTTACAGTCGGCACTGGGGTAGTGTCCTCTATAGTATAATACCGCTGCTGATAATATATATCGGGGCCGCTCATTAATTCATGCAGTGCATGGGTTGGCACATAGTGAATGTACTTTTTACGGAGTTCGTGCTTCTCATCCCACGTAAGGGAAGAGTCGATAAAATCATATACAACCGACCCCGACTTAGGCTGATTTTTCCCTACAAGCAGATTAAGTAAAGTAGTTTTTCCAATTCCATTTTTTCCGGTGATCAAGTAACTGACACCTGACTCCAGCAGCAAAGTAAGATTGTTGAAGATATGAGTACTTTGAATTGAAACGGAAATGTTGCTAAGACTAATCAAATTTATTCCTTATTTAAGCTTTAAATTATGTAATTATACGTCATGCTTTCAATTAATTATCCCGTTCATTTGAAGAACGTTATAAAATAAAAATTATGAATGAGATTTCGCGTAGAAAATTTATTGGTAATGTTAGTGCATTAACGATCCTTACAGCTATACCAGGCTTTGCACAGGTGGAGCCAACTAACAAAGTGCTTAAGCTAGCGGAAAGTTATCGCGAAGAAATGCTCACTTTGCTTGCTGAGCTTGTCCACATCAAAAGTCTTTCTGGCGAATCAGCAGCGAATGCACAGGCCGTGGTAACATCTTATCTATCCAAACTTCCCTATCGCATTGAAGAGAGTAAAGATAGCCCCAGCAATTATGCAAACCACCCCGAATTTATGCCACCTGATCCTGCTGGCGATGGGCCTTTTGTGAACGTAGTAGGCTGGCCACAGAAAAGTAAAGGCAAGCAGTTTGCTATGTTTGCTCACATTGATACTGAATCTGTTTATGATAACTGGCAAACAAATCCTTTCGAGGCCAAGCTAGGTGGCAACAAACTTTATGGGTTGGGAACAGCCGATGATAAGGCTGGTATTGCAGCCATGCTTGTGGCTGCAAAAGCAATGGAAAAAATGGGCAAGCCTTTACCAGTGGTGATGAGCCTGCATGGTAAGGGAGGGGGAAGTCGCGGAAGCTTACCAGTTTTTGATCGTATCAGTAAAACAGACCATAGTCTTGGGGCGGTGCTTTATGTCCATCCTGCCGAAACGGGTCGGGGCCTTGAGGACATAAAAAATTCCGTTCAGGGTATTGCCGATCTACGGCTAATCGTAACCGGATGGCGAGGTCCTCAAATGGAAATTGGAAGTATTGATTCAGCTGCCTGGGAAGCCGGAGGCAATGCAGTTGATATTTGCTCGAGGGTAATCAATTACTTACGTGAAACAGTTTTCAAAGATGTAAAGGTAAACATAGGCATCATGAACGGTGGAGACCGTATAGGCTCGGTTGCGGATAAAGCTACATTGACTTTCCGATTAAAATTTGAAGGAAAAAATACATGGAGCAATCTGGTAGAGGAAGCAAAGCATGCTATTGAAATTTTTATGAGGGGATTACCTAAATCAGAAAGAAATTTCAGCGTTACACTAAATACTATCGGTTACCTCACTAATCCAGGAGCTTCCGGTTGGGAAGAACCTGTTAGTAAAGTATTGCGACAATCTATTAATGATATAACTGGAAGAGAACCCAATGCCTATCCCAACCATTATGCCGGGGATATCCGGTATCCTATTAGGTTGTTACATGTACCCGCTTATGGAATTGGTTCGCTTGCTGGCAATTTCTATGGCCCCAATGAGTGGGTGGATGTTGATGATTTAGTGAAACTAGTTGCGGTTTGTATTCAGACCTTGAGCGGGTGGCAGAAGGTTTAATCCTTTAGGAACTAAAACTGCGAAGACTAATCTATAACCTGTTGATTTTTTAAAATCAATGAAAACAAAAAGGTGATCCGTTGCCAGATCACCTCTCCATAATAAATTTTATACTAATGACTTTTTTAAGCCATATCAAAACGATCAAGATTCATCACCTTGTTCCATGCAGCTATAAAGTCTTTAACAAACTTTGCTTCAGCATCAGCGCAGCCATATACTTCAGCAATAGCGCGCAACTCAGAGTTAGAACCTAAAATCAGATCAGCACGGGTTGCTGTCCATTTTACTTCGCCAGTTTTTCTATCACGGCCTTCAAATTCAGTTTGTGCTTCCGAAGTTGATTTCCATGTTGTACTCAAATCAAGTAGGTTAACAAAAAAATCATTACTAAGTGCTTCTGATTTTTTAGTGAATACACCGTGTGCCGAGTTATCGAAGTTGGTTTTAAGTACGCGCAATCCTCCTAATAATACAGTCATTTCGGGTGCTGTAAGCGTTAGCAGTTGTGCTTTATCAACTAACATTTCTTCTACTGTAGCGCTATGCTTAGCATGAAAATAATTGCGGAAACCATCGGCAGCAGGCTCAAGCACGGCAAATGATTCTACATCTGTTTGCTCTTGTGAGGAATCAGCGCGACCTGCAGCGAATGGAACTTTCACCTCATGACCAGCATTTTTTGCAGCCTTCTCAATACCTGCACAACCTGCCAACACAATCAAGTCGGCTAGTGATACGTGTTTACCACTCTTATTAAATTCATGTTGAATACCCTCAAGTTTCTTTAACACACTTGCCAATTGAGCAGGATTGTTTACTTCCCAATCTTTCTGTGGAGCAAGCCGAACTCGTGCACCATTGGCACCACCGCGTTTATCAGAACCACGGAATGTTGATGCAGAAGCCCAGGCCGTAGAAACCAACTGCGACACCGTTAATCCTGAATCAAGTATTTTGCTCTTCAACGTTTCAATGTCTTTATCATCAATCAATTTATGAGTGACTGCAGGAATAGGATCTTGCCAGATCAACTCTTCTTTGGGAACCTCGGAACCTAAGTAGCGAGAGATGGGGCCCATATCACGATGAGTAAGTTTATACCAGGCTTTTGCAAACGCATCGGCAAACAGATCTGGATCATCAAGAAAACGTCTTGAGATCTTTTCGTAAATGGGATCCACGCGTAAGGCAAGGTCAGTAGTTAGCATTACCGGTACATGGCGTTTAGAAGAGTCATGGGCATCAGGCACCGTGTTAGCACCCATACCATGCTTGGGTATCCACTGCTGGGCACCAGCCGGGCTTTTTGTTAATTCCCATTCGTAGCCAAAAAGATTCAGAAAAAGTTGT
>Ga0209480_10000732_pt1 | contig 25761 bp, 19 predicted proteins | sample JI61114C2DNA_FD_187501 | JGI IMG/M metagenome (GOLD analysis project Ga0209480, IMG submission 187501) | Wastewater effluent complex algal communities from Wisconsin, to seasonally profile nutrient transformation and Carbon sequestration -... | ecosystem: Engineered > WWTP > Effluent > Algae... | reverse complement strand
AATATTACGATGAAGCCTAGTCCCACGTAGCTTTCAACTGATTGTCTCTCAGATGACCTAATTAATCATTGTTGTTAATAAATCCTGGTATTTCAGTTGAATTATTTCTCCAATGTAATATTGCAATATTACGATGAAGCATAGTGTCCCGTGACTTTTAACAGATCTACCTATAGATCTTAACTGCCAAATTAAGAATCTGATACCTTGGTAATTCATTTTCATTGCACCTCCAATGTAATATTGCAATATTACGATGAAGCATAGTCCCACGTTACTTCCAGCCAATTACCCAACAGTTGAGCTATGGTATCTTTCTTAGTCAAGTGTAAATGTATTTCATATAAATTCAACCTCTCATGTAATATTGCAATATTACGATGAACCTTACTCCCACGTAGCTTTCAACTGATTGTCTCTCAGATGACCTAATTAATCATTGTTGTTAATAAATCCTGGTATTTCAGTTGAATTATTTCTCCAATGTAATATTGCAATATTGCGATGAAGCTTACTCCCACGTTACTTCCAGCCAATTACCCAACAGTTGAGCTATGGTATCTTTCTTAGTCAAGTGTAAATGTAATGCATATTGATTCAACCTCTAATGTAATATTGCAATATTACGATGAAGCCTAGTCCCACGTAGCTTTCAACTGATTGTCTCTCAGATGACCTAATTAATCATTGTTGTTAATAAATCCTGGTATTTCAGTTGAATTATTTCTCCAATGTAATATTGCAATCTTGCGATGAAGCTTACTCCCACGTAGCTTTCAATCAAACAACCTACCTTTCCTCTTAGAGTGCAATCATAAATGCACATGGCCAGGCATTTCCGGAGGCAGGGTTTATCGATGCCTTACCGGCATTGTACGTCACAGAATAAGTCTTTGGCGTCGTTCTTGCAGTCACAGTTATGACATTGTTTGAAGTTGTTAATGTCGTTCCTGTCACAGTGATCAGCATTGATTCACCGGATTGCTCCACTGTAAATCCACTCCCAAATATTACTGCCCCACTCGCATTGACCGCCCCATAGATAATATTACTACTAGCAGGGGTAACAGGTTTCCATTGCCCTCCGGTGTACGTCAAAGTTTGACCCTCGGTCGGTGTAATAGCACCAACAGTTACTCCTTTTATTTTATTGACAGAAATATTATCATACGTACCGCCTACATCACCCCCAAATGTGTCTGAATTGTTGACGTCGTCTGCAGCATTTGTATCACCGGTATTTGTTACTGTACCGGATACGATGCTTATTCCTGTGCCCGCCGTGTATATTGTCGGAGTCACATGTTTCCATTCTGTCCCATTATAGACCATTACCTGTCCATTTGTTGGAAGTCCATCAATATTTTTGCCTTTCAATTTCACTATAGATAGATTATTATAAGTTCCTGATACGTCTCCGCCAAAATTATCACTGTCATTGACATCATCTGCTCCATTCGTATCACCTGTGTTGCTGATCGTCCCGTTGCTAATTAAGATTCCAGAACCCGCAGCATATGTTCCTGCCGGTCCAGGAACACCTTGTATTCCTTGTGGCCCTATTGGACCGATAGCACCTGGAATACCTTGGGGCCCTTGCGCGCCTGTTGCTCCCGCAACTCCAGCAGGACCAGCCGGCCCGGTAGCCCCTGTAGGACCAGGATTACCTGTTGGGCCAGTATTACCTACAACACCCTGAGGACCTGCAGGGCCAATAGGTCCAGCTGCACCCGTGGCCCCGGTATTCCCTGTAGGACCGGTATTGCCAATAGCTCCCTGCGGACCGGCTGGACCAACGGGACCAACAGCACCTTGATTGCCCATTGGACCCTGAGATCCGGTGGCTCCAGGATTACCTTGGGGACCTATAGCTCCTTGAGTTCCTTGGGGACCCATTAAGCCTGCTACTCCCTGTATCCCTTGTGCTCCTTGTGCTCCTTGCGCGCCTTGAGAGCCTTGTGGACCCGGAGGCCCTTGAATCTGTCCCGAATCTGACCATGTTGTGCCGTTCCACACATATCCATGACCATTACTTAACACGATATACATATCACCAATATTCCCATTATACATAGACGGTAAATCACCCGGATTATCAAGAGTCCCTATGATTGATACACCTGTGCCAGCGGGTCCTTGCGCCCCATCTGTTCCAGGATTTCCTTGTGGACCCTGAGAGCCTGTTGCACCAGGAACGCCTTGTTCGCCGGGCTCACCTTGAGAGCCCTGATCTCCGGTAGGGCCCTGTATACCCTTATCACCCTTATCACCCTTTTCGCCTTGGACACCATTCAACCCATCATTGCCTTTATCTCCTTTATCACCCTGAGGACCTGCAGGACCTTGTATTTTACCCAAATTATTCCAGGTCGTACCATTCCAAACATATGCACCCCCATCCGAAATTACAATGAAAAGATCACCAGGGAGTCCATTATATGGAATAGGAAGATCACCAGGTGTATCTACAGATCCTTTGATCGTAACACTTGTGCCATCAGTACCTTTCAGTTCAACTGCGGGTCCAAAAGTACCATCAGGATTCTCAAATTTCAATTTTGTTCCTTCCCATATATGCGCCGGAGCCGGACCTGGTATTGAACTCCCTGAATTCTCAGCAAATAAGGCATAAGGCACAGTAGCGATAGAGGCACTACCAAGATCCACAATTCCCTGAGGGCTGGTTGCTATCACATTGACATTTGCTCCACCTTTCGACCAATCTATTTCTTTAAGCTCCGGACCGCCAATTTGTAAATTTATGACTCCAAAATCATTGGTTTTTACTGAATAAGACTTGTTAAAATCTCCTCCTTTTGTAGTAATTGATATGTCGACCTTAACATCCGCATCCTTAATAGAAGTTCCATTCTTATCTCGAATTACAGCTTGGTAATTTATGAAATCCGGTGTCTGTCCAATAGCTATCAATGCAAAAGAGAGAAAACATGAAATAAGTAAATAACTACGCATCTTATTTGAAATTAATTTTGATGAATAAAATATCCTGCAAGGATTCTATGTCCTCGTTCTGTTATAAATTTGATTGAGTAAGTTCCCGGAGACATCTTTGGAAGTTGGAGTTGTATTTCGGAATTTTTAAGTACTATCTCTTTTCTTACTATTATGTCCTGCATATCTGATATCAGCACATAATGGATCAACAGAGCTGGATCCCATTTTACATTTAGGAAATTATAGGCAGGGTTTGGAAAGTACCTTACTGTATATTTTTGATGTTCAATTCCAATGGTACTTAAAGACTGGTCAAGTATACCTGAGTTAAACCCTTGATGGAATGATACAATAGAATTCATATTACCAAATATGAAAGACTCTCCCAATGTGCCATTGATCGACATACTAGGTGAAATTCCACTCGTGCCCCCCGAAGCAAAAACCTGCTGAGAGATGATGATCTGACCGGAAGTGATACGGCAAATGAGCAAAAATAATATCATGTATAATACCCGCATAATGATAATTTTTTCAAAATTGATGATAATGAAATAGATGACAGTACATAAATCATTTAATCTTAAAAAATCAATGAAATCATCTAATCAACAGCTGAATAAAATCACTATCTATGATTTCATACATTTTTCTGAAAGCATTATTAAACGGCGTATTTTATCTCTATTTTTACATAAAATTCATTCTGTGAATAGATTCAAATATTTGATCCTATTTGTTTTTCTATTAAACTGTACTATTTCGTCAGCTCAGATAGATAGTTTGAACGTTTCATTTCGTGCGGCTCAGGATATTCAAACTTCAAATGAAATATTAAAAAAAATAATTGCTTATTGTAAACAAGATGACGGTTGTTTGAAGTTAGTATATGAATATTTAGCCTCCCCACCGGCAACTGAGATTAAAGCGAAAGCATATCTCACACTTTCAGTTTTTTCATATAGAGCCCGTGAGCTCGTAAAGGCGAAAAATCAGGTATTACATGGTAAAGAAATCGCCGTTAAACTTAAATTAAATGGTGACGCTATTGCGCAGTTCAACAATCAACTGAGCAATGTTTATCGCGATTTGAACGACCAGGATAGTGCCATCATATATGCAGATAAGGCGGAAAAAGTATGGAAAAATGATAAGGAAAAAGTATGGTCAGCTTATTATAATAAATACCTTGCTTACCTCTCATTAAAAGATTATAAAAACGCGGATATATATCTAATCAAAAGTTACGAAGATTTAAAAAATTCAGAAAATAGGATGAATAAAGGTTTCGTCCTTCATAGTATTTTAATTGCTAAAAAGGACAGGGGTACCTCAAAGGAATTTGATAAATGGTTAAATGAATTTTTAATCTTCAAAAAACAAGGAAAGGGGCCACTTGATCCTCAACACATGGGGTTGGTTGAAATGTTTGAGAACAAAGAAGAGGGATTGAAGATTTTGGAAGAGAAAATCAGGCTTTTAGAAAAATCTGATAATCCATTTGATCCTCCGGACTTAACCAGAAACATTCTGGCCGATAAATATGATTCTCTAGGCAGGTATGATGACGCTATTACTCAGTATAATAAAATACTTAATTCCTCAGGTGCCAGGTCTGGTGGTAATATTGAGTCTTTTAAGGCAGCACGAATGGGATTGTTCCAACTTTACAAAAAGATTAACGAGCCAGCTAAAGCATATGAGAATATACAAAAATATATAACACTTCAGGATTCTTCTTATGCAGCAATTGAAAAAAAGAACATAGCAGAATTTGAAGTAAAGTACAATACTCAGGAAAAGGAAAAAAATATCTTAATTCAGCAGGCAGAAATTAAGGATAAAACTGATAAATTAAAGACTTCAATAATAATCATTACAGCATTACTATCACTGGCCTTTTTAGCAATAATAGCAATTAGAATTAGAAATAAATTTACCCGCAATATGCATCTAAAAGAAAAAGAATTGCAATTACAAAAAATTAAAGAATTAGAGCAAAATAATAAATTATTATCTCTTAATTCTATGTTAGAAGGACAAGAAGTTGAGCGGCTAAGAATAGCCCAGGATCTTCATGATGGATTAGGCGGCTTATTAACTACTGTCAAGGCACATTTTAATACTATTGAAAAGGAAATAGACAATATTAAAAACATCAATTTGTATGAAAAAACTAACAAATTAATTGATGAGGCTTGTATAGAAGTCCGGCGTATTGCACATGACATGGTGCCACATTCTATCAAGATAAGTGGATTGAGAGGTGCTCTTGAAGATCTAAAAAACAGTATTTCCACACGAGGTTTAGAATGCGAAATTGATATTCATGGTCAAAAACTTGATCATCTATCTGCCGAAAAAGCCAGCATGATATACAGGATTATTCAAGAGACTACCAATAATGCCGTAAAACATGCGAAGGCAAATAAGTTATTCATACAATTATTGGAACATGAAAATAATCTTCATATTACAGTTGAAGACGATGGGCAGGGCTTTGACATAAATAATATACTCTCGAAAAAGGGGATGGGACTTAAAAACATTGATTCAAGAATTAATTACCTCTCGGGAAAAATAAACTATGACTCCTCACCAAATCATGGCACAACAGTAAATATTGAAATACCAATTAATTAAATAATCATGCCTGATCTGATCATAGTGGATGACCATCAAATGGTATTGGAAGGACTCAATTTATTATTGGATAGTCAAACTAATATAAACGTCGTTAATCTATTTAAATCAGCTCAAGATTGTATTGAGTATTTAAGTAATAATTCTGTTGATGTAATTCTAATGGATATTAATATGCCCCATATGAATGGTATTGAAGCATGCAAAATTATCAAAAAATCTCATCCTGATATTAAGATCATTGGTCTGTCCATGATCAACGAAGGTAGTCTGATCAAACTTATGCTGAAAAACGGGGCAGATGGTTACCTACATAAAAACTCTGGCAGAGATGAGATCATCGAAGCCATCAATTCAGTCATGAATGGCCGCACCTTTATCAGCAACGAAGTCACCACTCTAATATTCCACCCCAATCATAAAGATGTCAAAATATCTGAAAGCCCATTTCCAAAACTTTCCCGTCGTGAACAACAAATACTTGAGATGATTATTGATGAAAAAACAACCCATGAGATCTCTACTCAATTATTTATTAGTTTCGGTACAGTAGAGACTCATCGACGGAATATTATGATCAAGTTGGGAGCAAAAAATACAGCTGGGCTTGTCCGTATAGCATTGGAATATGAAATCCTGAAATAGACACCTATTGACATAAAGTACCTTGTTTGCAGGTAATATATAGTTGACAATCTTTTTGACAATATTTATTTAGGTGTGCTTAACAAATTGTTCAAAGGGAAAAACAAAAGACTCAGTGAATTAAGATTCCTCATTTCGCTCGTAAAGCCGCCAAATCGGTGGGATTTGGAGTTAAATGGGCCGGCTCAGTCACCCCATTTTATCCCCCTTTAAGCAAAAGCTTTGTCATTCCAACTGAAGGGAGGAAACTGTCAAAAAAGGCACCTAATACCGAATGGAATTTCGTGATAGGCCCCGAAGCTTCATGGACCTAAACGATTTTCAGCTCGGTATTATATGGTAAAATTTTGGTGTTATTAATATTTGTGTTTCGTATAATTTATTCGTATCCATATATTTATAAATTAGTTATTCAAACGAGTTGAGTTTAAAGAACTTCCGCCTTTCGATGGCCCCCAAATTTCTGAAGAATGTAGTAGTTTTGGATAAGGTGCTTGGCCATTTGAAGGTAATTTAATTTTGAAATTCTGTTCTTTGTCGTTTAGAAAATAAACATTTCCTTCAGCATCTTGAGCCGAGTAGGCAATTCTTTCTGATATTGACCCCTCGATATTTTTATTATCATATACTTTGAAATTTTTTCTATCAAAACGAACGATTCCCTTCTCCGTGCCGATCCAACAGTAACCAGCCTTATCAAATTGGATACATTTTACACTATTCTGTGGTAATCCATCTTTAGTTTTGTAGTTGATTATATTATAAGAAGATAACTGTCCATAAGTCGTTGCACTAATACTATAGAATATTATTGCAGTCAGCCAAACACATTTGTTGAAGAATTTAGTTAACACAAACATTAAAAATTTATTTTCGGTATTATAACTTTGAATTTTTGTGGCTAATTATCTACAATAATTCAAAAAGTATTCATATTATCTTTGGCTTAGATTTAGAAATTATTTCTATTATATCGACCAACCTCGGCACACATTTTAAATTTTATTTAGAGGTTGTCAATCTTTGATTAATTGTAAGTGTAAGTGTAAGTATAGCCGCAGAATAGTGTTTTTTGCGGCTTTTTTATTGCAATTAATCTTTCCTTCTTTTACTTTTTATAATTTCGTGTATCCCGACCCCATTGTAGTTTATCGCGCATGGTTTTCATGAAAGTGATCTTGGGCAATTTTACAAGATTTATTGCAAATGGTGCCTTCCTTACTTTAATTTTGGTGCTTTGCGATATCACCTCGTGCCTTGAGTCAAGTGTGCATAAAAAATTCTCTCCACGCCCTTCTATAGTAAATTCCAGTATAGAAGAATCAGGTACCACTAAAGGTCTTACGCTTAGGTTGTGCGGTGCTATTGGAGTAATAATAAAATTCTCGGCTGTAGGTATAAGTATTGGGCCTCCGCAACTCAAATTATAACCGGTGGAACCTGTTGGCGTTGACAAAATGACTCCATCAGCCCAATATGAATTGAGAAATTCTCCATTTACAACTGTATGAATTACCACCATAGATGAATGATCCCTTTTTATAAGAGTCATATCATTCAATGCATACGGAAATGCTGAAAATTGGCTTTCGTTGGACGTAAAGTGCAACAGCGCGCGCTTTTCCAAGGTGTATTCCCCATTGATCAACTTGTCAATCGTCTGAGCAATTAACTTTTTTTCTATACTCGCCAAAAATCCTAGTCTGCCCATATTGATGCCGACGATAGGAATTCCACTATCTGCAATGATCATAGATGCCTCTAGCAAAGTTCCATCTCCTCCTAATGAAAATAGAAAATCTATTCCAACACCATTGCCAAAGTCTGTCACAGGCAGACATTTTATATCCTCAGGAATTGATAACCATTTTGATGTCTCCGAGTACATCTTATCAAAAAAGCTCAATTTCACAGATGTAGCAGCACATTTATCAATTAATTCCTTGACGAATACTGCTTGTTCCGCATCTATTGATTTAGCAAAAACTAAAATGTGTATCATAATCCTGCATCAAAATGTACATAAAATCCTGTTTGTCCTATATGGTTCCTCGTCACTTCAAATCTTAGTAATTTATTATAATAAAATACTAAATCGAGTCCCAAACCATACCCAATTAAAGCGCTGTTAGATAATGAATTTTCTATTGAATAGAAACGGTCACTGACATATCCTGCATCGACATTTGCTGTGAGAAAAGCCTTGACCGGCATCGTGCGGTATGCCTGTAAAAACATGGCTTTCCCCCATTCAAATTTCTTGTCAAAGAACATAAATCTAATACTATTTTTCACAAATGCATAATCCTGACCATCTACCACATAATACTCGTAGCCCCTCAGATACAGATCATCATATCCAAGCGCCTTATTGAAATAGTAAGGCACCTTCCCGCGATCAAAATTAAATCTTCCACCACCGATATTCTCCAAACTCCACCTACTAGAAATCGATGTATAATGGTATGCTAATAATCCGGCGTAAAACACCTTGATGTCATTATTCTTACTGAATCCGGTCTTATTTACATAAGCAATAATATGATCACCCTTCATGGCATATGGCACGATGTCTCTTGTATCAAATACGGCGGCATATTCCAATTCGAGGAATTTTAGTTTGCTCTGGCCATTAAAATAATCTTTATTGTAGAATTGAGTCAAAGAATCTGAACCTTTGAAACTATAATAATTAAGCAATATGTGATGCCTTATGACCAATTTAGGTCGATATACGGCCCTGACACCCACCTTTGTTCTCCTGAGCTGATCTTTTTCAAGATCTCTTTCGAATTGGAGATAATTGTCTTTTGTTTTATAAGCAATCTCCTTATTTGCAGAATAGAAAGTAGTGAATCCAAAGCCAAGCGTATTGGATTTATTGGCGAATGGAAAGTCGTAATCCAATGAAATTTTTCTGGTAAATCCCGCCTGTCCATATAAGGTCATCTCATCTCCATTGCCGGTGAGATTAATGTGTTTGAGATAAAGACCATAACTCAGTGTCTTCAGCGAACGGTCATAGTTGCGCCACCATTTGTTAAAATCATTGTCCAGGAATTCCAGTAATGGTGCGGGATAAATGAATAGAGCCTCTTTGAGATTGATTTGGATATGAGCTTTTTTTTCTTGCATATCCAAGGCTAAGACATTCATTCTTACTTCGACAAAGAGACCAGTATTTTGAAGCCTTTTTTCATTGATAGCGAATATATCCTGAATGTCTTTAAGAAGAATGGTATCACCTTGCTGGAAGGTAAGTTCCCTTGATAATAGATAGGGTCTTGTTCTTTTTAACCCTACAAAACTAATCGTATCTACTGCTATCTGCTGGGCAAGACAAACAGTGGATGTAAGTATTATCAATACTAATACTAAAAGTCGATTTAAAGCTATGAAGTTGAAAAAAGTAGGAAACAGCCAATTTTTTTTATGCATCAGATCCTGTCTTAGCGCATCCTAGGTCTGCCTTGTTTTGATCCTCCCCTGTTAGCTGCTGCAATTCTGTTCTGCATATTCATTTGACCAGTTTTGCCGATGGCTTGTTTAAATTGTTTCACCTGATCTCTAATCATCGGCTCAGTGATCTTAAGATCATCTGTCTTTTTGACAAACATTGCAGCTTCCTTATAATTTTGCTTGACAGCAGCGAGATTGGCCTGCTGTAGATAGATCATGGCTTTTTCATTGTCTGTGGTATATTTAGAGTTTTCGCTTTCTTTGAACAACTCCTTTGCTTCATTGTAATCCTTGCCCTGCATGGCCAATGAGCCTTTAAGCATATAATATGCAGATCTTCCCGGACCAAAAAGTAACTTTGGGAATATCGTCATATTGAGTCTTTTCTTTGCCCCTTCCATATCTTGAATCTGCATAAGTTGACTTGCAGACTGAACAGTTCCAACCAACAGGTACCCTGCGAGTAATACTACTGCTATAAGATATAAAGGAAATGCATACCAGAAGCCATAAAGCATGGTTAGGACTACTCCAATTATAATACTAGCTACAATGCCTGCTATTCTTAGATATATATTGATGGTAAACATGTGTTATTTTTTTTGCAAAAGTAGCAAAAACCACGCATTTTAAGTTGACAAAACTGAAATGTATTGTTAAATAATCTGAAGATTTGTGATATTTTGTTTAGCGTTAATTTTTCTAGGTGAAAACTGTAGGGACAGGTCGCGACCTGTCCCTACAGTATTCCCCTCGGAAATTAAAGGATCTTATTTTAATGAAAACGCGATCGGCAATGTGTACAATACCCTTACCGGTCTATCGTTCTGCATCCCTGCTTTCCATCCCGGCATTATACCTACCACTCGAGCTGCTTCGTCACCAGCGCCGCCACCTACACCATCTCTGATTACTTTGACATTGGTCACAGATCCATCTTTTTCAACAGTAAATTGGGTGATTACCTTTCCTTCAAGACCATTTCTAACTGCTTCTTTAGGATATTCCAGATGCTTCGATAACCATAACATTAGTGCAGATAATCCGCCTGGAAATTCCGGCATTTGTTCCACATAATTTCTAACCACATTGTCCTCTTTTTCATCCGGTATATTTGGCACAACATCACCATTTAACCCCGATTCCACGCCTAAGGTAGGATCTATACTCACCGGACCGGATTCTATACCCTCTTGTGAAATAACACCGGGATTGTCATGTTCCAATTCTGCAGCAGAAGCAATTGGTGTTTCATGTATTGGTTTTGTTGAAATTATTGGTGCAGTGAAAGAAATTGTCTTGGAAGCATTTTGTGCAGCAGGTTTTGCCTTAATCACCTCGGGAATAATTTGTTCTGGCAAGATCTTAAACCCACCAGATACATCATAAATAATTTCCGTAGGCGGAATTTCTTTTGTTCCAAAAATGTCATTGTAGTAGGAATAGCCAAAAAATGAAACCGTGATCAGGACACCTACCAAAAGCGCATGGCCAAGATCATTGTCATATTTTCTTCTTAATTCATATGCTCCATAAGCTTTGTTACGACCATCAAAAAGGATGTCCAACATGTCTGATTTTAAAATTTGTTCGCTTGTCATGATAATGTATTTTTATCATAACGTAAACATAAGTTATAACGTTGCGTGATCAACGTATATTTACGTTTATTTTTAAAACATATGATTTATTTGACCTTATCAGGTAGATTTAATAAAAGAGAAAACTTAATTATTGAAATGTAACTTTTGTGTAATTTGGAATAACCAATTAACATTACAAATAGAGAAAACAAATATCCGCCTGTACAAATATCTATTTCTAAGTTTAGTAAAAATTTCTTTCCGACGCTCTTCAATCCAATTAATATTAAAAATTCATTTCTCGAATAATCTAAGTTTCTGCGTTAAAAATAAACTCCAGAAGTATTGATATTACTCAATCAATGATAGAAGTTAGAAGTCAGAAGTTAGAAATTAGAAGTTAGAAGTTAGAATTAGACTTCGATTATTGAGTACAGCAAATGAATTTAATTCAAGATACAAATTTAACCATAGACGGACAGTGTTTTAAATAATTTTATTAGCAAAAACTTATTTACTCAAGTTTCGGTAGTCAAATTTTCCTTTTTGAAGAAAAAATTTAAATTATAATAAAATGTTAGATGTTAGAAGGTAGATTTTAGATGGCTTTCCATCAATCACATGGATACTTTTTCTACTAAACTTATTAAAGAAAAAATATGAATCAATTGACTAAGCTCCATCTAACATCTAACATCAGCCATCTACCTTTGTTTCTTAACTGCCGAAACTTGAGTTATTTATTTAAATCATAAATTATCAATGAAATGAGCAACTCCGAAACTATAATTAAACATTAAGAATAAAAAATTAATGAGGTTAAAAACTGAAGTGATGTACAGAATAATAATTAATAATTAACACCTAACAATTAACAATAAACACCTAATAATTAACAATCACCCCTCCCCATCCATCACCTTATTCTGATGGTTAATACTCTCCATGTGCACTGCATCAAAATACCTTGTAATAAATTCTTGGCTCAACCCAAGCATGTCTCCTTTGGCAAATGCAGTTGATAATATTTCATTCCATCTGGTAGTCTGAAGGATGGTAATATTGTTCTCCTTTTTGAAAGAACCAATTTCATCAGCGATCTTCATCCTTTGACCAAGTATTTGCATCAATTCATCATCAAGATGGCTGATTTGTTGACGCATCTTCTCGAGTCTTGAAAGTGAATCTTCACTCTCCGGAGCTTCATGTCTCCAGATCATGGACTCAAGCATTTCTGCCAATCTTTCCGGAGTAACTTGCTGTTTAGCATCGCTCCAAGCATTGTCAGGATCTATGTGGCTTTCTATCATGAGGCCATCATAATCAAGATTTATAGCCTTTTGAGCTGTTTCCATGAGTATGTCTCTTCGACCACAAATGTGAGACGGATCATTGATAAAGATCAATTCCGGATTTCTACGCTTCATCTCAATGGCTAGGTGCCACATCGGAGCGTTTCTGTATTCAGCATTGCCATAGGATGAGAATCCTCGGTGAATTAAACCGATTTTTTTAATCCCTGCTTTTGCAATCCTTTCAACGGCTCCAGTCCAAAGTTCAAGATCAGGATTGATTGGATTTTTAATCAATACGGGCACGTCAACTCCTCTTAATGCATCGGCCATTTCTTGTATACTGAATGGATTGACTGTACTTCTGGCACCTATCCACAGCACATCTACATCAAAATGCAAGGCATCTTCCACTTGCTTCGCTGTAGCAACTTCAACTGTCACCGGTAATCCGGTTTCCCTTTTCGCTCGCTGCAGCCAAGGAAGACCTTTGGTGCCGATTCCTTCGAAACTTCCCGGACGGGTCCTTGGCTTCCAGATTCCTGCACGCAGGATATCAACTTTACCTGTGGCTGCAAGTCTGGTGGCTGTTGCAATGACTTGTTCCTCTGTCTCTGCACTGCACGGTCCGGAGATGATCAAAGGCTTTTTGTTTAAGATCTCTTCGATCGGTTTTGTTGTGTTTAATGTCTGTATCATGGTGTATGATTGTTAATTGTTATTAAAAAAATTAGAAGTTAGAAGTTAGAAATTAGAATGGCGTTACGGATGTGATCATGCTTTGTGGTTAATATCCATTGTTCGTTACCAATTAGTATTTTCATGTTTAAAATTAAAATTAGAAGTTAGAAGTTAGTATGGCGTTACGTTTGCTTTCGATTTATATAGTTATCACACATCATTTATAATTCATCATTTATAATTCATCATTTATAATTCATCATTTATAATTCATCATTTATAATTCACCATTTCTTTCACGGCAATATCTTCCCTATCCGATTCGCATTTTCAATGAGTTCGTATAGATATTCATAGTTTTCTTTTTCGAGGCAACTTTTAAATTTTCTTAATTGTGAGATGTGCTCATTCAATACATCCAGGACATTTTCCTTGTTCTGCATGAAGATCGGCACCCACATCGCTGGATTACTCTTTGCGAGGCGGACTGTGCTTTCGAATCCACCACTTGCCAACTGGAAAATGGTATCTTCTTCTCTTTCTTTTTCCAGCACTGTATTGGCCAATGCAAATGAAGTGATGTGCGAAATGTGACTTACATAAGCTGCATGAAGATCATGGTCTGCACTACTCATTTTCAAAATATGGAGCCCAAGAATTGAAAAGATAGATTCTATTTTTTCCAGAACAATCTTATCACTGTGTTCAGGATCAGTTATTACAACTGCCTTTCCGACAAAAGCTCCCGAGATGGCAGCATCTGGGCCACTGAATTCTGTTCCCCACATGGGATGACTGGCGACAAAACGCCCTCGATTCGGATGATTGTGGATGGCTTGTAGAATGCTAGACTTGGTAGATCCAACATCAAAGACCATCTGATCGGTAACAAGATCAAGTATTTGCGGACAAAGTTTTACAGCAATATCAACCGGAACGGCTAAAATAATGAGCTCGGAAACATTTATTGCATCCAACAGCCCCCTAGTCTCATCCGCTAAACCCAAGGCCAAGGCCCTCTCCACATGTACATCATTCTGATCTACTACAATTATTTTGCTAGATAGCCCATGTTCACGCAAGGAAAGCGCCAAAGACCCACCGATCAGCCCCATACCTATCACCGTGACTACCATAGATCAGCTGTTTTTATTCGCTTAATTGCTTCATCGAGTTTCTCATTAGTACTGCAAAGACTTACTCTTACAAAATTGCAACCTGCACTTCCGAAGATACCACCCGGAGTTATAAACACATTCGCATTGTACAGCACATCGTCACTTAATTGAAAACCATCTTTACAATCAATTGGACATTTTGCCCAAACAAACATTCCGTTTTGATCGGTATGAAAGGTGCATTTCAACAATGCTAGTAATTCGTACACCTTCTCCCTCCGTTCTTTATAAACTTCGTTTAATTGATCGAACCAATCCTTTCCTAGTTCTAATGCTTTTGCTGCAGCAAGTTGGACGGGCAAGAACATTCCGCTATCCATGTTACTTTTGAAACGGATGATCTCATTGATCCTTTGTTCTGCCGCACATATCATTCCAACTCTCCAACCCGCCATATTGTGTGATTTAGATAAGGAATTAAGCTCAATGACGACTTCCTTAGCTCCATGAATTTCTAACATGCTCATCGGACTATCATTCAAGATAAAGCTATATGGGTTGTCATGAATGATAAGTATATCATGTTTGATAGCAAATCGGACAAGTTTTTCAAAAATATCCCGATCCGAACTCGCACCTGTTGGCATGTGAGGATAGCTGACAAACAACATTTTCACGGGATGATTAGCCGATAAAACAATAGAATCAAGTTCTGCAAAATCAGGTGCCCAATTCTTCGACTCATCCAATGTGTAAGCTGCAACTTGGCCACCCGCCAACCTCACAGCGCTGCTATAAGTTGGATATCCGGGATTAGGAATCAGCACTATATCATCTTTATCAAGGTAAGTCATACATATGTGCATAATACCTTCTTTAGATCCCATCAGCGGCAAAATCTCTGAAACTGGATCAAGTTCGACATTGTACCATTGCGCATACCAATTACTTATGGCCTGTCGCAATATGGGGCTTCCTTTATAATTCTGATAGGCATGTACATCGGGCCTTTGGCTCTGTTTATTAAGCTCTTCTATGACATCAGGATGAGGAGGCAGATCAGGACTACCTATTCCAAGATTGATGATATTCTTGCCGGCTTTATTGAGTACATCGATTTCTTTGAGTTTGGTCGAGAAATAATATTCTCCGATACCATCCAGCCTTGTCGCGGTTTTAATACTTTCTTTGATCATTTATCTTTTTTTTAAATGGTACTTCCCTTTTTGTACACACCATATATTTTCAATTCCACTGTAAGAGATCGGATCATGTTTATTACTTTATCAAATTGTTCGATTGAATCAAACTCCATGTCGACATGAAAGGAATATAGCCATTCACTACCAGGAATCGGGAAGCTCTGCAACTTGCTGAGGTTGATGCCCCCATCAGCGATGGCAGTAAGCACTTTGGCCAGACTTCCCATGGAATGATTGGTGTTGAAATTGACAGAAGCTTTGTTTGCATCCGGTACTGGCATAGCTTGCTTTTCTCTTTCCAGGACCAGAAATCTTGTATAATTAGTTTTCATCGTATGGATGTCCGGTGCAAGAATTTCAAGACCATACATATCGGCAGCCAGTTTGGAAGCGATAGCAGCTATATGTTTGCTGTGATGCTGTCTGATGTGTTTGGCACTAAGAGCAGTGTCTTCTGTTTCTATCACTTTCCAGTCAAAGTCGAGCAGATAATTTCTACATTGTCTTATGGCCATATGATGCGAACGAACTTCACGGACATCCTCTATTCGTACGCCCGGATATACCAGAAGATTTTGGCTAATATTGAGATAGATCTCGCCGGTAATGATGAGCTTACTCTCTTGTAGAAGATTATAATTGGGCAGGATGCTACCTACTATCGAGTTCTCTATAGCTATTACAGCGGCGTCAGACTGGGCGGCATCATCCACAACTTTGAAAACTTCAGGAAAATTATCACAAGGTAGGATAGTTATATGTTCACCAAAGAAATTCAATGCTGCTTCCTGATGGAAACTTCCCTCATAACCCTGAATGGCTATCTTTTTTATTGGAGTATGGTTATTTAAAATTGGATTATTCATTGACTTAAAATGAAAAATCCCGGCTTGCGGCCAGGATTCTTATGTTTATTAATTTATATCTTAATTATAGCAAAAGCGATCCGGCCTACTCTCTAAAGTAAAAATAAAAATAAAAAAATCCGAATCCTTGCGCTGTGTTCATATTGTAAATGTATACTTATTAAAAATAAAATAACCTATTTTTATTTATTTAATTTTTCTGTCTTTGGTTAGAAATTGGTCAAAAGTCCATTGCTATTATGTTTTATAGACTAAAATTTTTATTCTTTACTATATATTTTCTATAATTTATTAATAAAAATCTTCATTAATAGGAAAATAATGCAGGCTAATAATCCAATATAAAAGATGATTTTCCCTGCTTTGCGATCATTTTCTGTGTAGGTTGGTACCACCTTTCCATCCGGAAGTGTCTTGTTAGATGAGTAAATAATATGGCCAAATGCGATGCCATAGATACCGCTCAATGCAAGGAAATAAGAGACTATTAGCCAACCTTTATTGACTTTCTCGGGTAGGGCGAGCTGGGTAAGTCGTTTCTTTTTGTAAATACTTATCAATTCATCATCTATGTTCTCTCCACGTTCGGTCAGTATTTTTTTTGCAAGTGCAATATCTATCTCACCCCATTCATCATATCGGGCAAGGATCTGATATAATTCATCAATAGTAAATGAATATAAATAATAATCATTCGGCAGGTCATGGATAGCTTCATCAGAGGTTTCTGCAATGAGTAGGTCTGCACTTTCAAAGTCTCTCTTTCTTATTTTGACATCATATTTATCCATCGAAGTATTCCCACTAAATGTCACATCAAATGGAGCTTTATTGTCCCCAAGGATGGCCTCTATGCCACCTTCATCTAATTTTTTAACAAGGGCCAATGCCTCATCTTTAAGAATAAATTGCCTGAATAACAAAAATTCATTTTCTATCAACCTCTTTCCTCTTTAAGTTTTATCTCTATTGCTTCAAGAGCTTTTAATCCAAAATGTTTTAATATGAAACTTTTGCATTTCATAACTGACTCCTTTTCATCGATGGCAAAATCCTTCAACCGACACTTTATCTCCATCTGATAATCGTGTTGATTGTCGGTATATTCACAACAATAAAGCAGCTCGCCTTCCAGATAACAAATGATATGCAGGTCATCCTGCTTCTTCGAATAGTTATTCCAGTTAAATACTGTTTCCAAAGTAATTGATTTAAAGCTCAATATAATATAAAGTCATGGTTCGGCAGTTAAAAACCTAAGGTAGATGGTTGATTTTAGAAGGTAGATGGCGTATCGTTAATTGATTTATAATTTTTACTTTTTATGGATGGTGTGGCTGAGGGAATAGAATTGACACCGCCGTCATAGCATTTGTCGGACAAGCTTTTAATAGCTTACTTTTTTATTTCAATTTAACTTAAAAAGAAATGAATCTGACATATTTAATTTAGGTAAATAATTCAACCTAATTCAGGGTTGGTTGAACGCCTTAATCCACCACGGCTTGCACCCGCGGCTATTGTTATTCAACCCTTTTCAAGGGTTTTTTTTATGAATTATATATAGGTGATAATTTTAACTAAATTGAAAATTTAAGCGTGCCATAATACTTTAGTTGACCAATAGTTCAACTTATGACCTATTTCAAATTTTTGTTGGCAATTTAAACCATAACGGTGAGGTTCGCAGGCTTTTAAGGATATTTTCATGCATCACTTGTTGCAAATTGAGTTATCATTATTCAATCTCTAACAGGGTGTCTAAAAAACGCATTTATTAAGTAACCAAATATTTCATATCACGGTGCGCTGCACCTTATTTCTCTTGCACATTAATTACTACAAATATTTTGGTGCGCTGCACCTTTTTTGCATTGCATTGGTGCAGCGCACCTTTGTATTTATAGAAAATAAAATAAGGGCAGTACCAAGGTGCAGCGCACCGAGATATATGGCTCTATAAACCAGAAGCGGCAAAAGCAGACTCCAAACCAGGTTACTTACCCCAATTCTTACCTCTCTTGAATAACTTAAACTCTGTGCTTGTCCTTAATGATTCAGTACATCAATCCTTGCTAACCCATTAACTCAAAGCCTGATCAAGGTCAGCCATAAGATCTTCGATATCTTCGATGCCTACACTCAATCGGATCAATGAATCTGTAAGTCCAACTTTCAGACGTTCCTCTCTTGGAATAGAAGCATGTGTCATTGTAGAAGGATGCCCTACCAAAGACTCTACACCTCCAAGAGATTCTGCAAGGCTAAACATTTTGAATTTCTTGAGTACTCCGATAGCAGATTCCAATGAATCTTTTTTCAGGTCAAAAGAAACCATAGCCCCATAGTCACTCATCTGTGTAGATGCAAGTTGATGGCTAGGATGTGTCTTAAATCCCGGGTAATTAACTTTATTTATGGCAGGGTGATTCTTCAAAAATTCAGCAAGTCTTCCTGCATTGCGACATGCGCGCTTCATTCTTATATGTAATGTTTTAATACCTCTAAGTATAAGGAAACAATCCATTGGTCCGGGTGTCGCTCCACATGCATTCTGCAAAAATCTCAGTTGATCGTCAATTTCTTTTTTATTGCACACCAATGCTCCAAGGACCGCATCACTATGGCCACCAAGATATTTGGTACAAGAATGAAGAATTATATCTGCTCCCAGATCCAGAGGACGCTGAAGATAAGGTGAAGCGAAAGTATTGTCCACACAAGTGATGATGCCGTATTTCTCAGCGATCTTCGTCACTTTTCTAATGTCGACGATATTCAACATCGGGTTAGTTGGTGTTTCTATCCAGATAAGTCTGGTGCGTGGATTGATCAATTTTTCCAGCTGAACAGTGTCATTTAGGTCAATAAAATGACTTTTGATACCGAATCGACCGTAAACGCGTGTCATCAACCTGTACGAACCGCCATAGAGGTCATTAGTAGATATTATCTCATCACCTGGATTGAGCATTTTCAGCAAGGTATCCATAGCTCCGAGCCCACTTGAGAAGCAAAGTCCATACTTTCCATTCTCCAAAGCTGCTAGATTGGCTTCAAGTGCAGACCTTGTAGGATTGCTGGTGCGGCCGTATTCGTGTCCTTTGTGCACACCCGGTTCATCCTGAACATAAGTAGACGTCTGGAATATCGGTGTCATGATAGCTCCAGTTGAAGGATCCGGAGATACTCCTGCATGGATGACCTTACTATTGAACTTCATTGATTTGGGTCCGTGAGCTGTTTCTTTCACTTTTTTAGCCATTATTTTCTTTTTATAACTTTTAGAGCTGCATTGACGATATCTGGCACGTCCAGGCCATATTTTTTCAAAAGATCCATTGGTTTTCCGCTTTCACCAAAGCTGTCCTTGACACCAATAAATTCCATTGGACAAGCAGTATTTTTAGCAGCTACATGAGCCACAGCATCGCCAAGACCGCCATTGATTTGATGTTCTTCGACAGTAACTGCGCAGCCTGTTCTAGCCAAAGAAGCAACGATAGCAGCTTCGTCCAGCGGCTTGATCGTCGGAATACTGATGACATCACAAGAGATGCCTTGAGCCTCTAATTGTTTCGCCGCTTCTACTGCATTCCATACCATTAGTCCAGTCGCCATGATGCTTACATCTGTTCCACTACCCAGCGTCTGCGCCTTACCTATGATAAATGGTTCGTCCACTCCTGTAAATACCGGCCAGTCAGGTCTTCCGAACCTCAAGTATACCGGACCTACATGATCCAAAATAGCAAGCACCGCATTTTTAGTTTGATTAGCGTCAATCGGGCAGATCACCGTCATGCCCGGAAGCATGCGCATCATGCCGATATCTTCCAGTATCTGATGAGTTGCTCCATCTTCACCCAGGGTAAGCCCAGCATGAGAAGCACAAATTTTTACATTTTTGCCTGAGTAAGCAATAGATTGGCGGATTTGGTCGTATACTCTTCCTGTAGAAAAATTGGCAAATGTACCGGTAAAAGGGATCTTACCAGTAGTAGAAAGGCCTGCAGCGACGGACATCATATTAGCTTCGGCAATACCCATCTGTACAAACCTGTCAGGAAAATCTTCTATAAAAGCTTCCATTTTTAGTGAACCAAGTAAATCTGCACAAAGTGCGATCACCTGGTCATTTCTTCGTCCTGCTTCGTGCAAGCCTTCACCAAAACCGTCCCTGGTGGCCTTTTTTCCTGTCGAAACTATATCGTTGATATTCATATCTTAGTGTTTATGGTTTGGTGCTGAATAATTTTCATTGTAAACAAAGTCATCCAAAGAACTCACCAGTTGTGACAACCCTTTATCAAGTTGCTCTTTGTTTGGTGCTTTTCCGTGCCATGCGTGTGTGCCCATCATAAAGTCTACACCACAACCCATATTCGTTCTCATAAGGATGACAGTTGGAATATCCGTACCTACATGTGTTTTAGCTTCTTCCAAGGCTTTGACGATGGACTCCATATCATTGCCATCTGTGACGACTACTCTCCAACCGAAAGTTCGCCATTTACCTTCAAGGTCACCAAGACTTAATACTTGATCATTGGTACCATCGATTTGCTGGCCATTCCAGTCCACAGTCACTATTAAATTGTCTAGTTTATGAAAAGGAGCAAACATCGCTGCTTCCCAGATCTGACCTTCCTGAAGTTCGCCATCACCAGTGGAAACAAATACGAATCCCGGATCTTTATCCATCTTCTTCGCCAATGCCATACCTACACCGACAGAGAATCCCTGACCCAAAGAACCAGTAGCTGTCCTGATGCCCGGCAATCCTTCATGGGTCGTCGGGTGTCCTTGAAGTCGGGTATTTAATTTACGGAAGGTCGACAGTTCTTCTACTGGAAAATAACCTTTTCTTGCCAGCACACTGTAAAGCACCGGAGAGATATGGCCATTGGACATGATAAAGGCATCTTCATTCTTTGCATCCATTTTAAATTCATCCGATTGGGTCATGACTCTAAAATACAGTGCAGTCATGAAATCTGCACACCCGAGTGAACCACCCGGATGTCCGCTGGAGGCGTTGAAAACCATTTGAAGAATGTCGCGACGCACTTGGGTGGCGATTTTCTTCAATTCATCAATATCTTCTACTTTATCTCTCATATCCTATGGATTAATTAAGGCGCAAAGGTAAGATAAAAATTAGAAATCAGAGGTCAGAAGTAAGAGGTCAGAAGTCAGACACCAGATTCTAGAGGCTAGAAATTAGAGGCAAAATTTAAAATCAGAAGTAAGTGTGGGTGAGGTGAAAATGTAAGGGGTGATTAGGTGTGGAGGTGTGGAGGTGTGGAGGTGAACGGCGAACAGCGAACAGTAAGAGCCGGCTGAATCTCATGGTTGACGCACCAGGCAATTTTAAAATCATATCAACCTGATTATTGGTACTAAGGTCCATCCGATAGGTAGCATTATAGCAGTCCGATGCATAAAATCATGGCAAGTTATTCAGAGCTATTATGTTAAATCAAAATTATTATCTGAATTAATCTAGTTCAATAGCCTTGAATTTCAACTCAGGGCGAATAGCAAAATATCTAGTTTCAATAATTTGCCGTTGACTAAAGTCAACGGATCAATGGATGTCTATATAAGGACTTTAGTCCCAGCCAATTTATTACTGTCATTAAAAAATTTAACATTTATTCTTTTTAATAATCATAATTTTGCCTTATACTGAACTATTAAAATAGTTAATAATAAATATGACCAGGAAATACCTTACTATACTTTTTGTCATGACCATTACATTGGTTTCAGCACAGATAAAAATTGTCAACAAACTCACAGTTGATCACCAAAATGTAGAAGGCACTAAGATTAGCTTAATTCCGCCTAATGGATTTACAAAGGCTGTGAATTTTCTGGGATTTCAAGAGGAAGTATCGGGATCTAGCATCATGGTATTAAATATTCCGGGACCTTTTTCTGAAACATCTAAAGGTATTACAAAAGAAAATTTATTGTCTACTGGGGTCCAAATGATTAGCGATGACCATATCCTATTGAATGGCCTGCCTGCTTTATTAGTGCAGGGAAAGCAAAGTGCATATGGCAATATCTATACAAAATATATTTTGGTATTCGGAACAGAAAAGGAGACTATTATGATCAATGGTGTGTTTCCCGAACACCTGACTAAGTTATCCGTTGATATTAAAAAATGCTTATTGTCCGCATATTATGAAGCTGAAAAACAGGTCAATATTCTTGAAACAGTTGAATATACCATTGAAGTAAGTGGCACAAAATTAAAATTTGCTGGCAATATGTCCAACTCCCTGATATACACCGTAGATGGTGAGTTGCCAACAAAGTCAGATGACAAGACATCTTTGATAATATCTAAATCGTTTTCAAATGCCAATACAGAGGACTTGAAGGATTTTTCAATTAATAGACTTAAGCAAACACCTTTTGAAGTAGATAGTATTAAACGTTCAGCAGATATCGTCATTGGCGATTTATCCGGGTATGAAATAATATCAAAAGGTAAAAACATAAAGACTGGAGTTCCAGAATATCTATATCAGTTGATATTGCCCACTGACAGCAATTATTACATACTTTTTGGCACCACAAATGACATGTCAGAGGTGAGTATCAATGAGATAAAAAAGGCAGCGGAAACATTCAAGTTGAAATAGTATTTTGCACTATTTGATTAGGATAAATTATTGGAACTGAAGTCCGATCAAGAGTTTTATTGTAATCCGTTGGTTAAAACCAACGGCAAATTACTTGGTGGAATATTGGAAATTTAATCTTAAATCTTTATTAATCTCGTTCAATTGCCTTGAGTTTTAACTCAAGGCCAATTATCACTCTAGTAAAATAAAAAAAGCACCCAAAATGGGTGCCTCTTAAGTGTGGTATTTTCTTAAAATACTAATATTAAATAAGGGATTATTGTTAATTAACTTTTATAAATTTCTTCTGAAGCACGATTGATTCATCCACCAATTTTAAATAATAAACGCCTGATGGCAATTCGCTGATATTTAAATTGTTGTTTGAAAGAGGATCCATTTTGAAATTTTTCACCACATCTCCTTTGACATTCAACAACAGCATTTCCCGCATATTATTGGTCTTAAATCCTGAAAATGTAACGTTAGCCTCTCCATGTGTCGGATTCGGATAGATATTCATATCTATGGCATTATCACATTTTACGATGGCAGTAGCGACTCTTGAGTAGCTAATCGAATTGTCAAGATCTATAGCCTTAAGTCTATAATAAACAGTACCTGAAACCAAAGGAGTATTGTCTGTGAAAACATAAGAGTTATTCACAGAGGCGCCATTACCTTTAGTTTTTACGGAACCTATTGTTACAAAGTTTCTACCATCAACAGACTTTTGAACTTCTGCACGGTCAAAGTTTTCCTCACTATACGTATTCCATGTGACATTTACTGATGAACAATCATCTACTTTGGCGTTAAACTCACCTAGTTTGATAGGAAGGGGAGCGGTAACAGTGAAGAGTGCCGTGGCAGAATTATTATTCCCATTCGTATCACCGATTCCGATCGCTTCATCAGTAAAGGATGCATTGCAAGATATTGCTCCACAATCCTCGCAACTTACACTTTTACCTATAAAAGGAATAGTCATAGAACATGAAACACCATCGTTCATAACTCCCACCATATTTTTGAGTACAACTTCTGTGTTACCATTAATGTATGCAATGTATGTAACAGCCCATATAGAACCGGACAAATAACATCCATTATCAGAAAAGTTAACAGGAAGAGGAATTTCAATTTCACCTGAGATCGAAAGTTGTACCCGAATACCTCCTATAGGCACAGGTGCATCACCTAAATATCCAACATCAATGAATATCTGTCCTTCTTCACCGACAGCCACCGAGAAAGGTTCAGGGGATACCGCTGCTACTTGAAAATCGTAAGTAGCTTGAGCTTTAGCAAGTGCTGAGCCTAAGAGCAAGAATAAGCAAATGATCAATTTATAATTTTTCATCATTTATAGTTTTTAACTTTTTAATTAAGGTGATTAATTTTTAATAAGTGTATTAGATAATAAATTGTTAGGAGGATTATTTTCTCCACCGGAACCATTAACTATATTCGCTGATGCAGTAATTGTTCCTTTTCCGCCACCGGTTCGTGTAATTCTTAAACCGATTTTTTTGGTTTGACTAGCCCCAATAGATACTCCGACCTTAGATGTGAATACAATAAATCCACCGCTAAAAGTCCAGGTAAAGTCATTGTGATCAAATACATAAGTATCTCCACCTATTGTCACATCAGCATCCGGATGAATTGCTATAACTAAACCACTTGCAGGTGTATAATTTGTCACCCTAAATGTGATTGTACCCGTTGTAGCCGCTGTTCCGATATTTCTTATTCTAACCACCTCGTCTATTGTTCCCGAAACAACAATATTGGTAGAAGAGAAAACTAAAGCCGGTGTCAAATCAGGATACACACCTGGTTCTGTGATCACTACGATATCAGATACTGTTTCACATCCATTGTGATCTCTGACAACCATAGAATAGGATCCGGCCTGTAAAAGCATAAATAGGTTAGAAGTCTGCCAGTTGGCCCCTCCATCTTTACTATATTCATAATCCATTGTTCCACCAGTCGCAATAACTGTAATACTTCCGTTATCACAAGCTTGGCATGTTTCATTGGTTATAATATAATTCACTACCGTAAGAACTGCCGGTTGAGTAATTGTCACAGATGTAGATACAAAGCATCCTTTATCATCCGTGGCAGTGACCATATATGTTCCAGCTGCTAATCCACTTATAGCAGGCGTCATAGTCGGAGCAGAATCATTCCATAGATAATCAAAAGTTCCTGTACCGTTGACAGCAAGAACACTTGCAGTTCCATTACTTTGTCCGTTGCAAAGAACACCTGTATTCGTCAAAATTGAAATCGTAGGTTGCGGATTAACGGTCACAGTAGTATTAGTAGTATTAGAACACATTGTAGCTCCAGTAAAACTATAAGTAATTGTATATGTGCCTGGTGCAGTAGTGCTTAAATCTATAGCTCCTGTTACAGTATTAAGGGAAGCACTTGCCGGCAATATAGAATACATACCACCTGCCTGGCCTGTTTGAGTCACTGTCGCAGTGCCTATCGCACAAAATTCAGCCTGAGCATAAGCTATTGTAGCTGTAGGCAGTGGATCTACGATGATCTGCTGAGGATATGTAGCAGTACATCCACCATAACTTACTGTTACTGAATATGTCGTCGTAGCAAGCGGACTTTCTGTTATAGAAGCAGTAGTAGCTCCGGTTG
>Ga0209480_10000728_pt1 | contig 25889 bp, 23 predicted proteins | sample JI61114C2DNA_FD_187501 | JGI IMG/M metagenome (GOLD analysis project Ga0209480, IMG submission 187501) | Wastewater effluent complex algal communities from Wisconsin, to seasonally profile nutrient transformation and Carbon sequestration -... | ecosystem: Engineered > WWTP > Effluent > Algae... | reverse complement strand
GTGCCACCACGGGTTTACCGGTGGCCAGTGCTTCTTTTACTTCAGGCAGTATTTCCAGGAAAGCATTCATCAGGAGGGGTAGTATTTGGTGATATGATCAAGCAGTGTATCCTGATCCAGGTGGGTGGCAATAGCCCCGTTTACCTGGAGGATTTCAGCAGAAAGGGTATGGGCCAGCTTGAGGCAATCCATATCATCTTTGCCGAGGAATTTACCGAGAATAAAACCGGTCAGCGATCCGTCACCTGCACCGGTGCAGTCCACTACTTCAATCTCGGGGGCATGCAGTGTGATGGCTTTATCTTTTTTATAAAGAGCGGAGCCCATTTTCCCATTGTGCAGCCAGATCTGCTCAACGCCGCGTTCCAGTAATTCCTCAATCTGCATCTGGGTCATACTGGCCTGTTCAGAACACATGACGGGCAGTTCATCCTCATTGGGGGTTACCAGGAATAGGCCATCCATATTCACATGCCTGAATTTCCGGGCCGGGGGAACCGATACAGGTTCAAGGATCAGGGGTATTCCATTTTGTTTACAGAATCCGAGCAGCCATTCAGCCGTATCCACACTGATATTGGCATCGGCCAGTATATAGGAAGCGGAAGACAGCAGATCGCTGTGACCTGACAGGTGTTCCGGTGTGATCAGGTGATTGGCCGCATTGGTCAGGAATGCGGAGAATAAGGAACCATCTACATTCAGGATACCGGTATACTTACCCGTCAACCCTTCTTTGGTGATCATGGCATCCAGTTTTACCCCTGCATCCAGGCAAACCTGTTTCAGCCAGTTACCATCACTGTCATTTCCCACCACACTGATCAGTTGTACAGGCACCCCGAGCAGGGCCAGTTGCTGGGCAATGTTCCGGCTTACGCCCCCGGCGGTTTTGGTTACAGTAGCATCATTGGTGGTGGCCAGCAACATTTCAGAAGTGGCATGGAAGAGTTCGTCGACCAGGGCGGCGCCGATACAGATTACGGGTTTTGGCATGCTGCAAAAGTAAAGGCAAAAGTTTACTCTTCTTTCTTCTTTACAATTAAAAACGAATCATTCGCAAGGGGTACATACCCGTATTCATAGCAATAATAATAATGCCGGCCATTCCGCGTGGTACGGGTATGGGTCAGGTATTTAAAATGGAAACCCTGACGGAGCAGGGTTTCCCGGCTGATCCGGGCTGTCTCTCCTTCATCACCTAAAATGCCGGCCAGTATTTTCCGGTTACGTTGCAGACTGTTATTGATGCTGCGTATCAGGGGACTGTAATAATCGCGTGATTTTAATTCATTGTTGAATTGGTTGCGGCAATAGTCATTGCAGAATTTTTTATCAGCCCTTCCGCGAAGCGGATTGCCACAGGTCTGACAGGCTCTGTTTTCTTTGCTGAGCATATTCATAGTCAAGGTTTATACGGATGAAAATTACAACCCCCTATCCGTGTGCAAATGGGTTTTACACGTTTAGTTTCGGGAATAAACGGTTAAAAACCGGGTAAGGGAACCGCCAGATATCATTTTTGTCCCGTCATCCGGTGTGACGTCCACCGGTGATTGAGATAAAACCATTTTTAATCGCCCCGGTGAGATACCCGGGGCACAAAACGTAAGACTATGTATGCATTAAAAAACAAAGTGCAGCTGATCGGTAACCTCGGCAATGCCCCGGAGATTAAAACCCTCGAAAGTGGAAAAAAACTGGCCCGTTTCTCAATGGCTACCAGTGAAACCTACCGCAATGCGAAGGGAGAAAAGGTAACAGAAACCCAGTGGCACAACCTGGTGGCCTGGGGTAAGCTGGCTGAAATCGCAGAAAAATTCCTGACCAAAGGGAAGGAAGTGGCGATTGAAGGTAAAATCATCAATCGCAGCTACAACAACAAGGAGGGCGAGAAGAAGTACATCACCGAAATTCAGGTGAATGATCTGCTGATGCTGGGCAGCCGTCAGCCGGAAGCGTAGTTTGCGGCCACGGAGAATAAGCGTGAACACGGGTAGTGATATCCGGGACTTGTTTCCGTGGCCATTTTTTATTTCATGATTCTTCAACGAAAGGCAGGAAAAGGGGAGATGGTAAAATTGTGGGAATTCATGTATGTTCGTAATTGTTCAATGTAAAGAATCGCAGCAGAGAAATTTCAGGAATGACGTTTACACCCGACCAATCCAATACGATGTTCCGCCTGGCGGCCGACCTGGTCAACCAGACCGGTCGTGATATATTCCTGACCGGTAAAGCCGGTACCGGGAAAACGACTTTTTTAAAGTATATCCGGGATCATTGCCATAAGCAAATGGCCGTTGTGGCACCTACCGGTGTGGCTGCAATAAATGCCGGCGGGGTTACCCTGCATTCTTTTTTCCAGTTGCCTTTTGGTCCCTTTCTTCCCGTGAATAAAGGGACAGGCTTTTCCGGAAATGAAGTGAGCAATAAACACAGCCTGGTCAGCCGGCTCCGGCTGAATACGGAGAAACGGAAACTGATGCAACAGCTCGAACTGCTGGTGATAGATGAAATCAGTATGGTCAGGGCCGATCTGCTGGATGCGGTGGATACGGTACTCCGGTTTATCCGGCATAATCCGCAGGAAAAATTCGGCGGGGTCCAGGTTTTATATATTGGCGATATGTTTCAGTTGCCCCCGGTGGTAAAAGACACGGAATGGAAAATCCTCAATACATATTATAACAGCCCATATTTTTTCGACAGCCAGGTGGTAAAGGAATCGCCACCCTTATATATTGAGTTTGATAAAATTTACCGGCAGCGGGATGCATCCTTTATTGAAGTACTGAATCAGGTACGGAATAATGCATTGAATGAGGAAGGGAAAAATATTCTGGCCGGCCGTTTTCAGCCGGTCATGCGCCGGCAAAAGGATGATGGCTATATAATATTAACCACCCATAATGAACAGGCCCGGAATATCAATGCGGCACAACTGCAGCAGCTTGATGCACCGGTATTCCGGTATGAAGCCGAACTGGAAGATGATTTTCCGGAACAGGCATTTCCGGCCGAACAGGTTTTACTCCTGAAGGAAGGGGCGCAGGTGATGTTTATCCGGAATGACAGTGCGGAAAAAGGGAAGCGTTTTTATAATGGCAAAATCGGAACGGTTTCAAGGCTCGAAGAAGATAAGATATGGGTAAGCTGTACCGACCTGCCCGACGAAATTGAAGTAAGTAAGGAGAAATGGGAAAATATCCGGTACAGCCTCGATAAGTCCAGTCAGAGTATGAAAGAAGAAGTACTGGGTGCCTTTACCCAGTTTCCCCTGCGGCTGGCCTGGGCCATCACCATTCATAAAAGCCAGGGACTTACTTTTGAAAAAGCAATTATTGATGCCGGTGAGGCTTTTGCCCCGGGCCAGGTTTATGTGGCTTTAAGCCGTTGCAGCAGCCTGGAGGGCATGGTGCTGAAAAGTACGATCCGGAACAACAGCCTCTTAACTGATCCGCGGATTATTGAATTTACCCGTAAGGCCGCCAGTTCCGATGAACTGCAAACCGCCCTGGCTGCGGCCCGGAAAGCCTATCAGCTTAAAACCCTCAAAGAATTTTTTGATTACCTGCCTGCCATTAAAATAGCGGAAGCTATCCAGACACAACTGCAGGAACAACCCGATTCTTTCAATAAAGAAGCCATTCCCTGGTCAGCGGAATTAATCCGTCAGTTACAGGCAGTCAGGGAAACTGCTGGTAAATTTCATCAATGGCTGGACGGGCAATTCAGTGAGCCGGGTGAACCGGATATTAATCCGGCTATAGGGGAACGGACCCTGAAAGCTGCTGCACATTTTATTGGAGAAACAGAAAAGCTGATAGAATATATTAAAGCTACCGGCCTGGTGACGGACAGTAAACTGCTGGCAAAAGAGCTGAATGATTTACTGAAGGAACTGTTTACCCGGCTGTCGGTTATTATTTATATGTGTAAAGGCTTTGACGGAGGGTTTGATGTGGCGGCCTGGCATATCCGTCGTAAAAACTTCCTGCTTCCCTCCTTCCCGGTGAATGTATATGCCGGTGCGGCTGCTTCCCATGCGGTTTCAGACAATCCACATCCGGTGCTATATTCCCTCTTAAAGAATCAACGGGACCTTATTTGTGCCCGCAAGGGATTGCCCGTGTACCTTGTGCTTTCCGGTAATACGCTGGACGAAATGGCCCGTTACCTGCCTCAATCCAAAGAAGATCTCCGGAAAATTACCGGTATGGGTCAGGTAAAGACAGAACAGTATGGTTCCGTTTTTCTCGATATCATACTGGAGTACTGCCATGAATACAGTCTTACCACAAGGATACATGAGAAATCAGATCAGCAAGAAAAGAAAGAAAAACAGACCCGGAATAAAAAGCCGGCTTCAAAAAAAGGAGATACGCATCTCGAAACATTCCTGCAATTCCGGAAGGGAAAATCAATTGCTGATATAGCCCGTGAAAGAAACCTGGCCTCTTCCACTATTGAAGGACACCTGACCCGCTTTGTGGCTTCAGGAGAAATTGATATACTTGAACTGGTACCTGCCGAAAAGCAATTTAAAATTGAAGCCGCCCTGGCAAAATCGGATGGGAAATCCATCACACCTGTAAAGCAGGAACTGGGCAATGAAATCAGCTTCACTGAAATCAGGTGGGTACTGGCAGCCAGAGATGCGGTGGCGGCGAAATCAACGGATTAATGTAACCGTTCCTTTCTTATTGTTCTTCGGTTGTCCCGGCAACTGGTAATCACAAAACCAGCTGAAAACAGCGGTCTCCGTTTTAGCTCCATGCTGTAGTCCATTCCATTTTTCATTCGGATTTACAGAATAAAAAACCCGTTCTCCCCAGCGGTTGAATATACTCAGCTGGTAATGGGTTACAGCGGCAACAGAACCCAGGGGCCCGAACAGATCATTTCGTCCATCATTATTTGGCGTGAATCCGGTTGGAAAAATGATATCCCGGCAGGTGGAATCAAGATCAAGAAATACGCTTATGGGTTTACTGCAGAAATCAGTCCCGGTAATGGTTATGGTATACGTACCTGTTCCGAGATTATTGGCAATAGCTGTAGACTGAACCGGGTTGCTGTTCCAGTTATAGGAAAAGGGATTGGTTCCGGCTCCGGATACCTGCGCCAACAATACACCACCACTATTGGTTTCACAGGAAGCCGGTTTAATAACCGAAGCCTCCAGGTCCACCACGGTAAGTGTTTTTGTTATTGTGGAAGGTGCATTACCCGGACCACTGGCGGTTAATGAAATGGTATAGGTACCCGGGGCGCTGAATAGATGAACCGGGTCGGCCAGCGTGGACGTATTATTCGTTCCGGAAGCCGGATCTCCAAAATCCCACAGATAGGAAGGGCATAAAGCCGAACTGTTTATGAAACGTACTCTACGGGTACTGTCGCATACCCAGGAAAACCCAGCCTTATTCGGCGGGGCTTCTTCAATATGGATGGAATCCATTGCAAACCCATCATAATTATTACAGGTGGTACCGGCCCCGAATATAAACCGGAAGATCACGGAGGGTTCCCCGCCCAGTTCTGGTAATGTTCTGGCTGCCTGTACCCAACCCTTACTTCCATTGCCTCCCCGGCAGGCACCCGCATTTAATTTGCCATTCCCGGTCCAGCCCTGCAACCTGGTAGCCAATGGGGCCAGGGCACTGATCGCCGGGGTATTGAACCAGTTTTTATTCAGACAATCTCCTTTTTCATTGGCATTTCCCACGGTAATCCAGCTATTGCCATTATCAATTGAATATTGAAAAGAGGCACCATCCCATTGCTGTTCTGTTTCCCAAAACAATTTCATACTCAGCCAGGGGTATTGCAGGTTAGTAAAATCAAAGCAGGGGCTTTGCAGCCAGGACGCTTCCCCATCCGCATACGCATTTGTATTGGTTAATCCCCCGGCCATCCAGCAGCGGGTTCCGTCACCTGCTGTATTGATCACTGATTTCGAAGGGGTACCCCAGGCCCAGGAAGAAGCATTGCCTCCGGTGGTCCAGGATCCGCTATTGTTTTCAAAGCTTTCCTGATAGGGAAAACTACTAACGGTCAATGTACACTGTGAGTGGCCGGTAAAGGAATACGTAATCACCAAACAGAATAATATGATAAACCGGTACGTCAATGTCATTGGTAAAAGGGGAACAAAGATAGTGAGACGGGATGGAATGAAATCATATTGATCGGCCGGAATGCAGGACTGTGGCTGTTTCCAGGCAACGTATAAAAGCAGTAATTATTCACATTTAATCCCACTGAACTTGTTGATATAAACTTTATATATAACTTCATTTAACTACTTACTTATAACCATTATGAATTCAACAGGAAAGCCTGAATGGCGCCCGGTCAGTCATCATGAAATTGCTGAAGTACGTCAGCAAATTGTCAATGAACAAAATGCATTATTTACCCTTCGTGACTGGCAGGCGGGCGATGTGATAGCCGATTTTTCAGCCGGCACCATTTCCGCCGAACCTACGTATTTAACCGTGCAGGTGGAAAAAGGGAAACATATCACCCTGACACCGGAGTTCCTGCAGTACATTAATCATAGTTGCAATCCCAATGTGTTTTTTGATACCACGCAAATGCAGCTGGTGGCCCTGAAAGACATTCAGACAGGAACAGAACTCTGTTTCTTTTATCCTTCTTCCGAATGGGAAATGACCCAGTCATTCCGTTGCTATTGCGGATCCCCGGCCTGTCTGGGTGAAATCAAAGGCGCGGCTTATCTCACCAGCGGACAGGTGTCCCAATACCGTTTTACGGATTTTATCCAATCCTGTCTGGCCAAGAAAGCCGATAAAAAAGTAGCCTGATACCTGATGAACACGAAAGAACCCTCCGCCCTTTTTCAACCCTACCTGGTATGGGTGCTGGCTCCGCACCTGGAATCGGAAGACCCGAATATTCAATACTATTACGATTTTACGCAAAGTATAAAGGAATACACCCGTGTATTTGCTGAACTGGATGCTGAATGGAAATGGCAGCCGGTAACCATGGAAAATTTTAAAACTATTATCGCGTCCATTGCCGAACAGTCGGGTAATAAAACCCCGCTGGTGCTGAATCTCTGTGACGGTGATGAAGTGAATGGAACACCGGGCGTATCGGTGATTCATGAACTGGAGAAAGCCAAACTGATTTATACCGGATCGGATGCCCATTTTTATACCATCACCACGTCGAAGATCCCCATGAAAAAGGCCTTTGATAAAGCCGGAGTGGCCAATGCCAGCTGGCGGGTGATCACGGATAAAAAGGGGTCGGTAAAAGGAATCTGCAAACGGGTGGGTACACCGCTAATTATTAAACCGGCCGTTTCGGGGGGCAGCATGGGGGTATCGGTTAAAAACGTGGTGAATTCTGAAGAGGAACTGGCGGAACGGATTGAAGAAATCAAAAAAGGATACCGGGGCTGGAACCTGCTGGCGGATGGTTTATTTGTGGAGCAGTTTATAACGGGACCAGAATATACCACATTCATTACCGGCTCATACAATGATCCGGAGCATTGCATCGTATATGAACCGGTGGAAAGGGTATTCCATGAATCCCTGCCGGAATCGGAGAAATTCCTGTCCTTTGACCGGCTCTGGGAAATCTATGAAGATGAAGCACCCATGCCGGAAGAAGGGAATTTTTATGAGTATCGCCCGGTAAACGGGGATCTGGCCGCGCAATTGAAGCAACTGAGCCTGGATGCTTATAAAGCCTGTGGCGGAATGGGCTATACCCGGATTGATATACGGCAGGATGCGGCAACGGGTAAATTGTATATGCTCGAAGCCAATGCCCAATGCGGACTGAGTGAGGATGAAAACTATACCTCCATCGGAGCGATCCTTAAAGCCTCGGGCGTATCTTTTACCAGTGTGATTACTGAAATCCTTAAGGACGCCCTCCGCAGAAGCATGATGCGGGAAGAAGCCGGTGTTAAAACCCGGGTTGCCCGGAAAACCAAACCCGTCACCGCGAAATAAGTTTTGTGTTTCCCTGATCATTACCTTAGCAAGCCATGAAAGTATGTGTACTGCAACCGGATTATTCCACCACCGGGGTGGATTATAAAAACTACGACCCGCCCAGGGATTTATCGGTATTGATTCCGGAGCATGAAGTACATACTGTTTTCCTGAACAAGCTTACCACGTATCGCCAGCTGAAAGAACTCAGCAAAGAGGGCTATGATATATTTGTCAACCTCTGTGAAGGATACCTGGAATGGGAAGTCCCCAGTATTGATGTGATCTATACCCTGGAAATCCTCAACCTGCCGTTTACCGGGCCGACCACCAAATTATATGATCCGCCCAAGGAGCTGATGAAATACCTCGCTTATTGTGAAGGTGTGAAAACGCCGGGCTATGTGCTCATCAATGAACTGAATGATGTGGAAGAAGCGGTAAAGCATTTACAGTTTCCGCTTTTTGTAAAACCGGCCAAAGCGGGTGACAGCCTGGGAGTGGATGAACATTCGCTGGTACATTCGAAGATTGAACTGCAGCAGAAATGTATCAGTATTCTCGGAGAGTATGGCCCCCTGCTGGTGGAGGAATATATTGCCGGCCGCGAATTCACGGTACTGGTGGCGGCCAATGCGGACGAACACAGTTGTACCGTATTCCGTCCGGTGGAATACCTGTTTCCGCAGGGAAGAGAATTCAAGACCTATGCCCTGAAAACGTCTGAGTTGCACCCGGACTGCAATGTGCCCTGTACCGATGAGGTGCTGGATAAACAACTGCGGGCAGCCACTGAACGTATATTTAAAGGGTTTAACGGGGTGGGATATGCGCGGCTTGATTTCCGGGTGAATGAGAAAAAGGAGATTTATTTTCTGGAAATCAATTTCACCTGTTCTGTTTTTTATACAGACGGGTATGAAGGATCTGCCGATTTTATAATCAGGTTTGACGGGATCGGGCAGGCCGGTTTCCTGCGGCATATGATAGCGGAGGGAATTGCCCGTCATCAGCGCAAGACAAGACCCTTTATCATGAAGGGGAACTCGATTGCCGGGTATGGTATTTATGCCAACCGGGAGATTAAAAAAGGCGAGATCATTTTTAAAGGGGAGGGCCGTTCCCAGCGCATTATCACCAAACGATTCGTGGAGAAGAACTGGAATGAGGAGGAGAAACTGCATTTCCGCCGGTATGCCTATCCGGTGAGCGATGAGGTCTTTATATTATGGGATGATGATCCTGCAGAATGGGCTCCCCAGAACCATTGTTGTGATGCCAATACCGCATTTGACGGCCTGAATGTATTAGCACTTACCGATATATCTAAAGGACAGGAACTCACCCTTGATTATGCCCATTTTTTAGATGAGCATATGGAACCATTTGATTGTCAATGTGGTGCAAAAAGCTGCCGGGGAAAAATTTCGGGACAACCCGGCAATTCGCTAAATTTGCGGGAGAAATCGGTAACCGGTTAAACGACTTACTACCTCTCCGGTCTCACACTTACACTCCATTAGATTTTACTGACTGACCCATTAGATTAGGCTTTTATCTAAACAGATGAACTATGTCCCGATTTGCCGTACTCAAGACGATTATGTTGCGGCACCGCTATAAGCTGGTGCTGACCTATTTTTTATTTTCCATTGAAATGCTGGGGAGCCTGTTGCGGCCGTTCTTCCTTGGGATGGCGGTGAATGACCTGATTAAAGGAAGTTACCAGGGCCTGATTTTTTTAACAGCCGTACACCTGGGCTGGCTGCTGATTGGTATGGTGCGTCACCGCCTGGATACCCGTACTTATTCGGCTATTTATACATCGCTGGTAACCACCTTCCTGGCCCGCCGTTATGGAAAGGAGGATGTATCAAGATTAAGTGCGCATTCCAACCTGGCCCGGGAGTTTGTGGACTTTCTGGAATTTGACCTGGTCTATGTAATTGAAGCGGTTTATAGCTTACTCGGTTCGCTCATTCTTTTATTTTTCTATGATACATCGGTGGTGCTGGTTTGCCTGGGCATCTTGTTGCCGGTGATCGGATTCAGTTATTTATATGGAAAGCGGATGCGTTTACTGAATCAACAGAAAAATGATGAACTGGAGAAGCAGGTCAATATTATCTCCACGGGCAACAGTCACCTGATACGCCAGCATTATGAAAATCTCCGTAAATGGCAGATCCGGATCAGTGATCAGGAAGCCTGGAATTTTGGCATCATGGAAATACTGGTGATGGTCGTGATCGGACTTTCATTATTAATCACCAATAAAGCCGCCGGTGCCGGAATGGAAGCCGGGAGCCTGATTGGTATTTACAGTTATATACAGCGTTTTGTATCAGGACTTGATACTATTCCCTATACCGTACAGCGTCTGTCTTCCCTGAACGATATTACGCGAAGGATTGAGCTGGAGGAAGCCGATCTGGGAAGAGGCGGAGGAAACGGGTTGAGGGAAGTAGCTTAGGGTTTAGGGTTTAAACGCTAAACTCTCTAAAACCACCCTCTCCTTTTAAACGCATACAACATGGCCAGCGGAATAATAAACATCAGTCCTACGGCGAAGTAGAAGCCGAAGCTGTGATGGGAATAGGGAATGATGTCGAAGTTCATACCAAAGATGCCGCCGATGACTGTGGCAGGCGCGAGGAGACAGGTCACGATGGTCATTACTTTCATCACTTCATTCAGCCGCAGGTTTACATTACTGAGATAAAGATCCTGTACACTCATCATTACATCGCGGTAGTTCTCACTCAGGTCGAAGGCCTGGATGATATGGTCATAGACGTCTTTGAAGTATTTGGTGGTTCTGTCGTCCAGCAGTTCGCTTTCACTGCGGATCAGTCCGGAGAGCAGATCGCGAACGGGGGCGATATTTCTTTTTAATACGATCAGTTCCTTACGGAGTTGATTGATCCGGGCCAGGGAGCGTTTGTTACTTTTACGTACCACTTCTTCTTCCAGTAACTCAATCTGCTCTCCCAGTTTTTCCATGATCAGGAAATAACTATCGACCACGGTATCGAGCATGGTATAGAGGAGATAGTCAGCGGTGCGTTGTCTTACCTGACTTTTGGTGATATGCAACCGGTGACGGATCGGATCGAAAACATCGCGGGCAGGATCTTCCTGGAAGCTGATGATAAAGTTGGGCCCTAATACAATACTGATCTGCTCGGTCTCCACGGTCTTGTTGGTCTCATTGAAGTAAAGCATATTCAGCAGGCAGTAGAGTACGCCTTCCACTTCATCCATTTTAGGCCGTTGGCTCACGCTGAGAATATCTTCCACGATCAGGGAGTGAATTCCATATTTTTCACAGACTGATTCCACATCGGCTTTCCGGATCCCATCGATATTGATCCAGCTGATGCTGTTTGTATCTTTATAATGATAGACTTCTTTTACATTAGCCGATTTTTTCTCTTCCAGTTTTTCCGGAGTATAGTCGTATACGGAGACTACAACTTTATCTGCATCTTCCCGTTGTGAAATCGTGGTGGGGTTAACCGACAGAATTTCGCCCGTTCTTTTTGTTGCGAACAGGTTGGGCAGATACAGGTATTTCAGGTACTTCTCGGGTTTCAGGCGGACGTTCATGGAGGGAAAGTAGAAATTAATGAGTAGACTAGCAAATCAGCCGATGAGCCGGTGTGCCGGTAGGGCAAATACAAAAATACGGTATCAGGAGTCGGGGTTTTTTGCTACTCCGTTTTTTTTACCGGTGGGTGTTTCTGTAAAACCAGTTACCGGGATAAATTTATCGGGGACTTTTATATGGGCCAGCCGTTGGCGGAGTTCGGTCCGGATCTGTTCTTCGTCAAAACAGTAACCGGGCAATGGTAATACCCAGGCTATCAGTTTCTCTCCGGCAACCGGGTCTTTTTCACTTGTTATCAGTGCATCGGCAATACCAGGAACCTGCATAAGTTCGGTTTCAATTTCCACCGGGTAAATATTCAGCCCGTTTTTAATTATCATATTGTCTTTGCGACCGCGCCAGCTAAGCGACCCGTTCTCCTCCTGTGCCACCAGATCACCGGTAGCCAGCCATTCACCGGGTGAGATATTCGATAAAGGGGATTTAATCCATAACTCGGTTGCTCCGCCAATGAGGTTTTCCAGCCGGTACTGTATTCCTTTTAACGGGCGGCCAAGCGAATGGATCTGTTTACTGAGTTCTTCGTAACAGGCAATAAAAGATGTACTGACTTCCGTACTTCCGTAAAAACTGAACAGGTTATTGCTGAGCGACCCGGCTATTTCTTTAAGAATAGTTTCGTTTAGCGGGGCACCACCACTGATCAGTAACCGGATGGGATGATCCTTACCATTGAGCTCTTTTGATATCTGGAAAAGGGAGGAGGGAACACCGGTGAGCAGATCCGTCTTTTCCGTTACAATCAGTGAAGCCACAGCTGAACTATTATTATCCGGGCAGATCACCGCTTTTTTACCCAGTATCAATGAAAATACCAGCGACGTGTAACCGAAACCATGGGTAAGCGGGGTGGAAATAAATACGGCGCTGCTTTTATGTATACCGGTATAGTAAACCAGGTCGGCAAAGGCGCTGAGCCAGTAAAAGGCACCTGGTTTTTTGGGAATCAGCTTGGGCCTGCCCGTACTACCCGAACTGGGAAAGATCAGGGGTGCCTGCTTACGTGAATGATAAAGATTACCGGTTGTTTCTTTTGCCCGTTCCCTGTTTATCACCAGGCTATGACTGTTATCGAGCAGCAGTTGTTCCGGTTCATCGGTAAATAATACTGCGCCAGGATAATTGGAACGGATATGCCGGATATCTTTTGCCGGTGATTTTGGGTGAATTAGTATCAGGGGAATTCCGGCCGTCTGCATGGCATATAGCCAGAGGGTATGCGGACTATTGTTGTAACAGGCGAGTATAGCATAATTACCTTCCGGGACAATCTGGCTTTGTTGCAGGTAAGCCGCGAGCTGTTGTACATCTTTCCAGAGACGGGAAAAACTATATGCTTCTTTTCCGTCCGACAAAGCTGTTTTATCCGCGTAACAAGCTGCTGCCCATTGCAGCATCCAGGCAATATTATCTCCGTGTTTCTTCCTGGCCCAAAACAGGTGCCATAGTGAAGGAGGTGATAAAAAGCCCAGCCTTGCCAGTTGCACGGTGAGTCGGGTCATACTTGCTTATTTTTTCAGTCTGCGCCATTGCAGTCTGTACCAGAGGTTCGGTGCAAGTATATCGAGAAAGCGGGGGATGGCAATACACCAGGGGCGGTATTTTCTGCGGCGGCGGATGATGCTGTGCAGAATAGCATCAGCGGCTTTGGCACAACTCATCGCCGGTCGTTTTTGGTTTTGCTCAACGATCATACTCATCCGGGTTCTTACCAGCGGGAGGTACACCTGGCAGAGGGAAACACCTGAGGCTTTCATCTCCGGTTCTGCGCAGCGTAACCAGTGGTCAAAAGCAGCCTTGCTGCTGTGGTAACCGGACCAACCGGCTGTATGTGGCAGAAAAAGACTGACGGTTGATACATTGACCACGATCCCTTTCTTTTCTGTTAACCCGGGCAAAACACCCAGTAATAACTGTACCGGTCCGGTGAAATTAATGGCACTGCATCTTTTGGTGTCATGAAACCTTTCCATAGCATCAGCCAGTTTACGGTAAATGGAATGCCCGGCATTGCTGACCAGGATATCAACAGCAATTTCTTTGGCTTTCAGGTCGGTGATCAATTCATTTACGGCCGTTTCATCACGCAGGTCGGTAATATAAATATGCACAACCGCTTTTTCTCCACAGTGCTTTTTGATTTCTTCCAGTCTTTCCTTAGTTCTGGCCACCAGTACCAGGGTTACCGGGTATTGGCTCAAACGCAAAGCCAGTTCAGCCCCGATGCCAAAGGAAGCGCCGGTTATAAGAATGGTTTTATTGGAAACAGCTGCGGCCAGTTTTTTTTGATTCACCGTTCGCACCGGGAATAAGAAGGAGTCCAGTGGATGATGAAAGGGATATTTGTCTGGGGAAGGGGGCATGATGTGATGCAAATTAGCAAATTCGAAAATTAGCAGATTAGCAGATGTGACGATGAGGGTGAGGCTTTGTGATCTTCCCTGTTCATAAGAAGTGCTGTCTACTTTCTTTTTAAAAAGGACTTAATCAGATAAACGATTCCCATGGCGATGGCGGCGCCCAGTGCGGCCAGGGCAATATCCTTATGTGCATCCCAGGGATCGCCCTGGGTGGCCACATAGGTTTCGCCGAGTTCACGGGTGGCGAATTCGGCTACGGCCCATTCGATCATTTCGAAGATGGTGCCGAGCGAGAAAGCAATTTCGATAGGAATGAACCAGGCCGCTTTGGAACTCACCTTAAATTTATTGATCAGGATTTCCCGGTAGGGATAGGCCATCAGGAAACCGAAACTGAAATGCACGATCCGGTCATAGGGATTGCGCCAGAGGTTCCAGGTATTCTGGATCCACTCTCCCACAATATTTTGTGTATAGGCATAGAAGGCTCCGAAGAGATGCAGCATGACAAAGGCGAAGATGCAGAGATAGCTGGCATCACTGAGATTATGCCATTTACGGGAGGCTATCATGATACCAAGGCAGATAATGACCAGCGCATTTTCCAATGCCCAGTCTTCCAGTATCAGGCAATTGAACCAGCCATAGATCCAGTAAACAAGCATCAGTCCGGATAAAACCCAGAGCAGACGATTTTCGGTCAGGGGAGTACGGTGGGTGGTGGTGGCGGTGCTGATGGGCATATCTAAAGATAATAAAACCCGTTTAACCTGCGACACAGCGGAAAGGGTTCCGCTAAATTTATTCTCTTATATAAAGAATGAGTTCAGCGCCTGTACAGAGGGATAGGATATTACCATGCAGATCAATCGCTCCATTCAGTTTGTGGTAACTTCTGTTGTTAAACTGCCGGTCCCAGGCTAATACATAGTTAGATGCACCCAGTTCGGTCAGGAAGAAATCGCCATTATCGAAATAAAGGATCTTGGTGATATCATTACCCCGGTTGACGAAAAAGCGCTGTTTATCCAGTTCAACGATACCCGGTTTAATTTCCTGGTGATCAGCTACCGTGCCATCAGTATTAATAAAAATCCTGTTTGTATCCGGGCTTAGTAGTTTAATAAACTCAGGATCCGGGATGAGTTCCACCCGCTCAGCTTTTGGCATGGTGAATGCCACATACTTTCCATGATCCCCGCCTCCAATAAGGTATTTGCTGTCAGGAGAAAACTTTGCCCGGGTCATTCCGAAGTTATGATTGATATCATTGTACATGGTTTCCACATAGCCTTTGATAAAGGTTGGATGTGCCCAGAGTGTTTGTTTTTTCCCATTTGCCAGGTTATAGAGCTGTGACTTGGTGGAATAGAAAAAAAAGGCCAAATATGAATAATCAGGTGACAGTTCAAATTCATGGTTACCACCACTCACTTCGTGTTCGCTGATGAGTTGCCCCGAAAAATTAAAAATACCATAACCATTTTTTCCATGTTGTAAAATCAGCCATTCATTTTCGGGGATTATTTTACCATTGCTGGTTGCTTTAACCGGAATGATCGACGATTCATTTCCGGCTTGATCATAGGTGATAAAGTTATCCTGATAAAGCAGATAGTATTTTCCCTTTTCCGTAGAATATGTCAGGCTGTATATATGAAAATTCTGCAGGTGTTTTGATTTCTTTTCGCTGTTCCGAGGCAAACGGAGCTCCAGTATGCTATTGTCTTCCCTGAAAATAAAATTATTTACGAAGAAGTCATTGGTACCCGGTAGTAAACCTGTTTTTGTCCAGGTAAGCTGATCAAAACCTGCGGGAGCATCAATAGTCATATCCAGTAATACACTTCCGTCTTTTCCCAGCTTGAGTACCCTTTTAAGTTCACTCAGGATCAGTATTTCCCCCAGGCTGTTTACCTGGAGTGCCTGGATATCCAGCCTGGTGATATCGAAACGTTTCATTTCGCTGAAGATGACTTCCGGGGCAAATTCATATTTTGTTTGTTGCGCGGTCACCTGTTTTATTGCCTGATCAAAGGGATTTTCATAAACTGCCACACCCGTTTTCTTCGCCACTGTGATCAGTGTGTTCAGCCCCTTTGAATAACTGCGGATATCTTCAGTGTTGCCGGTTTTAATTTTTTCTTCAAGCATGGCAATGCCTTTTTTTACATTCACATCATACTGTTCCCTGGCCAGTTCAGTAAACCCGTTAAAATGTAAAAACAGTGTATGCAGCATTGATTGCGGGTATTCCCGCAGTTCAAAGATTTTCTTTACATCGGTCTCTTCGTCAAACGCGTTGAGCAGTTCAGGTAGTTTTTCACTCAGCCAGTATTCCAGGCTGATATACTCTTTATCAGCCGTTGAACCTGCTGATAAGAGAGAAGAAACCTGTCTCTTGAAACGTTGGGAATCGGTGGGTGTATAGAAATCATCACCCGTGAAATCCTCGAAGGATATCGGAGCCTGTATTTTTAACCAGCCTCCGCTAAGCCGGTGAGTAAACAGGCAGGGTTCACTGGTGGTTTCTTTATACCATTTATCAAAAACAGGCATTTCAACGCTGGCCGCAAGAATGAAGCGAAGAACCAGCTTATCTTCGGTATCATCATAAATCAGCGGTGAACTGATTGTATAAAGATGGAATACCTGATCCAGCTTTCCTGCCTGGCGGTAAAACCTCTTTTTTGATTTCTGGTATTTAAAACCGTGTCCTGATAACAGGCTGTCGATCTGTACTGCCACTTTTCCGAAAAGTAACTCCTGAATTTTACTGGCTTTTACTGACATATCACTGGATTAAGGTTAGCAAACGATGCCGGTTCAAAAGAAGCAAATCTTTTTGAAAGCAGGAAATGAAACTGAACGAATTACTTATCAGTTAATCAATCCGGGACAATTAGTGATATCAAATTCCGGTTTACCGCCACTGAGGGTTTTAACGGTTCTGAACAGGGCATGATCCGTATCTGTTATTTTGATCTTTGCATTGTCGGGGAGGAGAATATTTTCAAACTGTAGTTTCCGCAGGTGATGCGCCGCCGTTTTAAACCCGTTAACATTTATCACAGGCTCTTTGATACTGGCACCGGCCAGGTTGATGTTTTTAAAAAGAAAATTTTCAAATACAGGTACTTCGGGGGCTGCTTCACCATCGTTATTATAATTCAGTTCGGTAAAAACGGTAATCTTCTGCAGTTCGCAATCGGTAACCGTAACATTCTTCACATAACCACCGCGGTCCTTAGTGCCCTTGATCTGCATGCCGTGCAGGAGGTTGCCGGCTTTACAGTCCTGCACCAGTACATCACTTACACCGCCAGACATTTCACTGCCAATTGAAATGCCATGACCGCGTTTGAAATCACAATCTGTGATCCGCACATTGCGGGTGGGTTTGGCCACATAAAAGCCTTCAGGATTTTTTCCGGATTTGATGGCAATACAATCATCGCCAGTATCAAAGCTGCAGTTGAAAATATAAGAGTCGGTGGAGGAGTCAGGATCCACACCATCTCCGTTGCGGACATCGCTATGGATATCGAGATTGTGCAGTGTGATATTATCACTATAGATATAGTGAATGGTCCAGCAGGGCGGTTCTTTGATGGCCAGATTATCGATACTCACATCCTGGCAATTCATGAGGCAGATCAGCCGTCCGCGGCCACGGAGTCCGTCTGTTTTGATGATTGCATTACTCAGCGTTCTGCCACCACCGGAGATGGTTCCCCCACCGGTGATCCGGAGATTTTTTACAGAATAGGTTTCACTGCGGTCCAGTTTGCCCGCATTGATCAGGCTGGCATAGGTTTCCATTTCCCAGCCTTCAAAGCGGTTAAGGTATTTAGGGAGATAATCTGCCGGGTTTACTGATCCTTTTAAGACAGCGCCTTTTTCAATCCGGAGAGTCATATTGCTTTTCAGCCAGAGGGCACCGGATTTGAATACGCCTTTTGGAATCAATACCGTACCGCCAGGGCTGCAGGCATCGATGGCTGATTGTATGGCTTTTGTATTGAGAAAACTGCTATCGTCTTTGGCTCCGAAGTCGAGGATATTGTACACCGTTCCTTTTTCAGCCGTTTTAAACCGTATCGAATTTGCCTTCAGCCGGGTTCCATTCACCTTAATGGTAACCGTATACCAGGTGGAGGGTTGCAGGTTACTGAGCAGAAAATTCGTTTTCTTGCTGCTGCCGGCCTCCTTTCCATTCACCAGGAGCTGATAACTGACCGCTTCTTTTGCAATTTGCTTATCCCAGAGCAGGGCCACAGAGGTTTCGCTGAGGGTACCGGGTGCCATCAGCAGGTTCAGCTTTTTTGGTGTGGTGGCCTGCAGCAGGACACTACTGCATATCAGCAGGGAAATGGCAAGGAAGCGTTTCTTCATACTGTCTAAGATAGCATCAGTTGCTGACCCTTGCATCAGGGTCTGTCCTGCATGATTGCTGCCGGAGTTATCTCCGACAACTATTATATAAACAGCAAAATCAGTGTCAGTATAATTCCTGCAATGGTATAAATCATTCCTTTTTTGAATATGCTGGTTTTGGGCATAAACATCCAGAAAGAAGAAATCACGAAAAAGAAAAGGGAGACCCCGAAGAATATATTCAGGAAGAACAGCGGTTCGGATGATTTGGCTTTGTGCAGTCCGGTCAGTTTATTGATGATAAAAGGAAGTTCTTTTACTTTATATTCTGTGTGACCGGTTACTTTATTGTATGTCCCGTTGTTGAAATAAACCAGGTCGCCTTCGGTTTTGGAGATTTTCAGTTCTTTAATCCGGGTCTCCTGTCCCAGTTCCTTTGCTTCCAGGTTGGGTTTTAGTTCTTTAACGACCTGCTTCTCTTTTTTAAGAAAATCCGTATCACGGAAGATCAGGACGATACCACTGAGGGAATAGACGGCCATAATACCAGCCAGGAAAAAGCCCAAGTACCGGTGTAAAACGCGCATACTGGTGCTGAGAGAGTTTTTTGCCATGTCGAATCTTGCTTGTTTAAGGGCGTAAAAATAGTTGCGTAAAAGATTATAATATGACGGAATCGGGAAATGAAAATTGCGGGAAAGGGAAAAACAAGTACGAGGTACGGGGTTTCGGCCGGGCAGATTTCGAGCGCAGCGAGAAATCTACGCTTCTCTCATTCCAAACGACTTGTCATTCCGAACGAAGCGAGGAAACTTCGCTCAAGGTCGCAGTTGAAAAGTCCGACGAAGTGAGGAAACTTAACTTCAGGGCTATGACTGATTTTCAATGCTAAGATAAAAGCTAGAAGCAAGTGGCTAGAAGCGAGAAGGGAAACAGCCCCTTATGAGGTGGGTTATCTAAAAACGACCAGCTCCTTTTTCGGAATGTGCCGCATTGCCCCTGTAGGAAGTTTCCTCACTTCGTTCGGAATGACATGCTTGTGTGGGGGTAGAAAGGGAAATACAAGATTTCTCGCTTCGCTCGAAATGGAAGGAGCTGCGCTCAAATACAAGGTTCCTCCTTCCCTTCGATAAACTCAGGATAAACTCCGGAATGACGGTAATCGGGATAAATGTAGTAACATTTAACCCCGCAGCTTATGTGCCGTATGGTTTGATTGTTCTATTGCTTTGCCAGGGTTCCTGTATTTGTCAGCCGGACAGCAAATGAATCCAGCAGGGTCCAGATGGTATGATGTTGCTGCCACGACCTGGATTCGTTGAGATCGGTATTCACGATCATGTATTTACCAATCCGGGTTTTTGGGTTGAAAAACATCATGGAAAAGAGTCCGGGATCGCCTCCGGTATGTCCGAAATTCCCGGTAGAACTGATGCCCATAGTGATGCCCATATTGTATTCATCACTGTATTCGCCTTCATTTCGTTTTGTAAAATTCTCCGCTTTCAACTGGCCCCTGAAATATTCTGCATAGCTCTCTTTTGTCAATAAACGGCCGTTGCCAAAATAACCCTTCATGAGTTCGGCCATATATTTACTGAAGTCGGCAGCAGAGGTGATCATACTACCATCCGGATAGGTGATACAACTATACAAAGGGTACGCTTCTTTTTTATTGATATACAGTTTTGTGTGTTTTGATAAATCAATTGCATTAAGTCCCCATCCGGAAGTTTTCATATGTAACGGGTCCAGTATATATTTCGTGGTAAACTGATCGTAGCTGGTTCCCGTGGCTTTTTCGATCACCAGGGCAGCCAGGGTAGCGCCCATATTTGAGTACTCATATATTGCACCCGGTTTGTTTCTGGAAAAATTTGATGGTGTATACCATTTTTCATTTTTTACCAGCACATTCTTCAGAAATTCCTCCATCGGAATCTCTGTATCCGGTGCGCTGAACTTACATTCCCCGATATCGATTTTTAAATTATTCGCCAGGTTGATGGTATCATGTAATATCCAGGCCCGGAACAGATAGTCTTCCGTATCATTAATACCGGCCGTATGAGTGGCAAGATGCCTGATCGTTATGGGAATGTCCGGATAATGAGGGTTATCAACCCGGAAGGGTAAATACCTGTTGATCGGATCGTCCAGTTTCAGTTTTCCCAATTCCTGCGCTTTCAGCAGGGCAATTCCAATAAAGGTTTTGGAAATAGATGCGATATTCTGCAGGGTGTTGCCCGTATATTTTTCCTTTGTAGCTACATTGGCATAGCCAAATCCGTTTTGATAAAGCACCCCGGTATCACTGACCAAAACCACTCCGAAACCATTAAAATCGAGGGTATCCGTTATCTTATTTAATGTATCCGTCAATTCCTGGCAGATCTCTTTGTTTTTATCGTGTATCTCTTTATTAGCAGAATTACAGGAGCTGATGAGGCATATCAAAATGGCGACCGGAAGCAGGTTCATTATTTTGGCGGGTTTTAGCTGATTAAACGATGCGAATGAGTTAAAGTTACTATCTGTCCAAAAAATAGCAGCCCGGCACGGCCAACCAGTACAGACGAGACTGAAAGCCTCGTTGAGCGACATAATAAAACCCCGCAGCTGTAAGCTGCGGGGCCCGAAAGTTTTAACCTTATAAAGAGCAGCCTCCTCACTCCCTATTTTCTAATCACCTTTGCATTTTCCTCTTTCAACCGGCATCTGTAAAATGATTCTCTTCCCGGGCTACTCATTACTGATTACTCATTACTCATCCGTTCGCTCACAGCCGCTCATACAGCGCCCGCAGCTTTTCCCTCGTCATAATCTTCTCCCAATCCTTGCCCAGCGCATTTTCCCAGAGCGGTTTCATGCCCATGCTGACATTGATCATCTTTTCGAAATCCTCATCGGAAAGTCCTTTACAGATACCCACAGGGATATCAATATTGTTTTTCTCCACCATGTATTTGAATTCCTTCACACCGGCGGGATAGTATTCTTCGAGGTGATTCATCACAATACAGTTTCCGATACCATGTTTGGTACCGAGTAAATAACTGAGGCCATAGCTAACGGCGTGGGCCACCCCTACCTGTGAGTAGGCGATACTCATTCCACCGGCATAGGAAGCCATCATGAGTTTCTCATCACTGTCCTCATCCCACCCATCCTTCTCCACGTAGATATCGCGGCAGATCTGAAGCGCTTTTTCTCCGTAGCTTTTGCTGAATTCATTGATAAAAGTGCCCTGCAGGCTTTCAATGCAATGTATGTAACAGTCCATTCCGGTATAGAAACGCTGGTTGGCCGGCGCATCTTTAGTGAGCTCCGGATCTAATACAATCTGGTCAAATGGAGTGAAGTCGGAGTTCATGCCGAGTTTTTTAACCGGACCAGTAAGTACCGTTGTTCTGGATACTTCCGCTCCGGTACCACTGAGTGTCGGAATTCCGGCTTTATACACGCCCGGTTTTTTAACCAAGTCCCAACCCTGGTAATCAGCGGAGGAACCGGGATTATTCATCATCAGGGAAACGGCTTTGGCAAGATCCATGGTGGAGCCGCCGCCAATACCAATTACACCCGATACGGTGCCAAATTCCTCTTTCAGGTCTGACGCCAGTTTATCAACATAGGTGGTTTTGGGTTCGTACGTCACATCAGCGAAGATCACTTTATCATTGCCCCGGAGGGGAATACGGTTCACAAGGGGTTTGCCATCGAAGAAATGGTCCACGAGGAAGATCATAGGCTTGCCCTCCTTTCGGTTCGGTGCCAGTATTTCATCAAGCTGATTGAATGATCCTCTTCCGTAAATCACATAGCCGATCATTTTAAAATTGCGGAATGCCATACAGTGAATTTGGCACAAAGGTAAGATACGGGGGGATATGAATAATGAGTAATGAGTAATGAGTAATCTGTAGCTGGCTGAAAAGTTCCTGTGTTCTCCACTTCCCGGGCTACTCATTACTGATTATTCATTACTCATTTGCTAACTACTAACTAACTTAGCGGCTTTTGCCAGATCCTCCGGTGTATCAATCTCCACGCCCATATAATCCACTACGATCATGCGCATGGGAACACCGTATTCGAGGTAGCGGAGACATTCCACTTTTTCAGCGGCTTCGAGCGGGGTCATGGGCCAGTTGGTAAAATCGAGCAGGGCCTGTTTGCGGAACGCATAGACCCCGATATGTTCATAGTAAGTGGTTGGAAAATTTTTATCACGCGGGTAAGGAATCACGCTGCGGCTGAAGAAAAGGGCATTCATGTTTTTATCCACGGCCACTTTTACAAAATTGGGATCATCAATCTCTTCCTGTTTGGTGAGTACCTGCATCATGGAGGCCACCTGCACGGTTGGCTCTTCAAACTGTTTCAGTAATTGTTCCAGCGGTTCGCGTTTTACAAATGGGGTATCTCCCTGTACATTCACAATAATATCCGCATCCATATCCGCGGCTGCTTCAGCAATCCGGTCGCTGCCACTCTCATGTTCTTTGCGGCTCATTACGGCTTTACCGCCAAAGCCGGTGACTTCATTATAAATAATATCGCTGTCGGTTACCACCACCACTTCATCAAACAGTCCGGTGGCCATCGTGGCAGCATAGGTTTGATGGATCACGGTTTTATTGCCCAGGTACTGCATCAGCTTGGCCGGGAAACGGGTAGCCGCATAGCGGGCGGGAATCATGGCGATTTTCTTCATGAGGCAAATTTACCGTAAATAATGAACCGGAAAGGCGAATGGAAGTTTACACACCTGATCCATAAAAAATCACGAGATCGTTTTCCAGCTGGAAAATATCCAGGGTGTAAAAAGCGCCTTCTTCGAATTCAATATGGATTTTTTTGTACCAGGGACTATCACCCAGCATTTCCTTTTCCACGGTGATCCGGAATTCTATCTCTCCCTTTTTGAAGGTTTTGCTTTCGGTGGGGAATTCAGCCGTCTCATTGAATACCGTTTTGAATTCGGGAATCAGGCGGAGTAATAAAAAACCCTGTGCAACGGAGAAATTCGGCAGGAACCAGGTATCCGATCCATATTCATAGCCCAGGAAGCGATGCCATTCCGCGCCGTTTTTATAGAGCTGTTTCTGGTTTTCATAGCCCCCTTCTTCAATATTGTTTTTTTCCCCGGAACTGACTACCAATCTCGCACCAAATGGCTGGTATACCTGTTTGAAATAATCTTTCATCTCTTTCACCACGGCCAGTTTGGGAGGAGCCACCGGCAACAGGTACGAATTCACGATATACCCGGTCTTATTATTATACGTCACTTTTTCCCAGTAGCCGGATAAGCCTTCGGTTACAATGGGTACCATTTCTTCACCGGCTTCTATGATGTTTACTTTTGTTCCGTATGGTATTTTGCCCAATACAGTGGCATTCACGGCCGGCTTTTCGCGGATACTGAGACCGGAGCGGGCGGCTACAAAAGCCACGCGGGCCTGTGCATGAATATTTGTTGAGATGAAAATTACGAATACAAAAAGGGCGATAAGCGGTTTGGTGTTCATGAAATAAAATTATGAATTGATTATGGTATCCTCCTGTTGCTGAAACGGTTTTTTCAGCAATGTCAGAATATCCTCATCCTTTTCAGCCGGATAATACCGGTCGAGGCCGTATTTCAGTTCTTTGGTATCGAGAAAAGAGAAGGTACCCAGCAGCCGGTCCCAAATAGAGAATACGGCTCCGTAATTGCTGTCTGTATAGGGTTGTTTCCAGTGATGATGTACTTTATGCATATTGGGGGAGATCAGGATATAACTGAGGGCTTTATCCACGGGTTTCGGCAGATTGATATTGGCATGGGTGAAGGCCGTGGCCAGCACCACCAGGGTTTGATAGATCATGACGGCATACATGGGTGCACCGGAAACCAGGATCAGCAGCATAAAGAAGATACCGCGGAGGAGGCTGTCGCCCGGATGATGACGCAGTCCGGTGGTTACATCCACATTGGTATCGCTGTGATGAATGAGATGAAAGCGCCAGAGGAATTTGTTCTTGTGCATCACCAGGTGTACCAGCCAGCTGCTGAAATCGAGGGATAACACGCCAATGATAACGGTAAGGAGTACACCGGTATGGAACCAGTATACAAGACCGAATTGTTGTTGCTGGCACCAGTCAGACAGCCGGATAATGATAAATGCGAGTCCGGTATGCAGGATCAGGTGAAGTACCGTGAAGAAAAAATTCACCCCCGCATGGCGGATTTTATTTTTTTTATAACGCAGGGGCAGTAGCGGGATAGCCCCTTCGAGTATCCAGAAAAAAAGCAGGCCACCTATCAGGATCGCCAGCCGTTCTATGGGTCGTTGTTCGAGGTCCTGGAAATAGCCGATAATATCATTCCACATGGCGGTGTATTTGGGGAAAAGATACGAAGGAAAATGGTTTTTTTCCCATGGCGCGGTGCGTGCGGCCGGGTAAATTGCCGGTACCACAGGTAGTGGTTAAAACAGTTTGTATGGCGGGAACATTTACACAGTTGTATGTGCAGGCGGTGTTTGCGGTGAAGGGGCGGGAGAATTTGATCCATTCGCAATGGGCAGATCGTATGTATGGATATATGGCAGGTATAATAAAGGAAAAGCAGCAGAAATCCATTATCATTAATGGAATGCCTGATCATGTGCATGTGTTTTTCGGTTTGCGGCCCGGAATGACCGTAATGGAAATAATACGGGAGGTTAAATGTTGTTCATCAAAATTTATTAATGACAACCGGCTGGTAAGGGGCAGGTTCAGCTGGCAGGAAGGTTACGGGGCATTTTCTTATTCACATTCACAAATTAATAACGTTTATCAGTATATTTTAAATCAGCAGATTCATCATCAGAGAAAAACGTTCAGGGAGGAATATAAGGAGTTGTTGGTCCAATTTGATATTGAACACAACGACCGTTATTTATTTGAATTCTATGAATAGAGGTTTCGTGTATAATTTGTACCGCCCTTTCTGAGCTGTTTATGCTTTTGCACTGCATCTTTTTTTCTATAATAGTGCCGACCCTTCAGGTCATATTCAAATGTTGCTTTTTTGTGGAAACAGGTTAATTCAGCTTTAAGTTTTATAAATGAAATCCTGAGAATTTTCTAGAGGCCTGAAGGGCCGGCACAATTATAGTAAAGGTGTTTATAGGTGCTGGGGAAATTACAGGCCTGAAGGGCCGGCACAATTCTTAACCGTGATCTTCAAAATGATTTGTGTCGCCCCTTCAGGGCTATATGCCTATTATTCCCAAGGAATTTTAACTATAATAGTGTCGGCCCTTCAGGCCTAATTTGAGTAAAGAATTTTGCAGAATGGTGCGATTGGAGCTTTAAGTTTTATAAATGAACTCCTGTGAGAATTTTCTAGAGGCCTGAAGGGCCGGCACAATTATAGTAAAGGTGTTTATAGGTGCTGGGGAAATTACAGGCCTGAAGGGCCGGCACAATTCTTAACCGTGATCTTCAAAATGATTTGTGTCG
>Ga0209480_10000727_pt1 | contig 25897 bp, 28 predicted proteins | sample JI61114C2DNA_FD_187501 | JGI IMG/M metagenome (GOLD analysis project Ga0209480, IMG submission 187501) | Wastewater effluent complex algal communities from Wisconsin, to seasonally profile nutrient transformation and Carbon sequestration -... | ecosystem: Engineered > WWTP > Effluent > Algae... | reverse complement strand
ACCGGCCCCGAGGGCGGCTCGATCGGCGCGCGCGGCGTCGGCGCCGTGGCAACGCAGGCCGCGAGGGCGGCCAGCACCACCAGCGCGAAACCGACGCTGCAGGCGCGCAGCAGGGGTCGTGCGAGTCTCATGGCTTCACCATCGCCCCGGCCCGGAGGTCTGCGCGCCGCCGGCGATGCCCGGCAACAGCCGGGGCAGGCCCGAATGGCACAGGTCGCAGCGCTCCGGGCCCCAGGCGATCTGGCCGTTGTGGCACATGCCGCAGAACTTGCCGTCGATGATGTCGCTCATCAGCACGTCGTTGGCGCCGGCGCGCATCTTGAAGCCGAGCTCCGAGTGGCAGACCTTGCAGCGGAAGCGGATGCGGTGAAACCAGTGCGGGAAGATCACCGGCCGCACGCCCTCCTTGTCGGAGCGCTTGTTGATCACCACGTCGCCGTACTCGGCGAAGGTCGTGGCCGCCGGCAGCGCGCAGGCCAGCGCCAGCAGGGCGAACTGCAGCGGGCGAATCCATCGTCGCGTGCTCATGGGGCGGCCGCCGGCTTGCGCAGCGACTCGTTGGGCACGCTGTGGCAGCGGTTGCACTCGGTCAGCGGGAAGGCCACGGCGCCATGGCACAGGCCGCACTGCTCGCCGTTGAGGATGGCGACCATGCTGAACTTGTTGGCGCCGATCTTGTCCTTGAACAGCGCGTTGTGGCAGTTGCTGCAGTCCAGCCACAGCGTGTGCTGGCGGTGCGGGAACTTCACCGCCGGCATCGAGCCGAACTTGGAGACGATGATGTCCTGGTCGAGCACGCGCACCTTGGTCTCGGGCAGCAGGTTGGTGCGCGGCGCGATGGCGCCGCTGTCCAGCGCCTGCACCCAGCGCACCTGGTTGCCGGCGGTGTCGCGCGGCAACGGCGCCAGCGCCTCGGCGGGCTGCTGCAGCAGCTTGATGGCGGGGTTGGCCGGGTCGTGCAGGCCGTCCTTCTCGAGCGCGACCCACAGCGCCGGCGCCGCGGCCAGGGCGGCGGCACTCACGATGCCGATCCCCCAGACGATGAGCTTGCGCCAGACACCGGCCACGCCCCGTCATCCCGGGATGTAGATGCCGCCGGAGCGGATCGCGCGCACCAGTTCGCGCGTCGAGTCCTCCAGCAGCTTGATGCCGGCCGCGTGGTCGCCGCGCCTGGCCTGCGCCTCGGCTTCGGCGCGCAGCGCGGCGGCCTTCTCGGTGAAGGGCTGCATCACGGTGGGCATCGCCCCGGCGGCATCCTTGCGGTCGGCCAGCAGCACCTTGATCAGCATGGCGTGCGTGTCGTTGCGGTCGATCTCGTAGTCGTACTCCTCGCGCTTGCTGGCGAAGTTCAGCGAGCGCACCAGCGTGTCGCCGCGGCGCATCGCCTCGATGGACACGCGCGCGGTGAGGTAGGCACGGTCGAGCACCGGCCTGGCCTCTTCATAGCGGCCCTGCGCCGCGATGGCCTGCGCCTCGCCGATCTGCCGCTCGATGCTGCGCGTGGCGTCCTGCGCCTCGCGGCCGGCGGATTTCTCCCGGGTGATGCGCTGCTGCGCGGCGAGCAGCGCGCGCGCGCTCTCCAGCCGCGTCTCGAAGTCGCGCTTGTGCTTCTCGCCGGCCACCTGCTCGGGCTTGGCCAGGCGCGCCCCGTCCATCATCTCGCGCGCGGCCTGGTCGAGCAGCTTGGCGGCGCTGCCCAGGTCGTCGGCGCGCAGCGCGGCAGCGGCCTCGCGGTGGATCAGCCGTGCGTTGTCGCGCCGCTCGCGCGCGGCGGCCACGCCGCTGGACTCGATCTGCTTCGCGGCCGACGAACTTTCGATCAGCGTGCCGACCGACTGCACGCGGCGCTCGACCTGCTCGCGGTCCTGCGCCGCGGCGAACACCGCGAAGCTGCCGAGCACGATCGCCGCGAACAGCCGGGACATCAGGTTGGGTCGTCTCTTCATGGCGGGTTACCGGTGGGCTGTGGCGCGACCAGTCCGGCCGCGAGCAGGGCCCGCTGCACGTACAGCGTGGCGTTGCGGAGATGGGTGAGGGCCTGCGCGATGTCGCCGCCCTGGAACTTCTGCAGCGACTGGCCGTACAGCTGGGTGCTGGTCTCGCCATAGCGCTCGATCAGTGCCATCGCGTCGGGGCGCGGCCGCAAGTCGCGCACGGCCAGCGGCACCAGCTCGGCCAGGCCCTTGTGACGGGCCAGTTCGTTCTGGAACTCCTCGACCGGGCTGGCGGCGCGCACCGTGTAGTCGAGCGTGGTCGCATTGAGCGTTCGCGTCATGCCGGCGAGAACGTGGCGCTCGGCCTGCGCAAGCGCCTGGTTGGCTTCGTCGTAGCGGCCTTCCTGGGCCTGCTGGCGCGCCACGCTGAGCAGGCCGATCGCCGAAGTGAGGTCGGTCGCCTCGCCGCTGACGCTGCGGGCGCGCAGCGCCTCGACGAGCCGCTCGACGCTGGCCAGCAGCTGGTCGTGGCGCTGCCGGGCAGCCTCGCGCCGCGCCGGCGCGTCGGGCGCGCTGCGCCGCGCCATGCTCAGGTGATGCAGCGCGTGGTCGGCCGCCTTGCGCGCGCCGGCCAGGTCGCCCTTGGCGAGCAGATCGGTGGCCAGCGCGTGGTGGACGCGGCCTTCGTCGAGATGGGCCACTGCCTCGGCATTGCCGCTGGTGGCGATGCGCTGCGCAGAAGGCGAGTCGGACACCAGCCGTGCGACCAGCTTGAGCTTCTGCTCGAGCTGCGCACGCGCAGCGTCGTCGTCGGCGGCACGCGTGCCCGGCACGCCGAGCAGCAGCGCGGCCGCCAGCGCGGCACGGGCGAAGTGCCGTTCGCGCATCAAGGCTTCTTCTCCCCGGCGACCACGGCCTCGGCCTTCTTCTTCGAATGGCACAGCCGGCATTCCGACACCGGGAAGGCCACCTTGCCGTGGCACACACCGCACTTCTGGCCGAGCAGGATGGAGGCCATGCTGATCTGGTTGGCGCCCTTTTGCGGGATGAAGATCGCCGGGTGGCAGTTGGAGCAGTCGAGCCACTCGGTGTGCTGCTTGTGCGGGTAGACCACGTCGGGCATCGAGCCCTTCACCTCGCGCACGATGTTCAGGTCCATCACCACCGCGGCGGCAGCCGGATCGTTGCGGTCCCAGCGCGGGGTGATGGCCTTGGCGTCCAGCGACTTGACCCAGTCGACGTGGTTGCCGGCCAGGCTCTTGGGCATGTCGACGAAGGCCGTCGAGGGCGGCTGCAGCTGCAGCGTCATGTCGTTGCTCGGGTCGTGGATGCCCGACTCCACCGCCGGGCGGTTGAAGCGGCCCACGGGCTTGAGCAGCCGGTTGAAGGCGTTCACTTCGGCGGTGGCCGACGGGTTGGGCGCGGCGGCTCGCGCGGCGGCGACGGTGGCCGCGCTGGGCGCCGCTGCGGTGGCCGGCGCGGTGGCAGCCGCAGGAGCAGCCGCAGGTGCAGCCTCGGCCGGTTTCGCAGCCGGAGCAGGAGCCGCAGCCACCGGCGCCGGCTTGGCGGCCGCTGCGGCCGAGGCGGCCGGCCGCGCGGCAGCTGGCTTGGCCGCGGCCACCTCGGTCGCCTTGGGCACGGCCTTGCCGCCGCTCATCATGTACTCGATCACCGAGCGCAGTTGTGCCGCGTTCAGGTCGGCACGGCCGCCCTTGGGCGGCATGCCCTTGGCGGTACCCGCGGTGGCGCTCTTCACCAGCGCATCGATGCCGGCCTTGGCGCGCGGCCCCCATCCCGCGGCGTCGCCGAACTTGGGTGCGCCGAGCACACCGCTGCCGTGGCAACCGGCGCAGGCGGATTCGTAGATCGCCTTGGCGCCGGACGCATCCTGCGCGAAGCTGTCCATTGCGGCCGCCATCAGGGCTGCGGCGGTGAGTGATGCCAGAAGCAGTCGTCGCATGGCGGTGCTCCTACTTCTTCGCCGGTGCAGGCGGCGGCGCCGAGGTGGCCACCGATGCAGCGGCGGCCGGCGCCGGCGGCACGCCGAGTTTCTGCAGGGTGCTCTCGTGCACCTGCGTCGGCGTGCCCGGCTTGCCCGAGTGGCACAGGTTGCAGTTCTCGGCCGACCAGGCCAGCTCGCCGTTGTGGCAGGAGCCGCAGTACTGGCCGTCGATGATCTTCAGCATGTTGATCTGGTTGCCGCCGGCCTTGAACTGGAAGCCGAGGTCGGCGTGGCAGACCTTGCAGCGAAAGCGCACGCGGTGGAACCAGTGCGGGAACACCACCGGCCGCATGCCTGCCGCGTCGGAAAAGTTGTTGATGACCACGTCGCCGTACTCGGCCTGCGCCTCGCGCGGCGCCAGGCTCCACAGCGCCAGGGTGGCCAGCAGGGCCAGCAGCGCGCCGCGCCAGGGCACTCGCAGGGTTCGAAGGATGTTCAAGGGGCTCTCCGGTGTCGAGGCAGGTGATGGATGAAGGGATGCATGGGTGGCGGGCTCGCCGTCAGTAGCGGCGCTGCACCCGCGCGAACAGCGCGGCGACCTTGCGGCCGTCCACGCGTGCCAGCCGTGCGCTCAGGCGCGCCTCGAGCCGGCCGATGCTGTAGTCGAATCGGCTCTCCAGCGACTCGCTGATGCGTTCGACCGGCGCGTCGATGTCGCCGGCCAGGCGGCTCTCGAGCTGCTGGCTGTTCACCGACAGCAGCGTGGTGAAGCGCAGCCGCGGCACCTCGAAGACACGCTGGTTCTCGTAGCCCAGCGTGCCGCTGTAGAAGCGCTGCCAGCCCGGGCTGGCTTCGCGCAGCGTGCCGGTGAAGGCGTCGAGCTGGGTGGTGTCGGCACGCGTGGCCTGCCAGGTCAGCGCGCCCGTCCAGCTCGAATGGCGCGACAGCTGGGTTCGCCGCGTGACCTGGGCGTTGATCAGCTGGAAGTGCCCGGCCTCCTGCGCCCAGGTGCGCGAGTCGCTCGCCGACAGGCCGACGTAGCTCTGGCTGCTGCCGTCGCCGGTGCCCTGCCAGAACAGGCTCGCCGAATGCGCCAGCGCCCGCGCCACCTCGGCCGTCTGCGACTCGCGCAGCGCACCGGCGCTTTGCGTGAAGTTCAGCGACAGGCTGTCGGTCTCGCCCAGCACGAAGCTGCGCGACACGCCGTGCGCGGCCTGCGCGCCCAGCGTGTGCCGCGCGCCGGCCTCGGTGCTGCGGCTCGACCCCACGCTGGCGCCCAGCGTCGGCGTGTAGCGCCACTGCGCGAAGCTCAGCCCCTCGGGCGACCAGGTGACACCGGCGTTCGCGGTGGCGCTCAGGCTGCGCGCGGCCGCGTCGGGCTCGACCACGCTGCCCGACACCGAGCCCGACAGCCGCCATTCGCGCGTCAGCTCCTGGCTGGCGCCGAGCGAGGCGTTCATCGCCCGCACGCGCTGCTCGCCGAAGCCCGTCTCGGCGCCGGCGTCGACGACACGCGCGCTGCCGGTCAGGTACAGCGGCGACTCGGCCGAGTACAGCCACTCGCCCTCGCGCGGCCGCCAGGTGGCGAAGCTGGAGATCTGCCTGACGTCGGATCGGCCCTCGAAACGGTCGGCAGCGGTGCCGCTGCGCAGGCGCACATCGTTCCAGCTGGCCAGGGTGTCGACGTGCAGCGCCGTGGCCGGGTGGAAGGTGTGGCGGCCGCTGACCAGCGTGATGCGGCTCGCGTCGTCGCTGTCGCTGCGGTCGTTGCGGCTGAGCTGCGCCGACAGCTCGAAGCTGTGTTCGTTGAACTGGCGCAGCGCCGTGCCGCGCAGGCTGGTGAGGGTGTCCTCGCTGCCGTCGCCGGCCTGCAGCCGGCTGTACTCGAGGTTGAGGTTGTAGTTGTCGCCGCCGGTCTCGGGCCGCCAGGCCTGGCTCATCGTCAGGCGGTGCGAGCGGTAGTCGGTGCCCAGCGTGTCGCCGCGCACGCGGCTGTCGCTGACCTCGCCGCGCAGCTCGAACGGAAAGCGGCTGACCGGGAACACCGACACCGAGAAGCGCCCGGTCAGCGCGCCGCTGTCGGTGCCGACCGATTCGCCGCCGGGGCTGCGCGAAGCGTCGTGCGTGGCCAGCGCGCCGAGCCCGGCGCGCAGCTGCACGAACCAGGGCTGCCAGACGTAGCTGGCGAACTCGATGTCGTTGAAGACCAGGCCCTGCGTGGTGCGGGTGCCGTCCTCCAGGCGCAGCCAGCGGCCGTCGAGCGACACCGTGCCGGCATAACGCAGCGGCGCGAGCTCCCAGCGGATGCCGCCGCCGGCGGGCAGCGCCTGCACCGGCTCCTCGCGGCCGGTGGCGCCCGTGGGCTGGTCGGCCTCGGGTGGGCCTGGCACGAACGCCGCCGCGCCCACGCCGGCCGAGCGCAGCAGGAGCGCGGCGGCCAGCAGGCGCAGGCGCTGACGCAGGCGCACAGGCAGGCGTCTCCCCGTTTTCATGGGCAGCCTGCGCACGCGCCGGCGTTCAGCCGGCGCGCACCTTCTCCGGGGTCGTGGGCAGCGGCACATACTGGCTTTCGTCGATGCGCACGGGCGTGGCTCGGCGCAACTCGGCGATCAGCTTGTCCCAGCGCGCCTGCGATTCCTCGCGCTGCCACAGGTCGGCGGCACGCGGCTTCACTTCGTCGAAGGCGCGCTGCTTGGCGGCGCGGCGATCGTCCAGGCGCATGATGGCCACGCCCTCGAGCAGCTGCACCGGCTCGGCGAGCTCGCGGGCCTTGAGCTTGTCGACCACGCCATGCACCGCCTCGGGCAACATGCCGCGGTGGGTGTAGTCCATCTGGCCGCCCTGCGCGGCCGACTTGTCGCCCGAATGCAGCTTGGCCATCTCGGCGAAATCGGCGCCGGCCTTGAGCTTGCGGTGGATGCCGCGAGCCTCTTCCAGCGCGCCGTTCCACACCGCCTGCGGCGAACTCGGGTCGACCTTCAGCAGGATCACGCTGAGCTTGACCTGCTCGGGCTCGACGAACAGGTCCTTGTGCTTGTCGTAGTAGGCGCGCGCCACCGCTTCGCTCGGCTCGGGCACGGCCTTGACCAGCTTGCCCAGTCGCTCGAGCAGGCTGTCGCTCTCGAGCTGCGGCACCACGGCCGCCAGCATCTTGTCGCGGTTGGCCTTCCAGTTGGCGCTGCCACCGTACTGCTTGTCGTAGCCGGCGACGGTGGCATCGATCATCGCGCGGTCGGGCTGGATGCCGCGACGCTTCGCCTCGGCCAGCAGCAGCACGCGGTTGACGACCTCGTCGCCGACCTCGCGCTGGAACTTCGCGTACTCGCCTTCGGGCGGTTTGGCGTGGTAGTACTTCTTGCGCATCGCCACCGCCAGCGCACGCTGGTAGTCGGCGGCGCTGACGACGGTGTCGCCCACCGTCGCGAAGGCCGCCGGCGCAGGCTTGCCCGCGGCGGCCGCATCGGCAGCCGCGGCCGTGGGTGCAAGGTTCAGCGCAGCCAGCAGGGCCATCAGGCCGGTCGCTGCTCGTGAAGCCGAAGACATGGCGCTCATCCTCGATACGTGGTGGGGTGGTCCGGAAGAAAGACGGGGCCAGGCATGTGATGCCCGGCCCCGTGGTCTGCAGCGCGTCAGCGCGTCACTTCACGTGGCAGGCGGTGCACACGGCACTGTTCGCATTCGAGACCCGCAGGAAGGTCTCGCCCGCGACACGGCCCGTGCCGGTCGGGCCGGCCTGGCCGGTGGACACGTGCGGGTCGTGGCAGCTGCCGCACTCGACCAGCGGGCCGGTGGCCGTGGCCTCGCCGGGCCGAACGTACAGCGGCAAGTCGGTGCGCTGCTTCGTGCCGGGCGCGCCGGTGTCGATCCAGAACACCTGGTTGCCGTTGATCGTGGCGGTGGTCGCAGGGTTGAAGTCCTGGTCGCGGCAACCGGTGATGGCGCCGGTGTTGTCCATGCCGCCACCGCAGTACTGGATGCCGATCGGGTGGTCGTTGGACAGGTCGGTGCCGATCAGCGCCGCGCCGCTGGTCAGTGCGCCGGCTGCATTGACGGTGCCGCCGGTGTTCCAGGTGAAGGCCTGTCCGCCGTTGCCACCGCCGTCGGCGGCGAGACCGCCGGAGCCGGGCGAGTTGATGATGTTGTCCATCGCCTGCGTACCGTCGTGGCACGACAGGCAGGCCAGCGAGATGCCGCCCACTGCGGCCACCGCGCCGTCCAGCGAGGGCGTCTGCAGCGACGCGTAGGTGGTGTAGGCACCACCGCCGGCCGGCGTGCCATTCGCGCCCAGCCGCTTGTTCCACAAGGGCACCGGCGCAGTGGTGCTGCCGCCGTGCGGCGTGTGGCAGAACACGCAGACCTCGGCCGTGTCGGTGACCTGGTTGCGCCCGGCGATGCCGGTGCCGGAACCCAGGTTGTGCCGGGTGTCGTTGATGCCCGCCGATGCAGTGCCGGAAAGGCCGAGAAACAGAGTCGCAAACACCGCTGCGGACGCCGCCCTCCACCTCCCTCGGCTGGATAGCCATGCCATCTTCATATCGCCCCTCTCGAAGGTTGGTTGAACAGTCGTCAAGCCCGACACTCCCCAATGCCCCGCATGACGAGCCTGTTTCTGCAGTTTCTGTGCCATTTGTCGCGCGGCGCCGCGAGCCCGGCGAGGGCTGCGAAAGGGTGTCGTGACGGACCTCGAACCTCCCGCTTCCGGGAAGCGGCGTTCCCGCGATCGGGAAGGCGCGCTCGGGCCAGAGCGAAGGCCCTGCGCAGCTGGCCAGCGTCGGCCTGAGTCGAGCCGCCTGCGCTGCGCACTTTCAGAGGCGCTTCGCTTTGGCGGCTCAGCGCAGCGGCGAGGCCGGGCGCGCGAGGAAGCCGCCCTTCTCGGGCAGGCCGACGGGGCGGAAGACGTCGATCTTGCGGAACCACTGGTCGACGACGAGCACGCGGCCGTCTTCGTCGACCGCGATGCCCGAGGGCAGCATGTAGCGCGCCGGGCCGTCGCGCTCGGAGCGCTCGCCGACGAACAGCAGCAGCTCGCCGTCGGGGTTGAAGATCTGGAAGTTGCCGAAGGCGGTATCGACGACGTAGACGTTGCCGTCGCGGTCGATCGCCACCTCCTTGGGCCGGGCGAACTGGCCGTACTGCTTGCCGACGCTGCCGAAGCTGTGCAGGTAGCGGCCTTCGCGATCGAACACGACGACGCGGAAGTTGCCGCCGTCGACCACGTACAGCCGGCCGTCCTTGCCGATGGCCAGGTCGCGCGGCAGGTTGAACTCGCCCGGGCCGCTGCCGCGCTTGCCGATGTCCTGCAGGTGCGCGCCACTGACGGCGTCGAACACGCGCACCTGGTGCTGCTCGGAAGTGACGCCGCCGAGGTCGACGGCATAGACGCGCGTGCCGGCCGGGTCGACCGTCACGCTGGACAGGCGCGAGAACCACTTGTCGCTGCCGACGCGGCGCAGGAAGCGCCGGTCCGGGCCATAGACCATGATGGCCTTGGCACCGATGTCGGCCACGTAGAGGTTGCCGGCGGCGTCGATGTCCAGCCCGACCGGCTTGATGAGCTGGCCCACGCCCTCCTCCTCGCCGATCTTGAACTGCTTGCCCTGCGGCACGTCGAACACGCGCACGAAGCGCGAGACCGTGTCCGACACGAAGATGCGGCCGCGGTGCACCGCCACCGCATAGGGCTTGGCCAGCGCCTCGCCACTGGCCTGCTCGCCGGTGACCAGCTTGCGCAGTCCGCTGGCCGATTCGGCCGGCAGGATGTCGGCGCTCGAGCGGATGCTGCGTTCGAACACGAAGCGCGGCTCGTCGGGTGCCGACGGGAAGAACAGCTCGCGCGGCGCCTCTCGCGTCGCCGGTGGCACCTGCATGCAGGCCTGCAGCAACAGCATGGCCGCCGTGCCGGCGGCCATGGCGAGAACGGGCCCGATCCGCGTCATGGGCAGGCCTGTCGAGGGCGGGCCAACGTGGCTACTTGGACGCGCCGACCATGTAGTCGATCGCGGCCTTGATGTCGTCGTCCTTCAGGTCGGCGGCACCGGCCTTCGGCGGCATCGCGCCCTTGCCCTTGACGACGGACTGCAGCAGCGCGTCCTTGCCGGTGGCGATGCGCGGCGCCCAGGCGGCCTTGTCGCCGAGCTTCGGAGCGTTGGCCACGCCACTGGCGTGGCACACCACGCAGGTCTTGTCGTAGACGGCCTTGCCATCGGCCGCCATGGCCGTGCCGGCCAGCGTCGCGATGCCGAAAGCGAGAAAGCCCAGTCCCGTTCTTGCGAATTCCATCGTCGTTCTCTCCGTGGTGATCAAGTTCGTGCCGCTGGAGTGCAAACGCCGTGCCAGTGGCAAGGAAGTTGCAACGAAGAGGCCACACCATGGACCGAGCACCGGGAGAGCATCGATGAATCCGCCCCTCGCGCCACGCCGCGCCGCGACTGCCTGGCGGCGCCTGCTGGCCGCCGCCGCCGCGATGCTGCTCGTGCAGTGCCTGCAGCTCGCACAGGCAGCGTCGCCGGCGCCTGCGGGCAGCTCGCGCGGCGCGCTGCTGTACCACAACTACTGCTCGGTCTGCCATGGCGACAAGGGCGATGGCCGCAGCCGCGCCACCGGCTCGCTGTCGACGCCGCCACGCGACTTCACCACCGAGGCCTCGCGACAGGAACTCACGCGCGAACGCATCGTGCTGGCCATCACCCACGGGCGGCCCGGCACGGCGATGGTGGCGTGGAAGACGCAACTTTCCGAGTCCGACATCACGGTGCTCGCCGACCACGTGCTGAACACCTACGTCAAGCGCGACCCCGGCACGCAGGCCAGCCCCGGGACGCCGGGCATCTCCGGCACGCGGGCCCATGGCGGGCGTGAAGCCGACAGCGGTTCCACCCCCGTGCAGGTCGACATGACGGCCGGCCTCCCCAACGGTCTGAAGGGAGACTTCAAGCGCGGGGGTGCTTTTTATCTGGCCAACTGCGCCGCCTGCCACGGCGCGCGCGGCGACGGCGCAGGCCCGCGCGCCTACTTCATCAACCCGAAGCCGCGCAACTTCGTCGAGCCGGCATCGCGGGCGCGCTTCAACCGGCTGGCGCTGTACGCCGCGGTGAGCGAGGGCCGCAACGGCAGCGAGATGCCGGCCTGGAAGCAGGTGGCCACGCCGCAGCAGATCGCCGATGTGTCCGAGTACGTGTTCCGCAGCTTCATCGCTGCTGCACCGGCCGCGCAGGCCACCGCCGCGCGCCCATGAAACCCGTGGCGGCGCTCGCGCTGGCCGCGGGGCTGCTCGCGCTGCCCGGTTGCGGCGAGCGCCCCGCCGAGGCCGCCGCGCCGCGCGCCGCCACGGCGGCGGCGGCCGACCCGGCCACGCTCGAACTGGGCCGCAAGGTCTACAACTACCGTTGCTACTTCTGCCACGGCTACTCGGGCGACGCGAAGACGCTGGCCGCCACCTACCTCGCACCGCCGCCGCGCGACTTCACCCGCGGCGCGCCGCTCGATGCCCCCGCCATCCTCGCCACCGTGCGCGAGGGCCGAGGCGGCACGGCGATGAAGTCCTTCCGCGGCATCCTCGGCGAGCGCGAGATGGCGGCGGTGGCCGCCTTCGTGGCGCGCGAGTTCGTGCGCGACAAGGCGCCCAACACCGCGTACCACACCGCCGAGAACGGCTGGAGCGATCACGGGCGATTCGCCGCCGCGTTCCCGTTCGCCACCGGTGCGATCAAGCTCGACGCGCCGGTGGAATCGCTCGATGCATCGCAGCGCGCCGGGCGGCAGCTGTTCCTGTCGGCCTGCGTGTCCTGCCACGACCGCGCCCATGTCGCCGACGAGGGGCCGGCGTGGAGCTCGCGCCCGCTGTCCTACCCGCGCATGGGCTTCGTGCCGGGGCAGGAGACGGCACCGCCGGTGGATGCCGTGTCGAGTGCGAGCGTCTACGCCAAGCACGACGTGGTGCCGCGTGTCGAAGGCCTGGATGCGCAGCAGCGGCGCGGCGAGAAACTGTTCCAGGCCAACTGCGCGTTCTGCCACGGCGCCGACGGCACCGGCAAGAACTGGATCGGCCAGTTCATGGAGCCCAAGGCGCGCGACCTGACCCTGTACTCGGTGAGTGACATGCCGGCCGCGCGGCTGCGCAGCACGATCCGCGACGGCCTGCCCGGCACCTCGATGCCGGCCTGGCGGCATGTGCTCGGCCGCGGCGAGATCGACGCGGTGGCAGCCTACGTGTCGCGCGCCTTCTTTCGCCGCGAAGGCGGCTGAGCCGCTTCGATCAGCCGCTCACTTCGTGTGGCAGGTCAGGCACACCGCGCTGCCGGCATTGGGCAGGCGCAGGAAGGTCGGGTTGAAGTTGCTGCCCGGCCCGGCCGAGGGCACGCCGTGCGGGTCGTGGCAGGACGCGCATTCCACCTCGTAGCCTTCGCCGCTGTTGTACAGGCGGATCTCGTTGCCGTCGGCGCGCGCGTTGGCGTTGCCGTCGAACCAGGCCAGCCGCGCCTCCTTGCGCGAGGGGTCGTTGAAGTCGGTGCCCGGCCCGGCGGCGGTGGGAAAGCGGATGCCCACCGGGTGGTCGTTGCGCAGGTCGGTGCCGATGGCAAAGGCCGAGAAGTCGTACGCGGTCGGGAAGGCCGCGCCGGCGCCGTTCGGGTTGTGGCAGACGAGGCAGCCCTGGTCGGGGCCTTGCAGGCCGACGTGGGTGACCGACGCATTCGGCCATTCGTTGAGCAGCGCCGGCGCGTCCGACGTGAACCGGGCCGTGTTGTAGCGCCCCGAGCCCGGCATGTTGACGATCGCGTCGACCGCGGTGGTGCCGTCGTGGCAGCTCAGGCAGGTCAGCGAGCTCGCACCGGGCTGCGAGACCGGCTGCGTCAGCGAGGCGGTGTTGAGCAGGTCGTAGGTCTGGTAGGTGTTGTTCTTGGTCGTGCGGTTCCACAGCGGCGCCGCGATCGTCTGGTTGGCGCCGTGCGGCGTGTGGCAGTAGACGCACACCTCGCCGTAGTTGTTGCGCTGCGTGTCCATCAGCGCCGCGTTGATCGGCCCGCCCGGCCCGACCTCGTTGGGCCGCTGCGTGAGGTTGTGGCGCGTGTTGGCGACGCTGCCTCGGTTGCTGAACTTCGAGGCCGTGCCCGGCGCCGGGTCGGGGCCGGCCCAGGCGCCGGCCTGCACAAGCGCCGCCAGCGCGAACACTGCACCCAGGCGCCAGACCTTGCAGATGTTTTCGTGATCCATCGTGAGCGCCCTCCCTGGCCTTCGCGTCGTGCGCGAGCGCGGACTTCGCTGCAATACCCGTACCGGCGCTGAACACCTCGCAGCAGGGGCCTGAGTTTCCCGATATCGAGCCGCCCATTCCCGCATTCGGGACGGCCGCACGCCTTCGATGGCACGGTGGCGTGATGCAGGTCAAGCGGCTGCGAGCGCCTCGCGCAGCCGCTGCTGCCCTTCCGCGTCGCCGAGCCGGCGCAGCACCTCGACCTTGTGGAAGAACTGATCGACCACGTAGACGCGGCCCGTCTCATCGCAGGCCACGCCCGAAGGCAGCGAGAAGCGCCCCGGCCCGTCCTGCGCGGCGCGCGAGCCGAGCGCCAGCAGCAGTTGCCCGTCGGCCTGGAACACCTGCACGTTGCCGAAGCTGGCGTCGCTCACGTAGATCAGGCCCTCGCGGTCGATCGCCAGGCCACGCGGCCGGCCGAACTGGCCCAGGCCGTTGCCCGGCGAGCCGAAGGCGCGCACGAACCGGCCTTGCTCGTCGAAGGCCTGCAGGCGGAAGTTGCCCGCGTCCAGCACCCACAGCAGGCCGTCGGGCGCGAGCGCCGCGTCCACCGGCAGGTTGAACTCGCCGGCCGCCTCGCCGCGCCGGCCGATGCTGCGGAGCAGCCGGCCCTGCGCGTCGTAGCTGAGCACGCGGTGCGCATCGCTCTCGACACCGCCGGTGTCGACCACGTGCAGCCGCGCGCCGTCGGCGCTCACGGCCACGCCGGTGGGGCGCACCCACTCGGCCGCGCCGTCGATGGCACGCTGGAACAACCCGATCGCGTCGTAGACGACGAGCCGGCGCGCACTCGCATCGACCACGTGCACGATGCCGTTCGCATCGACGGCGATGCCGGCGGGCTTGCGCAACTCGCCCTCGCGCCGCGTGCCGAAGGCGAAGCTGCGCCGCCGCGCGAGGTCGAACACGAAGATGCGCCGGCCCTCGGTGTCGCCGACGTAGACGCGGCCGCGCGACACCGCCACCGCGGCCGGCTTGCCGAAGCTGGCCGCCTCGCCCTCGCCGGTCAGCGACTGGCGCAGCCGCGTCGCCGGCGAGTCGTCGGCGGCGCTGGCGGCGTTGCGCAGCGTGGCCTCGTGCGCATAGCGCGGCTGCTCGGGCGGCACCGGCCACACCGGCGACGGGCTGGCCTGCCGGCGCACCGGCGGCGCGGCGCAGCCGGCCAGCGCGCTGCCGAGCAGCCAGAGGGAGAGATCGCGTCGTGAGGGCATGGAGGCGCTGCGCAGGAGACTGCGCCGCTGCAGCATGCGTGCCACCCCTTCGCCCGCCGCGCACGGGCATGGCGATTGCTGGCCACGCCGCTCATGCTTCCCGAACTCGGCCACTTCGCGCTCATCGTCGCGCTGTTCATCGCGCTGGCGCTGGGCACGCTGCCCATCGTCGGCGCGGCCCGGGGCGACGTGGCCAGCATGTCGCTGGCGCGGCCGGCGGCGCAGGCGCAGTTCCTCTTCGTGGCGATCGCCTTCGGCTGCCTGATGGCCTCGTTCGTGGCCAACGACTTCTCGGTGCTCAACGTCGCATCGCACTCCAACAGCGAGCTGCCGATGGCCTACCGCATCGCCGCCACCTGGGGCAGCCACGAAGGTTCGATGCTGCTGTGGGTGTTCATGCTGTCGCTGTGGATGCTGGCGGTGAGCCTGTTCTCGCAGCGCCTGCCGCTGGACATGGTGGCGCGCGTGCTCGGCGTGATGGGCTTCGTCAGCATCGGCTTCCTGCTCTTCATCCTGCTCACCTCCAACCCCTTCCAGCGCCTGGTGCCGGCGGCACTGGACGGCCGCGACCTCAACCCGCTGCTGCAGGACCCGGGCATGGTCATCCACCCGCCGATGCTCTACATGGGCTACGTCGGCTTCGCGGTGGCCTTCGCCTTCGCCATCGCGGCGCTGCTGTCGGGCCGCTTCGACGCGGCCTGGGCACGCTGGTCGAGGCCCTGGACCACCGCCGCCTGGCTGTTCCTCACGCTGGGCATCGCCATCGGCAGCTGGTGGGCCTACTACGAGCTGGGCTGGGGCGGCTGGTGGTTCTGGGATCCGGTGGAGAACGCCTCCTTCATGCCCTGGATCGTCGGCACCGCGCTGATCCACTCGCTGGCGGTGGCCGAGAAGCGCGGCGCCTTCAAGGCCTGGACGGTGCTGCTGGCGATCGCCGCGTTCTCGCTGAGCCTGCTGGGCACCTTCCTCGTCCGCTCCGGCGTGCTGACCTCGGTGCATGCCTTCGCCACCGACCCGGCACGCGGCATTTTCATCCTCGGCTTCCTGCTCGTCGTGGTCGGCGGCTCGCTCGCGCTGTTCGGCTGGCGCGCGGCGAGCGTGGGTTTCGGCGGGCGCTTCGACCGCGTCTCGCGCGAATCGCTGCTGCTCGTCAACAACCTGCTGCTCGTCACCGCCGCGGCGTCGGTGATGCTGGGCACGCTGTACCCGCTGGTGCTCGATGCGCTGGGCCTGGGCAAGATCTCGGTCGGCGCGCCCTACTTCGAGACGGTGTTCGTGCCGCTGATGGCGCCGGTGGTACTGCTGATGGGCGTGGGCCCGCTGGCGCGCTGGAAGTCGACACCGGCCGCCGAGCTGGCGCGCAAGCTGCGCTGGCCTGCGCTGGCCAGCGTCACGGCGGCGGTGGTGCTGCCGCTGTGGGCCGGCCGCTGGAGCCTGGGCACGGCGCTCGGCCTGCTGCTCGCGGCCTGGGTGTTCGCCAGCACCGCGGCGCTGCTCGCGCAGCGACTGCGCGGCGAGCCTGGCGCCGGCTTCGGGTCGCGCTTCGCGCAGCTGGCGCGCTCGTCGCCCAGCTTCTTCGGCATGGTGCTGGCGCACCTGGGCGTGGGCGTGTTCATCGTCGGCGTGACGATGGTGAAGGGCTACGAGGTCGAGCGCGACGTGAAGATGCGCCTGGGCGACAGCGTCGAGGTGGCCGGCCACCGCATCGTGTTCCAGGAAGCGCAGGAATTCAGCGGCCCGAACTACGTCGGCGTGCGCGGCACGCTGCAGGTGCAGCGCGGCAGCGCCGCGCCGTTCACGATGCACCCCGAGAAGCGCCTGTACAAGGTGCAGCAGATGCCGATGACCGAGGCCGCCATCGACACCGGCCTGACGCGCGACCTCTACATCTCGCTGGGCGAGCCGCTGTCCGAGACCGAATGGACGGTGCGCGTGTATCACAAGCCCTTCGTCGACTGGATCTGGTTCGGCGCGCTGGCCATGGCGCTGGGCGGCGCCCTGGCGGCGCTGGACCGCCGCTATCGGGTCGCCACGCGGCGCGAATCGCTGCCGGCCGGCGCCGGCGCGGCGCTGGCTGCGCTGTGCCTGATGCTGCTGTGCGCCCCGGTGTTCGCCGGCGAGGCCCAGCCCACCGCCGCCGACCCGGCGCTGGAGGCGCGCGTCAACCAGCTGGCGGCCGAGCTGCGCTGCCTGGTGTGCCAGAACCAGTCGCTCGCCGACTCGCACGCCACGCTGGCCATCGACCTGAAGAACCAGGTGCGCGAGCAGCTGAAGGCCGGACGCAGCGATGCGCAGGTGATCGACTACATGACGCAGCGCTACGGCGATTTCGTGCTCTACCGGCCGCCGGTGAAGGCGACCACGCTGCTGCTGTGGGCCGGGCCGCTGCTGCTGCTGATCGCCGGCTCGCTCGCGCTGTGGCGCCTGCTCGGCGCTGGCAGCCGCCGGTCGCCGGACGCACCCTTGCCCGCCGACGAGGCCGCGCAAGCCACCGCGCTGCTGGAGGCCAAGCCCTCACCGGAGCACTGAGCGCGCCGCGGCATGGACAATCGGGCCACCGCTCCCCGATCCCATGCCCACCACCCCTACGCGCGTGCTCTCCGTCATCGCCCCGATGACGCAGCTGAACACGCCCTACCCGTCCACCGCCTACCTGACCGGCTTCCTGCGCTCGCGCGGCATCGCCGCGGTGCAGGAGGACCTCGCGCTCGCGCTGGTGCTGGAACTGCTCAGCGCGAAGGGCCTGCGCGCCGTGCGCGACTGCATCGATGCGATCGCGCCGAAGCAACGCAGCGCCAACGTGGCCGCCTTCGCCGAGCGTTTCGACGACTACCTCGCCACCATCGAGCCGGTGATCGCCTTCCTGCAGGGCCGCGACGCCACGCTGATGCACCGCATCGTCGGCCGCGCCTTCCTGCCCGAGGGCGCGCGCTTCGCCTCGCTCGAGGCCTATGTTGCCGACGATGGCAGCGAGGACGGCGGCGACCCGATGGCCTGGGCCTTCGGCGCGCTGGGCACGCACGACCGCGCGCGGCACCTGGCCACGCTCTACCTCAACGACATCGCCGACGTGCTGCGCGAGGCGGTGGATCCGCGTTTCGAGTTCGTGCGCTACGCCGAGCAGCTGGCCACCAGCCAGCCGAGTTTCGACCCGCTGGCCGCGGCACTCACCGCCCCGCCCAACCTGATCGACCGCACGCTGCAGACGCTGACGCTCGCCGCCATCGAGCGCCACGCGCCGACGCTGGTGCTGATCTCGGTGCCCTTCCCCGGCGCGGTGTATGCGGCCTTCCGCATCGCGCAGGCGATCAAGGCGCACGACCCGCGCATCGTCACCGTGCTCGGCGGCGGCTTCGTCAACACCGAGCTGCGCGAGCTGGCCGAGCCGCGCGTGTTCGACTTCTTCGACCACGTCACGCTCGACGCCGGCGAGCGCCCGCTGCTCGCGCTGATCGAGCACCTGGAAGGGCGGCGCTCGGCCGAGCGGCTGGTGCGCAGCTTCGTGCGCCCGGCCGGCTCGCAACAGGTGCGCTACATCAACTTCCCCGAACCCGACCTGCCCTTCGACGAGACCGGCACGCCCACCTGGGACGGCCTGCCGCTACCGCGCTACCTCTCGCTGCTGGACATGCTCAACCCGATGCATCGCCTGTGGAGCGACGGGCGCTGGAACAAGCTCACCGTGGCACAGGGCTGCTACTGGAAGAAGTGCAGCTTCTGCGACACCAGCCTCGACTACATCTCGCGCTACGAGGCGGCCAACGCGCAGACGCTGGTCGATCGCATCGAGGCCATCGTCGCCGAGACCGGGCAGACCGGCTTCCACTTCGTCGACGAGGCCGCGCCGCCGAAGGCGCTGCGCGCGCTGGCGCAGGAGCTGAAGAAGCGCCGGCTGGCGATCTCGTGGTGGGGCAACATCCGGTTCGAGAAGAGCTTCACCCCGCAGCTGTGCGAGGAGCTTGCCGAGAGCGGCTGCATCGCGATCTCCGGCGGGCTGGAAGTGGCGTCGGACCGCCTGCTCGCGCTGATGAAGAAGGGCGTCTCGGTCGAGCAGGTGGCGCGCGTGACGCGCGGCTTCAGCGACGCCGGCATCCTGGTCCATGCCTACCTGATGTACGGCTTCCCGACGCAGACGGTGCACGACACGGTCGACGCGCTGGAGTACGTGCGCCAGCTGTTCGCGGCCGGCTGCATCCAGTCGGGCTTCTTCCACCGCTTCGCCTGCACGGTGCACTCGCCGGTCGGCAAGGACCCGGCCGCCTATGGCGTGACGCTGCTGCCGTTGCCGCCCACGACGTTCGCCAAGAACGACGTCGGATTCGTCGACCCGACCGGTGTCGACCACGACCGCCTTGGCCTCGCGCTGAAGAAGGCGATCTACAACTACATGCACGGCATCGGGCTCGACGCGGACGTGCGAAGCTGGTTCGACACGCACGTGCCGAAGCCGCGCGTGGCGCGGACCTTCATCGAGCGCGCCGTCAGCGCGCGCTGAGCGGCGGCGACGGGCGCCGCAAGCGCGTCAACATCACTGCCGCAAAGCCCAGGATGGCCAGCGCCTGCAGCGCCCCGGCGCCGGCACGCAGGGGCGCCGCGCCGAGCGCGTCACCCAGGCCGCGCAGCGCCACGCCGGCGCTCATGGCCAGCACAGGAGCCAGCGTGATGCCCGAGGGCGCGGCGATGGCGCCGCGCAGCAGCGCGGGCAGCACGATGGGCGCGTGGCCAAACACCATCGCGAAGACGAATCCCAGCAGCAGCATGTGCAGCGGCCCGGGCGCATCGAGCGGCATGCCACGCAGCGCGTTGGCCACGCCCCAGCCGCCGGCAAGGGCCAGCCACGCGTAGCCCAGGCGCAGGCAGCGCGCGGTATGCAGCGCCCAGCCGGTGCGGGCGATGCCGGCGCGGCAGGCGAGGTCGAAACGCAGCAGCCACAGCGCGAGCAGCGCCATCGAGGCCCACCAGGCGCCGGCGGCGAGCGGATGGTCGTGCCAGGGCACGGCCAGCACGATGAGCGCTGCGCCCTGCAGGGCCAGCACGGCGAGGTAGCCGCGCCGAGCGTGGGCCGACAGCGGCACGAAACGCGCGAGCTCGCGGCGCTCGCCGGCGATCGTCAGCACGAGAAACGAACCCCACCAGGCCACGACCACCGAGAACGGCCGGTCGAGCATCCACAGCAGCGTGCCGCCGGCCCAGCACAGCGCTCCGGCGCCCTCCACCGCGACGTGCAGCGCCGGCGTGCGGCGCAGCACACCGGCATAGGCGAGCGTGAGCACGGCGCCGGCGGCCAACCAGGCGATGGCCGCCGCACCCGGCTGCAGCGCCAGTGCGGCCAGCGTGCCCGCGGCGGCCAGGGCCGGTGCGGCCCAGGCCATGCGCTGGTGCAGCGCGGCGGCGCGTTCGAGCGAGATGACGAAACCGAAGAAGCCGCACACCATCAGCGCGCCGTGCAGCGCCACCGGGGCGAGCGCGCGCTCGGGCAGCAATGGCCAGCCCATGCGCACCAGGCCGCCGGCCAGGCCAGAGATCAGCGCGAGCGCAGCGCCCAGCGCGAGCAGCGGCACGGCCGCTGCAAAGCGGCGCGGCCTGGCGGATTCAGCCTTGCGCATCGTCCCAGCCCAGCCGTTTGCGCGCAGCCGCGCCCATGCGCTGAGGCGACCAGTCGACCTCGTGCGTCTCCAGCACCCGCACCTCGCGATCAGGGAAAGCCTGCTGCAGCGCCTGGACGGCGTCGTCGATGATCGCATCGCCCATCGGGCATGTCGGGCTGGTCAGCACCAGCGTCAGCTCGACGATGGCGGGCTCGACCTGCAGCCGTTCGACCAGACCGAGCTCGACGATGTTCTCGCAGATCTCGGGGTCGACCACCTGCGTCAGTGCGTCCATGGCCTTGCGGCGGTCGGCGTCGAAGCTGTCGTTCGTGTCCATGGCGCCATGGTCGGCAGGCCGGCCTCTCCCGGGGTTGATCGGCATCAACTTAAAGGTGCATCTTGAATATTGCTTATGCGCCGCTGCCTCGCTAGCATAGGTGCATTGTCGATACACCTTCCTACCTGCCGAAAGGAAATCCATGTCAGCCAACACCACCACCGTCGACGTGCGCGCCATTGCACCGCGCGAGCGCCACCCGCTGATCTTCTCGACCTTCCGCGCGCTGCTGCCAGGCGCCGCGCTGGAGCTCGTCAACGACCACGACCCGCGCCCGCTGTACCACCAGTTCGAGGCCGAGAGCCCGGGCGCGTTCGACTGGTCCTATCTCGAATCGGGCCCCGACACCTGGCGCGTGCAGATCACCAAACGCGCCGCGGCCGGCACCTGCTGCGGCGGCTGCTGCCACTGACGCCGCCACGGCCCCGCCCATGAAACTCACCAGCTTCACCGACTACAGCCTGCGCGTGCTGATCTACCTGGCTTGCGAGCCGGGCCGGCGCGCCACCATCGCCGAGATCGCCACGGCCTTCGAGGTCTCCGAGAACCACCTGACGAAGGTGGTTCACTTCCTCGGCCAGGCCGGCTGGCTGGCCACGGTGCGCGGCAAGGGCGGCGGCATGCAGCTGGCGCGCGAGGCCGGCACGATCGTCGTCGGCGAGGTGGTGAGGCAGACCGAGGGCGCGGACCTGCCGGCGGAATGTTTCGACCGCGACGGCGGCAACACCTGCACGATCGCGCGTGTGTGCCGGCTGCACGGCGTGCTGCAGGAGGCCTCCGACGCCTTCCACGCCGTGCTCGACCGCTACACGCTGGCCGACCTGGTGCACAACCGCACGACGCTGTCGCGCATGCTGTTCATCGGCCGCGAGCGGCCCGAGACACCCGCACGGAGGCAGCCGTCATGAGCACGCTGATGCTGCACATCGAGGAGCCGCAACCGCGGCCGCGCCCCGGCTTCGCGCTGTGGCAACTCGGCTTCCGGCCCTTCTACCTGCTGGCCGGCTGCTTCTCTGCCCTGTCGGTGCTGCTGTGGTCGCTGCAGTTCAGCGGCTGGCTCGGCCACGCCTACCTCGCCGGGCCGCTGTGGCATGCACACGAGATGCTGTTCGGCTACGGGCTGGCGGTGGTCGTCGGTTTCCTGTTCACCGCCGGGCGCAACTGGTCGGGCCAGCCCACGCCCACCGGCTGGCCGCTGGCGTTGCTCGCGCTGCTGTGGGTGGCCGGCCGCGTGCTCGTGCTCACGCCTTTCGGCGTGGCCGCGGCGGCCGTCAACACCGCGTTCCCGCTGGCTGCGGCGGCCGGCTTGGCCGTGCCTCTGATCCGCGCGAAAAACCGGCGCAACTACTTCTTCGTCGGCGTGCTCGTCGCGATGGGCGCAGCGCAGCTCGGCCTGCACCTCGCTCAGCTGGGCGTGATCGCACTGCCGGGCTGGGTGGGCGTGCGGCTGGCGCTGGACATGATGCTGTTCATCATGGCGGTGATGGGCGGCCGCGTGATCCCGATGTTCACCAACAACGGCGTGCCCGGCGTGAAGGCACGCCGCCACGAGACGCTGGAGCGCGTGGCGCTGGGCAGCGTGCTCGCGCTGATCGCGGCCGATCTGGCCGGCCTGAACGGTGCGCCGCTGGCCGCCCTGCTGCTGCTGTGCACCGTGGCGCATGGGGCGCGCCTGGCGCTGTGGCAACCCTGGCGCACGCTGCACACGCCGCTGGTGTGGGTGCTGCACGCCGCCTACGCGTGGATCGTGCTGCACCTGGCGCTGCGTCTGCTGGCCGAGCTCGGCTGGATCACTCCCTCGGTAGCCACGCATGCGCTCACTGCCGGCGCGATCGGCGGGCTGACGATCGGGATGATGACGCGCACCACACGCGGCCACACCGCGCGGCCGCTGATCGCCGACCGCTTCGACGTGGCCTGCTACCTGTGCATCCTGATCGCGGCGATGGTGCGCGTGGCGGTACCGCTGGCGGCACCGGGTGCCGGCGTCGGCGCGGCACTGGTGTCGGGCTGGCTGTGGGCCTGCGGCTTCGGCCTGTTCACGCTGCGCTACGCGCCGATGCTGCTGCGCCCGCGGCTGGACGGCAAACCGGGCTGAGACACGGCCGATGGACTACGCGACGATCAAGCTCGTGCACCAGAGCGCCGTGACGCTGTCGATCGTCGGCTTCTTCGCCCGCGGACTGGCCTCGCTGGCCAACATGGCCTGGGTGCGATCCCGAGCGGCGCGCACCTTGCCGCATGTCGTCGACACCGTGCTGCTCGGCTCCGCCATCGCCCTGGCCTGGGTGCTGCAGCTCAACCCGCTGAGCACACCCTGGCTGGCGGCCAAGATCGCCGGCCTGCTGGCCTACATCGGGCTGGGAATGGTGGCACTGCGGCCGCAGCGGCCGCCTGCGCAGCGGGCGCTGGCCTGGATCGCCGCGCTGCTGTGCTTCGCGCAGATCGTCGCGGTGGCCATCACCAAGCAGGCCAGCGGGGTGTTCTCGCTGCTCTGACGCCGCAGCCGCTGTGGCTCAATCGAGCCGCAGCGTCACCAGCAGCGAAGTGTCGGTGAGGGCGCGCAACCCGTGCGGCTCGCCACCCGCCAGCAGCACGAGCTGGCCCGCCGTCAACAGGCAGTCACGTGTCGGCGTGGACAGCGCAGCCTCGCCCTCGAGGCAGTGCACGGTGATCTCGCCGGGTACCCGGTGCTCGGCGAAGGTTTCGCCTCGGCGCAGGACCACGCGCATCAGCTGCAGCGAAGAGGTCTTGATCAGGCTGGTGCTCGGCGTGGCCGCGAGCGACTCGCCCAACGGCCGCAGGTCGATGGTGTCCAGGGGCTGGGCGTGCGGCAAGGCCATCGGCCGATTGTGCGGCGCTGCGCCCTCCCGCGGCGGCTTGACCACCCCGCGACACGGGGCAAGCGTGAGCGCAGCGCTCAGAACTCCTTAATGCGCGTCACCGATGCTGTGCGTACCGAGTCACCCATCGAAAGGTCCGACATGCACACCCAGCTTCAGAGCTTCCTGCGCCGCTATTTCGGCGTCGTGATGATCACGCTCGCCCCGGTGATCTTCACCGCCTTCGTGTCGATCCCGTTCAACCTGGAGCGTCACCCGGGCGAAGTCGCTGCCGCGCAGCCGCAGGCGCCGGTGCGCCACATGAGCTGAGCCGCGCGGCCTCGCGATCAGCGGCAGGCCTGGAACTTCGGCGTCACGGCCGAGAGCACCTGCATCTCCTCGCGCGGCATGTCCTTGCTGAAGAAGTAGAAGGCCTGCTGCCACTCGCCGCGCGTGACGTTGTCGCGCAGCGTCTTCATCACGCAGCCGCAGTAGGCTTCGATCTTCGTCGGCGAGTCACCCCGGCGCCGGCCGCTGCTCCTGCAGCCGGCCTCCAGGCCGAGCTGGTAGTCGGCGAGTTGCACATCGGTGACCTGGGCGGCGGACTCCTGCGCGGGCGCCAGCAGCGGGCACAGCAGCAGGGCCAGGGACAGGGCGAGCGCTTTCATGTCCGCCAGCTTAGCGCGATTCTCCCGAAGCCTCGAACTCGCGCGCGGTGAGCCACAGCCGCACGTCGAACTCGAGCTGGTGGTATTCGGGCTCCATGTGCTGGCACAGCGCGTAGAAGGCCTTGTCGTGCTGGCGCTCCTTGAGGTGCGCGAGTTCGTGCACGACGATCATCTTCAGGAAAGGCTCCGGTGCCTCGCGGAACAGGCTGGCCACGCGGATCTCGCGCTTGGCCTTGAGGTTGCCGCCCTGCACGCGCGACACGCTGGTGTGCGTGCCCAGCGCCTGCTGCACGAGCTGCAGCCGGTTGTCATAGGCCACCTTGGCCAGCGGCGGCGCGCTGCGCATGTGCTGGCGCTTCAGCTCGGTGACGTAGTCGTACAGCGCCGGGTCGCTGCGCACCTCGTGGGCCTGCGGATACCGCTCCAGCACGCTGCGGCCGAGCCGGCCCTGTGCGAGCAGCTCGGTGGCCCGCGCCAGCAGTTCGGGCGGGTAGCCGAGCAGGTACTTGCCGACGCTCATCGGTCACTCAGGCCACGCCCATGCGCAGCCGGCGCGCGGCTTCCTCGTCGCGCGCGTCGTCGATCTCGCGCAGGATGCTGCCCAGGTCCACCGAACCCTGCACCGGCTCGTAGCGGCCGGTGAGAGGCGTGTCCACGCGCAGCAGGCCGCGCTGGTAGAGGTCCCAGATCTCGGCGCCGTAGCTCGTGGCGAGCAATTCGGGGGCCGACTGCCCGAAGAAGCCGCGCAAGTTGGCCACGTCGCGCAGCAGCATGCGGCTGGCGTGGTTGTTGCCGGCGGCATCCACCGCCTGCGGCAGGTCGATGATCACCGGCCCGTCTTCGGCGAGCAGGATGTTGAATTCCGACAGGTCGCCGTGCACGACGCCGGCGCACAGCATGCGCACCACTTCCTTGAGCAGCGTGGCATGGTGGGCGCGCGCCTCCTCGGGCGTGAAGGCGACGTCGTTCAGCCGCGGCGCGGCGTCGCCGTTCGCATCGGCCACCAGCTCCATCAGCAGCACGCCGTCGTGGAAGTTGTACGGCCGGGGCACGCGCACGCCGGCCGCCGCCAGCCGGTACAGCGCATCGACCTCGGCGCTCTGCCAAGCCGCCTCCTGCGCCTGCCGCCCGAACTTCGTGCCCTTGGCCATGGCGCGCGCCTGGCGCGAGTTCTTCACCTTGCGGTTCTCGGTGTAGTCCACCGCCTGGCGGAAGCTGCGCTGCGTCGCCTCCTTGTAGACCTTGGCGCAACGTGTCTCATCGCCGCAGCGCACGACGAATACCATCGCCTCCTTGCCGCTCATCAGCTGGCGAACGACGGTGTCGATCAGGCCCTCTTCGATCAGCGATTGCAGGCGCGGGGGAGCCTTCATGCGCGAGGCCGCCCACCGCCGCCGCCCGGACGGCCGCCGCGGCGCATCTGCGCCAGCGGGCGCTTGCCGCCGAGCTGGCGCTCGATGCCGTCGTTGAGCAGGCTGCGCAGCGCCTGCACCTCGTCGACATGGCCGTAGATGCCGGGGAATCGCAGGTCCAGCCACAACCACAGCGTGCAGGCGCGCAGTGCCTGTTCCATGCGATCGAGCCGGCTGTGCGCGTCGACCTCGTCGAGGAACCAGGGCCGCCCGGCGCGGCCGGTCAGCGCATGCGCGTTGGTCCAGCCGAGGAAGGCCTGCAGCTGCGTGTCGGTGCGCGTGTCCACCGGCGCCTGCGCGTAGATGAAGCGCTCCTTCAGCGTCAGCTTGGGCGCGCTGTCGTCCAGCGCCTCGGCCAGCTGCAGCATCTGCTCGAGCTCGGCGACCTGGAAATGCGCGTCGTCCAGCCGCAGCTGCTCGACGAACACGCCGAGCACCTCGCGCAGCTTGCTGCGATTCAGCCGCGAGGCGATGGTCTCCACGTGCCAGGGGTTCGGCGCCACCGGGGCCTTGAAGTCGCGCGGCGCCTTGGCCTGCTTGACGATCAGCTCGCGCAGCTCGCGCGCGGCGGTGGGCTCGGCGGTGTCGAGCACGCCGGCGAAGCCCTCGTCGTGCATGCCGAAGCGGCCGGCGCGGCCGGCGATCTGGTGCACCTCGGTCTCTTCGAGCGGGCGGTCGCCCTCGCCGTCGAACTTCTCCAGCGTGCTGAACAGCACGCGGCGGATCGGCAGGT
>Ga0209480_10000726_pt1 | contig 25921 bp, 27 predicted proteins | sample JI61114C2DNA_FD_187501 | JGI IMG/M metagenome (GOLD analysis project Ga0209480, IMG submission 187501) | Wastewater effluent complex algal communities from Wisconsin, to seasonally profile nutrient transformation and Carbon sequestration -... | ecosystem: Engineered > WWTP > Effluent > Algae... | reverse complement strand
TCTAAATGAGGAATTTCCCAAGGTTTTTTGCCGAATAAATTGAGTTTGTTGGGAATGGCAATATTGTTAATAATCATTCGGCGGGCAATAAACGGAATGTCGAATTCCTTGGCATTATGACCACACAAAACGTGTTGCGGTTGGTTGAAATGATTGTTCAAAAGATTGATGAAATCGTGGAGTATTTTCTTTTCTTCTCCAAAAAATGAAGTTACCCTAAAGTTTCGAATATCGCCTTGAATCACAAAATAACCAACCGAAATACATACAATTTTCCCAAACTCGGCCCAAATTCCAGCTCTATCATAAAAATCCTCGGGTGTATATTCCTCTTTGCGTTGGTATTGGGTTTTGTGTTCCCAAAGTGCTTTCATTTCATCATCCAAAGAATTGAAATCTGCTACTTCCGGAACGGTTTCGATGTCTAGGAACAGAATGTTGTTGAGGTTGATTTTTTCTATCATAAAGATTTATTTACATACAAATTTCACAAACTTTTGAAGTTCTAAATTTAGTCAAATTTTGTATTCAATTAAATTTAAATTAATGAAATTTCGTTCAATTTCGTTCTTTTTTAAAACAAACTCCCTTGATTACTAGGATTTTCGTGCTCCAACAACCATTTTTTGCGCCACAATCCACCAGCATAACCCGTGAGCGAACCATCGGTTCCGATGACTCTGTGACAGGGAACGACAATCCATAAAGGATTTTTTCCATTGGCCGAAGCCACGGCACGAATGGCTTTGACATCACCTAATTTCTTTGATAGTTCCAAATACGACATCGTTTTTCCGAAAGGAATTTCGAGTAAGCCTTTCCAAACTTTTTGTTGGAATTCGGTTCCCGATGGATTTAATTTAAAAGTGAAATTGGTTCTTTTTCCCTCGAAATAATCGTTGAGTTGCGAAACGGCTTCTTGTAAAATGTTTGGGATATTTAAGGAAACTTCGCCTTCATCTGAAACAGAAATTGCCGCAATGCCGTTATCATCGCCCATAATTTTGGCAATTCCTAAAGGTGTTTTAATGTAGGCTGTTCCCATATTTTAAAGATATATCTTTTTATGGAATGAAAATCATTTCTTAAAATAAAAAACCATTCGTTTTCACAAATGGTTCAAATTTTTTAGCCCTGATAGAAGTGGAAATCCTTTGTGGCTGGGGTTCAGCCACAAAGATTGCAACGGATAGCAGGAAAAAGCTCCCTAAATTATTTCAAATGCGAATAAACGTAAGCTTCTAAAGCTTTTAATTCTTCATCCGAAAAAGTCTTTGTTATGACAAAATTAGGTTTCATCAGCGCGTATTGAGTAGGGTCAACAATGGGCTCGCCTTCGCCTTTAAGGAAGGTTACCATATCGCCATTTTTTTCTTTATAAATCTTGGCAATGTCCTGCAAACTTGGACCTACGAGTTTTACGTCGGGTTTATGGCAAGCAATACAAGCGCCTTTTCCAGCAAAAATTTCCGCCCCTAAATCTTCTGGGCTTTTGGCTTCGGTTGAAGTTTCTGGTTTGCCGAAAGATTCTTCACTCTCTTTTTTACAAGACAACATTGATAAAATGGCAAATAAGATTATTCCTTTCTTCATATTTATTTATTTAAAATTATAGCAGCTTCTTTAGCAAAATAGGTCGAAATCAGACTCGCTCCTGCCCTTTTGATGCACATTAATTGTTCCATCATAATTTTGTCGTGGTCCAACCAGCCTCTTTCGGCGGCAGCTTTAATCATTGCATATTCGCCTGAAACGTGGAAAACCGTTACGGGAACATTTACAGCATTTTTCACTTCACGAACGATGTCCAAATAAGCAATTCCAGGTTTTACCATCACCATATCGGCACCTTCTTCAACATCCCAAAGAGCTTCTTTTATGGCTTCGATGCGATTGGCATAATCCATTTGGTAGGTTTTTTTATCTTTTGGAACTACGACATCAGCTTCGCGTGGCGCACTGTCCAAAGCATCGCGGAAAGGTCCGTAAAATGCCGAAGCATATTTGGCCGAATAACTCATAATGCCCACGTTGTGAAAACCTGCCGCGTCCAATCCTTCGCGCAAACGCAAGACACGTCCGTCCATCATATCGGATGGTGCAACGAAATCGGCTCCAGCTTGAGCGTGAGAAACGGCCATTTTTACCAAAGCATCGTTTGTGGAATCGTTTTCGACATCACCATTGGCAATAATTCCATCGTGACCATAAATCGAATATGGATCTAAAGCCACATCGGGCATCACAATCATTTCTGGACAAGCCGCTTTTATCGCTCGAATGGCTTGTTGCATCAATCCGTTTGGATTCCAAGCTTCGACTCCGGCATTGTCTTTTAAATCTTCGCTTACTTTTACGTAAATATTCACTGCTCGGATTCCCAAAGCATATATTTCTTTGACTTCTTCCACCGTCAAATCTATCGAACGACGAAAAATTCCCGGCATCGACGGAATAGCGACTTTTACATTTTCGCCTTCTGCAATGAACATCGGAAACATAAAATCGGTTGGACTTAAACTAGTTTCGCGAACTAAACTTCTTATGGATTCGTTTACTCTTAAACGACGACCTCTGTGTAATGGGAACATATTATTTTGTTTAAATTGTTTAAAAGTTTAAGGTTTAAAGTTGTTTTACTTTGTACTTAAACCCAATCTATTGGTTTTTCTAATACTTTCAATAATTTTTCTTCTTCGCTTCCCGCTTCGGGATGATGGTCGTAAACCCACTGCACGTGTGGTGGTAAACTCATCAAAATACTTTCGATTCTTCCATTGGTTTTCAATCCAAATAAAGTGCCTTTGTCGTGTACCAAATTGAATTCGACATAGCGACCACGACGGATTTCCTGCCAAGTTTTTTGTTCATCCGAAAATACTAAATTTTTTCTTTTTTCTACAATTGGAATGTATGCTTCTAGGAAACTATTCCCAACTTCTGTCACAAAGTTAAACCAATTTTCCATTGACATTTGCTCAGTTGCTTTGCAATAATCGAAAAACAATCCTCCAATTCCTCGTGCTTCATTGCGATGTACATTCCAAAAATAAGTGTCACATTGCTTTTTAAATTTTGGATAAAAATCTGGATTGTGTTTGTTGCAAGCGGTTTTACAGGTTTGATGAAAATGTTTTGCATCCTCTTCAAACAAATAATAAGGTGTTAAATCCTGTCCGCCTCCAAACCATTGTTGAATCACATTTCCGGTATCATCATACATTTCGAAATAACGCCAGTTTGCGTGAACCGTTGGCACCATTGGACTTTTGGGATGAATGACCAAACTCAATCCGCAAGCAAAAAAATCGGCTTCGCCTACGTTGAATAATTTCTGCATACTGTCTGGCAATTTTCCGTGAACTGCCGAGATATTCACTCCACCTTTCTCGAAAACAGCTCCGTTTTCAATAACACGAGTTCTTCCTCCTCCACCTTCTTGTCGTTCCCAAAGATCTTCTCGAAATTTGGCTTGACCATCAACCGCTTCTAATCCTGCGACGATTTGGTCTTGGAGGTTTTGTATGTAGGTGTAAAATTTATTTTTCATTTTGATAATCTGATTTCAATAATCCGAAATATACAATATCTTCTAAAATTCCTTCGTGGTTTTTGAATTCTTCTCTCAAAATCCCTTCTTGAATAAAATTATGTTTTAGTGCAATTTGTTGACTAGCTTTATTAACTTTGGAAGTACAAATAAATATTTTATTCATTTTTAATTCCTCAAAACAAAATTCAATTGTTTGTGAAACCGCTTTGGAAATGATGCCTTGTCCTTCAAATGCTTCATCAACAAAATAAGCTAATTCACATTTTAAAATATCTAATTTAATGTTCTTAACACAAACATATCCTATCAACTTATTCGTTTCATTATTTCTAATATAGAAAAAGTAATTTTCTTTGTTTTCCTGTTTCTGAATATTATTATTTATAAAATCTGTTGCTTTTGCAATATCCAAACAATTAGAAACTGTAACGGGAAATGTCTTTTTAATGTGATTTTTATTTTTAGAAATAAGTTTGAAAAATTCTTCTGGAAGAATCATATCAATAGTTTCGATCTTCCAATTATTAAATTTCATAGCTTTTGTATGCATTAGAAGAACTCATTCTAATTATAAATTAGCTTTTACAGCAGCAATTTTATTAAAAATTCCAAACGAAAAATTCTTGTTTTCGGTTTGAATATAATTGTAAATAGCAATGGATTTTTGCGATAAATCAAATGGATTATCTTTAGAAAACGCCACCAAAAAATCGGCAAATTGCTCTTTTTGATTCCAATCTAAATGCAATCGATCTATAAGCGAAATTAAATCATTTGGAGCTATTGCAATCAAACTTTCAATATTGAGTCCGAAATCTTTCAGTACTTCTTCGATTTCAACTTCTTTTTCAGGCACAAAAACCAAAGAAAGCAACGTCTTTATCACATTGTCAATTCGAATACTTTCCTGATCTCGCAAACCTTTGTTGAGCATTTTTGAATCTTATTTTTGTCTATATTCCTTCACCGCATCGACAAAAGCTTTGGCGTGATCTACAGGAATATTAGGTAAAATTCCGTGACCTAAATTGGCAATATATTTGTCTTTTCCGAATTCGTCAATCATTTCGTGCACCATTTTTTTGATGGTTGGAATTGGCGACAATAATCTTGACGGGTCGAAATTTCCTTGCAAAGTCACGTTTCCACCTGACAAATATCTCGCATTTCTAGGTGTGCAAGTCCAATCTACTCCTAGAGCAGAGGCTTTGCTTTTTCCCATTTCGCCTAGAGCAAACCAACATCCTTTTCCGAAAACAATAACAGGCGTGATTTCGGCCAAAGCATCCACGATTTGGTTGATGTATTTCCAAGAGAACTCCTGATAATCTGTTGGCGAAAGCATTCCACCCCAAGAATCGAAAATCTGAATGGCGTTGCAACCTGCTTTAACTTTTTCTTTTAAATATAAAATAGTCGTATCGGTAATTTTTTGCAATAAAGTGTGCGCCGCTACTGGATTAGAGAAACAAAATCCTTTAGCAGTATCAAAACTTTTAGAACCTTTTCCTTCCACAGCATAACAAAAAATCGTCCAAGGCGAACCTGCGAAACCAATTAACGGCACCTCGTCGTTCAACATTTCTTTGGTCAATTTTACGGCATCAAAAACGTAGCCTAAAGTTTCGTTTACGTCTGGAACATACACTTGGTTTACTTGCTCCATCGTGCGTATTGGATTTGGGATAATCGGACCCAAATTGTCTTTCAATTCCACGTGAATTCCCATCGCTCTTGGCACAACCAAAATATCCGAAAATAAAATAGCAGCATCTGGCCCAACAATTCGAATAGGTTGAACTGTGATTTCAGCAGCTAATTCCGGCGTTTCACAACGAGTGAAAAAATCATATTTGTCACGCAATGCTCTAAATTCAGGCAAATATCTTCCCGCTTGACGCATCATCCAAACTGGTGGACGTTCTACAGTTTCTCCTTTTAATGCTTTTAAAAATAGGTCGTTCTTTATCATTTTTCTTTTTTTACCGCTAAGACGCTAAGGCGCAAAAGCCATTTTTATTTATATTCTTCGATTACATCTTCAATCACGTTATCAACTGAGGGTTGATCGGCGACTATTATATTACTTGTTATGGTTTCTAAAGCTTCGGCTGTGGTTTCGCCAATGCAAAAGCAAATTTCGTTTTTTATTTTGTTATCTTTCAAATAACTTTCAATGGCTGACGGACTAAAAAACAAAATCCCGTCAACTGGAGTTTTTATTTTATGCGGAGTCAAGGTCGTTTCATACACCTGAATTTCATTGAAGTTGACTTGGGCTGTTTTCAAGGCTTTTGGCAAAGTTTCTTTTCGCAAATTTCCACTGAAAAAAGTAAAACTTTCCTTGGCATAAATCAAGGTGATGATTTCGGCTAAATCGGAAGCATAATCTAGATAAACTTCAACCGTAAAACCATTTTCTTCCAACAATGCTTTGGTTTTCATTCCCACACAAAACACGTTTTTAGACTTTAATTCTTCTACTTTTGGATGAAGCAACACGCTTTGAGCCGCATTTTGACTGGTAAAAATCAAATTGTTATTGATGCCTTTTAAATCAAAATCCGAGTTTTCGGTCTTGATGAAATTGGCTTCTGTAACTGAAAAACCAACATCTAACAAGGCTTGCTTTTGATGACTCAAAAGTATTTTAGTGGATAAAATGCTGATTGAGTTACTCATTATTTCTTCAAACTCTCTTTTATTGTTGCCATCAACTCAGCACCTCCATTATCCAAAATTTCTTTAGCACAATGGAACCCTAATTTTTTCCATTCTTCAACGGGCACGATTTTTTCAATTTCCAATTTTTGTTTTCCGTCAATCGACAGCAAAGCTCCTTTGAAAGTAAAGGTATCTTCCAATTCGCAATACTTGGCCAATGCTCCAATTGGTGCTGTACAACCGCCTTCGAGTGTTTTTAAGAATTGTCTTTCGATATAAGTACAAATTTCGGTTTCTACATCATTGAGTTGCGAAACAGCATCGAGAACAAATTCGTCGTTACCCATTGCCACAACAACCATTGCACCCTGAGCTGGAGCAGGAATCATCCAGTCCAGATTGATGAAATCGGTTGGTTTCAGGTTGATTCTTTCTAGACCTGCAGCGGCAAAAACGGCTCCGCTCCAATCGCTTTCGGTTAGTTTTTGCATTCGAGTGTTCACATTTCCACGCAAATCGACTACTGTATGATTGGGATATTTGTTCAACCACATCGATTGACGACGCAAGCTTCCAGTTGCTATTGTTGCTTTTTCTTCGAGAAAATTGAGATTCCCTTTGTGAACCAAAATGTCTAAAGTATTGGCTCGTTTCAGAACTGCTGCTTGAACAATCCCAATAGGCAAAGCCGTTGGCACGTCTTTCATCGAATGCACAGCAATATCGACTTGGCCATTTATCATAGCAATGTCTAGTGTTTTCGTGAAAATTCCGGTGATTCCGAGTTCGTAAAGCGGTTTATCAAGAATGATGTCGCCTTGTGATTTTACGGCAATGATTTCGGTTTTATAACCTAAATCGTTTAACTTTTTTTGAACGGTATGGGCTTGCCAAAGCGCTAATTCGCTATCACGCGTTCCAATTCGAATTGTTTTTTTTGAATCCATTAAACCTTTTTCTTTTTAAACCATAAAGATATTAAGGTTTGATTAGATATTTACTATGACAGGGTGATTTTGTATTTTTCTTCGATTGGCGAAGCTGTTTTTTGAGGAGTTTGTAATCCAATTTGAAATACTTTTTCAATAAAATCGATGCTTTCGTCTACCGAAGTATTTTCGTCTTTCAGGTGACTGGCGAAATGATTGGTGATTTTTTGAATAATTCTAGAAGTAATTAATTCCGCTTGTTCTTCGTCAAAATTAGATAATTTTTTACGTTGAAAAGTCAATTCTCCAGCAACAATATCGTTCAATTTAGCTTTCAAGGCGTGAATAGTTGGCGCATATTTGCGTCCATTCATCCAAGTATTCAACTCTAATTTCATATCCTCGATAATAGCTTCGGCTGCAGGAATATGTTGTTTTCTTCTTTCGAGAGTGTCATCTGTCATTTGGGACAAATAATCCATATGAATTAATGTTACACCTGGAATTTGTTGCACATCGGCATTCACATTTTTAGGAATAGACAAATCCAAGACCAAAAGGTCCTTTTTTAGGTTCAACAAAGTTTTGTCGATAGTTGGATTCTGTGCACCAGTTGCCACGACCAAAACATCAGCTTTTTGCAATTCGAGATGTAAATCGGAATAATCTTTTACGACTAAATTCAATTTTCCGGCTAGAATTTCGGCGGTGCTTTTGGTTCTGTTTATCAAGGTAATTTGCTCGTTTTTAGTGTGTTTTACTAAATTTTCGCAAGTATTTCTACCTATTTCTCCAGTACCAAAAAGCAGAATATTTTTATTTCCAATATCTTCAATATTTCTAATAATGTATTGCACAGCGGCAAAAGAAACAGAAGTAGCTCCCGAACTAATTTCGGTTTCGTTTTTAATTCTTTTACTTGTTTGAATAACGGTATTGATCAATCTATCTAAAAAAGCGTTGATTAATCCCAAGGAACGAGCCTCTTCAAAACTGTTTTTTATTTGGCCAATAATTTCGAAATCGCCAAGAATTTGACTGTCTAAACCTGTTCCAACGCGAAACATATGGTCGATTGCTTCTTGACTTTTATATACAAAACCTACTTTTTGAAATTCTTCAACAGAACCATTACTGTTCTCGCAAACCAATTTTATTAATTGGAAAGGGTGATCGGCATAGCCATAAATTTCGGTGCGATTGCAAGTAGATGTCACAATTAAACTCTCGATACCTTCTTCTTTGGCTTGGAGCAATACTTTGGTTTTTGCTTTGGCGTCAAGACTAAACTTACCTCTCACTTCGGCATCTGCTTTCTTGTAACTCAATCCAATAGAATAGAAAGTTTTGTGTTTTGGTATGTTTAGGTTTTCCATATTTGATGTTTTTCTAATCGGATTGGCAAAGTTAGAACTACAGTTTTTATTAAAACAACGCTCAAAGTACTATTAGTATCGCCAAATGATTTTTGTTTATAAGTCTGAAATTTAATTTAAAAACACTATTTTTGTAATGAAATCAGGCATTTATAAGACAAATGTAAAATTTATTTATTAACAATTACCTGATAATTATCATATTATTTTAAAAAAATGTCGCAATGAGTTCACAGGATATTATAACAATCGAAGACGACTTTACCCTACTTCGTTTTCAAAATGACAGCGACGAGGTGTATTGTACACAACGTGAAGTAAAAAGCGGATTGATTCAATTTCATTTTGGCTTAAAAGGAAAAGCTAAGTTTCTTTTCAATCAAGGAAGTTACGCCTTAGACTTAAAAGAGGAAAAATCTTTGTTGCTTTACAACCCACAAAAAGAATTGCCTTTAAACCTGGAAATAGCGCCAAATTCTTGGGTGATTTCAGTAATAATTTCCATTCAAAAATTCCATAATTTGTTTTCTTCAGAAGCCAATTACATCACTTTTTTGAGTGACGATAATAAGGACAAAAAATATTATAAAGAAGGCGATATCAGTCCGTCGATGGCGATTGTTTTGACCCAATTGTTTCATTATAATTTGCATCCATCCATAAAAAACTTATATTATAAAGGAAAAGGATACGAATTATTAAGTTTGTATTTCAATCGAACCGAAGATCCAAACGCTGAGCAATGTCCGTTTTTGATTGATGAAGAAAACGTATTGAAAATCAAAAAAGCCAAGGAAATAGTTCTTGCCAATATGGCTGAACCACCAGGATTACAGGAATTAGCCGACGAAGTAGGATTGACATTAAAAAAACTGAAAATGGGTTTCAAACAAATTTATGGCGACACCGTTTATGGTTTTCTGTTCGATTACAAAATGGATTCCGCTAGAAAATTATTGGACAGCGGTTCCTATAATGTCAATGAAGTAGGCTTGAAAATTGGCTACAGCACCGGAAGTCATTTTATTGCCGCTTTCAAAAAGAAATTTGGAACTACACCAAAAAAATATTTGATGGCCATTAATCCGAATACATAAATTAAAATTATAAAATAACATATGAAAGGAGTTCTTTTAGTCAATCTTGGTTCGCCAGAAAGCCCAACCGCAAAAGATGTAAAACCGTATTTAGATGAATTTTTAATGGACAAATACGTAATCGATGTTCCGTTTTTGTTGCGTGCATTATTAGTTCGAGGAATTATTCTTCAAACAAGACCCAAAAAATCAGCGGCGGCTTACGCCAAAGTTTGGTGGGAAGAAGGTTCGCCACTTGTTGTGATTTCTAAAAGAATGCACGAAAAAGTTAAAAATTTGGTTGATATTCCAGTTGCATTGGCAATGCGTTACGGAAACCCATCGCTTTTATCAGGATTACAAGAATTGCATGACAAAGGCGTAACCGAAGTAATGCTTTTCCCGTTATATCCTCAACACGCTATGGCATCGACAACGACCATTTTAGAATTGGCTGAAGAGCATAGAAAAAAGTATTTCCCGGAAATGAAATTCACGATTGTTCCTGCTTTTTATAATAAGCCAGACTATTTAAAAAATCTTGCCGATTCCATAAAAAGTTATTTGGAAGGTTTTGACTACGACCATTTATTGTTTTCGTATCACGGAATCCCAGAGCGACACATTCGTAAAACGGACATTACCAAATCTCACTGCAAAATTGATGGTTCTTGTTGCAACACACCTTCGCCCGCGCACGAATTTTGTTACCGTCACCAATGTTACGAAACCACAAAACAAGTGGTAAAACTATTAGGAATTCCCGAAGGAAAATACAGCCAGACTTTTCAATCCCGCTTAGCTGGAGACAAATGGCTTACACCCTACACGGACGTTGAAGTGAACAAAATGCCTGAGAAAGGAATTAAAAACTTAGCCGTTGTGACACCCGCTTTTGTTTCGGATTGTTTAGAAACATTGGAAGAAATTGCAATGGAAGCCAATCATCAATTCAAGGAAAATGGCGGTGAAAAATTTATGGCAATTCCTTGTTTGAATGATGATGAAGAATGGTGTAAAACTGTGGGGAATTGGATTAATGATTGGGCTAAATAAAAAATGTTTAAAAGTTTAAGGTTTAATGTTGTTGTCTAACGAACTTAACCCTTAAACTCTAAACTTTAAACAAAAAAAATGGACTACTACAACTACCTAAAATCCCTTCACCTCATCTTTGTCATCACTTGGTTTGCCGGACTTTTTTATATTGTTCGCTTATTTGTGTATCAAATTGAAGCCAACGACAAACCATCTCCTGAGAAAGAAATCCTGAAAAAACAATACAAAATAATGACCTATCGTTTGTGGTACATTATCACTTGGCCATCAGCGGTTTTGGCTAGTATTTTTGCGTTTTGGATGTTGTTTTTTACTGATTTAGGGAAGGCTTGGTTACAAATGCCATGGATGCACGTGAAACTTGGCTTTGTTTTTGTGCTGTATTTGTACCATTATAAATGCCACAAAATATACCAAGAATTGCAAAACGATAAAGTAAAATACACTACAAATCAAATGCGTTTGTGGAACGAAGGCGCTACAATTATCTTGTTTGCCGTTGTATTTTTGGTAATTCTAAAAAATGCTGTTAACTGGATTTATGGTGTAATTGGAATAATGTTGTTTTCCATTTTAATTATGTTGGGCTTCAAATTTTACAAACGAATTCGGGAGAAAAACAATTCCTAAAAGATGCTAAAAAACTTCAAGATATCGATGCTTTCGTTGCGAATCAGGATTTTCCTTTCGATGATAGTATTGATTATTGTGGCTTCGATATTATTGGCGTCCATTTCAATTATTCAATTCAAGAATGAAGCCAAGCAATACCATCAAGAACGCTTGGAGCATAAAGAAGATGCTATAAAGGAGAACATCAATTATGTTCTAACCAACACCACTTATCCGCTAACACCAAGTAATTTATCCTTAATTTTTAAGGATAAAATTCACGAATTGTCGGATATTCACAATCTTGAAATCAACATTTACAGTTTGGACGGAATACTTCTAAAATCATCTAAATCAAGATTTTCTATCGATTCTGTTGCGCCTCCAATCCCAAAATACATCATAAAATTGGTGCAATCTTCAGTTGAAAAACGCTATGTTGACATCAAAAACATTGACGGCAAAAAAAATCGCTCCTCTTACAGTTTAATAAAAGACGACAAGTTCAAACCCTTGGGAATCCTGAATTTACCTTATGTAGAAGACGATAGCTATTATCAAACCGAACTGCAAAATTTCCTGATTCGATTGGCACAAGTCTATAGTTTTATGCTTTTGGTGGCTTTTGGGGTGGCTTATTTTCTGTCTTCCTACATTACAAAATCACTGAAAACCATTTCGGATAAATTGAGTGAAACCAGTTTGACCCAAAAAAACGAGAAAATTGTCCTCGAAGCCAACAGCAAAGAAATCAATCTCTTGATTAAAGCATATAACGGAATGGTCGATGAACTCGAAGAAAGTGCCTTGAAATTAGCCCAAAGCGAACGAGAAGAAGCTTGGAGGGAAATGGCCAAACAAGTGGCGCACGAAATCAAAAATCCGCTAACGCCAATGCGATTGACGGTACAAAGTTTTCAACGAAAGTTTGATCAAAACGACCCAACTCTGAAACAAAAAATCAACGATTATTCCGAAACCTTGATTCAGCAAATTGACACTATGAGTTCTGTAGCTTCGGCTTTTTCTAACTTTGCTTCGATGCCAGCTCAACAAAACGAAACTTTAAACGTGGTTGATGTAGTCGAATTGACAATGGATATTTTCAACGAAGAATACATCCATTTCAAAGCCGAACAAGAAGAAATTATTTCGAAAATTGACCGTACACAGCTCGTTCGAATTATTACAAATTTGGTCAAAAATGCCATTCAAGCTATTCCCGAAAACCAAGAAAATAAAGCAGTTTGTGTAAACATCAAAAAAGCATCTAACTATGTCATTATAACAATTGCCGACAACGGAATTGGAATAGATACTCAAAATTTCAACCATATTTTCGAACCTAAATTCACGACAAAATCTAGCGGAATGGGGTTGGGTTTGAGCATCATCAAAAGCATTATCGAAAATTATAACGGAACCATTACATTCGAATCACAAAAAGGAAAAGGGACTACCTTTAAAGTTTCTTTACCCGTGATAAATCAATAAATTCAAAAACATGACATTAGAAAATATAATTCTAGAACACGAAAAAGGCATTGCCACACTATTTATCAATCGCCCAGAAAAGTTGAATGCACTTAATAAAGCGACAATTCAAGAGTTTCACGAAACTTTGAAATTGGTTGATGAAAATCCAGATGTTCGTGTGATTATCATAACTGGAAGCGGCCAAAAAGCTTTTGTAGCTGGTGCCGATATCGCCGAATTTGCGCATTTTTCAGCAGAAGAAGGCGAACAATTGGCTTCTAAAGGACAACAACTTTTATTCGATTATATCGAAAATATGAAAACCCCTGTAATTGCTGCTATCAATGGTTTTGCCCTTGGTGGCGGACTAGAATTGGCAATGGCTTGTCATTTTAGAATCGCTTCAGAGAATGCCAAAATGGGTTTGCCCGAAACTTCACTCGGCGTGATTCCCGGTTATGGTGGAACTCAACGTTTGGCTCAATTGGTCGGAAAAGGTCGCGCTATGGAAATGATTCTAACGGCTGGAATGATTGATGCCGAAACTGCTAAAATCTACGGGTTAGTCAATCACGTGGTGCCACAAGAAGATTTATTTTCTGCCTACATGACCATTGCAACACGAATTATGAAAAATTCTCCTGTTGCTATTGGCAAAGCAATTGAAGCTGTAAATGCTAATTTTAAAACGGGTGTAAATGGATTTGATGTTGAAATAAAAAATTTCGGAGCTTGCTTTGCCACCGAAGATTTCAAGGAAGGAACTTCGGCATTTTTAGAGAAAAGAAAAGCAGAGTTTAAAGGGAAGTAAAAAAGTGTTCCGTATTCAGTTGCAGTTAGCAGCCTAAAAATTATATTTTTGTAATCTCATCCTAAAAATCAAACTATGTCCTTCCAACCTGTATTTGCCGAATTCTGGGAAAAAGTAAAAGAAAGCATCGAAAATAAAACTTACGCCAAATTAACGTTGGCTAAAACCATTGGCGACACCGAGTTGAAAAACATTTATGTTCGTCCGGTTTTATTAGAAAATGACGTGTTAAGTTTATCCGTTACCGCTCGTTACAAAACCGAAGAAATAGAAAGTTTTCATTCGTTAGAAGAGGCTTTTTTTGTGTTGGCTCCGTATATGAACAATCCGTTTTTGACGGCATTGTTATTCACGACAGAAAACGACATTACTTTTAAACTCAACAAAAAACGTGTGGGAAGTATTATCGAACAAGCTCCAACTTTCAAAAATGCTTCGGATGTGATTTTGGAAATGAAAGAAAAAGGAATTTGATTTAATTTGATTTTACCTTACAAACGCACACTACAACTATTGTGATACAGGCGTATTGCAGTGCGTCTCTACATTTCCCCATCCCACTCTGCATAAAACTGAGAAAGGAATTTTTCCATAAAATGATGTCTTCCCTGTGCAATTTTTCTCCCCGTTTCCGTATTCATTTTGTCTTTTAGCAACAATAGTTTTTCGTAGAAATGGTTGATAGTTGGTGCTTGACTGTTTTTATATTCTTCCTTGCTCATATTTAGTTTTGGAGCAATATTTGGGTTGTATAAAGGTCTGTTTTTAAAACCTCCATAATTAAAAGCTCTCACAATTCCAATAGCGCCAATAGCATCCAATCGGTCCGCATCTTGAACGATATTCAATTCTATGGACGAGAATGTCTTTTCGGTATTTCCGCCCTTAAAAGAGATGTTTTCGATAATATCGATGACGTGCTGGATTGTGGCTTGGTCAACATTATTGGATTCTAAAAATTCACGGGCAATTTTTGGACCAATGGTTTCATCTCCATTGTGAAACTTACTGTCGGCAATATCGTGAAGCAAAGCTCCTAATTTTACCACATCAATATCACAAACTTCGCCATCGGCAATTGACAAGGCGTTTCTATACACTCTTTCTATGTGAAACCAGTCGTGTCCGCCTTCGGCATTTTCTAATTTTTTCTTTACAAAAAGTATGGTTTTATTGACTATTTCTGAATAACTCATAATTCAATTGTGTTTATAAAAAAGCTGATTTTTAAAGTCTTACATTCAAAAATCAGCAATTCAATATTTTAAAAAATCAATTTCAATGGTAAAAAATCAAAAAATAGTACTTACTATTCCAACCAATCTGAAATCTGAAATCTACTTTCTACAATCTAGCCGGTTCTACCCATTTGAATTGAAATGATTCTTGTGGAATGACCAATCTTTCTGAAATTCTAGCCATTCTAGCTGGTAATTTCATCAGGTAATCTCTTGCTTTTTCGGCTTCATCAGTCAAACTTCCTATTTTATCAATTTCCCATTTGTCGATTAGCTTTTGCATAATTTCCACATAATCGTTGGCGGTATAAACCCCAATTCGTTGTGCTGAATCCGAAAAATGTTCAAAAGCCGAACTAATTTTTTGTCCTGATTCTCTCAAGAAATGTGCTGGCATTACGATTTTTGCTTTCATCATATATTGAAAAGCAAGCATCATTTCGCTTGGATCAATTTTGAAAATTTGGTTGACAAATTCGCTATAAGCCAAGTGATGACGCATTTCGTCGCCTGCAACCATTTTGCACATTTTGGCTAATTTGGAATCACCATAACTTTTGGCCAATTGCGAAACTCTATTGTGAGAAACATAAGTTGCCAATTCCTGAAAACTAGTATAAACAAAGTTTTTATAAGGATCTCTTCCGGTGCCGATATCGAAACCATCATTGATAAGATGCTGTGTTGTCATTTCGATTTCGCGCATATTCACACGACCTGAAAGATAAAGGTATTTGTTCAACAAATCGCCGTGACGATTTTCTTCACCAGTCCATTGGCGAACCCATTTAGCCCACCCGTTTCTTTCAAGATTATCTACCCCTTCCACTTCCATCAACCAGTTTTCATAGGTTGGCAAAGCTTCTTCGGTAATCATATCGCCTACCATTGCTACCCAGAAATCATAAGGCAAATCTTTTGAAATTTCTCTTAATTCTTTGACTTCTTCAAAGAAATTATCACTTTCTGAATTGGGTAAAAAGTCGGATGGTTGCCAAATTTTTTCTACCGGAATCAAATATTGGTCAACATAAGCGCTGACGTTTTTTTCTAGAAGTTGCATTACTTCTAAACGAATGTTTTTAATTGACATATATGTTTTTAGTTTATTATTTTTTGAACTTGTGATTGCTCGCAAGAATTGACAAAGTTAGCACTTTTTTAAAGTTTTATCCCTTGAACGATAGCATTTTCCGTTTTTTCCATTATTTCGGCAAAAGGGTAATCCTTAACAGCGAATGCTTCGTGGATGGTAAAAGTAATGTGATTGCCCAAACCGTAAGGGAAAGCGCCAAATCTAAAAAACTTCCAGGAATTATTGATGCTTATTGGTACGACATAAGCTGAAGGCGCATATTTGCACAATATTTTCAATCCGCTTTGAGCAAATTCTTTTGGTTTTCCGGTTTTACTTCGGGTTCCTTCGGGGAAAATTACTGCTGAACGTTTGTGTTTTTCTATATATTCGGACAAACCTTTGATAACTGGAATGGCTTGTTTTGGGTCTTTTCTATCAATTAATACAGAACCTCCGTGTCTTAAATTATAAGAAACACTTGGAATCCCCTTTCCTAATTCGACCTTGCTCACAAATTTTGGATGAAATTTTCTCAAAAACCAAATCATTCCAATAATATCGTACATTCCTTGATGATTGGCCACAAAAATAATAGGAACGCCCTTTGGAATGTTTTCTCTACCTTCGATTTTAAAATTATTGAGTAAAACATGACCAATTCTCAACAAGACAAAATTCATGTAATCGACCGTTTTTTTATGAGCTTGATAGCCAAAAACGTTGAAGCAAATCCACTGGATAGGGTGTACAATTACTAATGTTGTTAAAAATAATAAAATTGCAATAAAGGATATTGGGTAGGATATAATTTTTTGCATTAGTTGATTTTTTGGCAAAAATAGGAAATATATTTTGGTTAATAACCCTAACCGCTGAAACCGTTGGCAATGGTATTATAGTTTTTAAATTGTAGTTTCTATTGCAACTATCGCCCAGAGAGTGGGAAATGTATTGTTGGTTAGATTTTTATTCCATCTACAATCGTTTTTTTTGTCTTTTCCATTATTTCATCAAAAGAAAAATCACTGACTTTAAAGGATTTATGAACCGTGAATTTTATATGATGACCAACGCTCAGTGGCCAATAACCATATTGATACACTTTCCAAGAATTGTTAATAGTTATGGGAACAATATAAGCCGAAGGAGCATATTTACACAAAATTTTCAAGCCACTTTCAGCAAATTCCAGAGGCTCTCCAGTTTTACTTCTTGTTCCTTCCGGAAAAATAACCGCCGAATAATTTTCTTTTTCAATATATTCTGACAACGATTTTATTTTTGGGATAGCTTGTTTAGGATTGCTTCGGTCGATACATACATATTTTCCGTTGCGTAGAAAATAAGAAATACTCGGAATCCCTTTTGCTAGTTCCTGTTTGGTCACAAAAAGGCAATTGTATTTTCTTAAATACCAAATAATTCCAGCAGTGTCTAATAAACTTTGGTGATTGGCAACAAATATAACGGGAACGCCTTTCGGAATCAAGTCTCTGTTTTCAAAAGTAAATAGAGTTCCTAAAATATGATTGCATTTCAAACTAAAAAACGCCACATAATCAAAGGAAATTTTCAATCCTTTGTCTCCAAAAAGCTTAAAAGCAACCCACTGAATGGGCTGAATCGTACACAAAACCACTAAATAGACGAAATAATAGAGTAGTGTTATTGGGTATAATAAAATTTTCTTCATTATTTTTTAAGTTATTCACAAAAGTAATAAATATTTTTGGCCTTATATTTTAATCCCAAACAATTATCCGTTTAGGGTTTAATTGTACCTTTGCTTCCTAAAATCTTTGTTATTTTTCAAAATTAAATGAAATTCACTTATCCAAAAAACGAAAAGCTAAAAAGTAAAATCACGATAGATTTGCTTTTTTCCAAAGGCAAATCCGTGTCCAAATATCCTTTGCGATTGGTTTTTGTGGAAAGTGATTATGGCATTCCCGAAGATTCGGAACAAATGCTAAAAATGGGCGTTTCGGTTTCCAAAAAATACTTCAAACACGCTGTGGATAGAAATTATTTCAAGCGGGTACTTCGCGAAACTTATCGATTGAACAAACACATTCTGATTGACAATTTGGACAAAAAATATGCTTTTATGTTTTTTTACCAAACCAAAGAGCGATTGTCTTACGAAGAAATCAACACCAAAACCATTCAACTGTTTGAAAAATTTGTAATGCAGTTGAAAAACGAAAAATAAGATTGTATTTTTTCATACGAATATTCATTATTTTTACGTTCTGATATTCTAAATCAAATTCTTATGAAAAATATGCTCTTCCTATTGGTGTTTCTTGTGTCTTTTTCTAGTTGTAAAAAAGCGGAAGAAGCTGCTGCCGATATGGCAATCACTGCCGTAAAACTTCCTTCTAAAGAGGAATCAACAGCAAGTTCTCTTTATAAAAATTCAGATTCTCAAGCAGCTGACCAAAAACCTGTCGAACAAAAAATCATCAAAACGGGCGATATTAAATTTGAAACCAACGATTTAGGAGCAACTTACAGCCAAATGACTACGGCTGTAAAAAAACACAATGCTATCATTCAAAACGACACCGAAGGAAACGAATATGGCTCGATTTTCAGAAAAATAATAGTTCGAGTTCCTAGCAAAAATTTCGATGCTTTTTTGAGCGATATTTCAAAAGGCGTATCGTATTTCGACAATAAAGAAATTTCATCACAAGATGTAACCGAAGAATACATTGATATTGATGCTCGTTTGAAAGCCAAAAAAATACTCGAAGCGCGTTATCTTGAACTTTTAAAGAAAGCAAACAAAGTTTCTGAAATGCTAGAAATCGAAGCCCAACTTTCGGCTATTCGCGAAGAAATCGAAGCCAAAGAAGGACAATTGAGGTATATGCAAAGTCAGGTTTCGATGAGTACAATTAGTATTGAATTTTACAAAACCGTAGCTAATGAAGGTGGTGCGACCATTTCTTATGGTTCAAAAATTTGGAACGCAATAGCATCTGGCTTTAATGGAATTTCAAGTTTCTTCATCGGATTATTAAGTATTTGGCCTTTTCTGATTATTTTAGCGGCAGCGGTTTACTATATTAGAAAACGATTTAAGAAAAAAACGACATAAAATATGACTTCTCTTTTCAAAAAAAAATATATTCTCCCTGTTGTAGCTTCGGCGTTTTTGTTTGTAGGCGTAAGTTTCAAAGACGATTTTTTTGAAATTGCCAAGCAAATCGAAATATTCACAACGCTTTTCAAAGAGTTGAACAAAAACTATGTCGATGAGACCAATCCCGGCGATTTAATGGACAAATCCATCAAAGGAATGCTGGCTAGTCTCGATCCATACACGGTTTATTTTAACGAACAAGACGTTGTCAAATTTAAAATTAATAATACTGGCGAATACACCGGAATTGGAGCGATGATTACTCGAAAAAATGATAAATTAATCATTCGTGAACCCTACAAAAATTTTCCAGCCGACAAAGCGGGACTCAAAGCCGGTGACGAGGTGATTCAAATTGGTGATATTCTTTTGTCTGATTTCAAAGATGATGCTTCACAGCTTTTTAGAGGTGCTAAAAACACTAAAATAGATATTAAATACATTCGCCAAGGCAAAACCAATACTACTCAAATAGTACTCGACGAAGTAGAAATAAAATCGGTGCCTTTTTATGGTAAAATAGACGACAAAACAGGCTATATCGTTTTGGCCCGTTTCAATCAAAAAGCTTCCTATGAAACCAAACAAGCTTTGGAACAATTAAAAAAAGAAGGTGCCGAGAGAATTGTTTTGGATTTAAGAGGAAACCCAGGAGGACTATTAAACGAATCGGTGAATATTTGCAATCTGTTTGTTCCAAAAAATGAAATTATTGTCACCACGAAATCCAGAATTGAGAAACACAACAATACGTATAAAACCTCCAAAGAGCCTGTTGATACTGAAATTCCGTTGGTAATTTTGGTGGACGGAAAAAGTGCTTCGGCATCGGAAATTGTTTCGGGAGCGTTACAGGATTTAGACCGTGCGGTAATAATTGGCAGCCGAAGTTTTGGAAAAGGATTGGTGCAAAGACCCGTAGATTTAACTTATGGAACGCAACTCAAAGTCACCATTTCGCGTTATTACACTCCTTCGGGAAGATGTATTCAGGCACTAAATTATTCGCAAAAAGACAAAAACGGAGTTGCCACAAAAACTGATGCCAAGAATTACACCGCTTTCAAAACTCGAAAAGGAAGAACGGTTTATGATGGTGGTGGCATTCTACCCGACATCGAATTAGAAGAAACAAAACTTAGTCCGATAACCGAAGCTTTGCAAAAAAACGATGCCATTTTCAATTATGTAACGACTTATTATTATCAAAATCCAAATCTTGGAGAAAAAATTCCAACTTTTTCGGATGCTGATTTTCAAACATTCAAACAATTTTTAAAAACTGAAAAATTCTCCTTTGACACCGAAACAGAATTGGCCTTGAAAAATACTTTGGCTACAGCCAAAAAAGAAAAAATAGACCATAGCATAACAGCTGAATACCAACAATTACTTGTGGCACTCCAGAAAAGTGAAGAAAATTTATTGGATAAAAACAAAGCGGAAATCAAAAATTTAATCGTTGATGAAATCATAAAACGCTATCAATATCAAGAAGGGTTGTATCAATATTACCTGAAAAACAATTCGGAAATTAAGAAAGCCACGAGCGTATTGAATAATAGTTTAGAATATAAAAATATTTTAAAAATGTAATGAAAAAGAGCCTTCAAATAGTAGTTTTTTTGTTTTTTGGCTCTCTCTCAGCTCAAATCAACACGGTAAAATCTGTTTATTTTGAAGTGGATAAATTCACTTTAAAACAAAACGAAATCAATCAAATGGTTAGGCTTTTGGACTCGACCCCTTTCTCACGTTTTAAAGCCGTTTATCTCTACGGATATTGTGACGACAGAGGCAGTGTAGCATACAACGATAAATTGTCTAAGAATAGGGTAGATTTCGTTCAAAAATTATTGATTTCGAATGGAATTGCTCAAGATAAAATATTCATTTGCGAAGGCCGAGGAAAAGTAAATTTGGATAAAAACGCCAAAAAAAATGTAAAAGAAATTCGGGACAAAAATAGGCGCGTCGATTTAATTTTCGTTAAAAATGTTTTTTACACTTCCATTCCTGAACATCCAAAAGTTGGGGATAATATTGTTTTAGAGCGAGTGCTTTTTGACATGGGTTCGAGTGAACTTACAATAAATACTAAAAAAGAATTAGACCGAATTACTCTTATATTAAAAAAAAATAAGACACTTCGTTTTGAAATAAAAGGTCATGTTTGTTGCACATCCAACAAATTTTCCGATGCCATCGATAAAGAAACTCAAGATAGAGATCTTTCAGAAAATAGAGCCAAGAACGTGTTTAATTATTTTCGCTCAAATGGAATAAATCCTTATAGAATGTCTTATAAAGGGTATGGCAACAAATTTCCGTTAGGCAAAGAAGATGCTTTAGATAGACGTGTGGAGCTTTATATAACAAAATTATAAAAACAGGTAATTATTCCCTTTTCATCTCGATATGCGGAATATCATCTTCGAGATACATTTCGCTGGTTTGCACAAAGCCATGACTTTCGTAGAATTTTTTTAAGTACAATTGTGCTCCAATAGTAATTTTGCTTTCGCCAAAATGCGATTGGATTCCTGATATGGCTTCACGCATTAAGTCGTGACCCCATTTTTTATCACGATAATTTGCATCGACTACCACTCGTCCTATCGAAGCGTTTTCAAAAGAAATTCCTGGTTTGAATAACCTAGAATATGCTACAATTTTGCCTTCGAATTCGCCGAAAAGATGTAATGCTTTTTTGTCTTTTCCGTCAAGATCGAGGTAAACGCAATTTTGTTCGACCACAAATATTTCGCTTCTTAATCTCAGAATATCATAAAGTTCGTTTACCGAAAGGGTTTCGAAAGTTTTAATTTTCCAGTGGATTTTCATTTTTCATTCTTATTTAAAATAACAATAGATTTAATTATGGACTCTAATTCGTGCATTAAATCCCGCTCTTTTTTAGAAGGTGAATAGCAAAATCCTTCCAAAATCAAGATTCGATTGTGTTCCCCATCAACAATAGCATAATTGACAAATGAACCAGACATAAAATCATTTTTTAGCTCCCAAGTTCCTTTAGTTTCATAAGTTTCTTTACCGTTTAGCTTCAATTTAAAAAGATAAGGTGAATAACCATCCTCGGTTATCATTGGAGTATCTAATTCGGTTCCTCTTATGTATAAAGCGCCAATAGAATCTCGGATTCTGATTATATTAGTAATACTATTAAACCTATTTTTAATCGAATTTATAGGAACTTCATATATCAAAAGACTGGTATTTCCACTAATGATTTCCTTCTTCAACCAAATAAACTTGCTTTTTTGAAGTGCGTACGAATACCCGAAAGGAACTTCCAAAGAAATCTGAAATTTATTTCTAATGATTATGGGATTTATCAAGGATTGTCTGTTTATTCTTTGGCTTTCGGCAATTTCTGTTTCCTTTATGATTTGAATGATTTGAGGAGTGTTTTTTTCGATAATTTCAAGAATATCCGCATTGGTTTTGCCCGAAATATGAAATACGTTCTGAGGAGATGCATATTGATCTTTCTTTATTTCGAATTGGGTTTTATTCTCCTTTTTTACTACAATAATCGTCCGGCTATCGGTCATAAATCCCTCCATCAATTTGACAGGATATTGATTTATGGTAAAAAGAGGTTCTTCTTCTGGTAAGCCAATAACGGGTGAAGCAAACTTGTTTCGAATGCTTTCGCCAATCTCGCCATTCCACAATTGATCTTCGATAATCACAGAAATTGTGTTGATTTTTCCAGTTGCTTTTCGTGGTAAATTGTCCTCTTGTTTTTTGCAAGAAAAAAACAAAAGCGATAAAAAGAAGCAAAATAAAAAGAGGTTTTTATTCATTATAATTAAATTCTGAAATGATAGCATTCAAAAAAAATGATGCCCATTAAAACCCCAAATGTATAGAAGATTATTGTATTATCCGTTTATTTTAAGTTTCATTCCAGGTTTAAGTTCATTCCCTTTAATATTATTCCATTTTTCAATATCTGAAATACTTACTCCAGGATATTTTTTTGAAATACTATACAATGAATCTCCTTTTTTTACTAAATAATCGTTGTTTTTACTTTTTGAAGTGGATGCTAAAGTTTCTTTTTTATTGAATTTGTTGGTAGCGACATTCTGCTCAATCGCTACTTCGTTTTTAGCAACAATCAAAGGAGTTCCATAAGCAATAGTGTTATCCTCCAAGTTGTTCCATAGTTTCAAATCCTCTACTGAACTACCAAATTTTTTAGCGATATTTCCAAGATTGTCCCCTTTTTTAACAATATATTCAACATTTTCTGTTTTAGTTGTTGAAGCGATTAGTTCCTTGTCATTTGCTTCAATTTTAGCCACTTGCAAAGACATTCCTAATTGAATTGAAGCGCTAGAAAGATGATTCCACTCTTTTATTTCAGCTATAGAAACGTTATTCTTTTTAGCAATACTACTTAAATTATCACCTTTTTGAACAATATAGTAAGAACCAATATTAGTTGATAAAGTATCGGTTTTGATGTGTTTACTATTGTCTTTGTTAATTTTGGATTCTGAACTTGCAACTTGCTGATTCGTTTTAATTTCTAAAGAAGTATTGTTTGATTTTGACTCATTTTTAACTGTTTGTACAACAGTTTCATTGGTAAATATTTTCAAGCTTTTTCCGCTAGCTACAGAACTTCCTTTTAATCTATTCCATTTCTTAATATCAGAAACCGTTACGCTATATTTATCAGCAATTGCGCTCAAATTATCACCACGTTTCACTGTGTAATATTTAGTTTTTGGGAGAGTAACTCGTTGAGTAGAATTGTTCAATGAGTCATTCAAGACAATGGCTTTTTGAACTTGAAAGGGTTTTTCACGAAAATCCAAATCTCTTTGTACATAAGCATAAATCTTGTCTTCGTTAGATACAAAAACAGAAACTTTATCTTTTGGTAGTCTTAAAAAATGATTCTGATTCCCATAAACCGGAATCACATTCATTTTATAGGAAGGATTCAAAAGTTGCAATTGAGCCACAGGAACGTCTAACAAATCGGATATTTGTTTGAAAGACATTTGCTTTTTGATCATTATAGTATCTGTAGCAAAATGTTGTACTAAAGCTCTTTCCGGTTTGATTCCGTGTTCTTTGTGGTATTCGTAAATGTACATTGTGGCTAAGAAAGCAGGAACATATCCTTGTGTTTCTTGGGGAAGTTTTTTTCTTATATTCCAATAATTTTGTTGTCCTCCTGAACGGCGAATTGCTTTGGCAACGTTTCCTGGCCCTGAATTATAGGATGCTAAAACCAAATCCCAATCTCCAAAAATTTCATACATCTTGCTCATATATTGAGCTGCTGCTTCACTCGATTTTAATGGATCACTTCGTTCATCAACATAGGAATCAATCTTCAAATTATATTGTTTTCCAGTTTGATACATAAACTGCCAAAGTCCAGTTGCTCCCACTCTAGAAACTGCTTTTGGGTTCAAAGCGGATTCTACAATGGCTAAATACTTGATTTCTAATGGTATGTTTTGTTTAGCCAAAGCCTCTTCAAACATTGGAAAATAATATTCTGAAATAGCCATCAATCGGCCAAAAGATTTTTTTCGGTTTTTTAAAAACGACTTAATGATATTTTCTAAACCGGGATTGTATTCAATATTGAAAGGAGATTTGGCATCCATTGCGGCCAATCGTTGTTTCAGCAATTCGGTTGGCAATTCATAATCTACTTTTTCGTCGATATTGATGTTTTTTATATCGTCGGAAATGTCATTAAACAAATCGAGATTTGTTAATTCCTTCAACCAAAGACTGTCCACACAAGAGGCAAGGTCATCTTTTACAAAAGTTTTTTTGATGGAATCTAAATAGAAGTTTTGGGTTTCTGTTTTTGTAATCGCTTTATTATCATAATACTTTTGCGAAAACGATTGAATGGAAAAAAACAAAAAAAGGAGTGGGGCTATATTTTTTATCTTCATAATTTTAAAATCAACATATTAAGCAACAAACAATTATAAAAAAGTTGTTTGTTGCAAATTTAATATGTTAAAACTATAATTTTCAGTAAATATTGTTAAAAACGCATTTTTTAGTCCAAAATAGCTGCAATTCCGGGTAAAATCCTACCTTCTAGCATCTCTAACATCGCTCCACCACCGGTAGAAACATAACTTACTTTGTCTTCAAAACCAAATTGTTTCACAGCCGCAACTGAATCTCCACCACCTACAAGTGAGAAAGCTCCGTTGGCAGTAGCCTCAGCAATATAATCACCAAGTGCAATAGTTCCTTTGGCAAAACTTTCCATTTCAAACACACCAAGAGGTCCGTTCCAAAGAATAGTTTTAGACTCTAAAATTACTTTTTTGAATGCTTCTAATGATTTTGGACCTGCATCCAATCCTTCCCATCCGTCTGGAATTTCGCGAACATCAACAATTTTAGTATTGGCGTCATTCGAAAAATCATCGGCAGCAACAACATCAACAGGAATGTGTATTTGAACGCCTTTTTCTTTGGCTAATCTCAAGATTTCTAATGCCAATTCTTGTTTGTCATCCTCACAAATCGAATTACCAACTTTTCCGCCCAAAGCTTTCACAAAAGTAAAAGTCATACCTCCACCAATAATCATATGATCTACTTTGTCCAAAATGTTTTCGATAACCGTGATTTTTGAAGATACTTTTGAACCTCCAAGAACTGCTGTTACTGGTTTTACAGAATCTTTCAAGACTTTGTTCAAGCTTTCGATTTCTCTTGCCAACAATAATCCGAAACATTTAGCTTCTGGAAAAAATTGTGCAATTATGGTTGTCGAAGCGTGTGCTCTGTGTGCTGTTCCGAAAGCGTCGTTTACATAAATATCACCAAATGAAGCCAATTCTTTTGCAAAATCAACATCTCCAGCTTCTTC
>Ga0209480_10000725_pt1 | contig 25923 bp, 23 predicted proteins | sample JI61114C2DNA_FD_187501 | JGI IMG/M metagenome (GOLD analysis project Ga0209480, IMG submission 187501) | Wastewater effluent complex algal communities from Wisconsin, to seasonally profile nutrient transformation and Carbon sequestration -... | ecosystem: Engineered > WWTP > Effluent > Algae... | reverse complement strand
AAGTGGGAATGCAGTTACGACTTCTATTATTGCTGCCATAAATTTCTTTTTATCAACTAAGATTGCAGTAAAACAATACAGGAAGTTGATCAGCATTACTGTCAATAAAATGGTATTCCATTTAAAGAGCTGATTGAATTCTGTCGAAGTATTTTTAATGAACATTAATGGAACGCTAATTAACGCACTGATTAAGACAAAGGCATAGATGTAGTTATTCAGAAGATGAAAGCTTCCAAATAGTTTCACGGGCAAACTCAGTTTGGCTTTCCAAAGTTGGCCCAATAGTTTTTTTGAAGTTTCAACGCCACCTTTTGTCCATCGAAATTGTTGTGTGCGTACCGCACTTATCCGGTCTGGTAATTCTGCAGGTATGGTAATGTTTGAACAATAATTGAATTTCCAGCCTCTGATCTGGGCCCGGTAACTTAGATCAAGATCTTCGGTGAGTGTATCTGATTTCCAACCGCCGGCATCAGTAATGCATTCTTTTCTCCAGATTCCTGCAGTTCCGTTAAAATTTATAAAGTACCCACCCTTGTTTCTGCCTTCCTGATCTATAATAAAATGATTATTCAATCCGGTTGCCTGTGCCCTGGTTAATACTGATTGCATTGCATTCAGATGCCCCCATCTTGTTTGTACCATTCCTGTCTCTTTATCTGTGAAGTAGGGTAAGGTATTGAGAAGGAAATCCGGATGGGGTACAAAGTCTGCATCAAATATGGCTAAATACTCGCCGGATGCTTTGACTAGTCCGTTTTGTAATGCACCTGCTTTATATCCCTCCCTGTTTGACCGTTGAATATGATGTATGTTGAAACCAAGAATTTTTAATTCTCCAATTCTTTTTGCGACTATTTCGCTTGTTTCATCAGTAGAATCGTCGAGTATCTGGATCTCCAGCTTGTTTTTAGGGTAATTTAATCGTTCAACTGAATCCATTAATCGTTCAATTACAAAACGCTCATTATAAATGGGTAATTGAACAGTCAGCAGAGGTATTTCTATAACTGTATTGAATTGAGTTTCCTTTTTTCTGTTGATGAGGAAAGTGATCAATAGAGCCAGTTGCCCGATGCTGAACAGGATTATGAAAAAAAAGAAAAAGTAATAAAGTATTACGATACCATGTTCAAGCATAAATCCTGCTGCAAAGAAAAAATTTAAATATTTTTAAAAATGGTAAGTAATATTTTATAGCCGGCCATAATTGTTCCTTTTATTGTGCCTGATACCTTGCTTACACCAATTCTTTTCCGGTAACTGACCGGGATTTCGGTAAACTTTAGCTTGAGTTTTGCTGCCTTAACCTGCATTTCTACCGTCCATCCAAAGGTTTTGTCCTTCATATTGATTTGTTTCAGTGCATTCCATGTGATTGCCCTGAACGGTCCCAGGTCGGTAAAATGAGCTTTGTAAAATAGTTTTATCAATGTGGTAGCCAGCCAGTTTCCGGCGATTTGCTGGAAGAGCATCGAGCCTTTTTGTCTGTCTCCCAGCACTCTTGAACCAATGACCATATCAAAACCTGAAGACATAATTGGATAGATCAGTAATTCTATTTCGGCAGGGAAGTCAGAATAGTCACCATCCAAAAAGACAATGATATCATTCTGCCTGGCCTTATTACTGATATAGTCCATGCCTTTCAGGCAGCTGTATCCATAACCTTTCCTGTTTTCCCTTAAAACAGTAGCCCCTTTTTCTCTTGCTAAATCCCCTGTATTATCTGTCGAAGCATTGTCAACTACAATAATTTCTGCAACTATGTCCGGAATATCAGCAATGACCTTTCCAATCGATTTGCTTTCATTGAATGCAGGAATAATCACATAAATCAATGGTTTTCTCCGATCCTGAATCATACCTTGTTTTCATGACGGATATATGGAATAAACCGACCTTCCTCTTCCAGATTTTCAAGTTTTAGGACTCCACGCGGACAGACAGATGAACAAACACCGCAACCTACACAAGAAGCCCTGATAATATTCTCACCTTTTTGTGCATAGGCTCTCACATCAATTCCCATCTCACAGTAAGTTGAACAATTCCCGCATGAAATACACTGTCCGCCATTTGTCGTTATTCTGAATTTCGATTTGAATCTTTGGAATAATCCCAGTATAGCTGCCATCGGGCATCCAAATCGGCACCAAACGCGGGAACCCATTATTGGATAAAAGCCGGTTCCAATAACCCCTGAAAATACCGAGCCAATCAGAAATCCATACCATTGAGAAAATAAGCCTGATGCGTCGCCCAAAATGGTTCCGCTTTTCCATGAGTTCAGCCAGAGCAGAGCTGTTGTAAGTACAATAAATACCAAAACCGAATGAACCATCCATCGTTCAATTTCCCATGCTTTAAGGGATTTATCTGAGTTCTGTCGGTAGGGGTCACCCAGGGTTTCGGCCAGTGCACCGCAGCCGCAAACCCAGGAGCAATACCATCTTTTACCAAAATTATAGGTTAGCAGAGGGGTAGCGATAACTGTCATGACCATACCCCAGAATACCATAAATACCCCCAAATTCCCTGATTGGATTAAATAATCTATATCATTTGGAAATAAATAGGAGTATTTTAAAGGCCAGAAATATGAAAAGTAAAATTCCGGCTGGTTCAGCTTCAATAGAAATGCGGGTAGTAAGAATGCAAATCCCAGCTGAAAAAACATCACAGAAATGGTTCTTATGATATGATAACGACTGAATTTGTACTTTGCAATAAATCGCATTCCCATGATGAGAACCGCCAGAGTATAAAAAGTGCCATATAAAAACCATTGATCGGATGCTTTAGCTCTCAGGATAAAACTCAGTGGGTCCATGATGCGGATCAGACCTTCCAGATAGTAAGGAAACCAGTAAAGGATTATATAAAATCCGGTCAACAGTACAGCAATGCCCCAGGCAACAGCTCCCCGGCTATTCAGGGAATTTTGCATTATTCCATCATTTTTGATACCGGCCTGTGCCTTAAAATAGGGGATCGAATAAAATATGCCACCAGAAATGAATAATCCGGTGATCAGGAAAAAGAATGGCAGGGGATGGGACTTTCCGGCTCCGAAAGTGGCAATAATTGAGCACAATATTGCGCAAGCAGTAAGAGCAGCACCAGCTTTTTGTAAAGGGCTGGCTGCTGATGGACGCGCGATTGAAAGTGATATATCCTTCATTAGTTTAAATTCTTATTATTCATCAGTTCTGCCTTTTAAGTTCTGAAAGTAGGAATCAGAGATATCATTGTAAAAGGCTTTTGAAAATTCAGGGTCAAACCAGCCCTTTTTCAGATTTTTTATCACAAAATCAATCGGTTTACGATCCCTGATCCACTCCTCCGCGATAATTTGTCTGAATCTGATGCCGATAAAATTAAAACCCAATATGCGTCCATCTGTACTGTTGTAGTTTACCCTGAAAGCATGTTTGCCATCAGGGTGTTCCCAGTAAAAACTATTATGCTGTTCACTGATTTCAGGAAAAACCTGTCCGTATGTCTGATACTCTAAGTCAAAAAATTTTGCGGAATTAAACCATATTCCCCGATTGTATGCAGTTTTATATCCGCAAATAGTTCTGGACAGTGTTTCTGCCTGCATTTTTCCGGTATACCATAATTGTTCAATGGCGGGATCTCCGGGCTTTGGATTACGAAACTGTGCACAATCACCTGCAGCATAAATATCAGGGATACTGGTTTCGAAGTATTCATTTACCAGTATGCCCCTGTCAGTTTCCAACTCATTTTGCTCCAGGAAACTGATATTGGGTTTTACACCGGCAGTGAGACCAACAAACTGACATTCAAATTTTTCTCCGGTGTTTGTGAGTACTCCTGCCACATGGTTCTGATCATCAGAAATGATCTCCTTAAGCTCAGTGTTAAAGTAAAGATGTATTCCATGTCCGCTTATATGTTTGCCAATTACCTGTGCTTCTTCTTTTGGTAAGACATTACTCCAGTATAAATTCTCACGTACAAGCATCTTGACCTCAATATTCCTGCAATGAAGCATTTCAGCCATTTCAATTCCAATCAATCCTCCGCCAACAATTATTGCTGATGAAATATTTTGGGTATTTCTCTCCATCAGTTCAAGATCGCCGAGACTGTAAAGACCCTGAACTCCATGGAGATCCTCTCCCGGCCATCCAAATTTATTAGGTATTGAACCGCTTGCGATAATGAGTTTGTCATAAGCAATTGATTCACCATTTTCCAGAAGGAGTATTTTGTCTTTTGAATTCAGGGTTTTAACATATGCCCTGATGAGATTTATTCTGTTCTTATGCCAGAACCAGTCTTCATAGGGTTTGGTATGCTCAAATTTCATGTGCCCCATGTAGATATACATCAGTGCAGTACGTGAAAAGAAATGATCACTTTCCTCCGAGATTACCGTAATTGAAGCCCTGGAATCAAGCTTTCTGATATTCCGGGCAGTGGTAATTCCTGTAATACCATTACCGATGATGACAATATTCATGAATGATTCTGTTAAGCTGGTATCCGCTGTTTTGACTGATTTTAACCATTATACGAAATTATGTACTATAATGGATTATAAATATTGAAGATTTACCATTCATAGTGCTTTTTGAGATAAAATAAACCCCAATAGACATATGTCAGAATAAGTGGAGAATGATGGTAACAGGTTTGGATTATTCCGTCTGATTGTTTCTTATCCGGTATGTAATCAGACTTTTAAATTGATATTGTAAAAAATATACAAGCAACAAATTAAAACCTTCCCTGATTACAGCTAAGAATTAAAAAACAAATTAAATTATTTGGTTAGTGCCCTGTTTTGTTGGTCACAATAATTCGTTTAATATCGGCTCCCAATGCTTTGAGCCGTGCATCTATATTTTGGTAACCACGTTCAATCTGCTCAATATTGTATATGATGGACGTTCCCTGTGCAGAAAGGGCTGCAATGAGTAATGAAACCCCAGCTCTGATATCGGGGGAAGTCATTTCAATTCCGCGAAGTTTCACTTTTTTGTCCAGACCAATTACTGTTGCACGGTGAGGATCACATAAAATAATCTGGGCACCCATGTCAATGAGTTTATCGACAAAGAAAAGGCGGCTTTCAAACATTTTTTGATGAATCAGGACGTTCCCTTTGGCTTGAGTAGCAATTACCAACATGATACTTAGCAAATCCGGAGTAAATCCGGGCCATGGTGCATCAGCTATAGTCATGATTGAACCATCAATAAAAGTATCAACTTCGTAATGCTTCTGCGATGGTATAAAAATATCATCCCCTCTCAATTCAAATTTAATACCCAATTTTCTGAATACTTCCGGAATCATTCCCAATTCTTCAAAATGGACGTTTTTGATCGTGATCTCGGATTCAGTCATGGCTGCCAATCCGATAAAAGATCCAATTTCAATCATGTCAGGTAAGAGCCGGTGTTCTGTCCCGCCCAGTTTTTTGACACCTTCTATCTTAAGCAGGTTGGAGCCAATTCCACTGATCTTAGCGCCCATACGGTTAAGCATTTTGCATAATTGTTGCAGATAGGGCTCACAGGCTGCATTATAAATCGTTGTTTCACCTTTTGCAAGGACGGCTGCCATAACCACATTAGCAGTTCCTGTAACTGAAGCCTCGTCAAGTAGAATATAGGCACCTTTCAGATTACTGGCATCAACATTAAAGAAGTTTGTTTTTTTGTCGTAAATGAATTTAGCACCCAGCTTTTCAAACCCAAGGAAGTGGGTGTCGAGGCGCCTTCTACCAATCTTATCACCTCCCGGTTTGGGAATAGCTGCCTTTCCGAAACGGGCCAATAATGGGCCCACAATCATAATTGACCCTCTTAAGCTACCACCCTTTGCCCTGAATGCCTCCGATTGAAAAAAATCAAGATTAATCTTTGAAGCTTGAAAAGTATAAGTGTCCTGATTAATACGTTCAACTTTAACTCCCAGATCAGCAACTAATTCAATGAGTTTATTCACATCCTTTATGTCCGGAATATTGCTGATTGTAATTTTTTCTTCAGTTAAGAGAACAGCGGAAATGATTTGCAATGCTTCATTTTTTGCTCCCTGAGGTATAATTTCTCCTTTTAAAGGTTTACCACCAACAATTTCAAATGCATTCATCTTTCGGTAAAGGGTTTTAATGATTTAATATAAAGCGAAAAAGCTAATTTACAAAAACCAGCTTTCCTTGTTCAATTAAAAATTTATTGAATTGGTTAATTATTTTAACAGGGAAGAAAATATTCCATTCGACATATTCTGATTGTTCTGGCTTAGTATACAGGAAAAATGCCTTCGATAAATTTAGACCAGAATAGTTTATGTCAGAATTAATATCTTTTTCCGCCGGGGTTATTGCTCCTCTGCCGATTAGAACCTGAATTATTTCTGTTACTGCTATTCTGTCTTCCTTTATTCTGGTTGGTATTTCTTTGCCTGCCTGCACTTTGTGCTTGTCTCACTTCTACACGCTGCAGGTTAACGTTTTCTTCTAACTGCAGGGCACCATTTGACATTTCACGCAAATCTTTGATAATGGTTTCATCTGCAACGCTGTCCTTATTCCAGGTGACATAGGCCATTTTCATAAAATTGGCAATAGACTGAACCATGGCCTGTTTACGTTCCGGATCTTCAATATTTTTAGCCCGGCTTATCATGAGTTCTACAGTTTTTCCATAATGTTTATATTTTATCCTTTGCTGAGGATAAGACAATGGAGCCGGTTTGAAACGTATGGCATCTTCAGATGGTTTGGGATAAGGAGAATCCACATCAATTTTGAAGTCAGAAATAATGTGTAAATGATCCCATAATTTATGCTTGAAATCAGCAACATCACGTAAGTGCGGATTTAAAAAGCCCATAAGATCTATCACTACCTGAGCATAGCGATTACGCTCATCTTTAGTTGGCAGATCCACAATATATTTAACCATATTCTGGACATTACGTCCATATTCGGCAAGGATTAGTTTTTTCCTGGTGGTATTATAATCGAATGTCATTGTAACTAGCTATTGGCGCGGACTTAAATATGCGGTTTTTAAGCTCTAAATCGCGATTTTGAATTTATTTTATAATTTTCAATTTAGCAAATTTTAGCAATAATTGCTTCTGTCCCAAATCTTTGAAGAATATAGTTGCTTTGATGTCGGGTTTATTGCCTTCCAAATGTATTACTTTTCCAAATCCAAAGCGTTCATGTTCTACTTCCATACCCATCTGTAAACCTGATGTATCTGATGGAGCAAATCCCTCACTGGGTATATGTGCTTTAGGAAGTATAGTGTTTGTCTTTGGAATGGATGATGGTTTCGGTTTGCTAAAGGTCTCTTTTTGCTGCCAGGCTGATCTTTCATCATCAAAGAGTGAACTGCCTGTATTTTTTGCCTGTGGTTTAAAGTCGAGTTCAAGATATCGGGCATCTATCTCTTCAATAAACCTGCTGGGTTCACAACTGGTCAATGTCCCCCAGCGGTAACGTGATGTTGCATAGGAGAGCATTAGTTTTTTTCCAGCCCTGGTAATTGCAACATAAAATAGCCTGCGTTCCTCTTCCAGGTCTGTCCTTGAGCTAAGTGACATTTGGGAAGGGAAGAGGTTCTCTTCCATTCCAACAACAAAGACATTGTCGAACTCAAGTCCTTTCGCCGAATGAATAGTCATTAAGGATACTGTATCAGCATCAGGGTTCTTGTCATTGTCGTCATTAGTAAGCAGGGCAATGTCCTGCATAAATATATCAAGGCCTTTTTCTTCTATATCTTCCCGTTCACTGAATTCTTTTATTCCGTTCAGTAGTTCCTGAATATTTTCATATCTGCTTAAGCCTTCAACAGATTTATCTGAATATAGATCTTTAAGCAGGGTGGAGTGTTGAGCAATATGCAAGGCTGTATCATAGGCTGAATGCGTTTTGGTCATCACCTGAAAACTTTGAATCAGGGATGCGAAATTTGCTACAGATGTTGAACTCCTTGAATCGAGGTATCTAGGAGCATCACAAATTATTTCCCACAGGGTCAGGTTATACTGATCAGCAGCAATCATGATCCGTTCAATGGTCGTGTCTCCAATCCCGCGGCGGGGATAATTGATTACCCGTTTGAGGGCCTCTTCATCATTTGGATTGAACGTAAGCCTGAAATAAGCGATAAGATCCTTTATTTCTTTACGCTGGTAAAATGAGAGTCCACCATAAATTTTATATGGGACATTTAGTTTGCGTAGTGCTTCCTCCATTGCTCTTGACTGAGCATTCGTGCGATACAAGATGGCAAAGTCATGATATTTTGAACCTTTTTGTGCCTGCTCCTGTACTATGGCTTCAGCTACAATTTTACCCTCTTCATTATCACTAAAAGCTCTCGAGACGCGGATTTTATCTCCTTCTTCATTGTCAGAAAAAACAGATTTTTTGAGTTGATTTTTATTATTGGCTATAATACTGTTTGCAACACTTACAATGTTTTGTGTAGAGCGGTAGTTTTGCTCAAGTTTAAAAACTTTCAGGTCAGGATAATCCTTTTCAAAATTGAGTATGTTTTGAATATTTGCACCCCGAAATGCATAAATACTTTGGGCATCATCTCCTACAACACAGATATTTTCATTGTTTGCAGCAAGTTTTTTGACGATCAGGTATTGAGAGAAATTGGTATCCTGATACTCATCGACCATTAAGTATTTAAATTTGTTCTGATATTTATAAAGCACATCGGGATGTTCGCGCAGCAGCACATTCGTCTTAAAAAGAAGGTCGTCAAAGTCCATTGCACCAGCTTTAAAACAGCGCTGAGCATATATTTGGTAGATTTCTCCTAAATTCCCCCTGCCAGTTGAAAAGTCCTCAGCCTGAATATGTTCGTTTTGAAGATATTCGGCGGGGGAAATCAGGTTGTTCTTAGATGATGAAATACGATTGTAAACAAAATTGGCATTATATAATTTATCATCTAACTGTTTTTCCTTAAGGATAGTCCGGATAAGGCTCTTGCTATCATCGGTATCGTAGATCGTAAAATTGGAAGGATATCCAATTTTATTGGCTTCAACGCGGAGAAGTTTTGCAAATACCGAGTGAAAAGTGCCCATCCAGATATTTTTAGCCTCTACACCGACAACTTTCATGATACGTTCCCGCATTTCTTTGGCAGCCTTATTTGTGAAGGTCAGCACCAGAATATTGAATGGGTCAACTCCTTTTTGTATAAGATGAGCTACACGGTAAGTAATTACCCGTGTTTTTCCGGATCCTGCACCGGCAACAATCATCACTGGTCCTTCTGTCTGTTCAACTGCCGCCCGCTGAGAAGGATTTAGTCCGTCTAAATAATTCAAAATTTACTCCTGTTTTTTCTCTGCTAAATTAAGAAAGAGATTTGAGATTAAGGTCCGGGTTTGAATACTTAACCTATATAAGAAAATAAAAGGTATTGCTTAATTATTGCTATTCCGAAGACGAAAACTAAGAATTAATCGTCATTGATCAAACTTGATTTATTGGGATTATTGAGGTTTTCATTGATATTGATAATCTTATCATCCAGATCATTTATGCAATTACCAATTTGCATAACCAGTTCATCTTTTTCTATTAAATCATCCTTTTCTAAAAGCATAAGACCTTTCAAGGTAGCCACAGGACTTCTGATCTGATGAGAGAGGTGGGAGGAATATTCTGACAACTTTTTGTTTTTGATTTTAATATCTCTTGTCCGTTCTTCAATTATTTCTTCCAGATTCTGGTTGATCATATCCAAATCATCCTTTTGTTTTGAAATTTCGAGGTTCAAGCGGCTTAATTCCCTGTTATTTTCTGCTGACTTACGAACGATTTTTGTTAATAAGAAAATAACAAAAAATGCCATAACCGCGATTGCTATGCTTGCCCAAAGAAATAATTGGGTGTTTTTTTGTTTGGCAATAGTCAGTTCATTTTCTTTCTGCTTTTCAAGTTGAATATGCTGAGCCTCCAGGAGACTAATCTTGTCAGAAATATTATTCACAAATTTAGCACTATCATCACGGTAAGCTTTCCTTAAATAAGTTAAGGCTTTAAAATAGTTTTTACGTTTACTTTCAAGTTCAAATGAAGTAAGGGTGTAATTACGGACAAGTTTTGAATCTTCCAGTAACTCGGCATATTTCAAACCCTCTTCTATGGTTTTTTCGGCTTCTTCAAACCTGCTTTGTGCAATGTGGACAGAACTTAGGGTTAAGTTTATTGCAGCAATTGAGTTATTTAATTTTTCTTCCTTTGATTTCTTCAATGCTTCAATCAGGTGGCCTTCTGCACTTTTGAAGTCTCTTAGATTTAAATATAGCACTCCAAGGTTCTGATGACTTTGAATAATACCTATTTTATTCTCCAGAATCTTAAACATGGAAAGGCTTTCCTGGTAATAGGTCAATGCTTTTGGAAAATTTTTTCTTTGTTGGTAAGCTGTTCCTATATTTAATTTAAGTCCTGCAATTAAATCCCTGATATTTAATTTTGTCGCAATTTTTAAGGATTTTTCAAAGTTTTCTAATGATTTGTTATAGTCAATATCACGATACAGGTTACCTATATTATTATAAACTTTTGCTTCCCCTTCCAGATTTTTGTTTCTTTTAAAATAACTTAAGGCATTTAAATAGTTTTCAATTGCTGTATCTATCGAATTTTTATAACTATTTCCAACTCCGATTACACGATAGGATTCTGCAATTCCATTGATATAATTCATTTTTTCAGCTAATTTCAGTGCTTTATTAGCTTCAGAAATTGTGATGTCCGGATTAATCAGGCGAGATCTAAATGCTTGATTGTTAAGTTGAATAACTTTAGTAGTGTCAGAAATCTTTTTAATATTTGCGGAACTATTTTGAATAGTTTGAGTATAAGTGAAAAAGCTTATAACTATTACAAATAAGTTCAGGATTTTCATTGCCATATTTAGTTGTAAGTTTAAAAAAAAAATAAACAAATACGGGCAGCGTTTAATTTTTATTTGACAATCATATTGAAATTTATAAACTGAAATTTAAAATAACATATTACTAAAATTAACCCTAAACTCATGAAAAGATTATTATTAACAGCAGTTGTCCTGGGGACAGCATTATTTAGTTCTTGTGAAAAAGATGCACAACTAGCACCGGCTGAAAAAAACCTGATTAAATCAGATAAAGGAATTCTATGCCGTGGTTGTGGTGATTGGGATATTGTAGAACCTGGTGTTAGTACCCAAACAACAACATTAAAAGTTACTGGTACTGTTGACTCAACTTCAACTAAGACTAACAGGTCAAAAAAGAACAGGTAAATTTATTTAACCTGAATAACGTATTGTTTATCAGTATTTTAAGAGTGTTTTTATAAAAAATTAATCATCCTACCTGATAGATATCAGGTATAAAAATAAACTATCATGAAAAAGATTATCGTAACATTATCTCTGGCAGGTTTTATATCATTAGGTTTTACAGTTGTTGGGAGCAATAAATACTCTGAACAAGAAGGTACATTAACTGTGAAAAATGCGACATCTGAAAAGCAAATCGGATTAAATGATAACAACGATAAGCGCCTGGCAAGCTGGGATTAATTTAAACTTATACAGCTATGCTTTGGTTTAGAATCAGCGAAATGATATTGGCTGTAAAGGAGGTTTAATTAAAGTTAAACTGAATTTTCAAACAATGATTCATGACTAAGCATAGATTCCTATCTTTGCATAAAAACCAATTATATGCAAGATATTAGACGATATGTAAGCGAAAATAAACAGCGCTTTCTGGATGAGTTATTTGAGTTGTTAAGATTCCCGTCAGTTAGTGCAGATCCAAAGTTTAAAGCTGACATGCTTAAAACTGCGGAATATGTTGCTGAAAAATTAAAATCTGCCGGAGCTGATGCAGTTGAGATTTGCTCAACTGCAGGTTATCCGATAGTATATGGTGAGAAAATTATCGATGTCTCGCTACCTACGGTTTTGGTGTATGGACATTATGATGTTCAGCCACCTGATCCACTTGAATTATGGCATACCCCTCCCTTTGAACCGACTATTCGGGATGAGAAGATTTATGCCCGTGGCTCCTGCGACGACAAGGGACAATTTTATATGCATGTGAAGGCTTTCGAGCTAATGATGAGCACCAATTCACTTCCATGTAATATTAAATTTATGATCGAGGGTGAGGAAGAAGTTGGCTCAAGCAATCTTGGAATTTTTGTTAATCAGAATAAAGAGCGCTTAAAGGCAGATGTGGTATTGATCTCAGATACCTCAATGATCAGTCTGGAGCACCCCTCACTGGAAACCGGGTTACGAGGACTCTCTTATGTAGAAGTTGAGGTTACCGGACCAGACCGTGATTTACATTCTGGTGTTTATGGCGGAGCAGTTGCTAACCCGGCAACAATACTGGCAAAGCTGATTGCTTCCATGCATGACGAAAATAATCACATTACAATCCCCGGCTTTTATGATGATGTACAGGAGTTAAGTGTGCAGGAGAGGGAAATGCTCAACAGAGCACCTTATAATGAGTCGGAATATAAAATTGATTTGAAAGTAAATGAATTGTGGGGGGAAAAGGGCTATACCACTCTTGAACGAACTGGAACGCGCCCAACTCTGGAAGTTAACGGTATATGGGGAGGTTATATAGGTGAAGGGGCCAAAACTGTTCTTCCATCAAAAGCATTCGCAAAGATTTCCATGCGTCTGGTGCCAAACCAGCAATCAGATAAAATCACTAAACTTTTTAAAGATCATTTCGAAAGTATTGCCCCGAAAAGTGTAAAAGTTAAAGTTACACCACATCATGGTGGTGAACCTGTAGTAACGCCAACCGATAGTATAGCTTACAAGGCTGCACAAAAAGCAATTCTTGACTCATTTGGTAAGGAGCCAATTCCTACCAGGGGTGGAGGGAGTATTCCAATTGTAGCATTATTCGAAAAGGAGTTAGGTATTAAAACGGTTTTAATGGGTTTTGGATTGGATAGTGATAATCTTCATTCCCCAAATGAAAAATTTGATATTGCTAACTACTACAAAGGAATTGAAACAATTCCGCTATTTCATAAGTACTTTGCTGAACTCAGTAAATAATTAAAGGACATACTCTAACTAATAAAGGCCGGAATTTTCCGGCCTTTATTAGTTATGCAAGCTTAGTTATATAATCTTGTTTTGTTAATTTAAACTGCCTGTTTTTGTCTAGTATGAGGAAGCAGGGTCTTTCCTCTTTGGTACTGCCAATCCTGTGTTCTACCTTAGTTTTTCAACAGAGTTAATAGGTGTACTGAAAATTCTCAAGTAAAAAAGCCAAAACTGACAAGCGGGTTTATTTCAAATAGCTGTCCCGTCCTGAAATAAGTTGACACCTAAGTTGACTTATTATGAAAAAATCAGAAAAACGAATTGATCGGCGCAGTCAGCGCGATTACAGTCTTGCCTTTAAGTTACAAGTTGTTCAGCAAGTAGAAAAAGGCGAACTCACCTACAAAAAGGCCCAACGCCATTACGGCATTCAAGGAAGAAGTACGGTATTGGTTTGGTTGCGAAAACATGGTACCTTAGATTGGAGCCTACCCAAACAATACACGGTGGAAAACAACCAAGAGCCTACCCCCGAGCAGCGAATCAAACAGTTAGAAGCTGCCTTAAAAGATGAGCAAGATCGAAACCTGATCTACAAAACCATGTTTGATATCCTGCAAAAGGAACATGGTATCGCGTTGCCAAAAAAGTCTTTCCCCAAGCGATCCAAAGGCTTCAAGCCAAAGGAATAGTAAGCCTGTCAAAGGCTTGCAGATTGTTTGGGATTAGTCGTCAGGGCTATTATCAAAAGCAACAACGTGTAGATAAGCGTTTAAGGGAACTTAGCCTGGTTAAGGCAGATGTTATCAAAGAGCGTATTCATTTACCAAGATTAGGTACACGAAAGCTGTATTACCAACTAAGCAAGCAGATCAGAAGTAAAGGAATAAAGATTGGCAGGGATGCCTTATTTGATTTTTTACGTTCAGAACACATGCTGATCAAGCCAAAGCATACTTATCACAAGACCACCAACTCCAAGCACTGGCTGCATAAATACCCTAATTTGCTTAAAGGAATAAAAGCATCCAGATCAAATGAAGTGTGGGTGAGTGATATTACCTATATCGATACTAAAGCAGAAACAGCTTATCTAAGTTTGATCACAGATGCTTATTCACGCAAGATCGTAGGATACCATCTACATAGTAGCTTACATACTGATGGCGTTGCCGCAGCAATGCAAATGGCTGTAAAACAAGAACAAATCAATGCCCCTTTAATACATCATTCCGATAGAGGATTACAATATTGTTCATCACAATATCAACAATTACTGGCCAGGCATAACATTACTCCATCTATGACAGACGGATATGACTGCTATCAAAATGCGTTAGCTGAACGTATGAATGGAATCATTAAACACGAATTCCTGATCAGCAAACCTGCGGATATAAATCAAGCCAGACAGATGATTAAACAAGCTGTTGGCATTTATAATAACCGAAGGCCACATCTAGCTTTAAACTATCAAACACCACATTCTGTACATCAACAAAAAATCCTTGCCAGTATTACCTGACAAGGACTATATTTATATCATTATTCATTGTCAACCTATTTTAGGACGACTCAATTTTTAGTTCTTTTTCGCTTTCTTCATTGGATTATCCCCGGTTGAAACACCTCTTACACCTGGGTTACCTTTAAAAAGTTCAAATCTGCTTGGCAGGAATTTTCTCGGCAGGTAATTATTTTCTTCATCAATGTCTGCGGTCTCACGCAATGGATCAAGTACAATACTCTTAACTTCCTTATTTTTAGCAAATACTTTTGACACCTCTGATTCATTTAACCTCCATATTTCAGCCGGGATTCTTTCAATTTCTGAACTTCCATCAGTAAAGTTAAACTGAATAATCAGTGGCATTACCTGACCTCCGATGTTTTTGAATTTAAGTTCATAAAAATTTAAATTGCTGTTCAGCAACTCCATCTCCTTTGGACTTAACTTTGCAATAAAATCAGAATATGCCTTTTCATCGTCAGGTGTAACACTGAAAGGATTGTAAGAATTATAAAAATCGCGGGTAGACGGATCAGCCTCAACAATAGTTTTGGGGTTATCCTTTAGATTATTGTTCTTACTGATATAGCTTTCTTCCCTTTCAAATACTTTTTTCGCCTCTGTTTTCTTTTCTGCGGGACTACGATTATCAAGTTTAAACCAGCTCACTGATTCCAGTGAAATATCAACAGGCTCAGTTTTAAAGAACCAGCCTCTCCAGAACCAGTCCAGATCAACTGCAGATGCATCTTCCATCGTTCTGAAAAAATCATCCGGTGTAGGATGCTTAAACATCCAGCGCTGAGCATATTGCCTGAATGCATAATCAAAAAGCTCCCTGCCAATGATGGTTTCTCTGAGGATATTTAAGGCAGTTGCCGGCTTTGCATAAGCATTCGGACCAAACTGAATAATATTCTCAGAATTAGTCATGATTGGTTCCAGCAAATGTTTCTCACTCCTCATATAAGGCACAATCTTATGTGCAGGACCTCTTCTTGAAGGGTAGTTTCTGTCCCATTCCTGCTCAGCCATAAACTGCATAAAAGTATTCAGGCCCTCATCCATCCAGGTCCACTGACGCTCATCTGAATTGACTATCATCGGGAAAAAATTATGCCCTACCTCATGAATAATCACTGATATCATTCCGTATTTAACCGCATCGGTATAGGTTCCGTCTGCATCCGGACGACCGTAATTAAAACAGATCATCGGATATTCCATACCATTGGAAGCCTCAACCGAAATTGCAACAGGATAAGGATAATCAAATGTTTTTGCTCCGTAAGATTTAATGGTATGTGCAACAACTTTGGTAGAGTATTGTTCCCATAACGGGTTTCCTTCCTTTCCATAATATGACATAGCCATCACATCCCGGTTCCTTTGCTTTACAGCCATTGCATCCCAAATCAGTTTACGCGAAGAAGTCCAGGCAAAGTCTCTGACATTTTCTGCATGATAGATCCAGGTCTTTTTATCTTTTGCCCTGGTTTTTTCAAGCTTCTCAGCTTCAGACTGATTTCTGATGATTACAGGTTTATCATAACTTTTCTTGGCTTCTTCCCATCTCTTCAATTCCACAGAGTTTAAAACAGATTCGGGATTTTGCAGTACCCCGGTTGCTCCAACCATATGATCTGCCGGAACTGTAATCTTCACTTTATAGTCGCCAAAAGTAAGAGCAAACTCACCTTTGCCCATAAACTGCTTGTTCTGCCATCCCTGAAAATCAGAATAAACCGCCATTCTGGGGAACCATTCAGCCATCGTATACAGGTAATTACCGTCCTTCTCAAAATACTCATAACCCGGGCGACCACCAATGAAGCTCATTCTGTCGTGAATATTGAAAGTCCAGTCCATAGTGAACTCAATTTTTGAACCCGGCTTAAGTGGCTCAGGTAAATTAACCCTCATCATTGTTTTGTTAATCGTAACAGGAATATCCTTTCCTGAGAGATCCTTAACAGACAGTATTTTATAACCCAAATCCTGATCATGCCATAAAATCCCCTCAAGCTGCGTCATTGACATATTCTGAGATATTTTACTTTCTGCTACCTTGGGAGTGTTTGAATCTTTGGCACGTTCGTTCTGATCCAGCTGAATCCACAAATAAGAAAGCGGATCAGGAGAGTAATTATGATAGCTTACCTTCTGCCAGCCTTTAATAGATTGGTTCTCGTCGTTAAGTTCAACAACAATCTCATGATCTGCTTTCTGCTGCCAGTACATATGACCGGGAGCTCCTGAAGCTGTTCTGTAAACATTTGGCGAGCGCAGACTGCTTTGAAGCTGTTCAAATCTTTCGGCGTGGTTTTGCTCTGTATGCTGAGCAAAAACTCTAAATCCGCAAAGCAATAAAATTGCAATAGCAAGTGATATTCTTTTCATTATTTTAAGAAACGTATTTTACAATTGGTATTGTTGATCAGGGAAACTGAATACTATCAGGGATTAAATCAGGGCTAAGATAATCAGCCTGAACCAAATTCAACGAAAAATACTCACCAAAACTTTTTATCAATCATCATCATAATGGCCATTCCAAAAATTATTGCAGAACTTACAATGGTAAGCTGTGGCCTGTTTACTTTAAAAATCTTCAAAGGAATTAATGAAGCAAGCAGAAAAATCAATACAATTAATAACTGCCCCGCCTCAAGGCCGATATTAAAGGCAAAAAGAGGCTGTAATAAGGAAACCTCTTTTCCCAGCAGGGATTTAAGATAATTGGAAAATCCCAGGCCATGAATCAGACCAAAAAACATGGCAAAAAAATAATTGAGCTGTACTCCTTTACCTGTTTTGGGATTCAGGATATTCCCCGCGGCAGTAATGGCAATGGTAACAGGAATTAAAAATTCAACAAGATCTGAGTTAATTGTTAACAGATTGAAGGTAGCAAGTGCTAAAGTCACCGAATGCCCGATGGTAAAAGCCGTTACCAAAATGATCACTCTTTTCCAGTCGGCGACTGAATATAAACTGCATAAAGCTATAACGAACAAAATATGATCAAATCCTGCCAGATCAAGAATATGACTTGTTCCAAGCCGGAAGTAAAGTTCAAACTGCCCCATATAATCTTAGAATTAAATAATAGCCAGGCTTAATCAGAATATCCATAATTTGCAGCAAATATCTGGCATTATGTTTTATAATTATCTATTCTCTTTCATTCTGCTCATTCAGGGTCTGTTTCATCCCTTTTATATCAGTTTAACAGAGATTAAATACAATCCCGGGCAGGCCAGTCTTGAAATCTCTCAGAAAATATTCTGGGATGATCTCGAGGTAGAACTGTCCGAATATTACGGAGGTAAAATCAACTTTCTGAAACCAAAGGATAAAGACAATCTGGATAAAATACTTCAACAATACCTTCTTCAGAAAAATGAAATTTCAGTGAATGGGAAAAAAGTAAAACTGGAATATCTGGGCTATGAGATTGAAGAGGATGCTGCCTGGTTTTATCTGGAAGCCAGACAAATTCCCCGACCGCAAAAAGTAGAAATCAGGAATAGCATTCTCCACAATCATTTTGCAGGTCAGCAGAATATTGTCAATTTCTATCTGAATAAAAACCCGAAAAGTTTAATTCTTACAAAGGAGAAAGTTCGTGGGGTACTTACCTTTTAAGAACATTTCCAAATCACTCTGACAAAAGGATATGATATTCTTAAATCACCCCTGGCCGGATTATTTGATCAAGGGTGATTTAATATTGTTCGAATAGAATTTATTCCTTTGGACTCTCCTTCTTTTTCTTGATCTGGAACATTCTTGATAAGTTAAATCCAAACCTGATTTCGGTTTTATCCCAACTACCAGTAGTTTCAGTAAGGAAGGCTCGTTCATTCATCCCGGTAGAATTTGAAAAATGAAGCTGAAATACGTGACCCCCGGTTTCAATATCGACCCCAATTGAAAGCGGATTATTGTAAAGATCCATATCAACACCATAAAGCAAATACGAATAATCCCAGGTCAGGGCCATTCTTTTAGACACCTTGTAACGGCCGCCAAATCCTGCAGCGAATGCGTCATTAGACATGTATGAGCTGGCCACCAGATTCTGATGAACCATGGTAGGACTGATTTGTAAACTGAATTTATCGCTGAATTTTCTTCCAATGATTAATTGGCTGTAATAGGCCATTCTGGAAGTAAAATAATTCTGCCTTAAAGGATCAGACCAGGGTAATGTATTCAATGTTGTACCTGCTGCAATTGCAATTGTTACAGGAAAACTATTCATCCCGGTTGATTGCCTGATCGGGGCATACTTAATAAAACCATCTACTTCCTTTTTATATGTACTTCTGCCTATTCCTACCATCAGATTATCCCTTAATCCAAAATCAAGTGCCATTCTCATACTAGCCTGATCCAGTCCAAAGAAATTACTCATACCCTCACTAATCTGTCCAAATCGATGTAGAATTATAAAGTCCATAGTGCCCGGAGATAAAAATTCCATTGATTGAGAATTAATAACCCGGGTGGCCTTAAATGCATTTTTTACGAGTTCTTTCTGGGGCTTATCCTCAGCTACCAGTTTTAAAAGATCTTCTTCCTGAGCACTTACTTTACTCCATATAAGTAATAATAGTGCGAGTACTTTTATGGTATCTCTAATTTTTTTCATAACAATTTTTTCAACCCTAATGCGCTTTTTGACTAATTACCTAAAACCTGAAGGATACAATCCACTTTGATACTGGCTGATTTTGCAACCTTATCCGATACCAAACGAGGAACCTCAATTCCATAGTCGTTCAGGAGTACTGCAAACTTTGAAGAAATGGAAATTTTACCATCATTTACAGAAAGTTTTCCATTTGCTTCAACATCCTTTGTCTGACCATGCATAGTAAGCTGACCCTTAACTGTTACATCATAACTGCCATTTTTGGAATAATTAAGCTGAGAAGAGTTTATAATCTGACCCTTAAACAAGGCTTTCGGAAATTTATCGCTTTCAAGGTAGTTTTCGTGAAAATGTTCACGCATCAATGCCTGTTCAAACTCAAAACCCTTCATTAAAACAGAAAACTGAGTATTACCTGTTTTACTGTCTAATACGCAGGTTACAGACTTATTAATTGCAGCAACCTTCTCTGGTGAAGTTGAAGTAGTTGCATCAAAAGTTATGGTTCCATTTTTTGTAAAATATTTATCCTGAGCATTTGTGGAAGCTCCAAGGAATAATACTATTGCGAGTAGAATAATCTTTTTCATGTGTTTATCTTTTTTTATTGTGGTAAGCATCTCTGATTTGATATCTATCCATTGAAGGTTAAGACCAAATCAAAATGCCAGCACCTTCTTAATTTTAATTTGGTATAATTACAGAACGACTCAATACTATATCAGCACCCAATCCGAGCTCATCTGAATTAAATCCGGTACATTCTCCTTTTAGAGTTATTGCTGTACCAACAGGATATTCAGATTCATCAATCACTACTGTTGTGTCAATGCTGCATCTCACAGATGAAACTGAGGTAAGATCGCCTATAACAAAAGTTAAAAACCCTTCTTCATTTTTTTCTATATCCTTGAGATTCCCATCAACCTGGATAATCTTTCCAAGAAACTTTTTGTCGGATAGTGCCTGATCAGAACTATATTCTTCAAGGAACTTAATTGCACTTATTTCAAAATCAGCTTTAGTGGAATTCAGAGACTGGGTTTTACGATTAACATAAAAATAAACACCTGTAGCCAGTACAATCAGTACCATAAGGCCTATTACAATTTTATTTTTCATGATCATTTAATTAATTGTTTAGACTGCCTCCATCGATCCACTGTTTAACCTTAGCCAGTTGACAAGCTGTTAACTTATTTCCTCCTTTAGGCATTGCTGAATAACCTGATGAATGTGCAATTGAACCATAAAGAGATCCATTTAATGCCATGGCTCTATCTGAGGTATAGGTACCCATTGGAATACCACCACCCAAAGTTGCAGTCCCGCCATGGCAGCTGTAGCAATATTGCTGTAACATAGGTACAATCTGGGCAGTATAGGTTGCGGGAATGCTGGTGTCGCAAATACCCGAGGATGGATACAATTGATCTTCCTTATCATAATAACAGGAATTGAGCAAAAAGAGAATGAGCAGAATTCCAAAGAGTTTGAATATTTTTTTCATCTGATTAGTTTAATTATTTAAAGAACCCGCATCAATCCATTTCTTAATTTGGCTGATCTCGCAGGTTGGAAGTTTCCCCGACTGCGGCATTTTTGAAAACCCGCTTGCCCATGTGATTGAACCATACAGTTTTCCACTGGCTGCCGACGCTTTAATAGCATTGTAAGTAGAAAGATCTATACCTCCTCCAAGCGAATTAGGATTATGGCAACCCTGACATTTACCGGCAATAATTGGTTTTATGTTAGCAGCAAATTTAAAGCTGCTTGAATCACAGCTACTGCATCCATTATTTCTGGCTCCCTGATTAATCCAGGTTCTAACCTGAGCCAATTGATCCGAAGTAAATCCTGCAGCAGGTGGAGGGGGCATTCGATCCTTACCCGTCTCGATCATCGATTTATACAAACTGCTTTTGGCTGCATTGCCAGCACGCACCTCCTTCATCACACCACTATAAGTAGTTAGATTGATCCCTTCCTTATGACTGGCAGCATCATGGCAGCCACTCATTGCACAATTTGAGATCAGCAGAGGTTGAATGGTATTGGCAAAATAAACAGTATCGGTACTGCATGATACTGATACTGCAGGCAGGTTGGATTGTAGCTCGGAAAGCGTGGGTATTTCATGCTTACATGAAATTATAATCCATGCAAAAAGCACAGAAAAAAAGATGTATTTTTTCATACAAAAATTTAATATAAAAGAGTAAAAAGGCTCTTCAGATACATAATCCGAAGAGGCAGAAAAGACCTAAATCAAAAGATTTAGCTTAGGCTAATGGGAGGCCTTAATAAAGACAATGTGTAATTATCGGGGATATAATCTTGCAGAAAAACAGGGAATTCAGATTTTATGTCAAAAGCTGAAGGAGGTAAAAGAGATAACTCTGATAAACTAACCTGACTGATATTTATGCTTCTTAAACTATGCTGCATAAATGGCATTTGCTTTTCCTCTTTATCATCTGAGCTGATACCGTCTCCCTCTAAACTGTAGTGCGAACCCAGAAAATAGGTAAAATCAAGCCGATCATTTTCTTTGAGATGGTTATAGTAATGAACCAATATCATCGGTAACCGAATTAATTGAATAAAATCCGTGTTTCCTAACAGATGAACTGATAAAAGAGATATGAAAAGAATCTTTTTCACTCCGATTGGCTTGATTAAAACTAATAACGTTTATTTTGTAGCAAATATTATACCAGTTAAACTTAGGAAATAACCAAAGAACAATTAGTGACCTGAATCATTATTTAAAATGAAAATGTTAAAAATCATCTTTTGTTTGTTGTTAACACTGCCATTATTGATTTCTGATGCAATTTCACAGAATCGTAAACCCAATATTATCCTTGTTTACATTGATGATATGGGTTACGGTGACATCGGAATAACGGGGGCAAATTCTTATCTGACTCCCAATTTTAATCAAATGCAAAAAGATGGTGTCTTTTTTACCCAATTCTACTCACCACAAGCTGTTTGCACTGCATCGCGTGCAGGTGTGCTGACTGGAGCCTATCCAAACAGAATCGGATTTGCCGGAGCTCTTGATCATACCTCGAAAATGGGATTGAATCCTGATGAACAAACTATCCCGGAATTATTAAAAACTAAGGGTTATAAAACCGCGGCTTATGGAAAATGGCACCTGGGACATTTACCAGAATTTTTACCCAGACAACATGGCTTTGATGAATTTTTTGGAATACCATACTCAAATGATATGTGGCCAAATCATCCAACCGGAAAAAATTATTACCCGCCCTTGCCATTGATTGAAAATGAAACAACCATTCAAACCAACCCGGATCAAAGTCAGTTTACCACCTTGTTTACTGAAAAAAGTCTGAGCTTCATTGAAAAAAATAAATCGAATCCTTTCTTCATTTATCTGGCACATCCCATGCCTCATGTACCTCTCTTTGTTTCTGAAAAATTTAAAGGAAAATCCAGACAGGGGCTTTACGGTGATGTAATGATGGAACTCGACTGGAGTATCGGTCAGATCAGAAATAAGCTAAAAGAATTAAAAATGGAAGAGAACACTCTGCTTATTGTTACATCTGACAATGGGCCCTGGATTAACTACGGTAATCATGCCGGTAGTACAGGTGGACTCAGAGAAGGTAAAGGCACTTCTTTCGAAGGTGGTCAGAAAGTTCCGTGCCTGATGACATGGAAAGGTGTTATTCCCGGTGGAACTATTTGCAATAATCTGGCATCATCGATTGACATTCTCCCAACACTTGCCTCAATAACAGGTGCAGAACTATCAGGAAGAAAAATTGACGGGGTAAGTATTTACGGATTAATGAGGGGCGATTTCAGTCAGAATCCCAGAGATCATTTTTTATATTATTACAGAAAAAACAGTCTTGAAGCAATCAGAAAAGGCGACTGGAAACTGGTTTTACCGCATCATAGCAGAACTTACGAAGGATTTAAACCCGGACTTGATGGTATGCCAGGACAGGTTAATGAAAATCACTTTGTTGAAGGCGGATTATATGATCTGAGAAGAGATCCCGGAGAAAGATATAATGTAAGGGGCGATTATCCTGAAATTGAGGCTGAACTTTTAAAAATTGCGGCTGCGGCAAGAGAAGACCTGGGAGATGATCTGACCAAAAATCCGGGTAAAAACAGAAGGCCGGCTGCGGTGAAACCATGAGTTGAATTCAATGTTTTAATCCTATTTCAAATAAATTCTATGATTAATCCCATCAAAAATGCAAGAGTTCGGCTCCTTTTAATAATTCTAGCCTTTTATATTCCAGGTGCTGTATTGGCTCAGTCCAGACTTCATCCTTTCAATCCCTTACCTCAGCAATGGGATGAGGCAATCCCTCAGGGAAATGGAATGATCGGTTCGCTGATCTGGGAGAAAAACAAAACCATACGTTTTGCATTAGACCGAGCCGACCTTTGGGATAGCCGGCCGATGAAAGGGCTGCATCGCAAAGAGTTTAGCTACCAATGGATAGTTGAACAAAGATTAAATAATAATTATAAACCGGTTCAGGAATATTTTGATCATCCTTATGACAGGGAACCGGCCCCAACAAAAATTCCCGGAGCAGCAATTGAGTTTAATTTCACGAAAGAGTTTATTCTTTCAGATGCTAAATTAAATCTCGATGAAGCTACATCTGAGATTAGCTGGAAGAACGGTACGCGACTTTACTCCTATGTACATGCTACAGATCCGGTGGGCTGGTTCAAATTTGAAAACCTGTCTGCAGAATTTGATATTCAATTGATTCCACCATCCTATCAGGCTGCGGTAAAAGTAAGCGGAGATCCTGTTGGAGGGGACGATCTTGGGCGATTGGGATATGAACAAGGGAATGTCGCGAAAACTACCAACAGCATTATTTATCATCAAAAGGGCTGGGGTGATTTCTCTTACGATGTTATGGTAAGCTGGAAGAAGATTGATTCTAAAACTGTGGAGGGTGTCTGGACTATCAAAAGTAATCCCGATGTTTTTAAAAGCAACCTGGATCTCCAGAATTTACAGCAAAAACTGAAAGCAGGATATGATCAGAACAGAAAGAGTCATCTGGCATGGTGGTCTAAATTTTGGGGTAAATCAGATCTTCGCATTCCTGATAAAACACTGCAGCATCAATGGGAAATGGAGCAGTATAAATTTGGTTCAACAGCACGGCAGAATGCACCTCCAATTTCCTTACAGGCAATCTGGTCGGCTGATAATGGCCGGATTCCACCCTGGAAAGGGGATTTTCATCATGACCTGAACACCCAGCTCAGCTATTGGCCGTCCTATAGTGGCAATCACCTTGAACAGGCAATGGGTTATCTGGATCATTTTGAACTCAATAAGGAGAACTATAAACGCTATACCAGGCTATTCTTTGGCAAAGAAGGGATTGCAGTACCCGGGGTTACAACCTTAGATGGCACCGAAATGGGCGGATGGATCCAATATTCACTTTCTCCAACCGTCTCTGCCTGGGTATCACAACACTATTATCTGCAATGGCGATACAGCATGGATAAAGATTTTCTGAAAAATAAAGCCTATCCATGGATAAAATCCACCGCCACTTTTCTGGAGCAGATTTCAGTGCTTGATCCTGAAACCGGCAAGCGTAAGCTGGTGATCAGTTCCAGTCCCGAGATCAATGATAACAAAAGTACTGCCTGGTTTACCAAAACAACCAATTACGATCTGTCACTTATGCAGTTCAACTTTAAAACAGCTGCAGAGCTGGCAAGAGAGTTAAACCTAAAGGCAGAAGCCAGTCATTGGGATCAAATTTATCAGCAATTACCTGATCTTGCTATTTCAAACAATAATGAACTGATGATATCTCCTGAATATCCTTATAATGAATCTCACCGTCATTTTTCAAATACCATGGCCATCCACCCACTTGGATTGATCAAATGGGAAGATTCCGATCAGGCAAAAAACATTATCCGTTCAAGTATTAAATTACTGGATGATGTTGGTCCGAAATTATGGTGTGGTTATTCCTATGCCTGGCTAGGTAACCTTAAAGCGAGAGCGAAAGATGGTGAAGGAGCGGCAAAAGTATTAACAATATTTTCCACCGCATTTTGCTCTTCCAATAGCTTTCACTTAAACGGGGACCAGACCAAATCAGGCTATTCTGATTTTGTTTATCGTCCATTCACGCTGGAAGGAAATTTTGCTTTTGCTGCCGGTATCCAGGAAATGCTGATCCAGTCTCATGCAGGTTTTCTGGAAGTTTTTCCGGCTATCCCTTCCGACTGGAAAGATGTATCATTTAAGACCCTGAGAGCCGAAGGTGCATTCCTGGTTAGTGCTGAAAAGAAGCAGGGAAAAGTTAAGGTACTCAGCATCCATTCAGAAAAAGGCGGAAGCATTAACGTAAAATCACCTTTTGGAAAATTCGAACAGAAGATCAGCGGAAAAGTAAAAATAATAGAATCTAAACCAGGTTTTATCCGGATTGATTTTGAACCTAACAGCAGAATTACATTGAATGCAATTTAAAATCGCAAAAAGAAGCCGTCTCATAATTCATTTTATGGGACGGTTTTGTTTTATGGACAATTGTTAAGTCTTCCAATTTGGGCTTTGGATTTTCCGTACATTTTGT
>Ga0209480_10000723_pt1 | contig 25950 bp, 19 predicted proteins | sample JI61114C2DNA_FD_187501 | JGI IMG/M metagenome (GOLD analysis project Ga0209480, IMG submission 187501) | Wastewater effluent complex algal communities from Wisconsin, to seasonally profile nutrient transformation and Carbon sequestration -... | ecosystem: Engineered > WWTP > Effluent > Algae... | reverse complement strand
GGCCGTGAGATCCACAGGGTCAGCGCGACCGAAGGGAAGCGCTGACCCGAGGACCTCACGGCCCTCGCCTGCGCCAGACCCCGTGAGGCAAACTCCGGCAAGATGCCCGCAAGCGCACGGCCCAGGCCTCATCGATAGCGGTCGGTGGCCTCGCGCAGGGCGGCGGCGATGCCGGGTTCGAAGGCCGAGTGGCCGCTGTCGGGGACGATGACGAGCTCCGAGCGCGGCAGTCGGCGGTGCAGGTCCCAGGCGTTCTCGAGCGGGCAGATGACGTCGTAGCGGCCGTGCACGATGGTGGTCGGGATGTGCTGGATCTTCACCGTGTCGGTGAGGAGCTGCAGCTCGTCGGCGAGGAAGCCGTGGTTCACGAAGTAGTGGCACTCGATGCGCGCGAAGGCCAGCGTGAAGTCGAGGTCGTCGCAGTGGGCGAGGCTCGCCTCGTCGGCGACCAGCGCGGCGACGCGGGTCTCCCACATGCTCCACGCACGGGCGGCCTCGGCCCGGACGCGCGGGTTGTCGCTGGTGAGGCGGCTGTAGTAGGCGGCGATCAGGTCGCCGCGCTCGGCCTCCGGGATGACGCCGACGAAGGCCTCCCAGGCGTCCGGGAACAGCATGCGGGTGCCGCGGCCGTAGAACCACTGCGACTCGCGCTGCGTGAACATGAAGATGCCGCGCAGCACCAGCTCGGTGACGCGGGCGGGGTGGGCCTCGGCGTAGGCGACCGCGAGGGTGCTGCCCCACGAGCCGCCGAAGACCTGCCAGCGCTCGATGCCGAGGTGCTCGCGCAGGCGCTCGATGTCGTCGACGAGGTGCCAGGTGGTGTTGTCCTCGAGCGAGGCGAAGGGCTCGCTCTGGCCGCAGCCGCGCTGGTCGAACAGGATGATGCGATAGCGGCGGGGGTCGAAGAAGCGGCGGTGCTTCGGGTCGGTGCCGCCGCCGGGGCCGCCGTGGAGGAACACGACTGGTTTGCCGGCCGGGTTGCCGGACTGCTCGAAGTAGAGGTCGTGCTGGGCGTCGACGGCGAGGCGTCCGAGGTGATAGGGCTCGATCGCCGGATAGAGGGCGCCGAGCGGGTCTGCGGCGCGGTGCGGGACGGAGTGGGCGGTGCGTGCGGCCATGGTCTTTAGCGATCTGCGAAGCGGTCGGTGGCGGCGACAAGGGCCTCGAGGATGCCGGGCTCGAAGGCCGAGTGGCCGGCGTCGGGGATGATCTGCAGGTCGGCCTCGGGCCAGGCGCGGTGCAGCTGCCACGCGCTGTGCAGCGGGCAGACCACGTCGTAGCGGCCCTGGACGATCACGCCGGGGATCTGGCGCAGGCGGCCGACGTTCTCCAGCAGCTGCAGCTCGCGCTCGAGGAAGCCGCGGTGCACGAAGTAGTGGGCCTCGATGCGGGCGAAGGCGAGGCTGAAGTCGTCGGTGGCGGCGTGGACCATGTGGTCCTCGCGCTGCAGCAGGAAGCTGGTCGCGGCCTCCCACACGCTCCACGCGCGCGCGGCCTCGCGGCGCACGGCCTCGTCGTCGCCGGTGAGGCGGCGGTGGTAGGCCCGCATCAGGTCGCCGCGCTCGGCCTCGGGGATCGGCGCGAGGAAGTGCTCCCAGGCGTCGGGGAAGAGCGCGCTCGCGCCGTCCTGATAGAACCACTGCAGCTCGCTGCGCCGCAGAAGGAAGATCCCGCGGAGCACCAGCTCGGTGACCCGCCGCGGGTGGGTCTGCGCGTAAGCCAGGGCCAGGGTGCTGCCCCACGAGCCGCCGAAGACCTGCCAGCGCTCGATGAGCAGGTGCGCGCGCAGGCGCTCGATGTCGGCGACCAGGTCCCAGGTGGTGTTGTCGCGCAGCTCGGCGTTGGGCGTGCTCCGGCCGCAGCCGCGCTGGTCGAACAGGACGATGCGGTAGGCGTCCGGGTCGAAGAAGCGCCGCTGCTGCGGGGAGGTGCCAGAGCCGGGGCCGCCGTGCAGGAACACGACCGGCTTGCCCTGCGGGTTGCCGGACTCCTCGTAGTAGAGGCTGTGCAGGCTCGAGACCTGCAGCATGCCGGTGCGATACGGCTCGATCTCCGGGTAGAGCGCGCGACGGGAGAGCATCGTCGGCAACGATGGCAAACGCGGGCGAGCACGTCCAGCGGGGGCACCCGCGTGGGTATGGCTCCAGTCACGGGTCTGCGGGAACGGCGCGAAACGGCGCGAGGCCGCGCGGAGCTTCGTCTGCCGCCGCAGGCCTTCCAGGCGCGTGAATTCGCGGGAACCGCCGCGGATGCGCCGACGATCGGCGGGGGAGGCCCCTGATACAGTCCGGGCCGTAGGAGATCTTGCTGTGCGCCCACGCTTCTCGCTGACCCTCGCCTCGCTCCTCGTCCTCGCTCTCGGCTGCGCCCACGGCCGCGACCCCTACGCCGCCACCGACAGCACCCTGGCCCTCGACCGGGTGGTCCTCTATCGCAACGGGGTCGGCTACTTCGAGCGCAGCGGCGGGGTCGAGGGCGACGTGCTGACGATCAAGGTCCGCAAGGATCAGATCAACGACCTGCTCAAGAGCCTGACGGTGGTCGACCGCCGCAACGGCCAGGCGGTCAGCGTCTCGATGCCGCTCGACCCGCAGGCGTGGGCCAACGCCGCGCTGGCGACGCTGTCGCCGGGGCAGGGCAGCCTCGCGCAGGTGCTCGACGCGCTGCGCGGCAACGAGGTCGTGCTCGGCACCACCCAGGGCAAGCTCCGCGGCCGCATCATCATGGTCGAGAAGATCGTCGACGAGCCCGACGCCTCGCCGCCGGCGCACAGCGAGCGGGTCACGCCGCCGCAGGCCGGCTCGCGCGACTATCGCGTCAGCCTGCTGAGCGGCAAGCGCATGGCGGTCGTCCGCCTGTCGAAGGTCCGCAGCGTGACCCTGCGCGACGGTGACCTCGCGCTGCAGTTTCATCGCAGCCTCGACGCCACCGCCGGTGAGGGCATGTTCCAGCAGGTCGCCGTCGACATCCGCCTGGCCGGCGCGAACAAACATGACCTCTCGGTCAGCTACGTGGTCGAGGCGCCGATGTGGAAGCCGACCTACCGGGTGGTCCTCCCCGAGGGCGGCACGGGCAAGGCGCTGCTGCAGGGCTGGGCAGTGGTCGACAACATCAGCGGCGAGGACTGGGGGCAGGTGACGATGAGCCTGACCTCGGGCGCGCCGATCGCGTTCCGCTACGACCTGCACACGCCGCGCATCGTGGAGCGCAGCGACCTGAGCGGCACCGGCATTCAGAAGCGGGCCGCGGTCGCGCTCGGGGAGACCAGCTACGGGCCGGCGAGCGGCGACGCGGACGGCGACGGCATCGCCGACGGCAGCGACAGGTGCCCGAGCGCCCCGGAGAGCTACAACGGCCACGCCGACGAGGACGGCTGTCCTGATAGCGCGCTGGTGAGCGTCGAGAGCGAGAAGATGGACGACATGGACGAGGAGTCGTCGATGGGCGGAGGGGTCGGGTACAAGGAGAGGTCCAGGGCCTCGGAGCTCAAGAAGAAGGCGAAGGCCCCCGCGAAGAGCGCCGCCGGGTCCAGCCGGCTTCCGTCGCCCGCGCCCGACGCGTGGGACGGGCCGTCCGGGAGCGCGAGCGCGCCGGCGCCGGCGCCGGCGTCGGCGCCCGCGGTCGACTACGAGTCGCTGCGACGCAGCACGCAGGCGAACGCGCGGGCGAAGAGCGTCAGCGGTCTGACGCGCTTCGACCTGGGCAACCGGGTGACGGTGCCCGACGGGACCTCGACGATGGTGGCGATCATCAACCAGGACGTCGAGGCCGAGCAGACCTTCCTGTTCCGGCCGGGCGGCGCGGGCTCGGGCTACGAGCAGAACCCGTACCGGGTGGTGCGCTTCAAGAACAGCACGCCCTTCGTGCTCGAGCCGGGGCCGATCAGCATCTACACCGGCGGGAGCTTCGTGGGCGAGGGCCTGTCGGAGGCGGTCGGGACCGGCACGAGCACGACGATCCCCTTCGCGGTCGAGCCGGGCGTGCTGGTCAGCTCGAGCTCGCAGTACACCGGCGAGGACATGCGGATCGTGCGGATCGTGCGCGGCGTGATCGAGGTCGAGAGCTTCCAGCGCATGACCACGACCTGGACCGTCAAGGGCCAGCCGAGCGGCGCGGGCTTCACGGTGCTGGTGCGCCAGAGCAAGCAGGGCGGCGGCTACACGCTCAAGTCCAAGATCGACGGCGCCGAGGAGCTGGCGGACGCGTACCTGATCCCCGTCAAGGTGGCGCCCAATCAGACCACCGGGGCCCTCGATGTGGTCGAGCAGACCCCCTCGAACACGACGCTGACGATCTGGGACAGCCGGGTGCCGCTGCTCTTCGACGCGGTGCTGCGGCTCAGCAACCTCGACGCCGCGACCAGGGCCCGCATCACGCCGCTGATCACGCTGCGTCAGGAGATCGGGCGCATCGACACCGAGCTGCAGGGCCTGGAGCTGCAGAAGATCGAGCTCGACCAGCGGGCCTCCGAGACCCGCGAGAACCTCGAGGCGATCAAGAAAGATCCGCGCGCCTCCGACCTGCGGGGCCGGCTCAGCAAGCGCCTCGAGGAGTTCACGCGCGACGGCGACAAGATCGGCCGGACCCTGGTCGAGCTGCAGTCGAAGCGCCTCGAGAAGAAGATCGAGCTCGAGGACCTGCTCCAAAACCTCGACCTCCGCGTCCCCGAGCCGCCCGCGACGCCCGCCCTGCCGGCCAAGAAGTAGCCCGCGGCACCCGGTCCCCGGGGGAATTTCCCCAAAGGTGCGAAGCGGCGTTTGCACCCCATCGCGGGCGTCTGCAAGGCCCGCGGGCCGGATCCCCCGTTGCGCTTTTTCGGTGATCGCGGGACTCTGGTCGTCGGGCCTGCGCATGCGCCGGAGACCACTGCCATGACGCGCGATGTCTCGGTCCGTCTACCGGCGGCCAACATGAGCAGTGGTTCCACGCGCGGCAGCCTGCCCGGCACGTCGATGTCTCGCCCCGACGCCCTCGGTCGGAACGCCGTCTCCAGCATCCGCGGCGGCGGCGGCGACGGCGACGGCCACGAGCCCGGCGACTGGATCCCGCCGAACAGCTTCGACGAGTACCGGCTCATCCGCCTGCTCGGCCGCGGCAGCATGGGCAGCGTCTATCTCGCGCACGACGACCTGCTCGACCGCTCCGTCGCCGTCAAATTCGTCGGCAACGTCGCCCCCGACGCCGAGGACCGCGAGCGCTTCCTCGTCGAGGCCCGCGCGGTCGCCCGCATCCAGCACCCGAACGTGATGGTCATCTATCGCGTCGGCGAGCTCGATGGCCACCCCTTCCTGATCACCGAGTACATCCGCGGCAAGAGCCTCGCCGACCTCGCCGTGCCGCTCCCGTGGCGCAAGGTGCTGGAGCTCGGCATCGGCCTCGCGCGGGGCCTGGCCACCGCCCACCGCATGGGCGTGCTGCACCGCGACATCAAGCTCGCCAACGCGGTGCTGAGCGAGGACGGCGAGGTCAAGCTGCTCGACTTCAGCCTCGCCAAGCTGATCGACGTCAGCGCCGCGGAGCCCGAGCCGGAGCAGATCGACGAGGCGGACGTCGGCGCGTCGATGCGGGCGGCCCTCGCCGCCGTCGAGCGCCACCTCGGCGAGGGCCGCGGGCCCCGCGTCGACCGCATGGCCGAGACCGTCAAGGTCGCGGCGGCGCTCGGGGTGTCGACCGAGGCCGCGCTCGACCCCTCGCCCCCCACGGGCGAGCCCTCGGGGGCGTGGATGCGGCGGGCGGTGTCGCTGACGCAGGCGGGCACGCTGCTGGGCACGCCGCACTACATGGCGCCGGAGCTGTGGCGCGCCGAGCAGGCCTCGCGGCGCTCCGACGTGTACGCGCTGGGGGTGCTGCTGTACATCCTGTGCGCCGGTCGGCCGCCGACGGAGGCGACCTCGCCGGTGGAGCTGGCGACGCGGGTCCAGGAGCAGGAGCCGCAGCCGCTGCTCGAGCGGGCGCCGCGGGTGGACCCGCGGCTGGCGGCGATCGTCGACCGATGCCTGCGCCGCGACCCCTTCGCCCGCTTCGGCTCGGCCGACGACCTGCGGGCGGCGCTCGAGCAGCTGACGCCGATGGGCCGCGAGCTGGCGATCCCCGAGGGCAACCCGTACCGCGGCCTGCAGGCCTTCGAGGCCCAGCACCGGGCGCTGTTCTTCGGCCGCAGCGTCGAGATCCGCTCGGTGGTCGAGCGCCTGCGCTCGGACGCCCTCGTCGTCGTCGCCGGTGACTCCGGCGCCGGCAAGTCCTCGCTGTGCCGCGCCGGCGTGCTGCCGGTTATCGAGGAGGGCGGCATCGAGCCCGGGCGCTCGTGGGCCAGCGCCGCGATGACCCCGGGCAGGTATCCCCTGCAGACCTTGACCGTCACGCTGGCTGTCCTCTTCGACATGACCGAAGAGACAGTCGCGGCGCTGATCATCGACGGCTCCGACGCGCTGATCCGCGGCATGCGCAAGCAGCTCGGCGACGTGCGCGGGCGCCTGCTCTTCGTCGACCAGCTCGAGGAGCTGGTCACCCTCGGCGAGCCGAAGGAAGTAGCGACCGTCGGACTGGTGCTCGCCCGCATGGCCTCGGGGATCCCCGGCCTGCGCGTGTTGACCACCGTGCGCGGCGACTTCCTGACCCGCGTCGCCCAGATCCCGACCCTCGGCGACGAGATCGGCCGGGCGATCTACCTGCTGCGCCAGCTCTCGCCGGAGAACGCCCGCGAGGCGATCGTCGGCCCCGCCCAGACCAAGGCCGTCAGCTTCGAGTCCGAGGCCCTGGTCGACGAGCTGGTCAAGTCCGGCTCGGGCGGCAGCCTCCCGCTGCTGCAGTTCGCCCTCGCCGAGCTGTGGGAGATCCGCGAGAAGGCCTCGGCGATGATCACCGCCGCCGACCTCGCCAAGATCGGCGGCGTCACCGGTGCGCTCGCCCGCCACGGCGACGGCGCACTGGCCCAGTTGCTGCCCGCCCAGCGCCGGGCCGGCCGTCGCGTGCTCATGCGCCTCGTCACCCTCGACGACACCCGCGCCAGCCTCAGCGAGGACGAGCTGGTCGCCGGCGAGGCCGCGGCCAAGGCGGCCCTCAGCGCGCTCGTGCAGGCTCGCCTCGTCGTCGTCCGCGAGGTCGGCGACCGCGTCGTCTATGAGATCGCCCACGAGGCCCTGCTGGCCGGCTGGACCACCCTGCGCGGCTGGCTCGACGAGGAGCGCGAGAGCCGGGCCGTCCGTCATCGCCTCGAGCTCGCGGTCGCCGACTGGGAGCGCCTCGGCCGCAGCAACGACGGCCTGTGGACCACCGTGCAGCTCAAGGAGTCGGCGCTGCTCGAGCCCGAGACCCTGCGGGCGAAGGAGCGCGAATTCCTCGACGCCAGCCGCACCGCGATGGCTCGCGGTCGGCGGCTGCGGCGCGCGGCGATCGTCCTGCTGCCGGCGATCGCGGTGCTGACCTACGGCGGTCTATGGCTCAAGGGACAGGTCGAGCTCGGCCGCAAGATCGACGCGCACGTCGCGTCGGCTGCGCACAAGGTCGACGACGCCGAGCAGCTCCAGCGCTCCGCGGATGTGCTGCGCGCGCAGGCCCTCGAGCTCTTCGACGGGGCCAAGGCGGTGGCCGCGGAGTCGCTGTGGGAGCAGTACGGCGGCGACATGGCGCGCATCGACGCGAGCCTCGGCGAGGCCGGCTCCGAGCTCGAGTCAGCGCTGGTGCTCGACGCCTCGCGCGAGGATGTCCGGGCCCGCCTCGCGGAGGTGCTCTTCAAGCGGATGCTCGTGGTCGAGACGATGCACGAGACCCGGCGCCTCGACGAGATGCAGGCGCGGCTCGAGCTCTACGACGTCGAGGGCGCGCTGTGGCGCCGCTGGAACGCGCCCGCCGAGCTGCGGATCACGAGCGTGCCCGCGGGGGCGGTGGCGGCGCTCGAGCGCTACGAGCCGGGCGAGCACCGGCGGCGCGTCCCGACGCTCATGCGCAACATCGACACCACGGCGCCGAGCGCCGTCAGCCTGGCGTCCGGCTCCTACCGCCTGATCTTCCAGTTGCCCGGCTACGAGACCGTGTACTACCCGCTGAGTGTCACCCGCGGCGAGCAACTGGACGTCACGGTGTCGATGCCGCGCAAGCACACGCTGCCGCCCGGCTTCGTGTACATCCCGGCCGGCCGGTTCTTGCTCGGCAGCTTCGACCTCGAGCCGATCCGCAGCTTCTTCGCCGCCGATCCGGGCCGGCCGGCCGACACCGGCGCGTATCTGATCGCCCGCCACGAGACGACCAACGCCGAGTACATCGAGTTCCTCGAGGCGCTGCCGCCCGAGCTTCGTGCGGCCCGCCTCGGCCCCGAGGTCGCGCGCTGGGAGGCCGGCCTCGGCCTGACGCAGCTCGACGACGGCGCCTGGCAGTTCGAGCTCAAGATCGGCGAGGAGGTCCAGACGGTGCGGCGCGGCGAGCGGGTCCGGCTGCCCGGGGAACTCGCGGTCGACTGGCTCGAGCTGCCGGTCTCGGGCCTCACCTGGTCCGAGGCCCAGGCCTACGTCGACTGGCTCGAGCGCGGCGGCAAGCGGCCCGGCGCCCGCCTGTGCAGCGAGCGTGAGTGGGAGCGCGCGGCCCGGGGCGCGGACGACCGGCAATTCCCGCACGGCGACAGCCTGTCGATCGGGGACGCCAACTTCGGGACCCAACAGGCCGGCGTCGAGCTGGCCCCGAGTGTGATCGGCTCCTACCCGATCTCCGAGAGCCCCTTCGGCGTCATGGACATGGCGGGGAGCGTGGTGGAGTGGGTCTCGAGCTACGACGACAGCTCCAACAAGGTCACGCGCGGCGGCGGGTATCTGTTCGAGAAGAGCTCCGCGGCGATCGCCAACCGGGCGCCGCTGGACCCCAACCTCCGCGCCGTGAAGGCCGGAATTCGGGTGTGCGCGACCCCTCAGCCGGGGACCGCGAGCGGCATGTAGGTCGCTCGCCGACGCGGTGTCGATGGCACATGTCCCACATCGTGACACCGATCTTTTTCACATCTAGGCGAGACCGCGATGACCTGCTACGGTCGAATGGTTCGGAGGGGTGGGGCATGTTTCAAGTCAAGCAATTGGTTCCGGTGGTTGTCCTCGCGGCGCTGAGTGGCGGCTGCTATCAGGGGATCGATGGTCTCGACTTGACCGACGAGATCTCCGAGATGCGAGAGCTGCACAACAACAACGTCCAGCTCAATGGCCTGAAGTTCAACGACTTGGTCCTCAACGGGCTCAAGTTCAACGGGCTCAAGTTCAACGACGTGAACTTCAACGGGCTCAAGTTCAACGGGCTCAAGTTCAACGACGTGCAATTCAACGGGCTCAAGTTCAACGACGTGAACTTCAACGGGCTCAAGTTCAACGGCTCGAACCTCACCGCCACGACCCTGATCAAGGGTAAGATGGTCGAGTTCCGCGGTGAAGATCTCGTCGGCGGCGAGCTCACCTTCACGGCCTTCGGCCTCGACGCCAAGGACCAGCCCAGCAGCGCCGACTTCGTCATCCGCATCAACGATGTCTATACTGACGAGGACTACGACGACATCTACTACTACGACCTCTCCCTCGCCGTCGCGGGCAGCGAGTCGTGGGAGCCGCTGTGTGTCGACGCGGCCAACAACCCGCTGCCGGTCATCCCGCTGCGCAACTACTGGGACGAGAAGACCGGCGATCGCATCGACGACCCCGATGTCGTCACCTTCGCCTGTACCAGCGGCGTGCTGGCCCACTGCGTCCAGTGGGGCTACCGCCCGTGGGAGGAGTCGATGCAGTGTGAGGAGGGCAAGGGGAAGAAGGGCAAGAAGAAGAAGAAGGACTGCGAGACGGTGTCGCTGACGGACTACCACCAGGCCTGCACCCGGATGGCCCGCGCCGACTACTGCGGCGACGGCACGCCCTGGACCGTGCCCGGCACGCCGATCGACATCTTCGACCACCTGAGCCCGCAGATCGAGACGCAGGAGACCAAGTGGCCGGTCGAGGCCGAGTGGACCCCGGACGGCGCCTACTGCCTCGATGACATCCGCCAGCAGGCCTGGAAGGCCGACGGCCTGTATCCGAAGTGCCCCAAGCCGCTGGCCAAGAAGAAGGGCGACTGCGGCTCGCTGGACGACCACCGGGCGCTGCTCGTCAGCCGCTTCGAGCCGGTGAAGAAGAAGGAAGAGAAGAACCACGGCAAGAAGTAAGCTGCGCCCCCGGGGAGACCCGACTCGCGGCCGGGCGCGCAGGCGTCCGGCCGTCGGCGTTTGATGGGCGCAAGTGCGCCGGGACGGGCGACGCGGGCGGGCGGCCTCTGGTGTACCCTGCTGCGGCCATGCCGACCGTCGAGTTCGAGCGCGAGAAGACCGTCGAGGTCACCGACCCGGACCTCACGCTGCTCGAGATAGCCCGGGAGGCCGGGATCCCGCACGCATCGGCCTGCGGCGGCAACGGTCGGTGCTCGACCTGTCGCGTGGTGATCCTCGAGCACCCGGAGCACTGTGAGCCGCGCAACGCGGTCGAGGCCCGGCTGGCCCGCGCCAAGGGCTTCGAGGACAACATCCGCCTGGCCTGCCAGACCTGCATCACCGGGTCGGTGAAGCTGCGCCGGCTGGTGATCGACGAGGAGGACCTGCAGCTCGCCCAGGACGGCACCCCGCAGACGACCGGCAAGGACCGCCAGCTGGTGCTGCTGTTCAGCGACATCCGCAACTTCACGCCCTTCGCCGAGAGCCACCTGCCCTACGACGTGATCCACATCCTCGGCCGCTACTTTCGCAAGGTCGGCGAGCCGGTGCTGCGCCACGCCGGCTACATCGACAAGTACATGGGCGACGGCATCATGGCGATCTTCGGCCTCGAGCGCGCCACCGCGGCCGAGGCCTGCCTCGACGCCGTGGCCGCGGCGCTGGGCATGCTCGACAGCCTGAAGGACCTGAACGCGTACCTCAGCAAGCAGTTCGACACCGAGTTTCGCATCGGCATCGGCATCCACGTCGGCTCGGTGATCATCGGCGAGATGGGCCACCCGCAGAAGATGCAATTCACGGCGATCGGCGACGCCGTGAACATCGCCAGCCGCATCGAGTCGGCGACCAAGGAGCTGCACGTGTCGCTCCTGGTCTCCGAGCAGGTCCAGGCGCTGCTCGGCGACGCGGCCCGCTACGGCGTGTCCGGGCGCGTCAACCTCAAGGGCAAGAGCGGCGAGCACCTGCTCTACGAGGTCACCGGCCTCAACGTCGCGGTCCCGGAGACCGAGCCGCTGCCCGGCGCCCGCACGCCGGTGCCGTGAGCGCCGGTCCGTGAGCGCCGGTCCGTGAGCGCCAGGTCGTGAGCGCCGGTCCCGCGCGATTCATTCAGCCGGCCGCGGCGCGGGCCGGTCGCTTGCTCGGCCTGGCGGGCTTGCTCGGCGCTTGCAGCTGATGCCACGCCGCGAGCACGCTGGCCTCGCGCTCGCGGGTGATGCCGGCGCGCAGCTTGGCCTGGCGCTCGGGCGGGAGGGTGGCCCACCACTCGAGGGTGGCCTTCACCGTTTCCGCGAGCGGGCGGTGGGTCAGGCCCCGGGCGATGGCCTTCGCGCTGCTGGTGGTGGTCATGCCGACGCCGTCCTCGACCGGCGGGACCCACACCGGCATGTCGCTCCACGGCGCGATCTGCTGGGCCTCGAGGAATTCTTGCGAGGCCCAGGTGAAGCGCGCGTCGCTGCCGGAGACGGACTTGCAGGCGTCGAGCATGGCGCCGACGCCGAGCGGCAGGGCAGGGCCGTTGGCGTTGAAGACGCCGACGGCGCCGCGCTCGAGGGTGGTGAGGATGAAGCCGGCGAGGTCGCGGACATCGATGAGCTGGACCGGGTCGGAGGGGTCGCCGGGGGCGAGCACCTCGCCGCCCTGGGCGACGCGCACGGGCCAGTAGGAGAAGCGGTCGGTGGGGTCGCCGGGGCCGACGATGAGGCCGGGGCGGATGTTGGTGGTGCGGCCGGGGAGGGCGGCCTCGACGGCCTGTTCACAGAGGGCCTTGAGGGCGCCGTAGAACGGGAGCACGTCCTCGGAGCTGGGGTCGGGCATGGTGGCGACTGGATGTGACTCGTCGATGCCCGGCTTCGTGGTGTCGGCGTACACGGAGATCGATGAGACGAAGACGTACTGGCGGACGTGGGGGGCCAGCATATCGGCGGAGGCGCGCACGACCCGGGGCACGTAGCCGGAGGTGTCGATGACGGCGTCCCAGCTGCGGCCTTGCAGGGCCCGGAGGTCGCCGTCGCGGTCGCCGCGGAGCTTCTCGACGTCGGGGAAGAGGTTGGGCCTGGTCTTGCCGCGGTTGAAGAGGGTCGGGGTGTGGCCGCGCTGCTGCATGGCCTCGACGAGGTGCGGCCCGAGGAAGCCGGTGCCGCCGAGGACCAGGATCCTGAGGCGTTCGCCGCCGAGCAGCACCGGCTCGGGCGCCAGCGCGGGGCCGGGGCCGCCGGTGGTCGGTCCCGGCGCGGGCGGCTGCGTGCTCGCTGCGGGGCCGCTCGCCCGATGACACGCGGCCAGAGCTGCGAGCGCGCCCACAGTTCGCATGAAGTGTCGTCGCTGGATCGGCGTGCTCACGGCTGTCCTCCACGCCGGCCGCGGGCTCGCGGACAGGCGTCGTCCTGGGACCCGAGCGCGCGTCCCAGGGTTTCACGGCCCCCTCGAGGCCCGCGCACATCGCCGCGGAACCGTGTCCGCCGGCCCTCGACGTACACTCGCTCGGTATGCGCCGCCCGTCGCCCACGCCCGCGCCCCGCAGTGACATGTCCCCGGAGACAGGTCCGGTCGCGGCCCTGCTGCGCGGCCTGCGAGCGCTCGTCGCCGTCGAGCCGCACGAGGTCGCGGCGACGCTGTGGTCGGCCGCGCTGTTCTTCATCATCCTGTGCAGCTACTACATCGTCCGCCCGCTGCGCGACGCGATGGGCCTCGAGGGCGGGGTGCGGGCGCTGCCGTGGATGTTCACGGCGACCTTCGCGGCGATGCTGCTGGCGGTGCCGCTGTTCTCGTGGGTGGTCGCCCGCTGGCCGCGGCAGGTCTTCATCCCGCTGGTGTACCGCGCCTTCGCGCTGATGCTGCTCGGCTTCTTCGCGGCGCTGCAGCTGGCGAGCGGCGCGGCCCTGGTGGTCGTCGCGCGGGTCTTCTACGTGTGGGCGGCGGTGTTCAGCCTGTTCGTGGTCTCGGTGTTCTGGGAGTACATGGCGGACCTGTGGCGGCGCGAGCAGGGCGAGCGGCTGTTCGGCTTCATCGCCGCGGGCGGGACGGCGGGCGCGGTGGCGGGGCCGCTGCTGACCGGGTGGCTCGCGCCGCGGCTCGGCCCGGCGTATCTCGTGCTGGTGTCGGTGCTGGGCCTCGAGCTCGCGGCGCGCTGCGTCGGTCGGCTCGGCCGGGTCGCGGCCGCGGCCGCGGGTCCCGGTTATGCACCGAGCCGCGACCTCCCGATCGGCGGGGGCGTATTCGCCGGCTTCACGCTGGCGCTGTCGTCACCGCCGCTGCTGAGGATCTGCGGCTATGTGCTGCTGCTGGCGATCACCGGCACCTTCCTCTACATCGAGCAGATGACGATCGTCGAGGCGAGCGTCGCCGACCCGGCCGCGCGCACGGTGCTGTTCGCCAACATCGACCTCGCGGTCAACCTCGCCACGATCGTGCTGCAGAGCGTGGTGCTCGGGCGGATCTTGCCGCGCCTCGGCCTCGGCTGGACCCTCGCCGCGCTGCCGCTGGTGTCGCTGGCCGCCTTCCTGGCGCTCGGGGCGGCGCCGGTGCTCGCGGTGGTCGTCGGGGCGCAGATCGCCCGCCGGGCGGCCGACTACGCGGTGTCGAGGCCGGCGCGCGAGGTGCTGTTCACGCTCGTCGACCGCGAGTCGAAGTACAAGGCCAAGAACTTCATCGACACGGGTGTGTACCGCGGCGGCGACGCGCTCGGCGCGTGGGTGTTCCACGGCCTGCGTGGGCTCGGCCTCGGGCTGTCGGGCCTGGCGCTGCTGGCCGCGCCGATCGCCGCGCTGTGGGCGGTGGGCAGCGTGATGCTGGGGCGGGCGGCGCGTCCGCGGCTCGGCGGCTGACGGCGGGCGTGGGCGCGAGAACGAGCGTCGCCTCGGGCGTTGACGGCGCCTCAGCTCTTCGGCGCGTCGAGCCGCTGCACCGACAGGATCTGGCAGACGCGTTCGACGATGGTGTCCAGGCTGGCGGGCTTCTGGATGCAGCCGACGGCGCCCAGGTGGCCCTGGATCTCCATCAGCTGCTCGATCGGCAGGCCGCTGAGGATGACGACCGGCAGCGGGCGGACGTCGCCGACGTTGGCGGCCCGTCGGACCATCTTCATCGCCGTGTCGCCGCGCATGTCGGGGAGGTTGATGTCGAGCAGCAGCAAGTCCGGCTGGAAGCGCAGCACGACCGCGACGAGCAGGAAGCCCTTGTCCAGGGTCTCGACGGTGAAGCCGGCCTCGGTCAGCGCGCCCTTGACCACTCGGGCCGTCGCGGCGTCGTCCTCAACCACCAGTACCCGCGGTGCGCGTGTCGTCACGGCAAGAGGTTGCCCATGAACGCCTGTGTCGTCCAGATCAAACTGCGCCTGAGGGGCCGCAGCGGCGCGCCAGAGCTTGCCTCGGCCGGGGCGCTGTGCGAGGTTTCGCCGCCGATGAGGTCTGTGACCCCGGCCCGGCGCGCGCCCGGCTCCTGCGCCGCGCCGCGCGGTTGCGATACGGGCGGCGCGCTCGGGGCGGGGCGATGAAGCTGCTCGTGGTGCTGGTGTTCGCGGCCACGTACCTGCTGGTGGCGACGCGGCGGCTGGCCTGGCTGCCGATCGGTCGGGTCGGGGGCGCGCTGCTGGGCGCGGCGGTGATGGTCGGGATCGGGGCGCTGACGCCGGCCCAGAGCTTCGCGGCGATCGACCACGACACGATCCTCCTGCTGTTCGCGATGATGCTGCTGATCACCTACCTCGAGCGGGGCGGGCTGTTCGAGCGCGTCGCCCTCGGGGCGCTGCTGCTCGCGCGCACGCCGATGCAGCTGCTCGTGCTGGTCTCGCTGCTGTCGGCGGGGCTGTCGGCGGTGTTCGTCAACGACGCGGTGTGCCTGCTGCTCACGCCCGTGGTCATCCGCGTCGCCGTGCGCGCCGGGCTCCCGCTCGCGCCGTATCTGCTGGCGATCTGCAGCTCCGCCAACCTCGGGAGCGCGGCGACCCTGGTCGGCAACCCCCAGAACATGATCATCGGCAGCCTGAGCGGGATCGGCTTCGTCGAGTTCATGCTGCTCGCCGGACCCCCGGCGCTCGTCGGCGTGGCGATCAACACCGCGCTGCTGTGGCTGTACTACCGGCGCCGCTTGCCGGCCGGACCGCTCGCGTCGACGGTCGAAGCGAGCGCGCTGGCCCCCCTCGATCCGCTGGTCATCCCGGTCACGCTGGCGGTCGTCGTCGGCTTCATCGCGGGCGCTCACCTCGGCTATGTCGCGCTGGCCGGCGCCCTGGTGTTCGTGGTCCGCGACCGTGAACCACCCGAGGTCGCGCTGGCGCGGGTCGACTGGGGGCTGCTGGTGTTCTTCTGCGGGCTCTTCATCGTCGTGCAGGCGCTGGCCGGCACCGGCCTTGTCGAGCTCGCGTGGGCCCAGGCCGCGCCGCCGCAGCTCGACACGCCGGCGCGGCTGGCCGGCTTCGCGGGGCTGGTGGCCGCCGGCTCGAACGTCGTCTCCAACGTGCCGATGGTGCTGCTCGCGGGTCCGCAGGTCGGGCAATTCGCCGACCCGACGCTGGCCTGGGTGGCTCTGGGTCTGGCGACCACGGTGGCGGGCAACCTGACCCTGCTGGGTTCGGTGGCCAACCTCATCGTCGCCGAGCAGGCGCGGCGCCACCACGAGCTCGGCTTCTTCGAGTACCTGCGCTTCGGCGCGGTCTCGACCCTGGTCGTCCTGCCGGTCACGGTCGCGATCTTGTGGATCGAGCTGCGCCTGCGCGGGGGCTGATCGACCTGTCCTCTGAGACAGATGGTGCGTGGGCTTCGAGCGCGCAGGATCAGGCCGGGCGCGTCTCGAGGGCCTGGCGCACGCGCAGCGCCAGGGCCTCGAAGCTGCAGGGCACCACCAGCCGGTCGCCGGCGGGCCCCGCCGCCTGGGCGCTCGGGGCCAGCCACAGCAGGCGCAGCTCCGGGAGCCGCTCGCGCAGGCGCCGCGAGATCAGCTCCGGGCCGCAGCCCGGCAGCGCGCACGGGACCAGGGCGAGCGCGACCCGGCGCTCAGGGACCTGCGCTTCAGGACATGTCCCGACGAGCAGGTCGACGGCGAGCGCGAGTCGGTCGGTCGCGAGCACGCGATAGCCGAGGTGACGCAGGACCGTGGCGAGGGCGCGGCGCAGGTCGAGGTCGGGCTCGAGCAGCAGCAGCGTCTCGACGCCGGGCAGGTCCTGGACCGGACCGGCCTCGACCTCGTCGGTTCGCGGGGCCGAGAACACCCGCGGGAGGTGGAGCTCGCGGAGCAGCGCGCCGCCGGCTCCGCGACCGGGCCGCAGCGCCCCGCCGGCGCTCGCGGCGATGGTGCGGGCCAGAGCGAGCGACATACCGTCATCGTCGTCGTCATCGCCCGGCGGGCCGTCGGTCTCGGCCTGCAAGGTCAGGCGCAGGTACTCGCCCGCGGGCAGCGCCTGCTCGCGGGCCCGCTCGACGCCGAGGGTCGCGGGGCCGAGCTCGAGCGCCACCCGGCCGCGACCGAGCCGCTGCCGCGCGTCGCGGGCGAGCAGGACGAGCAGCAGCTCGAGCAGCCGGGGGTCGATGCGCGTCACCCAGCGCAGGCTCGGCGGCGTGAAGGTCAGGGCGATCGCCGGACCGAGCAGGCGCGCGAGGGTCGGCTGCATGCGCGCGAGCAGCTGCCCCGGGACCACGTCGACGGGCTCGAGCAGCTGACGCCGCGCGTAGCCGAGGAGCTGACGGGCGAGCTCGTCGGCGCGACGGGCGACCTCGCCGATCCGGCTCTGGGCCCGGGGATCGTCGCGCACGGCCGGCAGGTCCGCGAGGATCTCGGCGACCAGCGGGCGCAGGTCGGCGCTGACGCCCGCGGCCAGCTCGCCGAGCGTGGCCATGCGTCGGGCGAGGTGCAGCTGGTGACCGAGCGCGACGCGGGCGCTGATGTCCTCGCGGACGATCACGAGGCCGCCGTCGACCGGCACCAGGCTGACGTTGAACCACAGTTCGCGCCCGCCCGGCAGTGGTACGCGCTCGAGCTGCTGCAGCTGCGGTCCGCCGGACAGCGCCGCCAGCTCGCGCTCCGCGGACGCGAGGTCGTGCTCCCCCGACTCGGCGCGCAGCGGCAGCTCGGCGTCGAGGCGGCCCAGCAGCTGCGTCGACGTCAAGCCGGCGGCCCGCACGAAGGCCCGGTTGGCCCCGCGATACCGCAGCGCCCGGTCCTTCCACGCGACCCGCTGCGGCAGGTGGTCGAGGACCTGTTGTAAGTCGCGCGCCGTCTGCCACCCGCCGAGCCCCGCCGCCAGTCCACGCAGCGCCAGCTGCTGCCCGCCGCTCCAGGGGGCCGCGCCGCCCGCGAGCAGCAGCGCCCCGGCGCCCTCGGCGAGGGTCAGCGGCGCGAGCAGCAGCGCAGCACCGGGGGCCAGCCGCAGCCCGGCGCGCGCCTCGGGCGGCAGCTCGTCCGCGGTCCCGGACGCGGCCTGACCCTCGGTGAGCGCGGTCACCCATCCGGGCGGGAGGCGCAGCAGCAGCTCCGGGCCGGCCAGACGCCGCTCACGCGACCCGAGCGCCCGGACGGCGGCTCCGTCGTCGCGCAGCCGGAGCAGGGCGGCCAGCTCGGCGCCGAGGCCCTCGGCGAAGCCCGCGAGGAGCCGCTCCGGGGCCTCGCCGCCGCGAGAGGCCTCGAGCGCGGCGCACAGGGCCGCGAGGCAGCGCGCGTCCCCGGGCGTGGCAGGCATGGCAGAGGGCTCGGGCATCGCCGCGGCGGGATAGTACCGCAGCGGGTCGCGGGTCGCGGCAGGGGTGCTGGCCGCGCCGGAGATTCGCGCGAAGCGGTCGCCTCGGCTAGTGTGCGGGCCCATGTCTGCCCCGCCGAGCGCGCTGCTCCTCGACCTCGATGGCACCCTGATCGGCAGCGAGATGGTCCACGCCGCCGGGCTGGCCCGCTTCTGCCGCGATCGCGGGGTCGTGCTCAGTCAGGCCGAGGCGCTCTACGTGATCGGCCACGGCTGGCACGAGATCTACAGCGAGCTGCGGCTGGGCGAGCGCCTCGGCGTCGACCTGCACGCCGTGATCACCGGCACCGTCGCGGCCAAGGAGGTCCTGTTCGGCGAGGGGCTCATGATGCCGGTGCTGCCCGGTGCCCGGGAGATCTTCGCGCTCGCCCGGACCGCCGCGATCCCGGTGGCGATCGTGACGGGCTCGGCCCGCATCGAGCTCGAGCACGCCCTGCCGACCCTCGGGCTGCGCGCCGAGCACCTCGCGGCCTGCGTCTGCGCCGAGGACGTCCCGCGCGGCAAGCCCCACCCCGACGGCTACCTGCAGGCCGCTCGCCAGCTCGGCGTGGCGCCGGAGCGCTGCCTGGTGATCGAGGACAGCGAGGCCGGCATCGCCGCCGGGCTGGCCGCCGGCATGCGCGTGGTCGCCAGCGCCGCCGGCAACCCGCCGCGCGGCGCCTCCGGGCACCAGGACCAGTCGCGCGCCCACCTCCAGATCGCCTCCCTCGCCGGCCTGACCCTGGCCGACCTCGCCGCGATGATGGCCGGGGCCCGCCGGTGAGCCCGCGCGGGTCCTGCGCGGCGGTCTCTCGACCTGTCCCTGGGCGCAGCTGGACCTGTCCGATCGTACCTGTCCCGAGGCGCAGTATCGCCTGTCCGGGACGACATGCTCGATCGTACCTGTCCTGTGGGGCAGGGGCGGCGCGGTGAGTGGGCCGGCCCTGGTGCTGGTGCCCGACGCCGACGCGCGGGTCGATCCCGGGCGGCCGGTGCTCGGCGTGGCGCCGGGGCTGCGCCTGGCCGACGCGGCCCGTCGGGCCGGATTCGCCGCCGTTTACGTGCTCCCGGGGACCCGCGCGAGCCCGCCGGGCGCGAGCCCGGGCTCGGCGGGAGATCGCCTCGATACGGCCGCCTTGGTGGTCCTCGAGAGCGCCGCGATCGAGCCGGCGGCGCTGCTGCGACTGATCCATGCCGGGGGCGAGGGCAGCCTCTTCGACGAGCGCGGGCGGCCGGTCGCGTGGTGGAGCGCACGGCTCGCGCGTTTGCCCGCGGCGCTGCCGGTGACCGAGGCGCTCGCGTCGCCGGACGCTCCGTCGCCTGCCGAGGTCGCGCGGCTGGTCGACGCTGGTGATCGACCGCGGATGGAGGCGCTGATCGTGCGCGCCACCGCGGCCGAGGGCCCGGGTCGGACGGCGGACCCGGCGCCGCCCTCGCCGTGGCGTCGCTGGCTCGAGCTGCCGCTGCTGCGCTGGCTCTGCGCGCGCCGCTGGCCGCCGGGGCAGATCGAGGTCGTGGCGCTGCTGCTCGCCGCGCTCGCGGGGGCGGCGGCGCTGCTGCCGTCGGGGCTCGGGCTGGTGCTGGCGGCGGCGCTGCTGCTGGTCGGCGTCCAGGTCGCGGCGCTGCTGCCCGAGCTGCGCCGGCTGGTGGCCGCAGGTGGCGGGGCGCGGGCAGGTTGGTTGACCCCGGCGATCCGTCCCTTCGGCCACGCGTCGCTGGTCGCCGCGCTGACCTATCGACTCGTGGCCGAGGTCGGGCGCACGGGCGTGGCCGACCTGGTGCTGCTGTTGGTCGGCGCTGCGGCGGCCTTGTTGTCGCTGGCGCAGGCGCGCGCCGTGCTGCGCCGTCCGAGCGCCGTGCCCTTCGAGTTGCCGAGCGTGGAGGGCCTCGCGGCCCAGCTCGAGGTGCCCTTGCCGGCGTGGTTGAGGACCCCGGTGCGCGCCGAGATCCTGGTGTTTCTCCTGGCCTGGGTCGGTCCTGGCTTGCCCTGGGGGGTGCTCGTGACGGTCGGTCTGGCGCGGCTGTGGCGATGGTTCATCGGCCACCCTGACGCACGCGCGCACTGACGTCTGACCTGAGCGTGACGGCCCGGGCCAGGCCCGCGCCGCGACCGATCTCAGTGATGCGCGGCATGTTCGTCGATCGCATGCGTGCGTCTGCGCCATGGATCGCGCCGGCCGCCCCGCGCGCTCGCTTGTGTGGGCGCTCGCCGGCGTGATCGGGCGTGCCACGCGTTTGACCGCGTTTTTGGCCGGTGCTAGCCTGCCCCGGTCCACGCAGTTTCCCGCGTGGATGCCCGTCTCATGCGCAAGATTCCCCTGCTTCCGCTTCGCGAACTCATCGTCTTCCCGCACGAGGTCGTGCCCCTGTTCGTCGGCCGCGAGAAGTCGATCAACGCCCTGGAGGAGGCGATGGCCACCGACCGCGCGATTCTCCTGTGCGCGCAGAAGAAGGCGAAGGTCAACGACCCGCGCCCGGAGGGCATCCACAACTTCGGCACCATCGGCAGCATCATCCAGCTGCTGCGCCTGCCCGACGGCACCGTGAAGGTCCTGGTCGAGGGCAAGAGCCGGGCCCGCATCGGCAAGTACATCGATCACGACAAGTACTTCCTGGTCGAGGCCGAGGTCCTGGAGACCCCGGTCGTCAGCGCCGAGGACGAGCCCGAGATCGCCGCGTTGATGCGCTCGGTCCAGCAGACCTTCGAGAACTACGTCAAGCTCAACAAGCGCGTGCCGCCGGAGCTGGCGGTCAGCGTGCAGAGCATCGACAGCCCGTCGCGCATGGCCGACACCATCGCCGCGCACGTCAACTTCAAGCTCGCCGCCAAGCAGGAGCTGCTGGAGACCGAGTCCATCCGCGCCCGCCTGGAGAAGCTCTACGAGCTGATGCAGAACGAGATCGAGATCCTCCAGGTGGAGAAGAAGATCCGGACGCGCGTCAAGAAGCAGATGGAGAAGAACCAGAAGGAGTACTACCTCAACGAGCAGATGCAGGCGATCCAGAAGGAGCTCGGCAGTCAGGACGAGTTCAAGAACGAGATCGCCGAGCTCGAGGAGCGAGTGCGCCGCCGCAAGATGTCCCCCGAGGCCACCGACCGCCTCAAGAAGGAGCTGCGCAAGCTCAAGATGATGAGCCCGATGAGCGCCGAGGCGACCGTCGTGCGCAACTACATCGACACCGTGCTCGCGCTGCCGTGGGAGGAGCGCACCGTCGAGAAGCTCGACGTCACCGAGGCCGAGCAGATCCTCGACGCCGACCACTACGGCCTCGAGAAGCCGAAGGAGCGCATCATCGAGTACCTCGCGGTGCGTTCGCTGGTGCCCAAGCTCAAGGGCCCGATCCTCTGCCTCGTCGGCCCGCCCGGCGTCGGCAAGACCTCGCTGGCCAAGAGCGTGGCCAGGGCCACCAACCGCAAGTTCGTGCGCGTCTCGCTCGGCGGCGTGCGCGACGAGGCGGAGATCCGCGGCCACCGTCGGACCTACATCGGCGCGATGCCCGGCAAGATCATCCAGGGCCTGCGCAAGGCGGCGAGCAGCAACCCGGTGTTCCTGCTCGACGAGATCGACAAGATCTCGATGGACTTCCGCGGCGACCCCTCGGCCGCGATGCTCGAGGTCCTCGACCCGGAGCAGAACAACACCTTCGTCGACCACTTCCTCGACCTCGACTACGACCTCAGCGACGTGCTGTTCCTGTGCACCGCGAACTCGCTGCACTCGATCCCGCTGCCGCTGCAGGACCGCATGGAGATCATCGAGCTCAGCGGCTACACCGACGAAGAGAAGCAGAAGATCGCCCGGCAGTACCTGATCCCGAAGCAGCTCGAGGCCAACGGCATGGCCAACGTCGAGCTCGTCTTCACCGATCAAGCGGTCAAGGAGCTCATCCACCACTACACCAAGGAGTCCGGGGTCCGCAGCCTCGAGCGCGCGGTGTCCTCGGTGGTCCGCAAGCTCGCCCGCGAGTTCGTCAAGGAGGGCAAGAAGAAGAAGAGCTTCAAGGTCGACGTGCGCATGGTCCAGCGCCTGCTCGGGGCCCAGAAGTACCGCTACAACTCCGCCGACGCCGCCGACCAGATCGGCATGACCAACGGCCTCGCGGTGACCTACTTCGGCGGCGACCTGCTGCCGGCCGAGGTCACCCTGACCGCGGGCAAGGGCAAGCTGACGCTGACCGGCAAGCTCGGCGAGGTCATGCAGGAGTCGGCCCAGGCGGGCCTCACCTACGTGCGCTCGCGCAGCCTGGCCTTCGGCCTCGAGCCCGACTTCCACGAGCACGTCGACTTCCACATCCACTTCCCGGAGGGCGCGGTCCCGAAGGACGGCCCGAGCGCCGGCGTCACCATCGTCACCTCGCTGGTCAGCGCGCTGCTGCAGGTGCCCGTGCGCAAGGATGTCGCCATGACCGGCGAGATCAACCTGCGCGGCAAGGTGCTGCCGATCGGCGGGCTCAAGGACAAGATCCTCGCGGCCTTCCGCGGCGAGATGAAGACCGTCATCTGCCCGCGCGACAACGAGAAGGACCTCGTCGACGTGCCCAAGCACGTGCTCAAGGCCCTCGACATCAAGCTCGCGGACACCATCGACGACGTGCTGCGCTGGGCCCTGGTCGCGCTGCCGGAGGACCACCCCAACGTCGCCCTGCGCGAGTTCCTCGCCGGCGTCGACGTCACGACCGCGGTCGACTGGCGGGTCGTCAATCGCTACCTCGAGGAGCGCCGCCGCAAGGACCGCGACACCCACGAGAGCGGCGGCCACGGCCCGCATTGACCGCCGTAAGGTAGTGAAGAGTGAAGCGCCGCGGCTCCCGGGAGCCGCGGCCTTCGCGTATCAGCTCGCCGGGTTGTAGTAGAAGCGCTCGTGGACCACGAGGCCATCCTTCCAGCGCCGGGCCGAGACCTCGGTCATGCAGACCCGGCGCCCGTCCCTGAAGCTGAGCTCGTAGATCCACTCCGAGTAGCTGACGCCGTCGCCGACGGCCGAGCCGAGCAGGTGGATGTTCGCCTCGGCGATCGAGCCGAAGAAGGCCTGCTCGCGCTCCCGGTTGCGGGCCTTGCCGACCACCGGCGGAGCCGTGTTCTCCTGCATCACGATGTCCTCGGCGTAAAATCGCTCGTAGGCCGCAAGCGCCTGGCCCTCCAGGATGAGCTGGTTTAGCTGGTTCTCGAGCGCGGCGATTTCGGACATCCCCGGGTCATAGCCCGAAGCCCGGTCCGCTGAAACCCATCCCCCTGCGCGCGGGTCTCAGTCCTGTCCCTCGTACACGCCCGCCTCCCGGGAGATGTCCCGGGAGGCGGGCGTGGTGTCCATTTGGGCCCCGGAGCGTCCGGCCTGGCCGTGTGCCGTGCGTTCGCGCGCGACCCCGCCCGCGTGGTGCGGGACGGGCGCTCACGGCGACGCCCGGCTCACTTCTTGGCGCGCTCGAAGGTCAGCTTGTTGATCTTGATGTCGTCGAGCGGGCGCTCGCCGCGGGTCTGGACCTTGCTGATGGCGATGGCGACCTTGGGGTCGCACTTGCCGAACACCGTGTGCTTGTCGTCGAGGTGCGGCGTGTCACGGACGGTGACGAAGAACTGCGAGCTGCCGGTGTTGGGCCCGCGGTTGGCCATCGACAGGATGCCGGCGCTGACGTGGCGCAGGCTCTTGTCGATCTCGTCGGCGATCAGGTAGCCCGGGCCGCCGGTGCCGGTGCCCATCGGGTCGCCGGTCTGGATCATGAAGCCCTCGATGACCCGGTGGAACAGGATGCCCTCGAAGAAGTTGCTGGTGCCCCAGTTGCCGGTCTTCTTGTCGAGCCACGGCCGCACGCCGCGCGCCAGACCGACGAAGTTGGCGACGGTGTTCGGGGTCTTCTCCTCATAGAGCTCGCAGCGAAACTTGCCGAGCGTGGTGTCGAAGGTGACGAAGAGCTTGCCCGCGGTCTGGTCCTCGAGCTTCGGATCGCCGGCGAGGGCGGTCTTCAGGTCGATGCTGCCCATCGGGTCGCCCTGGGCCTTGTTGTACTCGAGCAGGTCCGCGGGGCTGAGGCCGGGGCGGGCGAGCTGGCCCTTCTGGAACTTCGGTGGCGGCGGCGTCGTGGGCTGGGCGACGGGCGTCGGCGGAGGCGGGGTGACCTTCTTGGCCTCGACCGGTGGGGCCTTCACGGCGGTCGAGGGCGCCACCTTGGCGTCGGTCTTGGCGTCGGGCTTGCCGGCTTCGGGCGCCGTGCAGGCGCCGGCGAGCAGGACAGCGGTCGAGAGGATGAGCGTGCGCGCGGTCGCAGACATGCACGGGTTTTGCCACGCGGCGACAGGTACAGCGCCGCGGCCGGTGCGCTGTGACTGTGAAGAACATCACGGGCGGCGACGGATCGTCAACGTGCGCAGTCGCGGCGGCGCGGCCGGGTCGGCGAGGATGCGGCGCTCGAGCTCGCGGACCACGCTCTCGTCGTCGCAGACGCCGAAGATGGTGTGCTTGCCGTCGAGGTGGCGCAGCGGCCCCGTGGTGATGAAGAACTGGGCGGCGCTCGAGTGCGGCTCGCCGGTGTTGGCGAGCGCGAGCAGGCCGCCGCGGTCGAAGACGTGGCCGCTCGACATCTCGTCCTGCAGGTGGAAGCCGGGGTCCTCGCGTTCGCCGCGGCGGCCGGTCTGGACGAACTGGTCGGGCACGGCGCGGTGGAATGCCAGGCCGTCGTAGAACGGAGCGGTCTCCCAGGCGCCGCCGGGCTGGCTCTGGAACGGGCGCAAACCTCGGGCCAGACCGACGAAGTTGGCGACCGCGAGCGGGACATCGAGGTCGAGGGTGCAGAAGATCACCCCGACGTCGGTGTCGATCACTGCGTCGAGGCTTCGACCCTCCGGCAGGCCGGCGAGGGCGTCGGCGAGGGGGAAGCGGCCGCCGTGCGGGTCGCCCGCCTGGCGGTTCTCGGCCTCCAGGGCCGGCTCCGACGGGGGGAAGGGCCGGGCGCCGCCGAGCTGACAGGCCGTGAGCAGGGCTGCCACGGGCACGATCCATGGGGTGCGCACCGGCGCGAGCATACGATACTCTCGCGGCGACATGCGCATCGGGAGACGATGGCTCGCGGCGCTCGCCGTCTCGCTGACGCTGGTGGGCTGCGCCCGGTCGAGGGCCCGCGGCGAGTTGACGCCGCCCGCGGGCTCGCCGGCGTGGGACAGCCGCTTCGACCTGGTCTTCGACGATCACTACACGGCGATCCCGGTGCAGTTGACGGGGCGGGCGCCGGGCGACGTGATCGACCAGAAGCGTTTCGCCCAGCGGCTCGGCCACGCCGACCTGGTCGTGCTGGTGACCGTCGATCAGGTGTGGAGCCGCGGGCTGTACGCGAGTACGCCGCAGCAGCGCGCCAGCGTGACCCTCGGGCAGGTGCTCCACGGCGAGATGGCGCGCGGCGTCCGCCGCGAGCAGGTGCTGGAGCTGCGCGGCGGGGACGCGCTGCCGGCCGTCCTCGGCGGCAAGGTGATGCTGTTGTTCCTGCGCTGGGCGCCGGGTGAGGGCGCCGGCTTCCATCATCACCTGATGCGCGCGGACGAGGACATCATTACCCTGATCGACGCGATGGTGCGGCATGCCCGCGCCGCCGGGGAGCTGGAGCGTCCGGGGAGCCGGAGCCGCCGCCGTAAAAAGACCTGAGCCGGGGGCTCTTCGGCCTTGAATTGACGGTTGTCGACCCGTTTTTTGGGCTTCGTGCCCTTGGGAGGTCGAGTTGTCCCCGAGGGGCGCGTTCCCCTCAAAGTCGCTCCCAAGGGCCCTGGGGAGCGAAAAAACGCCCGACCCAGACTTTCTTGAAAAATAGGCTTGACGCGCCGGAGGGCCGCGAGTACAACCCGCCTCCCCTGACCAACGGGGCGGCCGAAAGGGCCGCCCGGGACGCCGGCCAAACAGCCGGCGGATGGCGGTGGGAGTCCTCTCGAGGACTGGCTCCCTGAAAACTGGATAGAGGAAGAGGGAAACCATAACGACGCTTGTGGGACCGCGGATCGAAAGATCCGCACCCCGTCGGGTCGCGGCCGAGAGGTAGCGACACCGACAACCGA
>Ga0209480_10000722_pt1 | contig 26000 bp, 4 predicted proteins | sample JI61114C2DNA_FD_187501 | JGI IMG/M metagenome (GOLD analysis project Ga0209480, IMG submission 187501) | Wastewater effluent complex algal communities from Wisconsin, to seasonally profile nutrient transformation and Carbon sequestration -... | ecosystem: Engineered > WWTP > Effluent > Algae... | reverse complement strand
TGCACGGTGAGTGTGGCCGGGTTGCTGGTGATAGTCAGCAGTGGGTTCGCCGTGGAGGTGTAGGTGCAAACATAATCACCCTGCTCTGCCTCGGTGATATCATTGAGAGCGAAGGAACTCTCGAACTTGTTGGTTTCGCCGATGACAGCGGTGGCGGATTCGGTGAACAGAGGCGTGTCGGTGACACCCACACGTTTGCTCCACACGACGATGTAGGGGCCTGGGCCAGTGACACGACTTGTGAAGATGGTGTTAGATAGAACGCCGGGGAGGCTAGGATTGACAATGCGGGAGGTTGGATGGTCACCTGCGAGAATGATGGGAGTGTCATTCACGTCCACAAACACGGCGTTTGATGTTTGCGAACCAGAAGTGTTCTGGGCACGCACTGAATAATTACCTTCGGTATTTGAATCAGCCACCAGAGTGAACGTCGCAGTGACTCCATTGCCTGCAGGGATGCCATTGGCTGGAGAAAGGACCAGAGATTGGATAAATTCTGGGGCCACCGGATTGCCATTCCTGATCAAAGTGAAAGAGATCGGCGTCGTGGCAAGGGAGTCCGCTTTGACAGAGATGGTGAAGTTGGTACCCGGCTCGAGAATGCCGGAGGCAGGGCTGCGAGTCGTCTGCTCAACAATGGAGGGCGGCTGGCCACCAGAGGCACCTTGCAGGGTCGTGACAACGAGTACTCCAAGGCTATTAAAAAGGCTCGTATCCCAGCGATAATTACCACCAAGTTCGAAGAGAGTGAGGTCCGTGCCAGTTTCATTACCTACACGAATGAAGGAGGAACCGACATTCACATTGCCAAGAACACCGTTCGTCCCAGTCGTTCCCGCCTTGAACAGGTGGAAGACGTCACCAGCTTTGGGTGTATAGCCTTCATTGATGAGGGTGATCTTGGTGCCGGCTGCTAGGGTCAGGGTGCCTCCACCAGAGATGTTCTGCACATTGATCATGTCGTGCTGCTGCGTGGTAACGAGATCACGCAGTGCATTGGCAAATTCGTCAGTGCCCAGACCAGTGATCCAAGAACTGTAGTTTGCATCGCTGGCGTCAAGAGAACCGGGAGCATTGTAGGTTGGCAGGCGCACTTGCATGAGCGCCTCAGAACCTGCCTGGAAGATGGTATTGCCAGAGACACTCAGGGTGCCGATGTCGCGACCTCCGAGATCGCCCGGGGAAGCCGTGGCACCTGAATTGAGGACAAGAGCTTTAAACGCATTGCTGCCCATGATCCAGCCTGTCCCGGCGATGGTGGCACCACCGTTGACCGTCGTGCCGAGGGCAGTGGGAGCACCCGTGTCACCCACACCACCACGACCTACTTGGAGGATACCACCATTGACGATGGTGGTGCCGGTGTAGTCATTGTCGAGGGTCAGCACTCCCCAACCACCACCAGACTTCACAAGGCTGAGAGAGGCGCTGGGGAGATGCGAGTTCGTGCCTGGTGCGAAGAACTGGCTGTTGAGCACCCCATCACGGAACTTGGCATCCCAAACCGCCTCAAAGGCGACTGGTGTAGTCTGAGTGATGGTGATGCTTCCTGGAGTAGCCGCCGCGTTTTCGATGATCTCCGTGCTGCCATTGGTGCTGCTATTCAGCGTGCCAACATCTCCGTAGAAGGAACCCGTGCCTCCAGTAGTGGCAAGTCCACCCATGGTCACCGAATAACCGCCTGCTTGGAGGATGGAGTTGAAGCCCAAAGTCGCATTATTGGCAGCAGTAAGCGCCGTGTTGCTGCCGAAGCGCAGAACGCTGGTCTTGTCGTAGTCGTTGCTGGTATTGGTGCTAATGGTGATGTCGCCAGTCCATTGACTGTTGTTGCCGTTGAAAAGAACATAACCTGTCATGCGACCATTGACGTTGTCATTGGCACCACCAGTGTCCGTTGTCTGAATGGTGATGTTACCGCTGGTTGTGGCACCATCTTTAAAGTCACCATTGAAATTCAGCATGGGCTGCTCTCCACCCATGGAGATGCCGCCATCCTGGACAAGAATCACAAGACTGTCATTGAGGGTGACATCGCCATTGTAGGAGACACGATTGCCGTTGGCTACGTTGTCCAAAGCGAGGCGCTTAACCTGCGTGGGATTGTGGATAACATTGATGTCGTGATTCACTTCAAAGACCCAGTTTTGCACACCATCAGGATTGTGAATGAGTAGCTGAGCGATGTCCTGCCGCTCTGGGTCACCAAGAGTGATGGTTTTACCCGAAGTATAACCGAGGCCAAGGACATCTGCCTGATTGGCTGCGTAAACCGTGCCCTGCCTGATGATCAAATTCCCCTGCCACTCCGGACTGTTGCTGCGGAACTCGAGCTGTCCACGACCATCTTTGATGATATCTGCCGAGCCAGTGAGGTAACCGGTGGTGTTCGCCAGCCTGAGAACACTGGCGAAACCGACATCAAATGTCGTTCCTGCTCCATCAAGCTTTGTCACTCCATTGAGGTTTAGAGGACGGCGATTGCCCAGGTTTGGCTGACCGTCCAAAGCACCAGAGATGTTCGCCAAGACATCAATGAGACCACTGTAGGTGAATGTGTTGCCACCTTCGAAGGTCATGTACTCTTCGATGTTCCAGTCACCACCGTTGTCACCGTTGCCCAAGAAGAACTGAACATTCGTTCCCTGACGGAAAATGGTGCCGTCCGCCCAGGAGCGGTTGGTGCCCAGGATCGAAGTAGTGCCGGTGTTGGCACCTCCCACATCTTGCATGACGATCAAAGAACCCTGGCGGATGTCCAACAATCCCTGGAAGCTGCCGTTATGACCTGCGCCGCTGCCCATGAAGGTCAGCGTTCCGGGGCCTGTCTTGATCAGATCCCCACGGAAGACATCTTCAGAAACGATCTGAGCCTGAGTTCCGCTGACGCCAGTGCCAACGATGAGATTGCCGTCAGGGCGGGCAATTTCAAGGACGCCTCCACTGCCCTCGAGTCTGATACCGCGTGTACCCAGGGTTGAGATGCCCCCTGTCCAGCGCAATGTTCCACCGTTGAGTGTAAGGTGGTTATTAGACACTGCTGATGGTGCCGTCCCCAGCGCATTAACTGAGTTTACTTCCAGCACCGCACCATTCACGAAGGTTCTGCCTGTGTAGCTGTTCGCCGAGCTGAGATTGACCGTTCCAGAGGTGTTAAACTCGCTTGGATTCGTCGTCGTCGGGCCGGAGATGGTCAGCGTTCCATTACCCGTCACAGTCGCAGCGATGTTCAAAGTTCCTTGCCCGTATTGATGGACGATCAGTTCTGTCGTGCCGGTGATGAGTGCAATGCCCGGTGCTGTGATCGTCAACTTGGAGGATAGGGTGATCGAATCAGGAGTAACTGCTGTGATAAAGGCTCCTGGAGGAACCACCGCAGCGGGAACGACTGCTCGGGCCGTGGCTCCAGTGCCGCCACCACCACTCAATGAGATGCTCGGCTCAGTGGTATAACCACTGCCCGCAGCTGTGACGGTGAAACCCGTCACTTGACCAGCTGAAACGATGGCTGTCGCCGCAGCACCCGAGCCACCACCACCAGAGAAGGCGACTGCAGGAGCAGAAGTATATCCACTGCCAGCATTGGTTACCTTCAATGCCACCACATTCGTGATGCCGCGCACGGGCATACCAGGTGCCAGGCCAACAGTCGTTGGCATATTTGTCAAAGTCTGATTCTCAGGACTGCTGGCGTTATCCCCATTAGCGTCCCCGACGAAACGATTTACCGTCAAGGCCACAGCTGTAGCTGTCGCAGTAGCATTGTTGGTGATCGTCAGCGAAGTTGGACCGTTCACCTGTGCGATAGTGGTGCCGGCTGGAATACCGGAGCCTGTGACAGTCATGCCGACGCTCAGTCCGGCAGTAGTGCTGACATTTGTGAGAGACCGGCTGCTGGTGGCAGTGTTGGCTGTGGGTTGAAGAGTGTACCCAACTACATAGTCAGGGGCACCAAGAGTGAAGATCAGCGGCACTCCCGGAGCAGACCGCGTAGGCAGATTGGAAAGAGTGATCGTGGAAGCTGTGACCTGGGCAACCAGTGTGCCCGCCGGGATGACCACAGAAGGCACCACGGCCTGCGCCGCAGCCCCAGTCCCACCTCCACCGGTAATGCTCACGGTTGGATGGCTCGTGTAACCACTACCAGCGGCAGTCACTAGAATAGCGGTCACAACACCATCTGTAACCACAGCCTGAGCGGTGGCCCCAGATCCGCCACCACCTGTGATGCTCACTGCGGGAGCCGAAGTGTAATTGATGCCGCCATTAGTGATCCTGACAGAAGTCACATGCGGAATACCTCGCACAGGCATTCCGGCAGAGATGCCTGCAGTGGTCGGCATTCCAGTGATCGTGAAGCTCGTGCTGCTGGTCGTGCCGATGTAGCGGTTTATGACGAGCGTCCGTGCCGTGCCACTGCTGCTGGCGGGATTAGTCAGAGCCACATCGGAGCCACTGATATTGGCGATGGCCGTGTTGTCTGGAATACCAGGACCCGTTACAATCATCCCGGCAGCCAGCCCAGTGGTGGGTGCGAAATTCGACAATGTGTTGTTCGTGATAGTTGTATTTGCATACACCGGCACATTGGCATTGCCGGTCGTCGTGTCGAAGAGGTTGATCGTGCCGTTGGAAATGGTTTTGTTCGACGCACCTGTGTTTGAGCTGACCAGGATGGCTCCAGCAATATCATCCCCGGTTAGAGAAAGGGCCTTACCACCGAGATCGACGAGACTTGTAGCCAAGGCATCAAAGCGGAGCGTATTGAGGGCGATGTTGTCAGGCAGAACCCCAAAGAAGCCAGCCCCGCCACTTTCAGACACATCCATGCCGCCAGCCCAGAGTGCAGTGTTGTTTTGGAACTCTTCAGGAGCACGATTATAGGTCTTCACCAGATTGCCAGAGCTGATGGCCGCACGAGTGAAGGTATGGGTGGAACCAGGCGTGGTGGTTGCAACAGCATTGGCGGACAGAGTGATGGTGTTACCGCTGATACCCGTGATGGTGGTGCTGGCGGGCAATGCTGTCGTAAAGGTCGCTGTAGCTGTGGCTGTCGTGGTGAATCCACCACCTGAGAACGCGACGGTCGGGTTGGCAGTGTAACCCTGACCTCGATTCGTGATATTAATGGCTGTAACCGCCCCACCCGCAATGGTAGCCGTGGCTGTGGCCCCCGTGCCACCACCACCATTGATGGCAACCGTAGGTGCCGAAGTATATCCTGCACCACCTGTGCCGATAGTTACAGTATTGAGTTGGCCCGTGCTCGTCACTGTCATACCAAGGGCCAGCCCAGTGGAGTTCGACACTGAAGTTATTGTGTTGGAATTCGGACTGGCCACACCAGTGAAGGTCTTAGCGGCAACAACTGGAACACTTGCAGCAGAAACCATGGCGAAATCCTGCGCCGTGCGAATCTGGTTGCCGTATGTAGCCCAAGAGATGACTCGCTCGCGAGAGACCGCGGTAGTGAATGCGTTGAAGTTCAAAGTCAGGATGGAGAGTCCTGTGTCCTGGGCTGTCGCCACGAAGTTTGCCGTGGCATTAGCGGTGCGTGTCAGTGTTGCCGTACTGTTGTTGGCATTCGGACTTCCCAGGTTCAACGTGATGAGCCCTTGATTCCTTGAATCTGACACAATTTCACTGCCGCCAGCCACGAATGAAACCACACGACCCGTATTGTTATCCGTCGAGTAATTGACAGTAGTGGCTGCCGTGGCACTGCTGTTGACCAAGAGACTGCCCCCCCGGAAGGTGAAGTTACCAGCCGCACCCATCCGTGCCACATTCAATCCGCTGTGATCAGCGATCACCGTGCCTCCGCCAAGTTCGAACGAGTGGGTATCGCTGTTGGAATTCAAATTTGTATTTGAGAGTCTCAGCGTTCCGCGGCCGATCTTTTGGATGCTCTGACCATTGAGACGCATGTTCAGATTCACCTCGCCACCAGCCATGGCATAGAATCGGGCTGCTTTATCGAGGCTGAGAGAGCCGTTACCGGTGCCGAAGGTAACGGTGCCTGAGTCGTTGATGCCGCCGATCCATGAGGTGCCACCACCGAGAACACGCCAGCTTTGCATATTGAAGAGCTGAGCAGGGCGACTCATGAAGAGCATGGTGTTGCTGCTACCCATGGCAAAACCGTGCTGTGAAGTGCTGCCGTTGTTACCCAGGTTGTTCGAGTCAAAAATAGAATTCGAATCAGAGTTGCCGATCTTACTCATTGCGGCGGCAGTCCAGAAGCCTGCTCCATCATTTCCTGGAGCAGATGGATCATACCCAATGGTCAGCACACCCTGTTGAAGCAACAGGCGTCCAGCAGCGTTGTGCTGGCGCTCCATGGTGACATTGAGCTGGTCGTTCCCTTCCACGGTGAAGCGGAGCACCTCGTTCTCATTCGTGACAGGTACAGCCCCCAAAGCGCCTCTATTAATCGTCGATCCAGTGGGTAGTGAGGAAACGGTGTTTGCGACAGGAGAGAGCACTCCGCCAGTGCCACGGTCTGCGATCTGGCCCCGAAGAATGATGTAACCATTGCTTGAGCCAGAGGTGCTGATTATCCGTGAATCAATGGCCAGCACATCATTGGTGACTGCTGAAGGCGCGGCAATGCTGCCGTCTGTATTGATGCGGCCAGCGAAGATATCTCCATTGACGATGAGGGTGGAGTTGCCTGCGGCATTAATCACGGGAGTGAAAAGGACCTGCCCAGCGGCATCGGCGTTGTCGATGACGAGATCGCCGAAGAAGTTGGTGAGATCATTGCCAGCATTGAGCACGAGGCTGTTTTGCTGCAAAGTGCCGACGAAGATGTCTTTCGGCGCGGTGGTTGTGCCAATCTGGATGCCGCTGTTCATGTTCACGCCGCCGAGACCTTCGATCTTGATGTGATTACCCGGACCACCCGCACCGACAGCGGAACGTCCATTGCGAAGGTTGAGTGTACCTTCGGAGATGGTGGTGATTCCCGTGTAGGTATTGTAGCCGTCCAAGACCACCTGGCCCACACCAGTCTTGGTCAGACCGGCACTGCCAATGATATCAGAACGAATCTGCAGGTTTCCATTCTGCACGGTTCCATCCGTGAAACGCACATAGCCGTTCTGGTTATTGATCACACCCTCGATCGTGCCGAAGTCGATGACGCCGCCTTGGATGAAGGTTTCAGCCTGATTGCCGTTGTTTCCTGTGGTGCTGTTCCCCACACGGAAGAAAGCGCTGCTGATCATGCCAGAGGCCACACGGAGGGTTCCATCAACAATAAGAGTGGAACTGAAGGGATCGTTGTAGCTGGTAAGTGTGGTTCCGTCATTGATGGAAACGGAATTTCCGAGGCTGTCAGCCACCGGGCCGAAGCGCAGAGAGTTGATGCTCATGTTCTGACGGACCACCGTGGTGATGTCTGTAAGATTGACGTTCTGGCCAGCACCGCTGGTGAGATCGAGAATCCCCTCCGCTGGAGAGAAATACTCCGAATCGTCCAAGGGGCGGAGGAACCCGCCATCCATCGTCATGAAGTGGCTGCCAGCGAGGAACTGCAGGTTGCGGCTCTGATTGTAACGATCAGAGACGTTGGCGTTGTTGTAGCCAATCTCACGCAAGTCATCCAGGTAACCATGTTGGATGATGCCACCAAGGACTCCACTGACAATGGCACGGCTGGTAGCCGTAGCACCTGAGCCATATTGATTGAGGCCAGTAACGTCAGTGACTGCGACGCGGACACCATCAGTCCCGATACCTGGCTCCGAAATGCCGAAGGTGGAGGTGGCGTCAAGATCACGGATACGCAGGACTGCCCCCGCACTGCGGTTGAGCTTGCCAATCGTCAGCGTCATTGCCTGGCCCGCACCATCGCTAGGCCATAGATCCAGCATGTTGGTGCCTGAGCCAATATTGACCGCAGCACTACCGCTTGTTGCCAGCGACTCGGTGTTGGCGGCATCTGTGCCACCATGAATGCGCAGCCAGCCGTGATCAAAATTGATAGTCGCGGCATTGTTGATGCGATCATTGTTATTGGCACCAAGAATGGTTGGTGAACCAGAAGAAGCATCAAGACGTGACGTGTTATCCAAAGTCATCATGCCGCGGCGTTGCAGATTGATGGCCGAGGAGCCGGAAATCGCTGCATTTGCTCCCGCAAGGGTAAGTCCATACTCCATCCATCCTTCGCCGTCTCCGAAGGTGTTATAATCCACCCCATTTACAGTGACTGTATTGCCCTGCCAAGCCACGGCCGCCTGACCGAAGCGGAGCACATTCACCACTCCGGAGAAGTTGTTATTGTTGGTCAGACGCAGTTCACGTGCGCCGGTTTTGGTGAATCCACCAGCGCCAGTGATCTGGCCGTTGATGATAAGCCTGGTTTGGATATCACCCGTCAGGTTGGATTCGGCTGTGGAAGTGTTGTTGAAGGCAGAGGCGTCATTATGGAAAACGTTGCGATTTGCATCACCGAGCACGGTAACCGTGCCATCAAGATAGGTGCGTGGGTTTGGAATGGTGTCCGTGCCGGTGTCGATATAGTTGACTCCTCCGCCCGCAATGTCTGCGGCAGCACCTTTGGCCGTAACACCATTCATGTTGATATTGACGGTGTGATGAACATTCATATTACGATAGAGATTCAGGCGAGCTCCAACGTTTGGCCCCACCAGAGTCGCTGTTGTGTTCAAGTCCGCCAGAGAAGGGCCTGAATAAGCGATCTCAATACCACCTGTTACATTCGCGCTACTCACTCCACTCCAAAGGCCAGCACTGTTCACGGGCACATCCATCTCCAGGCGAAGGATGCCTTCGTTTAGATTAATTTTGCTGAGGGGGCTGGTGAAGGTGGGTTGGTGGAGCACCACACCTTCTCCCTGACGACTACCGATGATGGTCAGCACATTGTTGTTGCCGTCGAGGGTGGGGAAATTGCGTGTGAAATTTCCATCGAGGGTCGAACCGTTGTTTGGATTGTTGTCGTAGCTGGAAAGATCTAGGCGTGATCCGTTTAGGAAACCACCGCCGCTCAAGGTGGCATTTCCAGTCAGCACAAGGTGAGAGAACTGGCCTGTGCCAGTGGTGTTGATGATAACACCCGTGTTATTGACCCCTGTTCCAGCCACACGGAATATTTTCCGAGTCGCAGATGGATCATCACCATAGTTCATCGACTGACCACGAAGATCAACCGTAGCTCCCGAGGCGATGATAACTTCATTGCCAACCCCATGCGCACCAAAGGCTCGTGGATTACCTGCCCGCAGAATACCTTGGTTGACCAAAATCTGACCTGTAAGTGTCGGTGTGGCTCCAGCTACAGTCTGGCCATCAAGTGCTCCCGTAAATTGATTGTTGGTCAAGGTAAGTATGCCGTTGCCAGTCTTGGTGAAGCCGCCCGCACCCTCGACGATGCCACTCCAAGTCAAAGCCTGGCTGGTAGCAAGATCGATGTTGAAGCCACCTGGCGTCGTATTGTTCAGAACCATCTTACCGCTCATGTTAAGATTGGTGTTCGTGCCGCCATTGGCGATGGCCACAAGGCTGGTGTTATTGCCAAAAGTGATCCATTCCTGCATCGGGGTAATCGTGCCAGATGTCGCTGTCGCGGCACCGAAAAGCTCGAGCGTTGCTCCAGAGTTGATGTTGGTGGCACCACGAAGATTGCCCAAAGCTGAAGCAAGGTTGGAGCCGCCAACACGAAGCTTGCCGCCATTAACAATGATATCACCGATGTAGTTGGAACTGTCTGTATCGAACAAGACGGTTTGAGAATTCCCCGTGTCAAGGATGATGCTACCCGCTCCTTGAAGTGTACCAAGGTCCTGTATGGCGGTATTGTTCGAGAGGAATCTGAGTATGGCTCCTTGACTGATGTTCACCGCTGGAGCTCCCGTGGTGAGTCTCGAATTTGTTGCCGAGGTCGGCGCAGCGATGGTTCCACCTACCTGAATCTCGCCCTGATGGAGATTAATAGTCCCGGTAAAGGTGTTGTTTCCGCTGAGGAATACCTTGCCGTTGCCCACCTTGGTAATGCCTTGAGCATTGGCAGCAGTATTATTGACAATGGCAGTATTGATCTGAAGCGCATTGGCGCTGTGCTGATGGATGGTAAGCGCCTCAAGCCCTGCCGTGTTTGCATTGTTGCGTATGGATCCCGTCCCCCCCAGGATGACATTGCCAGAGGCCGGGGTCATGAGCAGGCCGGCCGCAGTATTCAAGCTCAGCGTGGAGTTGATGTTCAACGTTCCTCCTGCGGCTCCGTTAAAGCGGAGTGAATTCGCGATACTGGCGGCAGCTATGGTGGTGAATGCGACGACATTCACATTGTTCGCCGTGGCGTATGCATCATTCGAGTAGGTGGCCAGTGCCGTGATTGCTGTGTCAGCCGCGCCTGTGGCAATGCTTGTGGCCCAGTCAGTTTTGTTGATCGTGATACCACCACCTCCCAGGATGCTGTTAACATTGTTGGTGTCTGTATTGGCGATGCTTGCGGCAGCCAGATCCAGGGAACTTCCCACAGCACGAGTGATGGCATTCATTCGCAGAATGGAGTTCCCAGAGGAGCGGCTGAGATAGTTGGCACCGACATTCAAAGTCGTCGCAGAGACGATCTCGGTATGAGTGCCGCCGCTAAGTTCCAAATTCACTCCCGACATTCCAGCCAAGTATGAAAGGCTCGGCCTATCGGCATCGGTTCCCAACAGGAGAATGTTCCCAGCTCCGTTCCAGCCCAGTTCCAAAGCGGATGCATCAGCAAACTTAGACGTGTCACTTGCTGCGAAATCGAGTCGAACCGTCCCCCCCGTTGCGGCGGTGATGCCTGTGTAGGTGTTGGCTCCCGAAAGTATTTTTGTACCCATGTCGGTGAGCAGCAAACGCCCAGATCCCGTAGTGCCACTGATAGCTCCGCTGACGTTCAAAGTAGCATTGGATGAAGCTGCCAAGCGGAGATTGGCGTTCGTGCCGGCGAGCACCACGCCGCCATTCCAGGTGTTGACTCCTGAGTCCGCCGTAAAGGAGGCGTCAGTGATATTGTTAGTTAGCATCTCACCTGTAATCGTGCGCCCGCCTCTGAGCATGAGACCCGTGCCTGAACCACCTCCAGCATTTGCGGAGCCTGGGAAGTTCCCGATTGTCACGCCGCCTGCGGAAGTGCCGAGGGCATTGTCGTGAGCGATGATAAGCGCCCCTCCTGTGGTGGCAGTGGTGCTGGAGCTGCCGACACCTGTAAGAATGCTGACCACGCCTGTGAAAGCATTATCACCACCAAGGACCCAATTACCCTGCTCCACCTTCGTGACATTGACGACACCCGTGCCGTTATTGGTAATTTGAGGGTTGAATGTGTTATTACCCAAGTTCTGCCCACGCAGCATCAGTGTTGAATTCTGATTGGACGCCGTAAACGCCACTGGTCCGGTGCCTGTGAAACTCACCGTTGGAACCACACTGCCTTGGACGAGGCCGTCTGCCCAAATAGCCGCCGGAGCCGCCGTGGTGGTGGCAGCGGAGGACGCACCGAAGGTCATCAAGCGATCTGTGCTGCTGTTGGACAGACCAATAAAGCGAAGACCACCGTTGGCATTGACCGTATTGATGACAAGATTGGCGGCATCAGCTGTCGCAGCCCCGATTCCACTCGGCTGGCCTGCGTTGGCCAACGTGATTACATCAATACGATTGCCCACATTGTTGGTGCCGTTGGTGATGATTCTTGTCGGGCCGGTGTATGTGTTAAGATTGGTGAGCGTGGAGATTCGGGCGTTGGTGTCATTGTTGGTGCGAGTGAAGCCGCCTCCGCCAGTGATGGTGCCAGCATATGTCTGAGTAGCGTTTTGCACTGTCAGCATACCAGCATCCAGGATGGTCACGGCACCGATCGTGCCGACCAAGCCGCCAATGGTCTCACTGCTGCGGATACGCAGGGTCGAACCACCGACAGCCGACCCCTCAGAACCAGCGTTGGTTACGTTGACAACGGTGTCATTTCCAATGGCATTGCCACCCGCGAACTCCAGCCACCCACGACTAATGGTGATGGTTCCATTCATGGTGTTGGTGACGCTGTTGAGAATCCACTTGCCAGAGCCTTCCTTGGTGACCCCCACCGTAGCTCCACCCGTTGCCGGATTGTTGTTAATGGCACCATTGATAGTGTTGTCACCCGTATTGCTGCCACCGAGAACCCAAATGTGGCTGTTGCCCGTGATGCTGCTATTATCGAGCGCTCCAGAGCTGTTGATGGCACGTGCGGAAAGTTCACCATTAATCACAACCACCTTGGTGCCGTTGTTAAGAATGCCGCCAGCACCTGCACCGCCAGTGTAACTCTGGTTGAAGGTGATATTGGAGCCCAAAGTCAGGGTTCCAGCGGAGGGGTCATTGAAGACGATGTTTCCTTGGTTGCCCAGCCCACCAAGATTGTCACCACTACCAAAGATGTCATAACGGCGACCGTCTGAGCCCGTAGTTCCGAGATCAATGATACGTGGAACCGTCAAATCACCGAGGATGCCAATTGTTTCGGTTCCTGTCCCGAGATCGCCGCTTAATTCGAGGGTCCCGAGGTTGACAGTGACACGTCCACTGAAGTTGTTGGTATTATTGGTGAGCACCCAGCGGCTGAGGCCATATTGATCGTTGTTGGTGACGTTGGGGTTGATCGTCAACGACAGTATGCCATTTGCCTGGTCGATCTGGCCGTTGACTGTGTTCATGCCTGTGTTCTGGCCATGGAGCATCAAAACTTTATTGGCCAGATTGGTAATAGCGATCTTGCCATTCAGATTAAGCGGAGCAACGCCATTCGAGCCAATGCGGACAGTGGCTGACTGACTGACATCTTCAAAAGTCAGGTCGATGTTGGCAGGAATGGCACCCAACGTGTTTTGTGAAATGGAAATCTCATTTGTGCCAGTGTTGATGCCGGTGATGGTCGTGCCCGGCGCGATGTTCAGACCTACAATTTCCATGTTCAGTTCAAGACCACCGACACTGGCCAGCCTGATGGTATTTTGAGGACCGCTAACAGGAATGCTCACTTTGGTGCCCTGGATGGCACCGCTATTGGAGAGGTTGATTTCGCGTACGACATTGTGCGGTGCCCTGCTGCTGCTGACATATTCAAGCCGCGCTTCCTGTGGGGCGGTGCCAATAATGCTTGGCACCCCCAGATTGATCACGCTGTTTGCACCCAGGCCGCTGTTATTGATCAAGTCAGAGACACGAACCGTAACAATCTGGCTGGAACTGCCGATCCTGGCGCTGTTAGTAAAGGTGCTGGCACCAAAAAGACCGTACCATGCCGCGCCACCATTGGCATTGAAAGCCACAAGCCCCTCCCCAGAGATTCCACCGTTGAAAATTTGGTTGGCATTGTCATCGATCGTGAGCTGGACATTGGCTGGCACATCAATCGTTGAGCCTTTCTGTGTATAGAGAAGCCCCACGGTTTCTGTCTGGGCAAACTGGAGGGTGGCGCCACGGAAAAGGTACATGTCCGCATCGTCATTAATGCCATTGGGAATCTGTGTGGTGTTTGCTGCATCAGGATCGTCAACATGGGTATGATCCACCACCACGGTGCCGCGCTGGATGTAGATGTTGTTCAGGCGGTTCGTGCCACCTGTGTTGGCGAAATTATTGAAGCCCTTCAGCGTTGTGGTTCCCGTGTTGTTGAAGAGGAACATGCTGGTGGTGTTGTCAGAGTTGTTGCCGGTAAAACGACCCCACAGCGTATTGCTGGCACTACCTGCAAACTCGAAGATAGTATTGCTCACCGGCACAAAGTTCAGGCGATTGCCCGGTCCGTTAACGATAGCGCCTGACAGAGTCAGTTTATTATTCGGGTCATTTTGAATGACCGCTCTTTGAGTGAAGGGATTCTGCCCTGGCTGCGCGTGATCTCCTGCTGTAACTGTGCCTGCCAAATTTAGTGAGCCAAGACTATGACGAACGAGCACGGCGTTGCGTGCTCCTGCGTTGCCATCCGACCAAGGATTGAGGTTGATGGTATTCGTCAGCGTCTGGTTCCGCAGGCTCATGAAGCGCAGGGTGGACTGGCCTCCGGTGGAAGACTGCAGGGTAATAGCCCCAGTGCCAAGCCTGCCTGTGTAGGTATCAGCACCAACTCGCATGTCAGCATTGACGTTGAAGCTGGTCTGGTTGCTGCCAATGAGAGTCGGGCCACTGTAAGTATTATGGCCAGTGACGTGCAGGACATTGCGATTGTGCATGAGACTGCCACTGCCGGAAATGTCGTTCGAAAGTCCGTAATGGGTATCATTGAGATTCAGAGTGATAGAGCCATTATTTGTGATAGCTCCGCTACCCAGAGAGCCGGGTGCGCCTGCCGCCGCTGGCCCCCCGCCTACATAGATCGCGCTGGAGGATGTTAGACCACTCAGAATGCTGTTGGTGGTATTGAAAACAAAATTGCCCAGCCCACTGAGCGTCAAATTCGCTCCTGGACGTGTGATGACAGGGGCGGAGAAGGTGAGGTTTTGTCCTGTGGTATTCGAGCGCAAGCTACTTGTCGCACCTACCAGCACTGAACCCAGCAAAGTGGCCCCATTAACTCCGGCCAAGGTGCCGCCACGAAGATAGACGACCTCGTTCATGCGGAAGTTGGTCGTCCCCACTTCCAGAGTCCCAGACGGTGCCACTGATGTGAGACCTGCAGTGGAGCCCAGACCTGTGCCACCTGCCTGAGTATTGTTGTTCACTCTTAGAGTACCTGAGACAACATAAGTGCCTCCAGAGTAAGTGCTGTTGGCACCTGACAGGACTTGAACAGCCTGACTTTCAACTCTCACCGCACCGCTGCCATGGATGTCCGTGTAATCATATTCCGTGGGAGTGGAGGTGTGCCTGAGGCTCAGATAACCATTGTTGATGATCGGAGTGGTTGGAATCCTTCCGGTGCTGTAGCTAAGGCCACCCAATTGAAGCACTCCATCAAGGATACTAGTCTGACCACTGTAGCCATTGTCAGAGAGCAAGATGACTTTGCCACGTCCGGTCTTGGTCAGACTCAGTGTATTGGTGAAGAAGGGATTTCCAGGATTATTGACGATCGCACTCTCGATGATCAGGCTGCCACGAGTATTGTGCTGATGGAGGATCAGTTCATTGGTCACCACCTCACTGGAACCGCCGGACAGCGCGACACTCCCGCCAGTGATGAGAATATCGTTCTCACCTACATTGTTGGTCACCAAAATCCCACCTGACTCCACAATGCGTATGTCGCCGGGATTGCCATCTAGCGTAACCTGTAACAGGCCTGGAAGCGCTGGTGCGGTATTAAATCGCAACGAGCCAGTATCAAGGTTCCAATCGAAATCATTTTTGACGTCTGCATGTCCGCCTAAAGCGATGTCAGTGCCCGAAAAAATCTGTTGGTAACTTGCGTCCAGAAGCGGTGTGACTGTCGTGACTGTTCCAGTGGAGCTCCCCACTGCCCAAGTGGTGATATTGGCACCTTCTCCATAGGTGGCGTAACCACCTAAAATGCCATAAAATGCATCATTGGCCGTCGTTGCTGCGACCGCACCGCGAATCTCAAGCGCACTACCCACCTCTCTAACACCAGGCGTGGGGCCACGGCGAATGAAGCCAAGATTAATGCGGCCACCCATGCCTGACTCTGCCGAGATGCTGTTTAGCCCAGTTCCTAACTGAGTCGAGGTGGCGCTATCCACAATCGTTGATGCAGCGCCGCCTCGGAGGTAAAGATCACCGCCAGCCAAGCGCAAGACTCCTGGGATAATGTTATTCACTCCGCCCTGAGTATAGTCGAGAATCATGGATGAAGCCCCTGAGACCGTCGTCAACCCCGCATAGCCTTGGTTCGAGGAAACCTGGATTCTGGCACGGTCTCTCAATGTTAATCCACCATTTCCCGATGATGAGCCTGACCAGATGGCCGTGTTGATGGAACCCTGCGGTGCTGAAGTCAGGATTAATTCGCGAGTGCTGTCGAGCACGAGAGATCCCAAGCCGTAAAGGGAACCAACCGTATCTGAGAGCGTAATCTGAATCTGGCCTGTGGAGCCGACACTGAGATGCACCGTATCACCGATGCTGCCGAAGGTACCATCAAGAATCACTTTGCCCGCATTCACATTCAAGCTCCCGCGATGCACCATATTGCTGTTGAAGGTAGGGCTTGCGGTGTCCGCTCTGAGTGCCCAACCATCCACATGTGTTCCATTTACATTGATGGTGCCAAGGCCATCAAAAACGCCGGAGAAAATTTCGTTGGCGGTAGTTCCCGAGGGGTTATTGATATTGATGGTGCCACCGTTGAAGGTAAACACTTTCGAGCCCGCAAGCTCTCTTGATGAGAGAGATCTCACCGTCTGGGTGGAGCCATTCAGATCAAATTGAGCATTGGCATTCACCAAGCCGGAAGTGCCCGCAGCAATCTCCAAATCAGTTGTGGCAGGAAGCGCTCCAAATCCGCCCATGCCAGATGGAGCGCCGACGCCGGAACTGCCGCCATAAGCTCCCATGCGGATGACACTCGTCGTATTCGACGCTGTGGCACGGACGCCTGTTCTGCCCGCATAAGTGTTGGTTCCAAGAAGTTCCAGGGCATTGTTGCCCTGCTTGTCGAGTGATCCTGCGCCCGTAAGCACCCCACCATAGGAGAATACGGCACCGGCAGAACTATTCGTCAGCCTCAAGCCATTCACACCGATCTCAATTTCACCTCCAGTGCCACCGATAAGTGTGCCAGCCAGAGAACCTGCCACCCCATTCACGAAGGCTCTAGTTGCCCCGCGTCCTCCACCAGAAATGAAGGATACGGTCTCACCACCACTGTCCGAAGTGTTTAAAACAAGTTTGGCACCGGGCGTGTTGGAAACAAAGACATTGGAGCCAGCGCTCAAGCCCTCAGCACCTCCAACACGCATTTCCCCTGCGGCCACATGGATAGTGCCGTCCATCACGGATGCATCAGCGTTTGTCCAATCAAAGAAACCACCACCCTCCTTGACCAACCACGAGGTATTCGAACCACGAATTCTGCCCACATAGCTGGTGTCACTGTTGTTCCCGCCAAGCGCCAGCACACCCGAGGAACCCGAGCCAGTCAGGTTGACCAATGCATTCACGTCTCCGCTAGCAAGGCTGCCAATTCTTTCGAATGGGGTTAGATTCAATCCATTCGACGCCATGTTCAACGTGGCATTGCCGAGAACCACACTTGCCTGATTGCTGATGGTGTCGTGAATGCGGTAACGCCCGCCCTGGCTTGTTCCACCAGCGATCACTGAACCTGCGTTGATCGTCATGGTACCAGCCAAAGTGCTGTTTGCTCCGAGCACGACAGTTCCGGCGCCATTCTTGACCCAGTTCCCTGCACCCGTGAAGGCCCCCTGTAGCTGATCCGCTCCCGTGAAGGTGAAATTTTTCTCTACACCACTTGTTGGTGTGGCACTCAGTAAGACTGTGTTATGGCTCAAAACTTGTACGATATATGTGCCTGCTGATACATCCGTGTTGCCATCCGTTGACGCCACCAGCATCCCCGGAACAAGACCATCTGTTCCATTAACGACTGTCATGACGCGTGTGTCAGTGTCCACATTGCCGAGCCGGATGCTGTTTGGTAAAGTAGAATGGTTTGTCGTCAAAGTTGCACCGCTGCCGATGGAAATAACACTGTTGGCCAGAGAAGTCAGGCGGCCAATGTCGTCCGAAGTTGTCAGTTCAAGAGCAGCGCCAGCGGGTCCGGAAACCAAGACATTTGCAGCATCCGACAATGTTCCACCACCAGAGCGGGACAATATCACTTTTCCGCCTCGAATTGTCAGACCTCCTGTGAAACTGCTGGCCCCGTCGAGAGTCAGGATACCATTGCCAAGTTTCGTCAAAGACCCCGTGCCACTGACAACACCACTGAAAGTCGTGCTTGTACCATTTTGCCCAACCGTCAGCAAACCACTACCCAAAGCCACGTTGCCACCGACAGCTCCACCTCCGGCAAGCGAACCAATGGTTTCATTTTTGTTGTTTAGGTTTAGCTGCACTCCCGCGACATTAGCTAGCACCAGCGCAGTTTGGTCAGGCAGAACCTCCACGACTGCGCCAGTGGCGACTTGCAGAGATCCTGCGTTGACAGCGGTCGAACCATTGTAGGCATTTCCACCTCCAAGCACCCGCAATCCCACACCACTGAAGATCAAATTGCCCAAGCCTGCTCCAGGACCGCTCATGGTGAAGACTCCATCAAGAGCACGTGTCCCCGCAGCGTCATTGATGGTCACAGTCGAGGATAGTGGCCCCGCCGAAATAAGCAGGCGGCTGTTCTGGCTAGAAGTGACTGAACCTAATGTTTCACTCAACCCATTGCCCAGTTGAAGGCTGGCCCCGACGCCAGTCAGGCTGACTGCAGCAGCATCAGGTATCAAGTTTGCCTGATTCGAAATGAATGACGCGCCAGTTCCAATGTTGAGGTTGAGCAATCCATTGAGTGAATTAGCGGCATTGATCGTGACGGTGCCGCCAGCCATGTTCAAGGCAGTCACACTGTTGAGAGCAGCTCCAGTGTCCGCGATAAAAGCGCCACCATTCACCGTCAGCGAACTGGTGGACATCGCCTTACTCACTTGCAGAGTGCCATTGTTTACGGTCGTAGAACCGCTGTAGGATAGGGCTCCCGTGCCTGTCAGTTGCTGGGTATAAGCTCCATTTTTCACCAGACCTCCGGTGCCACTGATGACGCCTTGATAGGCTTGCGGCGTTTGAGAAAGTAGCTGGTTGTTGGTTCCCGAGCGTGCAGCATCACTGCCAGACAATGTCAGGGAGTTCGCTCCAAGCTGCACTTGCGCGGCCACCTGAGTGCCATTCAAAGCAGCAATGGAACTATTGAAGCCGTTCAAACTGAGAACACTGGCGGCATTATTTAAAACGATTCTGCTGTCTGCCGAAAAACTGGAAGAAGACCCTGCACGCAGAGTGGCTGCGGGCACGGTAGTATCACCGGAATAAGTATTGCTTCCGGAAAGCGTAATCACCCCACGATTGATCGTAAGGTTGCCTGTCCCGGAGATGTTGTTGGCGATGGTGCCATTCGCAGCCGAAACCGCAGCCACTTTGTCGATCACCAGTGTTCCATAGTTGGTCACAGGTCCGGTTCCAAGTGAGGCTGTATCTGAAGCGGCATTGTTGTTGCCCAAGTTCATTGTTCCCGCTGCGATGACTGTACCACCCGTGTAGGTGTTGGCAGCATTGATGGCGACGGTGCCAGCACCACCGGAAAAGAGGGTCAAAGCACCAGCTCCATTGTTTTGAACCACTGCATTCACTGACATCGTGTTCTGTGAATTCCAAAGATACAAAGTGTCTGCAGTTGCGTCATTACCCCCGGACGTCAGGAAACGTCCACCGATGGTTGCGTTGCCAATGGTCGTTGCAGCATTTTGGTTACGAATGATGCCGCCGCCATTCAATCCATCGTTGACCGTCAAGGTCAGCCCTGCCCCCATGTCCACCGTCACTGCTGTCGTGGCTGTCGTGTGCGCGATCTTTAGAGAATTGATGGTCCTGCTAGCCCCTGCGTTCGCCACGGCCGTTCCATTGATCAAAATGTTCTGCGCCGGATTCGTCCAGCTGCTCATGGTGTTTTGCGTCGTGTAGTCGGTGCCGCTTGCCGCAATCACGGCGCCATTCGCGGCATTGGTGGCGTTCTTCACGAAATTGGTGTCTGTCGTGCCATTGATCGCCACTGCCCAACCGCCCAAAATCAGGTTGGTGTTCAGACTGGTCGTGGTGAGATAACTGCTGCCAGCCGTTGTTCCTATATTGCCCACATTCAAGGCAGCTCCAGTCGTGCTGCGACTGATGGCACCGGCTTGGAGCACCCCAGTTCCAGTGCCGCGCAGCACTTGGTTGAGCCCTAGCCCGAGGGAAAGTCCGCCGATCACCTCCGTGCCCGCACTCGTATTTTGAAAATTCAAGGTGCCACGGTTGAGAGTCACCGTCGCCGCATCAGCCAGTTTATTTTGTCCAGCAGCGCCTTGGTCCAGATTAACCTGGGCTCCTCCGCTGACGGTCAATGCCCCTGTCCAAGTATTGTTATTGCCAAGCAGGTTAACAGCACCCCCTGAGCCCCCGACCATGCCGGTTACATTAAGATTGCCGACTCCAGAGATACCAGTGGTAGTACTACCAAGAGTTACAATGCCTGCAGTGCCACCCGTGTTGCCTCCATAATATTCAAGCGACACGTTATGCCCCAGTGCAATCGGGCCACCAATAGTGAGAGTGCGCACGTTGGCCACCTTCCACGTTTGGGCCGCTGCTGTAGCCAGAGTCACGGCTCCCCCCGTGGCGTTGCTGATGGTCAGATTCTGTGTTGCCAATGACATGTCGATGCCCTGCGCACCGAGATTGATCGTCTGATTTTGATTGTTTCCGTTTTGAATGGTAATGGCACCACCAGGATTCACAACCCTCAGCCCGCCCACATTCAAGACTCCATTGGAGAGGTTCACTGCGCTGTTGGTGACATTCGAGACACGGTAGGTCGTCGCAGCACTGATCGTATTGTTAAATAGGATGGTGTCCGCCAGAGTAGGGGCCTGATTTTGGACATAGCTGGTCGCTGGCAGCACGGTAGTGATCGCCAGAAGCGTGTCCCCAACGGAATTGGACTTGATGAGCGTCAAGCCGTACGAGGGCATGGCCCAGGTCAATCCAGAAAATAGCAGGAGTATGGTGACGGGCACGCGCAGTCGAGTGCGCATGGTGGTCATCATTTGCTGCGACAGATCGCGTGGGCGTTCGTTGCGTTTCATAGCGGCGGTTGGGTTGGCTTTTGTCCATGGGTTTGACACCCAGGGACGTCAGAGTCTCAATAATTCAAAAACTAGTTCTAAAACGTTGATTTTGATCAACTTGGGTAATCAGTTCAAATGGCTTAGAATGCAGGCTCAAAGCCAGCAGAAACACCGGACTAAAGAGCGGAGCCAGGGCAGGTTGAAGGATGGAAAGGGCCTTTTTCACCAATTTTTAATTAATGACAATGTAATCACAAAGTCATGTCACACTCCAAGCACAATCTTGGCAGCACCCTCTCTTTTAACTCCTCAATTTTTGGAGTTCTCATGCCAATTAGGTCATGGAATCAAATCGGCAACTCTCAGTCAACGATATTCTCTGCGGCCCTCCAGATTGTCGTTCGTGATGCCAAACTCCCAACAACTCATGGCAAAGGGCGGCATTTCTGCCGCCCTTTGCGAAGGTCATTTGTCCATTTAGCCCGATTGGCTCACTTCAGGTCCGCCGGCTTCACGCCGCGTTTGAAGCCATTGAAGCGATGCGGGTCGTTCAGGTCCGTGCCGTCTTTCGTTCCGTACATCAGCGGTTTGAAGTCTCCGACGTAACTGACGTCCGCTGAGGCAGGCACCTCAAGGCCGAGCCCCCAGTAAAGCCCGTTCACCACGAGGCGCCGCAGGCTTTGATTCGTCAGGTCGGTGGCTGCACCCATGGTCGTGCAGAGAATCTTGTTCGTCTTGCCAGCCTCATTTTTCACCTCACGTGTCCAGGCGATGGGCATCATCGGGTCATTCACCGCCTGCTCCACACCTGCACGGTTCTTTTTCTTGTAATCAGCCGGTGGGCTGCTCGGCTCCATGCCTGCCAGCACCTGACCGCGAATTAAAATCACCGCATCGGCAGGTGGGGCTGCCTCATAGACATCGGTGGTGCCGAAAACATCCGTCACACCGCGTAGCAGTGCGCTGTCCTTCACCGAGGACTGCAAAATGCCTTTCGTCGCCTCAGCCCGGTGCTTTCCCCAGTGGCTGACCCAGGTCTCGCCGAGGAAGAGGCGGCCAAACCCGCCCTCTTTGTTGTTCCAGGCCCAGGCTCCGTAGGTACTGTCCTTCGGCATATTGAAAGCATGCGTCGCTGTACGCAGGCCGATGATGGGCACACCGCGCTGTACGGCATCATGGAAGTGTTTCATCGCCTCATCTGGCCAGTGGCGGAAGCGAATGGACATGATGATCGCATCGGCGCTGTCGAGGGCGGCTGGGTTGGTGAGGCTCGCTTGGTTGTTTGAGTCGATGAACCCGTCCTTGTCCACGGAGAACAGCACTGTCGCCTTGAAGCCGTGTCGCTCGCTCAGAATCCTGGCCAGCATCGGCATGGCCTCCTCGCTGCGGTATTCCTCGTCACCCGAAATCAGGACCACATGCTTGCCTTTGGCCTCCCCTTTCGGTTCGTAGGTCAAGAAATCGTCGGCAGCAAAGCCGGAGCCAAGAGGCAGGGTGGCAAGGAGAGAAAGAACAAGTCGGCGGTTCATGGTGGTCAGGGTTGAAGCTGGAGGGTGAGCTAAGACGGCATCTGCCGTCCATCGCTTTCCACACGAAAACGAAAAACCGGACATAAAACTCCAAAGGCTACTCCTGGACCTGCACCCAGAGATGCCCGACGGCGGGTTCACCGCGTTCGTTCGTGTGCTCGACACTCACGAGATAGTCGCCCGCTTTGGCGAAGGCATGTTGCGTGATCGCATAACCGTCCTTGGCGAGGGCTTTGGCGTTGCCATCTGACTTCACGCTGACTTTGGGTGTGCCATCGCCAAAGTCCCAGGTCTCGCCACCAGTGGTGCGGAAGGTGCGCACTTTGAAGGTGATCTCGGTGCCTGGCTTGAGGCCGGTGGTGGGCCAGAAGGTCGGGTGAATCGTCGGCGGCAGGTTCTTTTCGTCGCCGCCGATGACTTGAACGATGGCGAAGTCGTAGCTCACATTTCCGGTGGCATCGGTGACTTTGAGGATCTCGCTGTAAGCGCCCGGCTTCGAGTAAGTGCGTTCGATTTTCGCGCCTGAGGCCGTTTTGCCGTCCGTGAAGGTCCAGTCGTGTCTCTTGATCGTTCCTGATGACCACGACTTCGATGCATCGAGCGTGATCGTTTCACCAGCACGGATGAAATGATGCGGACGCGCCACAGCGATGACCGCAGGCTTGTGCTCCTTTTGATAAGCTTCCCACGCGAACGCATAAGCCTCCTGCGTGCCCCATTTGCCGGAGGGCTGGCGGCTCTTGATGCCGAAATGCAGATGCGTCCAGCCGCCGCTCGCACCTTCCTTGCCGAGAATGCCGATGCTTTGCCCCATCTTCACGCGTGAACCCAGCGTGATCGCCGAATCAATCGTGTGCAGATGACTGTAGCGATAATACCAGCCTCGCTCATCACGCAGATAGACCACATCGTAGCGCGGTCTCACCGGCGTGAGCGAATAACCGGGCAGCGTCTTTTCTGAAACGCTCACCACTAAGCCATCCGTGACTGCCACGACTTCGGTCAAACCCTCGCAGCCGCCAAAGTCGAGGTCATTGTGATAGTAGATCTTCTTCCGGTCCGGCTTGTCACCACCATCGACATAGGTTGGCTCGTTGGAAAACTGCGTCGAGGTGGCAAACCATCGTTGCTTGAGCGGATAGACAAAGGTGCCCGGATTGATCCAAGGTGAGCCTTTGGGCCACAAACGCAGCCGCGCATCCTTTTCGAGGCCCCAGGAATCTTCGCCGCTGTTCGCATTGTAGCCGCGAGTGATCGGGCAGTCGATCTGCACACCGCCGACGGTGAGCGGCAGATGATAGTTTGCACTCGTGAGCCAGGCTTCAGAGCCATTCACTTCCACTTTGACCTTCGCCTCGCGCACCGCCCTCGCCATCGAATCGACCTTCTCCTGCAGCTCGAGCAGCTTTACTTTTGCCATGCTGCCATCCGCCAGCTCCACCTCGGCAGACTCACCGATCATCAAATCGACTGCTCGCAGCGTTGGTTCAAGCGTAGGCTGAGGCAGATCGGCACGCAGTGAAGCGGCGAAAAAACAACCCAGCAGGACAAAACGAAGATCATTCATCATGCCATCACTACGGAGGCGAAGCACAGGCCTTTGCTGCCAACAAACGTGCGGGTTCATGTTCTCGAATGGGTCACGCCCCCACCGGATGCCACGTCGTCTTGAACTCGACCAGCGCGCGTATCTCCTCCCCGCCCTGCATTTTGTCCGCGAACCAGTCGATAGGCTCTTCGGCCTTGCGCAGGTGTACACGCTTCACGCTTTCGGCCGCGCCGAGGCGCAGCGCTTTGCGCTCATCTTCGTTCGCCACGCCGCTGAGGGCGCGGAGGTGCTCGTGCGTGGCAAAAGTGGGGATCAGCTCGCTGCGCACGCCCGTGAGCAGATTCACCACGCCGCCGGGCAAGTCGCTCGTGGCGAGCATTTCGCCGAGAAGGATGCTCGGATACGGCTGCGTGGTGCTGGCGAGCGCCACGACGCTGTTCCCGCTCGTGATCGCGGGCAAAATCAGTGACAGCAGGCCCAAAACGGGCGCTTCATCCGGCGCGACGATGCCGACGATGCCCATCGGCTCGGTGACGGTGAAATTGAAGTGCGCCGAGGCCACCGGATTCACGCTGCCGAGCACCTGCTCGTATTTGTCCGTCCAGCCCGCGTAATGCACCACGCGCTCGATCGCCGCCGCCACCTCGCGCGAGGCCTCCGCCTTCGAAACGCCGCTCAAGGTGATGCTGTCCGCCAATTCGACGCCCCGCGCCTCCATCATCTCCGCCAGCCGATAAAGAATCTGCCCTCGATTGAACGCCGACCTCTTCGCCCATCCCGGCCCCGCCTTCGCCGCCGCCTCGACCGCATTGCGCAGGTCCTTCCGCGTGCACTGCGGTATGTTCGCGAAGAACGCCCCCGTAGCATCCAGCAGCTCCGCCACGCGCCCGCTCTCACTGCGAATGAAAGCACCACCGACGTAGCATTTGGGGGTTTTAGTGATGTGGAGTCGCGACATGATTTTTAAATGGGTCTGCTGAAGCTTTCGTGAAGCCCAAATACCAAAATGAACAACGCTGGAGCAATAAAGAGAATGTCACATACAGGCTGATCTTGAGACGCCCCTATGTAATGGAAGATCGGAGCCACAGCGACTGAGACAGCAAAAGCATAAGTCATCATCTTTGCATAAGCTGCGACCAGCAAAAGAGAGCTTATTACAAGATGAGCGAGGCTGCTGAGGATCAGGCCAGCTAGTTGATTGTAACCATGCTGATCACTCCATTCCTTCGGAAACCAAAACAGGCACCAAAGCCACAAAATCTGGGCGGAGCATCCCAGCAGGATGAGCATCCAGCGTAGCGTCATTGCCTTTGCTCGGGTGTCGATCAGCTTCATGGCTGTTTTAGATAGTCCAGCAGCCCCTGCTTCCCACCTTCGCGACCGAAGCCGCTCTCCTTGTAGCCGCCGAAGGGACTCGTGGGATCAAACTTGTTGTAGGTGTTGGCCCAGACGACGCCGGCTTTCAGCAGGGTGCTCATTTTGAGGATGCGGCTGCCTTTGTCGGTCCAGACGCCAGCGCTGAGGCCGTAGGCGGTGTTGTTGGCTTTCTCGACAGCCTCTTCGAGCGTGCGGAAGGTGAGAATGCTGAGCACGGGGCCGAAAATCTCCTCGCGGGCGATGCGGTGGCTCATGCTGACGTTGGCGAAAATCGTGGGACGGAAGAAGAAGCCCTTCGCGGGCAGTTTGCAGCCGTTGTCGTGCTTCTCCGCGCCTTCCTCGACGCCGCTTTTGACGAGGTCGCTGATTTTGGCGAGCTGCTCGGCGCTGTTGATGGCACCGAGGTCGGTGTTTTTGTCGAGCGGATCGCCGACTCGCAGCGTGGCGATGCGGCGCTTCAGTTTGGCGAGCACTTCATCGGCGATGCTTTCCTGCACGAGCAGGCGCGAGCCCGCGCAGCAGACGTGACCTTGATTGAAGAAGATGCCGTTCACGATGCCCTCGACGGCCTGGTCGAGCGGCGCGTCGTCAAAGACGATGTTCGCGGCTTTGCCGCCGAGTTCGAGCGTTAGCTTCTTGTCCGTGCCCGCGAGGCTGCGCATGATGATCTTGCCGACCTCCGTGCTGCCGGTGAAGGCCACTTTCGAGGTGAGCGGATGATTGATCACCGCCGCGCCGGTCTCGCCCGCGCCGCTGACGATG
>Ga0209480_10000721_pt1 | contig 26024 bp, 20 predicted proteins | sample JI61114C2DNA_FD_187501 | JGI IMG/M metagenome (GOLD analysis project Ga0209480, IMG submission 187501) | Wastewater effluent complex algal communities from Wisconsin, to seasonally profile nutrient transformation and Carbon sequestration -... | ecosystem: Engineered > WWTP > Effluent > Algae... | reverse complement strand
AAGATATCATCCACATTTTATCCTTAGTCGATTTCGAAATAACAAAAGGTGCCCTCGGCGACATGTTCCGCAACGAAGACCACCCCAATTACAAACTTGCCGGCGATCAGATTTTGCGTAATTTTTTAAATGGGTTGATTATTTATAAGCGCGGCAAAAAAGAAGATACGCCGGAAGTCACCGAATAATTATGTAGTAAATTAAAAAATCGATAAGCAATAAATATTTACTGCTTATCGATTCAAAAATTTCGAAAAATTGGTTTTAAAAAAAGAATTGTTCGCTGATAATTTTACCATCACGCACTTCGTATAAACAAATTTCATCAAATGCCATACGACCTTGCCCTTTAAATGTGGCATCGAGCGACATGGCTATTGTAAAAAATTTACCAGCTACGGTTGGATCAGAAATAGACCCACTGTGGCGTTCTTCAATTGAATTGGCAAACGCTTTTCCTTTTTCAAGTACAGCAATTTTACCATGTGCCGATTTAGCCGGTGAATAAGCCGGTTCAATACTTACCACATCATCTGCGAACAATTCCTGTTCCGCTTCTAACATTTGACCATTGCGGCAAAGCGCCACCAAACGATCTGCAATTTGTTGAGTTGTCATATATTTCGTTTGGTATATAACGATTGAGGTGGTGGGGATTGGACAAGGGGGGATAAAAAACTTGTTCAGAGATGTTGATTAAAGTGGTAAATGGTAAATTTGAAGAATGAATGTGCAAGAGAAACAATTTCAAACACCCGGCATAAGCTATTTCGACAGAACAAAGAAGGGATTGGTGTTTACAATTGTTGTTTGTTTAATAATAGTATTTTTCGCCACTACAATAAACAATCTATTCCTAACAATTATTCTTCCACTAATAATTTTTATTGTTTATGGATATGAAGTTTTGCAATGGAATAAAATTTATATCACATCAATTAAAGTAAAAGAAAACACTATTGAATTGCAATATTTAAATTATGGTAAAGCTGAAACATTAATTATACCCTTATCAGAAGTTAATTTTAAAATAAAATACATCTGGTATAAAGTAAAACCACCACACGCTTATTTACAAATAACCGGTTCACAAGGTTTAAGGATAAGACAATATAGTGGTGGTTATTGGAGTAAGGAGAAATTTATGGAGGTGGTTGGGGTAATTGAGGAGAGGAGGAAATTGAAAGAAGTTGATTTGCAATAACAATTAAAAACTTACTAAATTTGTAAACAAATAGGTTTCGCAAAAAATAATTTCACCTATTTCTAGGATGTAATTTTTCCAATACGATTTTAAACTACGATGCAATTATTGAAATGATTTCAGAAATAAAATTATAAACAGTCACATGAAAACTGAAGCTTTATTAGAGAAAATCAAGGCGCAATTTGAAGCGAAGGTTGATGCCGGACTAATTTTTAAAATTAATCCTGACGAGTATAATACTTGCTTCATTTTTGAGGATGACATTATACCAAAATACTCCACAGGAATAAGAACAAATCGATTTGTCAATGAAAATATTGATAAACATGATATTTATCGCTATTTGACAGCAAAGGTGCTTAAGATGAAGTTTAACGGGTATTTTTTAAATTATGGAGATTCTGAATTTTATAATAATTTTTGGCAGTTTTGGCTCGGAGAGCAAGAAAAAGTTGAAAATACGCTGGCTCTTGTAAAAAAATACTACGCTGTTGAACTTACCAATATTAGTGATTTGGTTATAACAAACGTTGATAAAAGGGATGGCTTTTACTATCAGGTTAAAATATATATAATCAGTCAAAAATATATTACTGAAATTTCTATAGATGAAAAAAGTCTAAATCATAGAACTGAACATGTTATTCAAAGAGATATAAAACGTATTGAAGCAAAAAGCGAACGTTTGTTTGTTTATTTTCATGGTATTCATCATCCTTTTATAATTCAATTTGACACCTATGAAGAAGTTATTAAATTGCAAAGGCATCTTCTAGAATTGAGAAATAGTCATAACTACTCAAATCGCAAAAACAAATAAATCCGGCAATGATTACCAATACAAGTTCAAAATCGATACCTGGTACATCTATAATGATTTATGCAATTTGCGGTCTGAAGGTCCAATTGACCATATGAGGATGCCCTGCAACAAAATCAATTAAAACATCCTAAACCTCAGGCAGAGAAAATAAACGCACCTGAGGCCATATTATTGAAAAATGAAGCATCTTCCATTCCTGAGAAGCAGGAAACCAAAAAATTCTCAAACATCTTTGCCGAAACAGTTAACCCCGATCATCTCACCGTAAAACAAGCCTCTGAGTTTCTCAATATTGCCGAACAAACCATTTATGGCTATACCCACCGAAAACAAATTCCGTTTTATAAACCACATAAAAAGTTGTATTTCCTCAAATCAGAATTAGAGTCATGGTTGAGGCAGGGAAAACAAGGAAATAAAGAAAGAACTCCTGTGAGGATTACCACACGAAAGGGAAAGTAACCTATTATTTAGAATTTGCTTATTTGAAAAATGAAGAAAACTGAGGTTTTTGCTTTTAGGGCATTTTTAGAAAACTGGCCAAATAATATTGTTTACTGCTGAAAACGAGGTGAATGAATTTTTCAAAATTTGATTCTCTGAAAAGTGAAGGAAACATCGAGTTTGTCTTTTAGGACAATGAAAAAATGTATTTTCAAAATATTCCGATTTGAAAACTGGTTATTTCTTTTAGGCGATTGGCGAAAACAGTTCAAAACAGAAATAACATCATTTTTGAAGGAAATTTCTTTTAGGAGAATTTCATCATAAAACGGGAGTTTTCAACCAAATTGAAAATGAAAACATTTTTTTTCAAAATATTTCGTTTTGAAAACAGTTGATTTCTTTTAGGAGAATGGCGAAAGCAGGTGAAAACAGAAATACCGTCATTTTTGAAGGAAATTTCTTTTAGGAGAATTTGGTTAGAAAACTGGTGTTTTCAACCAAATTGAAAATGAAAACATTTATTTTAAAAATATTCCGCTTTGAAAACAGTTGATTTCTTTTAGGCGATTGGCGAAAATAGATGAAACCCGAAATAAGGTCACTTTTGAGGGAAATTTCTTTTAGGAGAATTTCATCTGAAAACGGGTGTTTTCAACCAAATTGAAAATGAAACCATTTATTTTCAAAATATTCCACTTCGAAAACAGTTGAAACCGGAAATAATGTCATTTTTGAAGGTAATTGCTTTTAGGAGAATTGTATTAGAAAACAGAGGATGTCAATCAAACCAAAAGTGGTGAAAACAGTTGTTTTCAAAAAAATCAGTTTCAAAAACAGGAGTTTTCTCTTAGGGGTTGTGGTAAACTTTTGAAAACGGAAATTCTGGCTTTTTGCAGGGAAATTTCTTTTAGAGGAATTTGCTAATAAAACGAACGTTTTTTGTACATAGAAAGTGAAATTGGGTAAAAAGTGTTTAAATTGAGGTGATAAAGAAAACCTATTTTATTTTAAAATATGTAATTTTGGAAATTATCAATATCTTACAAAATATTATTAAATAAAAAACAAATGAGCGCATACATTTTCCTCTGCAATGAACAAACCGAAAAAGAATGCTATGAACGACAGCTTTTCGGGACTAATTATGTTGATTATTTTACAAAGTATTTTAGTAAAATAAAAGTTGGTGATGACTTATTTTTATTCAACTTTGAAATAGGAAATTTACAAGGACCATTTAAAGCACTTACATCTTGTGTGAATAAAATAGATCAAGCTGCGTTTAGTAAAAAATACCCTTATCAAGTAAAGGTTCAATCATTTGCATATGAAAAAGGATTATTAGCTCATGAAGTCAGGTCGGTTATTAATTTTATAGACAAACCCCCTGCTCAAATAGAGGATTCCATTTCAGAGAAATTAAAGGCCGCTTTGAAGCAAAAAAATGCGGGAGCTGGAATAGAAATAGATGACTCAAAAGTTTCTAATTACTGGATTTTCAAATGCGATAAAACAACGGGTGGTAGAGTTTTTTCAGATAATTTAGTTGGAGCACCGTCAACTGCATTTACTAACTACATTAATAAAGTACAAATTGGGGACATAATATTTGTATGGCAAATTGAAGAACGAAAATTATATGGCCTATGGAAAGCCCGCGAAAGAGGACGTTATGATGAATTTGCTTTTCCTGAAACCAGAGGAAAATATAATTCAGTTATACAATGTGACAGAACTTTCAAACTTCAAATTGGAATTGGTGAAAATGTTTTGAAAAATCAGTTACAAGTATTCTTTTCCAAAAACAATATGCCCGGGTATAACCTAAATCCAATTATTGGTAGACATATTCAAGAAGAGCTTTTCAAAGCAAATGACTCAATTACAGTTACTGTACCGGAAAACACAATTGCAGGAAATTTTTTAACCGAAGACGGGCACTGGGTTCGTTCGCAAGGTGAAACTCTAATTGACAATTGGCTTTATAGGAACAATGTTTTACATGGCTATGAACACAGAATACAAAAAGGGACTAAATTTAAAAAATCGGATTTTTACTTACCGCAATACGATTTGGTTATAGAGTATTGGGGAATGTCTGGCAATCAAGCCTATGAAATATCTAAAAAAGATAAAATAAATTTTTACAATGAGAATAAAATAAATTTCTTAGAATTATTTCCTCAGGATATTCAAATGCTCTCAGAAGTACTTAAATCAAAACTTGCAGCTTATGGAATTGACGTTATTTAATTTCAATACAATGCCCTATATTCAATCCACTTCCAATAACAATTTATGGAAATAAAAAATATTATAGAACAAAATGAGAATGAAATCGCATTTATAGTTGGAAATGGTATTAACCGTTATCCTAATAATCCAATAGCAATTTCATGGGATGAACTACTTCTTAAACTATGGGATAAATTCTCTCCAGACGTTTTTAATGAAATGCCAAAAGGGATGACAATTACCGAATTTTATGACCTACTCGACATTGCAAATGGAGATAGTATTTCTACTAACTTTAACATTCAGAAAGAGGCATGTAATATTTTAACAGACTGGAATTACAAGGAACATCATAAAAAATTTATTAATAAAGCCCTTGAAATTAAGGCCCCTGTGCTTACAACTAACTTTGATTTGCTTCTTCCAGAGTCCAAAGGACTTAAACAATTCTTTACTGGCACTAAAAAATTCACTGATTTTTATCCTTGGACAACTTACTTTGCAGACAAACAGATAGATGCACCAACTGATGGCTTTGGGATATGGTACATGAATGGTTTCGTAAAATATTACAGAAGTATTCGTCTCGGATTATCACATTATATGGGATCAGTTGAAAAGGCTCGGCATTATTTACACAAAGGTGATGACAGACGCTTATTTAGTGGAAAGAATCATGAAAATTGGAGTGGTTCAAAATCGTGGCTTCATATTATTTTTAATAGGTCATTGTTTGTCTTCGGCCTTGGATTAAATGAGAATGAAGTCTTTATACGATGGTTATTAATTGAAAGAGCGAAATATTTCAAGAAATTTCCTGAAAGAAGAAAAAATGCTTGGTTTATAACGGAAATAAATAATAAACCTGATGAATATTCAATTGGGAAAATGAAATTTCTCGAAGGAATTGGTTTCAAAATAATTTATACAAAAGAATATGATGAAATTTATAAAGCACCGTGGCAATAAAAATATTATTTTACTTGCTTTCGATATAATGTTAGGGAATTGGAGCACTATATAAAAAAATCTGTGAAATTGACCACCTCTCGCCGCGTTATAAGATTGGTTTACATCAATGGCGCTCATTTAATTTCCAAACAGCTACAAATGCAGTCCTTGACTGAAAATATATATTCTGTGCAAATTTATGGGCAGATGAACTTAAATTCTTATTTTAACGGCAAATATGACCGGAAAAGAACTACGAAAACTAGAAGCCGAACTTTGGAGAGCCGCAGACCAACTCAGAGCTAACAGTAAACTGACTGCTTCGGAATACTCAATGCCCGTATTGGGTCTGATATTTTTACGACACGCTTACAACCGCTTTCAAAAAGTAAAAATTGAAGTGGAAAAAACCTTGCCCTCGCATCCGCAACGGGGTAAGCGACCGTTGACTAAAAAAGATTTTGAAGAGCAAAACTCAATGTTTCTGCCAGAAAATGCTCATTTTGATTACCTCGTAAAATTTCCTGAAGGCGGCAAGGAAGTGGTAAATCTTGAGGGTGTCAAAGAACACTTGCAAATTGGAGAGGCTATTGATTTAGCAATGCGAAGTATTGAAGCAGAATACGAAAATCTCAAAGGCGTTCTTCCTAAAAACTTTTCCATTTTCAGTAAAGACTTACTATTTGAACTGCTCCGCATTTTCAATAAAGAAGTATTGCAAAAAGCTGAAGGCGATTTGTTTGGAAAAATTTATGAATATTTCCTTGGAAAATTTGCAATGACAGGAGCACAGGAAGGCGGAGAGTTTTTTACACCTATGAGTTTGGTGCAAACCATTGTAAACGTTATTGAACCCGACCACGGCATTGTGTTTGACCCTGCTTGCGGAAGTGCAGGTATGTTTGTGCAAACGGGCTACTTCATTGAAAGCGAAGGACTGAAACCTGCCGAGAAAGTTACTTTTTACGGACAGGAAAAAGCTGACCTCAATACTAAACTGGCAAAGATGAACTTAACCGTTCATGGACTGGAAGGCAATATACAGGAAGGCAATACTTTTTACGAAGACAAACACAGCTTAGTTGGTGGTGCTGATTTTGTAATGGCCAATCCTCCTTTTAATGTGGATGGAGTGGATAAAGGCAAGAAAGCAGTAAAAGAAGATCCTCGTCTGTTATATACTAAAGATGAAAAGGGCAGCATTACGCGACTTTTACCGAAAAACGATAATGCCAACTATTTATGGATACAATATTTTTACGGGTATCTCAAGCCCCCTTCGTCAGGCTCAGGAGGCAGAGCAGGTTTTGTAATGGCCTCGTCTGCCAGTGATGCCGGACACAGCGAAAAAGACATACGGGAGAAGTTAGTAAAAACGGGTGCTGTAGACGTGATGATGGCGATTGGCAACAACTTTTTCTATACCCGTTCATTGCCTTGCACCCTTTGGTTTTTTGATAGAGCAAAAGAAAACGACAAAAAGAAAAGCGATAAAGTGCTGATGCTGGATGCCCGAAAAATTTACCGCAAGGTAACGAGTAAGGTAAACGACTTTAGCCCCGAGCAATTGCAAAATCTTATTTGCATTGTAAACTTGTATAGAGGTAACACCAAAAAGTTTGAAACCACTGTAAAAAGCTATTTGCAAACTTCTGCCGACTTAGCCAAAGTAACAGCCGAAGCAGCTGCTGAATTGCAAAAGCAATTGCATAAAGTATTAAAAACAGTAAGCGACTTTGCCATCCAATACACCAAAGAAAACAAGGAAGCCAAAGCATTTGTAGATTCCTTGAACATTGAAGAAACCGCAAGCACTTACGAACAACAAAATAAGCTGATTGCAGAAGCGAGGAAAGCAAAAGCCGATATTGAAGTTTTAGAAAGCATTGCCCACTTGTGTAAAGCGTTACGCAAACCACAAGACAAACTCATTAAGCAATTGCTGGATGCCATAAGCACAGCCGCCAAAGAATACCAACTGAGCAAAAACAAAGACTGGAAAGAGTTGAACTTAAAAGAACAACTCGACCCACTGAAAGCCCTGCAAATGCAACTCAGCGGCAACCCCGATGAAGAAGAACCCGGCTTACTACACGAAACTGAATACTTCTACAAACAAGCCCACTGGCTCACTAGCCGTTTCCCCGAAGGTATTTATACCGATGTGGAAGGACTTTGCAAAGTAGCAAACCAAAAAGAAATTGAAGCCAAAGACTGGAGCCTAAGCCCGGGCAGGTATGTAGGCGTAGACACCGCCACCGATGATGACTTTGACTACGAAGAACGCCTGAACGAAATACATATTGAGTTGGACGGATTGAATGAAGAAGCGATTGCTTTGGCAAATGCTATTGCTGAAAATTTTAAAACGGTGGTGATATGAGGTGGGAGAAAGTTGAAATAGGTAAGGTTTCAAAGGTGATTTCAGGATTCGCTTTTAAGTCGAAAGATTTTCAACCTATTGGAACTCCTGTTATTAAAATCAAAAATATTAAGGATGAAAATATTGTATTATACGAAAGTGATTGCGTTGATTCAGCTATCGAAGTTCCATTAAGATTTCATTTAAGCAAAGGAGATATTTTAATTTCACTTACCGGTTCACATATTACACTCCCTTCATCTGTTGTAGGAAGAGTTGCAAAATATAGACACGAGACGAATTCATATTTAAACCAACGGGCAGGAAAGTTTATAAATATTGATAACGAAAAATGTATCAATGATTATTTGTTCTATTTCTTATTGCAAAAAGAAACATTAACCAAAATCGCTAACAAAGCACAAGGAGCAGCGAATCAAGCTAACATTAGTCCAGGCGATGTTGAAGGAGTTGAAATAAATCTTCCCCCACTCCCCACCCAACGCAAAATCGCGTCCATTCTATCGGCTTATGATGATTTGATAGAGAATAATTTGAAGCGGATAAAGTTGTTGGAGGAGAAGGCGAGCCTGATGTATAAGTTGATGCAAAAGGAATTATCAGATGCTGAAAAAATCAAACTATATGACTTTGCCGATATTCAAATGGGCTTTGCTTTCAAAGCAGAAGCATTTAATGAAGAAGGTGAAGGGATTCCAATAATCCGAATTCGTGATATTCCCAATCAAATGACAAAGTCATACACTACACAAGAAGTAGATAATCAATATTGGGTTGAAAAAGGAGATTTGCTTATAGGTATGGATGGAGAGTTTCATATGAATGAATGGCTTGGACAAAGAGGTTATCTGGTTCAACGAGTTTGCAGATTTCGTGCTAAAAATGAACTCTACCAAAGTTATTTGTGGCAGACTCTTAAGGAACCAATCCATTATTACGAGACTACAATTTCAGGAGCAACAGTAGCTCACTTAGGGAAAAAGCACCTTGAAGAAATTTTCATTGCTCAGCCAAAAGATTCGATGCAGGATGAAATGGAAGAAATGAACACAATGCGAAAATTGAAAATTGTTTTAGCTGAACAAAACACCAAACTCCGTGAGGCACGGGATATTTTTTTACCTAAACTGATGAATGGACAAATAGAAGTGTAAAAAATATTTTTTCTGAAAATCTGTCTTTTTCATTTTTTCAGACTATTTATTAGAAAAGATAGAAAATGAAAAAAGAAGAAAAACAAAATGAGATTAAAATAGCAGAACCAATAACCATTTCAAACACACCCGTTGAAATTGATTTCAGCAACATTGAAATAAAACAAGGCGACTGCTTTATTAACTCCTACAGAGTAGCGAAAAAATATCCTCAAGTTGAAATTGTTGAAGGATTGATTTTAGCAATTGACATTGAAAATGGTGCTAAACCAATGCCACACGTTTGGAATAAATTAGGTGATGTTCATTTTGATGTAACCAAAGAAAAGGTTTGGACTGGAAGAGATGAATTAAATGAAACAAAAGACATAAAATATTTCAGTGTGATATTTCATTCACATACTGATTTTAAAAATGGCGATTTATTTGAATTTTGTTTTGACACAAACGAAAATGTTCAAGCAATTAAAAATGTCTTAACTAATAGCGATAAAGAACCGAAAGATGAGTAAAGATTTGCAACATATCATCAATCTACTGAGGTCAGAAGGAAAGGATTATACCCATTTCAAGTCCTTATTAGAAGCTATAAAAGCATACGGTTTGGAAATTTCCAAGGATGAGATTTTGGAGTTTGTTGCCAATGACTCCCGTATTCAGTTACATACCACGCCTAACAGCATTGCCAAATTAATCAGTCATTTAGCAAAAAAGCGTAAACCCCAAAGTGCCATTGATATTTGCTGTGGCACCGGTAATATCCTCTACTACCTACAAAATGAAATAGACGATTTAACAGGAGTGGAAATCATTGAAAATGTAGCAGAATTGACCAAATATTTTATTCCCGACCTGCACATCATCACAGCAGATTCTTTTAAATATCCTTTTAGTCAAAAGTATGATTTGGTAGTTGGTAATATTCCCTACGGCATGCGAATTGAAACAGAAGGGAAACGCATACCGGCCGAAGAAGCGTTTTTGCGCAAAGCTCACGAGCTATTAACAATAAACGGCACAGCAATAATGCTTGTGCCTTATTCGGTGCTTTTTAGCGGTCAATTTCAAAATTTCAGAAATGACTTTGCAGGTTATTTGCAAGAAATTATTGCCTTACCTTCCGGTAGCGTCAGAAATACAAATATAAAAACAGCTTTATTGGTTTTTGGAACTAAAGAAAGCAGCGATGTAAAATTAATGCAACTACAAAAGTTTGACAGAATTGATAAAGAATATCAGAATACAAATCCTGTTTCCTACCCTAAAGAAAAACTAATCAAAAGATGGGATCCGGAATTTCACCTTACTAAAGAGAACAGTTTTTATAAGGAGTTAGAGAATTTTCAAACAAAGGAATTACAAGAATTAGCCGAAATTATAAAAGGCAAAATGATTCCGTCTGACACTTTGAGGGAACAAGGGGATTATTTGTATCTAAAACCTGTTCATATCCAAAAAGAGGGTCTGAACGTAGGTTCAGCATTAAAATATGTTTCAAAGAAAGCACTATCCGATAGAGATTATAATTACATTCTACAGTCGGGAGATATCGTAATTAGCACTATTTTCAATGACCTGAAAATGTTTGTTTATCAAATGGGTGACATTCCCGCTTTCGCTTCTAATAATTTGGCTATTATCCGTTCTTCCAAACAAGATTATATTCTGAGTTATCTCCAAACTGGTGAGGGTAAACGCATTTTTAAAACACAGGCAGAAGCTTTAAGAAAAGGGCTAACCATTCCGCATATTACTCTAAAAGATTTACTGAGCATTCGCATACCTATTTTGCCGATATCAGATCTGAATAGTTTGGGAAACAAATCAATACAGAAATCGACTAAAAACGAACTTCTGAATCAACTTGCATTATTGAAAAGCTTTAAGTCGGAATCGCCAAATATGGTAAATGAACCAATGACTATTTATGGCGAATCTTCTTTGTTACAGCAAACCGATATTATTTTAAATTTCCTGAATGACAGGTTCAATAGGGTTGAATCACAATTAAATATTGTCAGTAAAAAATTAGACAAATTACTAGAGTTAGTAAAGGAATTAAAAAAAGATTTTGATACAATTAAAGCCTTGCCACGAGATGATGAAGAAAAGCTTTTCAAACTGTGCCAGAAGATAGATAATAAGCTGGATGTAATTTATGAGGAAGAAAAAAATACTATTGAAGGTTATATTGAAGAAATAAAGAGATGGCTTGACCTTTGGGAATTATTAGATATTCAAAGCCAAAAATATTTGCCTATTGCTGAATTTATTTTTGACGAATTAAACAAAATACCTGACCCTGATTATGCACCTTTTGTATTAGAATATTGCAGAACCCTGGAAAATGAAATACTTAAAAAACTTTTTGAAAGTTATCATGCTGAGGGATTAAAGGACATTGACAGAATCAGCCTGGTGAAAAATGATTTGGAAAACCAAAACACAGGAATATTTGCTAAAATGGTAGGAAAGAATGATAGCCGTTACGAACTTGGCAAAATGACCCGGATTATGTCTTACCTGAAGGAAGGAGGTCGTACATTAGAATCAAGTAAATTACTTCAACATTTCAGAGCGTTTACAATTGCTTACTTTGATACAAAAATAATTGAGGCAGGTTTTTTAAAAGATATTGAGAATTTAACAACTAACTATCGAAACAAAGCAGCACATCCCTATTCAATTGGAATAGATATGGCAAAACAGTGCCAAGAGTTGTTAAGGAAAAGTTTGAATGTATTTTTAGAAAGTATTAAAATAAATAAGGAATATGAAAAGTAAACCATCATATACTAGATCAGAAGTCGAAGAAATTGTGAGGCTCATTAAAGAGAAGCTTAAGGCTGAGCCTACAAAACAAAAAGGCATTCGTGATAAAATTCGCAAAATTGGTTTCTATGCCAGCGATTATGGTTTCAGAGATGGGTACACGGTTGAACAGTTTTTAAGTGTGGCAAAAATTAACGTCGCACCTTCCACTGCTTTTACAACTGCATCAAAAGAGAACAAATCTATTTTAACCAGAACACCCATTGAGGCAAGCAAACCGAGAAGTAAAAGTGATGAAAGCTATGTAATCGATCTATGTGATGAGTTTTTAAAGCAAAAGGCATTGCGCCAACATCGTTTTGATTTTTTAAAAGGTGACGCTGGTACCAAGTTGCCAGTTGATGCATATTACCCTTCGTTAAATTTAGTTATTGAGTTTAAAGAAAAGCAACATACAGAAGAGGTAAAATTCTTTGATAAAAGAATTACAGCCAACGGAAAAACTCGAGGTGAGCAAAGAAAAGATTATGACCAGCTAAGAAGGGATGTTTTGCCTGAGCATGGTATTTCTTTGATTGAGTTAGATTACTCGGATTTTAAACATACGAGTAATAAGAAATTAGTAAGGAATAGAGAAGAAGATTTGAAAGTGGTTAGTAAGAAATTAAATAATTGATAGAAAACACCAAACTCCGAGAGGCAAGGGATATTTTATTACCTAAACTGATGAACGGACAAATAGAAGTGTAAATTATGAGTGTAAACTATTGGCATATACAATTGCATCCTGATGAGCAGTTAGATATTGATACGATAAAATCAATACTAACAGAAAAGCAGGTCATTGGAATGGGGGATTCATGGAATGACAAAAATGGAAATCCAGTAAATGACCCAAAGTGGTTCAGGGATGATATGAAAATTAACGATGTTGTGTTGGTCAGAGATGGCAGCACACCGGTTGCATTAGTAAAAGTAATTGGAAATGCTTTTATAGAGCCGAATGTAGATGAAGATTTCGATTGGTTTTTATTACGAAGAAAAATTGAATTGCTCGGATTTTATGAAAGTGAAGAGAATCAACTGCTCAATAATATATTAAAAGATTATGGTAAGAATCATATTCAGGCACCCGGTACTTTAACTTACTGCAACGGAAGTAATGCAACTAATGATTTTATTGAGGAATGGCACAAACTCGCTAATTACAAGAAACTTATGGAAAATATAAAGCTATCCCCCGAAAGGCAAATCCAAATCAAAGCCCTTTGGGAAAAATTTAAAAGTGAAACCAAACAGGAAGTTAAAGACTTCAATAAGGTTGAAATTGATAAACTGCTTGCAGGCTGGGCTACCTACAAAGCTATAATCTTAAACGATACCTTGAGTTTAGATGAGTACACCAATACGCTAGGCAGTGTCACAGCCGCAATGCCCGGTGGTTACTTGTGTAATTTTTTAGAGCGAACTACCCGAACGGTTTTGGGTTCTTCTAAACCAGGTACGGCTTTCAATTTTGAAGTAAAGTTGAATAACGATAATACCACCTATTACATCTTAAAGCAAAACAAACAAAATGCCTCACGAGCAGAAGCAGAAAGTTATTATAATGACAACATAAAAGGCTTATTAAAAAGTATTGTGACGGAAACCGACCCAGTGGAAAAAATTAAATTGGTGGAGGAGGCGGCCTACAGTGCAAAACAGGTTTTGATGAAAATGGCGGTGTTAGACAATTTAAGCGATTTTCTATATATCTATTCTACACAATGGCTCGAAGAATTGTATAACGATTTTATTGATGGAGATGCGGAAGGCATTTTTACAAAAAATCATCAGGTTTGTTTGGTTGCCCAAAAGCTACTAACAGTAAACACGGTAGACAAAGGAGAACTCATTTTACTTTCTCATTTCTTATGGCGGTATGTCAATGCAAGAACTATTGCCGATGCTGATAACCCGAATGTAATTATGTATGGTCCTCCGGGAACAGGCAAAACCTATTCGGTGGTTAATAGTCTTGATTTTGTTTGTCAGGGCGATAGTGCCCGTTACGAGTTGTTGCAATTTCATCCTTCGTTTACTTACGAAGATTTTATTGAAGGTATCAAGCCAAAAGGCGTTTCAAAAGATGGCAACATTCGCTTTGAATTAGTAAACGGAGTTTTCAAAAACTTTTGCATCAAAGCAAAAAACACTCCCGATAAGCCTTTTTATTTTGTGGTAGATGAAATCAACCGTGCCAACCTTTCATCGGTATTTGGCGAAACACTTTCACTATTAGAAAAAGATTATCGCCACGATGGTATTAACATGCGAAACCTTATCAGAACTCAATATTCCACACTCATTGAAGATTTGATTAAAGAAGATGACAAGTACAAAGACTTAGCATACATCATCGACAACGATGAAGTGAAGTTTGGCGTACCCGAAAATGTCTTTTTTATAGGAATGATGAACGATGTAGACAAGAGTATAGATGCCTTTGATTTAGCACTTCGCAGGAGATTCAAATGGATTCGCAAGGACTGCGATTATGAAGTAATTGAAGAAGAAACCCGCTTTAAAAGAAAAGAAGATTTCAGCAACATTAGCCAATACATTAAAGCTTGTGAAAAACTGAACAATTATATTTCTGCTGAATTGGGCTTAGGGAAATCCTACGAGTTTGGACATTCCTTTTTTATGAAGATGAGCGACATTGCAAAACGCAAAGAAATTACGCAGAACAATTTGGAAACACTTTTCAATTTGTACTTACGTCCAACCTTGAAAGAATATATGAGAGCCGTATTTGCAGAAAGTGAACTGGACGGAAAATTGGATGAAGCATTGAACCGGTTTAAAGAAACATTGAAATAAAATGAGAATAAGCGTACCTGTCAATCATAATTTTTACGAAGAAGCACCCATCCGTGAGTCAGCTTTGGGCGAAGCTTTTGCTGTAAAAAAGGCAGGCGACAAAAAGCATTTGCAACAACTGTTTTCATCGGTTTATGAACTGAAATTTGGAGCTGAGCAGTTAAAACAAATCAGAATATTCAACTTCAAACGCAGTAGATTTTTTGAACAATATGAAGAACGCTTAATTCTGAAATTGTATTCCAAAGAAAAACTCGAACAGGAGAAAGAATACATCGTTCAAACCGGATTGTATGCCGGTGTATTGTTTTACAAAAGCTGTAAAATCAATGTCACCACAAAATACGGAGATGCTTTTCTAAAGCGAATGCTCAATTTTGTGAATGATATTTATGTAGATAACGAACAAGTAAAAGCCAAAAAGGACGAAACAGAAAATCAGTTCTTGTTTATCATTGCTTATCTTTTTATCCAGTCACTTGAAAAGGCAGCCGTATTGGGTTTGCCACAGCAATACAATAAGCATCAGGAAAGAAGCCACAAGGTTAGGGGCAGCATTGATTTTAACGACTATTTGAAACGGGATATACCTTTTCAAGGAAAACTAACCAGTGCGTTCAGAGAGCGAATGTATGTGCAGGAAATTGTGGATGTGCTTTACCTTGCATTGCGAAAATTAGAAAGGATTTTTGGCAAAGAAATTCACAGCCGTTTACTTGGCTTAAATCAATTGCTCAAGCAAAATTATTCATGGCAATTTGCCAGCTACGCCACCATTCAAAAAGCAAAAGCTCATCAGTCCATTAATAATCCAATGTACAGTGGATTTAAAAAGGTGTTGGAGTATGCCGAAATCATTTTATTTGATAAAGACCTAATGCCCGATAATGACAAACAGCAATTGGCAACCACAGGATATTTGTTTGACATTGCCGAGTTGTATGAATTGTACCTTGAAAAATTGTTAAGAAGAAACTTTCTGGAATGGTCCGTTAGTGGTCAGGAAGAAGTACGCATCTACCAACATCAATTCTATAACCGCCCTATGTTTCCCGATTTAGTAATGAAACACAGAACAAGCGGGAAAGTGGTTGTGTTTGATGCTAAATTCAAAAAGATGGAAATACTGAATGGAGATGTGGACAGGTCTGATTTACATCAGATACATTCCTATTCGGGTTATTATAAAAACAATTTAATTGCGAGTGGTTTGATTTATCCTTTGTCAAAGGAAATCAACACTGAAAGAGCACACTCAAAATCGATTTACGGAAACGATGAAAATGAAATCAACTTTATTGTTGATGGTGTTTACGTAAATGAAAATCAAACAATGAAAGATTTAATCATAAACGAAGAGGCATTCGTAAGCAGGATTGCATCGGTAATAAATAAATATTTATAATGACTTGGGAATACTCAGAAGATAACCTAATAGAACAAACCGCCATTGATTTATTTTTCAATCAGTTGGGTTGGGATACGCTATTAGCCTACAACAAAGAAGGCTTTGGCGAGGGCAGCACTTTGGGTAGACTGAACAAAAAAGAAGTGGTGCTCAAAAAGATTTTCTTTGATAAAATAAAAGAGTTCAATCCGGGCTTACCTCATAAAGCATATGAAGAAGCCTACGAAAAACTGATTGAGGAAAGCATAACCAAGTCATTAGCCGAAATCAATTACGAAAAACACCAATTGCTCCGCAATGGAATACCTGTTGATTTTATTAATGACAAAGGCGAACAGGTAAAAAACAAAACACTCAAGGTTTTTGATTTTGAAACGGCAGACAACAACAATTTTTTAGCTGTTCAACAACTTTGGATAGATGGAAAAAGTGGAAGACAAAGAAGACCCGATATTATCGGTTTTGTAAATGGCATTCCGCTGCTGTTCATTGAACTAAAAGCAGCACATCGCAAATTAGAAAACGCCTACAATGATAATTTCACTGATTATAAAGATGTAATTCCAAAACTGTTTTATTACAATGCTTTTGTAATGCTGAGTAACGGCATTGAAAGCCGAATTGGAAGTGTGACAGGCAAGTATCAGCATTTTCACGAATGGAAACGCATTGCAGAAGATGACGAAGGCATTGTTGCCTTAGATAGAATTATTGTTGGCGTGTGCGATAAGAAACGCTTTTTAGATTTGTTTGAAAACTTCATTCTGTTTGATAACTCTTTGGGCAAAGTGGTAAAACTCATTGCCCGCAACCATCAGTTTATTGGTGTAAACAAAGCCATTGAAAACATTCAACACAAAGAGCAATTGTATAAACTTGGTAAAATCAGTTTAGAGGAAAAACAAAAACTCGGTGTGTTTTGGCATACACAAGGAAGCGGAAAATCGTATTCAATGGTGTTCTTCTGCCAAAAAATCCACCACAAGTTTACAGGCAGTTATACGTTTCTGATAGTGACCGACCGCAACGAATTAGACACACAGATTTATGGCACATTTAGCGGAATTGGTGCAGTGCCACAAGTAAAAGCAGGTTCAAAAGATTCATTGAAAGCCAACAGCGGAAAGCATTTGCGAGAACTGCTCAGTACAGAACACCGCTATCTGTTTACACTCATTCACAAATTCAACTTTGAAGAAGAAATAACCAAGCGGGATAATATCATTGTTATTTCAGATGAAGCACACAGAACCCAAGGCGGAAATTTAGCAATGAACTTGCGAAATGCTTTGCCCAATGCTTCATTCATAGGTTTTACAGGAACACCGCTTTTTAAAGACGATGAAATTACCAAGCGGATTTTTGGGGATTATGTTTCCCGTTACGACTTCAAAAGAAGTGTGGATGATGGAGCAACCGTTCCATTGTATTACGAAAACAGAGGCGAATATTTGGGATTGAAAAATCCAAAAATAAATGATGAAATAAGACAACTACTTGAGAATGAACAACTGGAAACTGACCAACGCAGCCGGGTTGAACAATTAATTGCAAGAGAATATCCAATACTCACAGCCAAGAAAAGATTAAATGATATTGCCAAAGACGCCATTTGGCATTTCTTCAATAGAGGTTACAAAGGCAAGGGAATGTTTATCGCGCTGGATAAACTGACAGCCGTAAGAATGTATAATTTAATTACGCATCATTTGAAACTTACGATTGAACAATTAGAAAAGGAAATTGCTAAGGGAAAATTTGGCGATCAAGAACTATTAGAGAAAAGTCGAGAACTACAGTGGATAAAAGAAACAGAAATTTGTGTAGTAGTAAGTTCAGAACAAAACGAAATACAAAAATTTCAGAAATGGGATTTAGACATTGAACCACATCGTGAGAAAATGAACAATGAAGACCTTGAAACAAGGTTTAAAGATGAAAATGATCCGTTCAGATTTGTAATCGTTTGTGCGATGTGGATTACCGGTTTTGATGTGCCAACGCTTTCAACTCTGTATATTGATAAGCCATTAAAATCGCATACACTTATGCAAGCCATTGCAAGAGCAAACAGAATAAGCGAGGGTAAAAACAACGGTTTAATTGTAGACTATATTGAAACTTATACTGCGCTTTTAGAAGCACTTGCAATATATGGTGAAGGAAATGGAGGTTCCGGCGGTGGTGGTGAAGGAGGTGGCGGCGGAACAGAACCACCTGTAAAGCCGAAAGAAGAACTCATTCGGCAATTGGAAGAAGCATTACTTGCAACCGAAACATTTTTAATTGAAGAAGTGAATTTCAATTTGCAAGAATTAATAAATGCTGATGGCTTGCACAAATTGGCCGCTTTAGAAAAAGCAGTAAACGCAGTTTATACCAATGACGAAACCAAAAGTAAATTTCAAATTTTAGCCAGAGAGGTTTTCAAGAAATTCAAAGCACTCCAACCGGATAAAGAATTGTATCAATACGCAGGAAGAAAAAATGCAATTGATGTAATCTACACGGCGATTGAAGATAATATTGAAAGTGCTGATGTTGCAGACATCATGAAGAAAATACAAAATGTAGTGGATGCCTCGATTTCAACAATGGTTGCTGAACCAGACCAAAATGAAGGAAAAATTATTGACCTCAGTGGTTTAGACTTTGACCTGTTGGAAAAATACTTTTTGAAAGTTACAAATAAAAATGCTGCAGTTCAATCACTTAAAGACAAAGTTGAAAAGGAACTAAAACATATGGTTGAACGCAATCCTTTAACAGTTGATTACTACAAACGCTACCAGGAAATCATTGAAGCATATAACAATGGAAAAGATGAAACGGTAATCAAAGAAACATTTAGAAAATTAATCGATCTTGTAAACTCCTATTCAGCGGAAGAGGCAGAAACTAAACGAGAAGCGCTCACAGACGAGCAAAAGGCAATTTTTGATATTCTTAGATATGGGAAAAAATTAGAAGAAAAGGAGAAAAACCAAATAAAAAAAATAGCGGTAACATTATTGGAGGAATTAAAAAAAGAGAAATTAAAAATTAATCAATGGTCAGATAAAATGGAAACATCTGCAGCCGTTTTCAATTATGTAAATAAGACATTATTTGAAGTTTTACCTTTTCCTACTTATCAAAATGATGACATTGACTTAAAAACGAATTTAGTGTATGAACATTTGAAAAATCAATACTACGGCGGCGGGGTGAGTATTTACGGCCGGTATTGATTACATGAAACAATGAAAATTATTATAAATTTTACTACATTTGATGACCAGACGATGAAAGAACTGATATATCAACTCAACGCAACCGCCCAAGTTAAATTTGGCATCTCGCTACCATTACCTTGGCGTAACCATTACTACAAAGGCAAATCATTGGCATTCCAGTATCACTGGTTTTGCGCAGACTGTAACTCAGTTTTTAATTTAACCCCATTCCGTAAATACACCGGAATTTTAATGTCCGACCTGTGCTGTCAGAGTTGCGGGTCAAAGGATATTTATCATAGTATTGGACTTTCAAAAGCTATAATCGATGGTAATCCAACCATTGAGTTACACCAGATTACTACCTTATTAAAACACCAAAAACCTAATTAAATATTAGAAATATTATTAAATTTGGGGTATAATCGAACGTATTTCATAGTTGTAAGTCGTTGTCCGTCAATTACCAAAACCTACCTCGATTTTCCTGTCTGCTTTTTTGATTGTTTTAGAATAAGTGACCCTAAAAAGTAGCTTTACAAGCGATTACAACAGAGAATTGAGAAAGTTATTGAGAGAAAATATTCCGAATAGATAAAATTAAGAGTTGAAGAAAGCCGAAAAATTATAAATCAATAAAATGGAACAGTTTCTAACAGGCGACGTTTGGAAAGAGGTAAACAAGCTTTTCGCAAAACGACAAAGAAAAGTTGCATGCATTGCCTATGTGACTTCTGAAAATTTGCAACTAACCAAAGGTGACACTTTAATTTGTGATGCTTCGGATTACGAAATAAAATTTGGTGCAACTTCTGCCAAAGTACTTGACTTTTATTTCCAAAAAGGTGTTACAATTTTTTCTAATCAAAATCTACACTCAAAACTGCTTTTGACTAATTCGTTTTTAGTAATTGGATCAGCAAACTTATCAAGCAGAAGTGCAGAATCTTTAGTTGAATCCGCTGTCGTTACAGACAGCGATATTTTGCTTTCACAAGCAAAATCTTTTTGTCATAACCTCACAAAAGAATCTATTCCATTAACACGACCGCACCTTGAGAGAATATTAAAAATTAAAGTTGTTAAACGAGCATTTAAACCAACGGGAAAATCAGCAACCCGAAAGAAAATATTTGGTAATCGTTATTGGTTTATTTCATTGCAGGAAATGACAGATAGACAAGGTGCAAAGATTGATGAAAGAATAAATAATGCTAAAGAAAAAGTACTTAAAAAAACAAATTATTCTTCTGACGATTTAGGCAGCATTTATTTTCGTAAACAAAATCAATTTAGTACTCTTGCTAAGGAAGGCGACCAAATTTTAATCAAATGGAGAAATGCAAAAAGAACCGACAATTTTGTTTTTCCATTTGCAACAATTCTTCAGATAGACAAAGAGAATGGGGAAACAATTATTATTCATGACGAATCAAGTGAAGATGAATTTCGGCTTTCAAAATTTATCGCGATGGCAAAAAAGTTAAATTTGGAAAAGCCAATTAGCAAACCACGGACAAAAGAAATTTCAGCTAATGACGCAAAGAAACTTAAATCCATTTGGAAGTAAATTCAACTACAGAGTTATGAATATAAACCACAATAACCCTTGTTATAGTGCGTTTTAATCTCCACTTGGATATGTTGTCATTACAGGTATCCGAACATAATTTCTGTTACCACCAAAGTCATAAAAGGCGTTTGATTTTCCATTGATAGCACTTAAATTAACATCCACCTCGTTATCAACACTAACACTTCCGGTAACATCAATCGTTCCGTTAATGTCGGCATCAATTCGACCTCCTGTTACATAGACAGTCTGTGTACCGTTTTCTGTGCCTACTAATTTTGGGATAATGCCAGCATTTTGTAAGACTAATACCCAAATACCTGCTCCAATTGCAACCAAGATTGCTTTGAGTGAACTGTTTTTTGATTTTTGTTCCATATTACATGTTGTTGTTTAAATAAAATTTAAAAGCATTTTTACAATTGAATTTACATTGTCTCTCAAATAAACAGCAAGCCATTTTTCTGCTCTGTTTCCACTATGCGAATCACTAAAATCATTTCTTGCATTGCATATTGCATTTGTCACGGTTGAGATTAGTAATAAAACTTGTTCAGGGTAAGCTATGCCGTTTGTTTCTAATTGCCCTTTTATAAAGTTCCTGATATGAACTGACATAGGTGTTAATTCTGTCAATGCTATTTGTGTTGGTATTTTTTCACGAATAAAAGATTTATAGAACCCTTCAAGACAAGTGTAAGCTAATGTAAGCGTGTATTCATAGTTTGCTTCAGTTATAGCGTTATCCATTCCCTCCAAATACTCAGTAAGTCGGTCTGCGTTCCAAAGGTCTTGTGGAATTACAACTTGAGGTCCTTGAACTTGCTGATTTTGTTCGAATAGCTGTCTTAAGATTTCCGTTTTACCAGGTTGTAGGTGTCCAACTGTGCCAAGAATGGAATTTGTGATTTGTCGCCTGTCTTGTTCAGGTTGTTCCATAAACAAGTCAAAGTAATAATCTCTTCTACTTGTGCTTTTGTTTAGTTCTCGTCTTTGGTCTATGTATGTCTGATAGTTTGGAACAGCGTAATTCACTTCTCTTACAGTGTTGAGAAATCTTGTTCCGCTATAATTAGTATCTCCTTGTGTGTTTATTATTTCAAAAAGTCTGTTGAAGATTTGCACCCAATTCATTTTTATACTTTATAGTTTGCGTTTTCGACCTAAAATCCCCAATATCGGTTTCGGGCTTGTTTGAGGTGGCAATTTTCACCACAAATGTTGATGCTTAGAGCCAATGTTTGATTAACCAAAAATGTTTCAGCAGAGTGCTGAACGGTCACTTTTGCACAGTTCGTTTTAGCAGTTGCCATTCGTACTAAGGGTTCAGCCATTCTCTGTCCGGTTTAGCTAAAAGTCTTGCGTTATTGTATGCTTGGTCAAGACTCAAAATTGTATGTGCTTCGTGTATGTTTTCGTTTTTGTTTACGACTAATGCTGCAACTGCTTCTGCTTTATTTGACCTAAAGCAAAGTGGAAGTAGGAACTGAATTCTGTTGTCGTAAAAATGCGGAATAGCAGTCTTATAATTTCTCTTGATGCGTTTTTTTGCAAGTTCAATTGCGTCTTTGATTTCTTCTATGAATGCTTCATCATCAAGGTTTCTTATTCTTTCAGATTCAATTCTGCTTTTTCTTTTCAACAAGTGTTCTTTGTCGGGAATGATAGGAACTCTTGTGTCAAATATTAGGTCTGCAACTTCTGCTTCTGAAAAGTAGGTTGCAATTTCAGGTATCTCAATGAAATATCTTCTGTAAACGGATTGTTCAGTATTAAATTCTATGAAGTTCCATTCAGCAGTTTGAACGCCCCAATCTGTCAATTCGAAAAAGTACGGATTTTTAATAAAATAGGCAAATATTTCATCTTGTTGTGGTGTAACAAGTCCTGTGTTGAAATATGCATACTCCATTTTGTCTTTTGTAGATTTACCTCTCGCAATTTTGTCTTGTTTAATTAAGCGGAGACAGGTTTGGTTTAGGTAACTAAACAAAACTGGAACACCTCTTGTAGGCTTTTTAAGATAGTCCCAATTTTCTATTTCAGCCAGCGCTTTTAAGTCTAAAAGACTTTGTTTAAGGTTGGTGTAATTTGCAAACTCCTCAATGTGGTAACGGTCATCAATTTTTAGAATGTCTATTGCAGATTTGCCTTTGTCATTGCTGCCAATAGAATAGACAACAGGTTCACTTATTTCAATTCTCTCGAATTTGCCGGCAAAAGCTTTTCGTATTCCTGAGTGATGAAAAAATATTTTCTCCTTGCTATTGAAGTCTTGAATATTTCCAATTCCTCTTTCTTGGTCAAACGAAAAAATGTGTCCAACTTGTCGTTTAGTGAGGTCAAGTTTAATATTAATAGCTTCTTTTTCACCCGCACGTTTTGATGATTCTCCAATGTCAAATGTGATTGGTTCGTTTTGGAACTTATCAAAATCAAAAAGTGTTTTTAGTTCCCCTTGTACATTTTGATAGTTGAAATACAAATCTTTTGTTTGTCCGTCAACATTGAGTTTACCCCAAAATTCAAGTGGTTTGTAAAATTTAATTTGTCCGTTCATTTTTTCTATTTTAAACGTTATTATTGACGTTCGTTATGGTTGCTACTAAAGTTGAAGGGATCAGAAGCACCACTGTTTGATTACTGTACAAAGCCCTTCCTTATAAAATTTCTTTTAATAATATGTTATATGCTGCCCTGCTGTCCGTCCGAATAACAACTGATTGAAGTTCCGACACTGTTTGTCCAAAGCGATTTCCAGTCATTGAAGCGATGTCATGTAAGTTTAATGTCGTCATAATTAAAGTTGAAATGGCCTGTCACCGATAATTTTTACAAGTCGCGCGTCAAGGTTGTGTTTTTCTCTAAACTTAATAAGTTGAGCAGCAGGTTTGTGAAATAAAAGTGTTTTTATTCCTTCCTTGCTCAATTCCTTGATAAAATCTACAATGTCATTTTCGTTTGAATGAAAACTCCAATCTTCGGAACTTACTCGCTGTATTGTTCGTGGTTTAAGTTCTAGAAACGTCTTTGGTAAATCTTCTCTTGCACCCATTTTGCCTGTCCAAAGGACATCGGATTTGTCAATACGTTCCAACAAATATTTTTTATTCAAGTCAGTGTCGCTTATGAAAAAAATACATCTTTCTGTGTGAGGAATTTCTTTCAGTACATTTTCTGTAAGTGGGTACAACCGATGTGTTTCAATAAAATTCATTCCACTATCACCAACAATTTTTTCTGCAATTGGATCTTTGTAATCTTCTCTATTAAATATTAATGGTTCTAAAAGTGTCCTAATTAAATGATAGAGATGTTCTGAAACAATAATTTTAACTTGTTTAAGATTGTCAATTTTTGAAGATATACTAAAAGTCAAGAGGTAAGAATAAATTGTGTTCTCAACTTGATTGCTCACTACAATAATGTTTCTTCTGACTGCAGCCTCTGAAATTTTTTTAAAAATTGCGTTTGGGTTATCTTCGATTTCAATCAAATCTTTATTTCCAATCATTGCACAATCTAACAGGACGTAATTTTTCTTTCCTTTTTGGGCGCAGATTTTTTCAAAAATTTCCTTTCGTGAATCGTGAAAACCATTTCTTAAACAAACATCACCTAAGAAAGTCAATTGTGTTTGGTTGCCATCAGTTATTTTAATTCCAAAAGAACCTGGCGAATGATAAACTGGAAAAAATTCGTAATTTGAATGGTCTGCAAACTGAACGCTCTTAATTTTGTCAGGCAATAATGCATTTTGCTTTAGGAGTTTTTTTATGTGGTTTGGCACAAATGGGTGGTTTTCAAAAAAAGCAAAACTTGTTCGTGAAGAAATAAAAGGTGTAGAAGGGTTTTTCTCTACTGCAGATTTTATTCCTCCACTATGGTCTTTATGATAATGAGAAAGGAAAATAAATTCAAAGTCGTCTTGCATGATATTGTTAGAGTGAAAGCCACAATCAAACAAAACATTCCCACTACTTCCAATAAGTTTAAAAGAAGTACCTTCTATAATTCTGTTTGGGTAAACCCCGATACGCTTACTATTTTCAATTGGAATTATTTCCTTTAAGTTGCCAATAGATTTCAACTCTTTGCCTGAATTCCATTTCTGATTATTTATCCAAGCCCTGCTACCTGTTACTGAAGGATACCAAGAAGTTGCAAGTGTAATTTTCTCACGCTCATCAAAAAGTAAATTACGTATTGCTGGTGAAGGTTTGAGATTTACTACTACTTGTTGAAGCTGAATTCGTTTAGGTGCATCTTTAAACTTATAGGTATAATTGTAGAATATTGCCCACTCAATAGAATTATAAATAGTCGGATAGTTTTGTAATAGATAGTCAAAGAAATATTCCTCAGTCTGCGGTTGAATTGCAACTTGAGATAACGCATTTCTTGCTCTGTCCTTAAAACCACCCCACATTCGGGTGGTTTTTTCGTAACCAAAATTATCGTTGTTGTTGTGGCGGTATTGTGTCATTGTATCAAGATAAAGTTAGTGTCGGTTAATTGTTGGACTATGGCAAATAGGGTTGAACTCTAACATATTTATTTACGAATATACAAACTTCGATTACTAAACCAAATTTATTATAAGTAATTGATAATCAAATAAGCAATTTTCGCATTTTAGGTTTTTCCGTAAAAATTTGTTTCGCAAAGATCTTATAGGGTTAGATGACTATTAAGCATCAAAAACAGCTTATTGCAATAAGCTGTTTTGCCAAAATGTTTGCAAATTGTTTGCAAATAAAAAAAGGGTTCCAGCTTTAAAATCGCTGAAACCCTTGTTTAACTTGTGGGAACACTTGGATTCGAACCAAGGACCCTCTGCTTGTAAGGCAGATGCTCTGAACCAACTGAGCTATGCTCCCAAAAGTCATTTAGATGCTCAAAATCCGCCGTGGCGGAAGCTTGCTCCCAAAAACGAGAGTGCAAAGATATAATCCTGTGTCCAATTTACAAATTTTGTCCACAGATTTTAT